>Ga0182024_10000439_pt1 | contig 106881 bp, 86 predicted proteins | sample P32metaG_FD_120480 | JGI IMG/M metagenome (GOLD analysis project Ga0182024, IMG submission 120480) | Permafrost microbial communities from Stordalen Mire, Sweden - P3-2 metaG (Illumina Assembly) | ecosystem: Environmental > Terrestrial > Soil > Wetlands > Permafrost | place: Sweden: Stordalen... | reverse complement strand
GCCTTCGTCGTTGTCGTAAGAGGCCAGAATCCGTTCGCGCAAGTCCAAGGAGATTGTTCGCATCAACCCAGGCTAACATCCCAGGTAAAAAATGGCTACAGTTTTATTTAATTTGCTCTAGCGTCCATGCGGCGAACGACGTATGGAATGGCGGCGGTGCCACGACGGTTTTCAGCGACCCCAACAACTGGGGCGGCACCGGTCCGTCCACCGGCGATTCGCTGGAATTTGGCAGCACCAGCCCAATCGGCACCACGCTGAACAATAATTTGACCAATTTTGATTTTACCAGCATCACCTACGATTCCAGCGGCCTGGGTTACACCATCAATGGCAATCCTTTCACCAATGGCACCAGCACGGCGGCCACGATCATCGCCGACAACAACACGACCGCCCAGACCATCAACAACAACATGATCCTGGGCAACGCCGTCCAGACGATTTCGCTCAGCGGCAACCTGACGCTTGGCGGTGTCATCAGTGGTGCGGGCACGGCCAGCAGCCTGTCCATCAGCGCCGGCTCGAGCAAACTCTTTCTGAACGGCGCGAACACCTACGGCAGCGCCGGCTCAACAGCGATCAGCACGGGGACGGTGAGCGTTGGCAACCCCTCCGCCTTCGGCCTGAGCCGGGTCAATCTTGCCAATGGGCCGACGATTGATTTGAACGGCAATAATTTGAGCGTGGCCTTCATCAACAACTCAGCGGCGCTGACTGGCGGCATCATTGACGACGTCAGCGCGGGCGGCACCGTGACCTTGAAGGTGGGCAGCGGCCAGGGCGGCGTGAATGCGGCCAGCACCACTTATAATAACATTGATTCATTTTCCGGCATCATCAAGAACACAACAGGCACGGTGGGCTTGACGAAAGTTGCCCCCAGCCTCGCCAATCAGACCGCCGGTATCATGGCGTCCGCCAGCTTGATGAACGGTCCGGCGGTGTTGCGATTGATAAATGCAAACACTTATACCGGGCCGACGACAATCAGCGGCGGCATGTTGGAATTGAATTTTGGGCAGGCGAACAATGGTGGCTCGGCTGTTCTTAATAATATTATTTCGTCCAGTTCGACGTTGGTGCTCGCGGGGGGTGATTTGATTGAGGATCAGATTGCAACGCCCACGACGCAGACGTTTGCCGGACTGACTTTGAACGCAGGGGCTTCGCATCTGGCCGCTTACCGTAATAGCAGTTCGTCGGCCACGCTGACATTGAACGCCATCACGCGCAACGCGGGGTCAACCGTTGATTTTCAGTCGCGCCCGTCTGGCAGTTCTTCCAACCAAAAAATTGGTGCAGCGGACGGGACGGATCAGACGATGACTGCAAATGCCAATTTCACCGGCGGCCAGGCCACCATTTTAGGTGGTTATGCGACTTATAATGCTCCCGCAACCGCCGGTGGCGGCACATGGGCGGTCAGCGCCGGCAATGGCACTGCCAATGGAAACATCACGGCTTTGGCAGCATTCAATGCCGGTTTTGCCGCCGCCAAGGACGTTGATGCGGCAATTGGCACCGTGACTCCCGCCGCGATGACCATCAATTCATTGCGCTTCAACACGGCGGGCGCATACACGGTTAACACCGGGGGAAATATTGTGGTGGCAACCGGAGGTATTTTGGAAACCCCGCTGGTCGGCGCCAACGCCGTCGCAATCAATAATAACAACCTGACCAGCGGCAATGGACAGGACTTGATCATTCACCAATACAACACGGGCAGCGGGATGACCATCGGTGCCAACATAACGGACAACAGCGGCTCGATCGGTCTGACCAAGACTGGCACCGGTGCCTTGACACTCACGCCCAATTCGGCGAACACTTTCAGCGGGCAGTTAACCCTCAATGCGGGCACGGTGACTTTGGGTAATGCCAATGCGCTAAATGGTGTTCCGGCCTTGATATTTGGCGGAACGAGCCAGACCATTGGTGGCAGCAGCGGGTTTGGATTTGTATACGCCAACGGCACCTTGAACTTGAATGGCAACAGCGCTTCAGTCTCATCCTTGACCGCCAGCGCGGATTCATCCGGCACGGCGCTGTTGCAGAACGCCTCGGCCACGCCGGCGACGCTGACCGTCAATGGCTCGGCTACGACAAGTTTCACGGGCACGCTACAGGATGGCTCTGGCGGTGGGTCATTGAGCCTCGTCAAGAGCGGTTCAGGCAGCCAGACGCTTGGCGGCACCTTGAGCTATAGCGGTGGTACCACGATCAGCGCGGGAACTCTGGCGCTGACCGTCCAGCCGACCGCCACCACCAACTTCGCGGTGAACGGCACGCTGAACATAACCGGCCTGACCAACAGCACGCTGGCCTTGACCAGTCCGCAAGTTTTGAGCGGCAGCGGAACGGTTTCCGGCAGCGTGACGGTGGCCAGCGGGGCGCACACGCATCCCGGCTCGGGCGTGACCAACACCATCACCGGCAATCTTACTTATGTCACCGGCGCGAAGGCGGATTTTGATTTGAACACCAGCGCCACCAACACGCCGAACGATCAAATCGTCTTGAGCGGTGCCAGCAGCGTCCTGACCTGCGGCAGCATTCAGGTCAACATCAAATTGATCGGGGCGACGCTGGATACGAATGATTATGTGCTGTTCAAATTGACCGGCGGTTCGGCCAGCTTTTCTGGCAGCTTCATGACCGCGCCAACCTGGCTGGGGACGGTGCCGGCCAATTCCGGCAGTTATTCCATTGTGACGGACACGGTGCACAATCAAGTTAGACTGCATTACGTGCAGGCCGCCGCTGCGGCGCTTGCCGGGACTGCCACCCCGTCCACCCTGGTGCGCAATGAAAGCACATTCATCAGTGTCACCGCGTTACCTGGTTCCGGCACCATCACCAATGTCTATCTCGACATGAGTTCGATTGGCGGATCCTTGTCGGTGCCGTTGACGCTTTCCGGCACGCCCAATGTTTATACTAACACTGTGGTCATTCCGGCGGCGGCTGCAGTGGGCGCCGCGACGGTGGTGGCCCATGCCACGGACACCACGCCGTTGACGGGATCAACCAATATTACTCTCACGATTCTGGCGACCAATGAAGTTTGGAATGGTGGCAGCGCCAGCGATGCCAATTGGAGCGATGATACGAACTGGGTCAGCGTTTACGCACCGGGACTGGTCGGAGACTCGGTGACCTTTGACGGCAGCACCCAGCCGACACCGAACATGGACAATTCCTACAGCCTCACCTCGCTGACGTTCGACAGCTCGGCGGGTGCCTTTACCATCGGCACCGCAGACAGCAGTGTTTTGACCCTGACCGGCGGGCTGACCAACAATTCGGCCAACGCGCAGATCTTGAATGTGCCGGTCGTTCTCTCCGGCGCGGTGCCCATTGACACCTTCACCGCCAACGTCACGCTCGGCGGGGCAATTACCGGCACCGGTGGATTGACCAAGCAGGGTGGCAGCAACCTTTATTTGGGCAGCGGAGCCAACGCCTACACCGGCAACACGGTGATCAGCAACGGCACGGTTTCAATCAATAACAATGCCAGCGTTGGCACCAACCAGATCGTGTTGGTGGGCGGCACATTTGCGTCCGGCTATGGTGCCGGCACCCGTTACACCATGAACAGTCCCATCAATGTTCCGACCGGAAACACCGGCACCATCGTCATGTCCACCTTGACCACCTTGGGCGGCGCGGTGACCGGCGGCGGCGTGTTGAATGTGGATGCGCCGGGCACCGAGAATTATCTTAGTGACAATTGGAGTGCCTATACGGGCCAAGCCAACTTGTTTGGCGGCGGCACGGTTACGCTGTATATAAACGGCGGTGGTTTCGGCAGCGGATTCAACTTGGCCGCAGTCACGATGACCAATGTGTCTGTGCAGGTGTCAGATAATTCAGGTGGTAATACGATCAATGTAGGTGCCTTGACCATGGATTCCACGGCAACCATCATCGGACCGAGCCAGGGAAACTATCCGCTCTTCTCCATCGGTTCACTCAACCAGAACGACTTGATTGCCGGATCTGTCGAGGGCAGCACCCGCATCACCAAAGTGGGCACGGGCAACCTGACCATTTCCAGCACCTCTGCCACCTACGCTGGTCCAACCTGGGTGGACAGCGGCACGCTGACGGTGTCTGGCACGATCAGCTCAAGTCCGATCACCAATTACAGCGGCTCAATGCTCGCCGGCACCGGCAACTTGGATGGTCCGGTGGATCTTGAAACCAACAGCACCGTAACACCGGTTGTCGGCGGCTATGGCACCATGGTGTGTGGCAGCAGCCTGACCTTCAACGGCGGCACCAACCTGGTGTATATCAGCACCACCAACAGTGATTTGATCACGGTCGCCGGCGACATACAACTTTTAAGCGGCGGCGTCCATCTGGTGGTTGGGAACACCCTGACCAATGGCGTTTATACGCTGATTACTTATAGTGGCACCGAGAGCGGTGCCGCTGGTAACTTGGTATTGAGCGGCTTCTCACAACCGGGACAGATCGCCATTTTGTCCGACTCCACTGCCGGTCAAATTAATTTGATTGTCACCACTCTCGCCAGCGCCAATTTGATTTGGGCCAGCGCGGGAGCCCAGAACAATCTCTGGGACATTGAAAGCTCCATCAATTGGAGCAATGGTGCCGCCCTGTCCGTCTTTACTCCCGGCGACCACATCACATTTAATGATTCCGGCGCTGGGAATAATCCAGTTGATTTGCGGGCAGTCGTGACGCCGTCCACCACGGTGGTGACGGGCACGCAGTCCTACACCCTTGAAAGCACCACCGGCACCGGCAGCCTCGGCGGTGCAACCAACAGCCTGACCCTGACGGGGACGGGCAGCTTGCAGCTCGACACCGTTAATTCTTATGGCGGCCCGACGGTCATAGGCAGTGGTTATACCTTGACAGTGGGCAATGGTTCGGTTGCCGCCAGCCTCGGCACCGGCAACATCACGAACAATGGCACGCTGAATTTCAACCAGACGAACAATCTGACGCTTACCAACGTCATCGGCACCGGCAGTCTGACGGCCAATGGCCCCGGCACCTTGACCCTGGCGGGCACCTATGCCTACACCGGCGGCACGACCATCGGTTCCGGCGTAACGCTGCAGGCCGGCACAGGCGGGGCCACCGGGTTGCTGCTGGGTTCCTTGACTGACAATGGCACGCTCATCTTGAACACGTCTGGCACCCTGACCAATCATGCGTCCATCACCGGATCGGGCGGCGTCACGCAGGATGGAAGCTCCGTGCTGACCTTGGCGGTGACCAATAGCTACCTCGGGAACACGGCCATCCAGTATGGCGTGGTGAAGCTGGGAACCAACAACGTGACACCCAACGGGGTGGCGGTTCCTGGCAGCACCGGCTGGCTCATTTTGGATGGCAATGCCACCAATGCGGGCACGTATGACTTGAATGGTTTCAACGATGCCGTCAATGCCCTGCAAGGCCTTGGTGGCACCGCTTTGGGTGATATCACCAACAGCAGCAGCGCCAATGTGACGAACACGCTGACCTTTGGCAATTTCTTCGGCACTCCCACCCTCACCACTTACGCCGGACTCATCACCGAGAACACGAACACGCCCGGCGGCAAGATCGCGTTGATGGAAATCGGCACCAGCACCAACATCCTGACCGGTGCCAATAACTTCAGCGGCGGCACCACGGTGGCGGGCGGCACGCTGGGCTTGGGCAACAATTTGGCCGCCGGCAGCGGTCCCATCACCTTGAGCAACGGGGTGACGCTGGGCATAAGCGGCGGCTCGATTTTTATCGGGAACAACATCTATGTTGGCGCGGGTGCGATCGCGACCAATACCTCCACTTCTGCCGGCAGCTACTATTCCGGTTCATATTACTCGGGTGATACCAACAGCACGAATGTCATCATCAGTGCCGTTGCCGTCAATCAGGGGGCGATCAAGCAATTCCAGTCCTTCAACGGAACCGTGTTTATTGACTCATCAAGCTCATTGCGCTTTGCGGCCACCACCTTGAGCGCTAACGGCGGCGACAATACGACCTTTGATGTCGAGGGTTTGCTCAATACGCGCAACGGCAACGTCGCCGGCGGCAGCGTCTCGCTTGGCGCGCTAACCGGTGCGGGCACCCTTGAAGGCGCCGGCAATGCCAACGGCAACACCACTTACACTATTGGTGCCATGAATGCCAACTCCACCTTCTCTGGCACGGTTCAAGATGGCGTCTTAACTTATGGCAATACCAGCATCATCAAAGTTGGCACGGGCACGCTGACCTTGAGCGGCGCGGCCAATTACACCGGCGTCACCACCGTCAGCAATGGTGTGCTGGCCTTGGTTGGTTCCGTGAATCTCGACAACAGTGCCACCATCAATGTGGGTTCCAGCACAGCAACCTTGGATGTTTCCGGTAGCAGCGGCACGCAGAACCTGGGCAACTTGAAGCCGCAGACGTTGACCGGTATCGGCACCATCAATGGCAGTCTAAACAACCAGGCTAATTCCACCGTCTCGGTCGGTCTGGGAGTGTTGAATGTGAACGGCACTGCCACGCTTGCCGGCACCAACATCCTGCAGCTCAACCTCACAAACGCTCCCGCCACCAATTCCGAGATTGTGGCGACTAGCTTCGTCATTAGCGGCCCGCTGATCGTCACCAACACCGGTCCGGCACTCCAGGGCGGCGACACCTTCAAGCTTTTCAGCACCGGGATCACGGGCTTTAGCGCCACCAATCTGCCGGCGTTGACGGCCGGATTGTCCTGGACCAACAATCTGGCGTTGAACGGCACCATCGCCGTGCTCAGCTCCATTGCCACCAATCCGACGAACATCTCGTTCTCCGTGAGCGGCAACCAGCTCAGCCTGCACTGGCCGGCGGATCATCTCGGCTGGTGGCTCCAGTCGCAGACCAACAGCCTGAGCGTCGGACTGGCCACCAACTGGGTGGATGTGGCCGGCAGTTCGAGCGTGACCTCCACGAACATCACGATGGATCCGACCAAGCCCACGGTGTTCTTCCGCCTGAGCAGCAAGCCTTGATCAACTTGTCGCGCGCGGGGCCGGGTGTTTGATCCGCGCGCGACACAAGGGTCATCAACGATGGCATTTCCCGGCTTTATTCACACTCCACACAGGCTGCGCCTTTTCATCTGAACCGCTTTTGGCCAAAGACGAAATAAACCACTTGGAGGCATCCCCATAACTGGCGATGTTGTCCAACTTCTAATGTGGTATATTTAGCTTAAATCCCAAAGCAACTAAACGAATTGCCAGCCTATGAAATCAGAATCTTTTCAACCTAATCGCCCATCAGGAATGAGGGGTCGCGCGTCGGGCGGTTTTACCTTGATTGAACTGCTGGTGGTCATCGCCATCATCGCCATCCTGGCGGCAATGCTGCTGCCGGCGCTATCGGCGGCCAAGCAACGCGCCTATGTGGCCGGGTGTATCAACAACATGAAGCAGATCAGTGTTGGCTCGGCCATTTATTCCGGGGACTACAACGACTGGCTTATGCCGCTGAATCTGAATCGCGGACTCAACATTATCGCCCAGTCCGAAGACATGGATTATGCCTGGAGCGGTCCGAGCCGGACCCAACTGAATCCCAATGACAACACCGGCTTCGTCACCACCAACTTGCAGAACATCGGTTATCTCTATCCCATGAAATGCGCCGGCAGTGGTGAGACATTCTTTTGCCCCAGCTACGCGGTAAAGCCCTCCGCAGGTAATTACACGATTGCGTCTTACTTGCCCCTGCTTACGCCTAAGGCCACTTCATGGGGCGGCGCGGTTTATTCCTCCTATGAATGGAACCCTTGGAACGGTGGCGGCACGAGCCTGCGCACCTATCAGAAATACAGCCAGTTTGGTCCCGGCGGTGCCAAGGTTCTCGCCTATGAGCATCTTGTCAATGTCAACGCCAGTGCCACGGACATGACCATGGATCCATCAACCGTCGCGCATGACAAACTGAAGTCAGAAGTGGTGATGTATTCGGACAACAGCGTGAAATCCATCAAAATCACTGGAACCATCTGGGCGGACGCGTATTCATCCGGTGGTTCGTCGCTGTATTATCCTCAATTGGGCACTTTGCTAACGGCATTGGAGGCGGCTCATTGAGCATTGAAATACGCATGGTTATCGGCCGCCGACTGCACGGCTGACTGCGACTTGGCGGGTAATGCAAACTTCCGATGGTTTTCTAAGTGAAACCCGTTAGTTTTCAAACATGAAGCCTTCCCTAAAAAATAATCCCGGCGTGTCGGTACGGCGCGCTTTCACGCTGATCGAACTGCTGGTAGTCATCGCCATCATCGCCATTCTGGCGGCGATGTTACTGCCGGCCTTGTCGGCGGCCAAGGAGCGTGGCCTGCGCACCAGTTGCTTGAATAATGTCAGGCAACTGGTCTTGGGGGCCAATATGTATGCCACGGACTATGGCGACGTGCTGCCTCCGGTGTGGTTGCCGGCGCATACGTTTCAAGAAGTCGCTGCCGAGCATTACGGTCGCTATATCTACACCGATCCGGCCGGTGGTTCAGGGGTTAAAGTGCCCAACACGGTGACCATCAACCAGGCTTTTCAAAACCTGGGTTTTTTGTATCCGATGCATTATGCCGGTGACGGGACGATTTTTTTCTGCCCCAGTTACAACAACAAGGCTAATTCGCCGCTGGGATCCGCATATTACACCCCACTGTTGACGACCAGCGTGGCCATTCCGGCCATCGGCGCAGCCGGGGGCGACGTCCGCTCATCCTATTGCTGGAATCTCTGGGCCAATGTCGCCGCTCCCAATCTCCGGCTTTATCCGAAAATCTCCAGCTTTCAGGGCGTAAAATGTATTTTAAACGAATATTTTGTGCCAGGCGGGACAGCCGCCAACCCCGTGGTGGATCCAACGCAGATGGCACATGACAAAAGCCGTTCACTGGTCGTGGCCTATTCGGACTTCAGCGTCAAAGCCATCAAGGTCACCCCGCAGATGATGACAGATGCCTTCACCACCGGCAATCTTGGCTGGGCGGCGGGCACGCCACCACCCGCCGGTTCGCTCGGTGCCCTGCTGACGGACATCGAATCGGAACATTAATCCTTCCAAGCAAGACTAACCTGACGCGCGCGCGCCGGTCTTCTTTTCTTGGATAGTGGCGTTCCACAGATGTCCGAAGGCGTTTAGCGACGGGCCGGCCGAGGATGCCGCCTTTGCAACCGACTTCCGCACGATCAAACCGGCGGGATCACCAAAAATTGTTGCACTCTCCGCTTGCCCGGAAATTTGGAACTGGTGTCTAATCACCGCATGAAATCCGGCAGCCGACTCGTGTGCGCCCTGGGCGTGGCGTTTATTTTGACGACCTTTTTTTCCGCCGCCGCCGCCGATGACCCGTTCGCCTGGCCGCCCATCACCGCGCAGACTAGGCCGTGGGCATGGTGGTGGTGGCATGGCAGCGCGGTGGATCAAACAAATATCGCGCACGAACTCCAGCGCTTCCATGACGCCGGGCTGGGCGGCGTGCAAATCACCTCGATTTACGGCACCAAAGGCGCGGAAGCGCGCGACATCCCGTATCTCACGCCGGCGTGGCTGGCGATGATGGGCGGCACGGTGGACGATGGCCGCCAGCTCGACATGGGCGTGACCATGTCGCTTGGCAGCGGCTGGTGTTTCGGCGGCCCGACCGTCAGTGGTCAAGATGCGAACGCCAGCGTGGTCGTGAAAACGTTTGAGGTCGCGGGCGGCGGAACATTGCCCGGAAAATTCAACCGCGCCGCCACGCAGGCGCTCGTCGCGTTTTCGCCGGACGGAAAAGCGGTTGAACTCACGGACAAAATTTCCGCCGCTGGCGGAGTGGATTGGACCGCGCCGGAAGGTTCCTGGAAAGTCTATGCCATCTCGCAAAAACCGTCCGGCCAGAAAGTCAAACGCCCCGCGCCCGGCGGCGAGGGCTGGATGCTGAATCCGGCCTATCCGCAGGCAATGACGAACTGGTTGAAGTGGTTTGACCAGGCGCTGGCGAATTATACCGGCTCGAAGCCGGAAGCCGTCTTTCAAGATTCCTACGAATACCGCACCGACTGGTCGCCGGATTTCTTTGCGCAGTTTGAAAAGCGTCGTGGCTACAAACTCCAAGACGAACTGCCCGCGCTCTTCGGCGACGCGCAGGACGACCACGCCGCCCGCGTGAAATACGATTATCGCCGCACCCTTTCCGAAATCATGGCCGAACAGTCTGAGCCGGCGTGGATTGACTGGGCGCACAAGAATGGTTTTAGCACGATTTATCAGGCGCACGGCACGCCTGGCAACTGGCTCGACCTATACGCCGACGCCGACATGCCGGAAACCGAGATGTTTCATAATGACCGCAGCATTTTGATTTCTAAATTCGCGTCGTCCGCCGCGCACACGCAGGGCCGCGCGCTCACCGGCGCCGAGACCGGCACCTGGCTCAAGGAGCATTTCACCGAGACGCTCGCCGACGTGAAATATCTCGCCGACGACATGTTTCTCGCCGGTGTTAACCGCATTTTTTACCACGGCACCTGCTATTCGCCGGACGACGCGCCGTGGCCGGGATGGCTGTTTTACGCCGCCACGGAAATGAACCCGCGCAATCCCATCTGGCACGACGTGCCCGCGCTCAACGCCTACATCGCGCGCTGCCAGTCCGTTTTGCAGTCCGGCCAGCCGGACAACGACGTGCTGCTCTACTGGCCGGTCGCGGATTTCTGGAGCGACCCAGCAGGCCGCGTGCTGCCGATGAGCGTCAGCGCGACGGACTGGTTTGAGGGCCAGCCCATCGGCAAGACCGCGCACGAATTGTGGAATAAAGGTTATGCGTTCGACTACGTTTCCGACGCGCAACTGCAAGCGGCGAAAGTCGTGGACGGAAAAGTCCAGATGCCCGGCGGAAATTACAAAGTTATCGTCGTTCCGGAATGCAAATGCATGCCGTTGGAAACTTTCAAGCAACTGCTGGTGTTGGTTGAAGGCGGGGCAAAGGTAATTATGAACACGCTGCCACAGGACGTTTCAGGCTTGGGCGATTTGGAAAAGCAACGAACGGAATTCAAAACGCTCTTGGCGAAAATAGGTGTGCCTTTATCAACAGAGCATTTTGTCGGAGAATTACATTATGGCAAAGGCGTGATATTTCGCTATACAGATTCTCCCGCCGACGCAGGCATTGCACCAGAAATCATGACTCGTGATGGGATTTCTTTTGTGCGCCGGTCTTTTGGCGAGGGATGTAACTATTTTATTGTCAATCGCAGCGACAAACCATTTTACATGGGCTGGATACAGCTTTCTGTTGCGGCAAAATCGGTCGTTATCTTGGATCCAATGACTGGCGAGACTGGCCTGGCGAGAATCCAACAAACAGATGATAAAAACACTTCGGTTTTTTATCCGCTTGAGCCTGGCGAGTCCGTCATTTTTCGTGCCTTTGCCGACAAAAAAATCGAGGGCGATGCTTGGAATTACATAAGAGGGATTGGAGGAGGTATCGTTGCTGGAACGGCTCAGGGTGTTTCCATTTCAACTAGAATTACCGGCCGGTGGAATGTGAGTTTTTTGCAAGGCGGCCCTGCTCTTCCTGCACCTTTCCAAACCGATTCCCTCGGCTCTTGGACAACGAGCAGCGACACCAACGCGCAAGCCTTTGCTGGAACCGCTAAATACCAAATCACATTTTCTTCACCGGTTCCTTCATGGAAATATATTGATTTGAATCTCGGTGACGTGCGCCAGAGCGCGCGGGTGCGCGTGAACGGCAAGGATTACGGCACGCTCATCACGCCGCCGTTCCACGTGGTGGTGGACAACCTGAAACCCACCGGCAACACGCTCGAAGTGGAGGTCACCAGCGTCGCCGCCAACCGCATCCGCGACCTCGACCGGCGCGGCGTGAACTGGAAGATTTTCAAGGACATCAACATCGTGAACGAAAATTACAAGCCGTTCGACGCCTCAGACTGGCCGTTGACGGACTGTGGCCTGCTCGGCCCGGTGACGCTGACGCCGGTGACGGCGGAGAAATAAAAATCAATTTCCCAGCGGCTTCTCTTTGGAAACCATCGGGCTCGCCGGCATTTCAAAGGTGGCGACCGCGTCCGGTTTCGCCGGATCGAAACCGCCGAAGTCATCCACGATGGATTTCGCCAGCGGCAGGTGGTCCTGTTTGATGCCTTCGACAACGCACTTGGCGAGTTCGTAGCTGCCGTAATTATTATGGTGCGTGCCGTCTTGAAACGCCTTGTCCAAGTCCGCGCCGAGCGCGCGGTAAAAAATCCGGCTCATTGCGTTCAGATCAATTAGCGCGCAATTTTCTTCCTGCGCCACTTCGCGCACCGCGTCGGGATAACCGGCGAGCGTGTCGTGCTCGACACCGGCTTTGCGTTCCATCGAAGTGACCAAAACCGGCGTGCCGCCCAGCTCGCGGGTGCGCGCGACCACTTTTTTCAGATTCACTTTGTAAGTTTCCAGCGCGTTGGTGGCCTTGTCCTTCATGTCATTGTGGCCGAACTGCACGAACAGGTAATCGCCCGGTTGTATCAGGCTGAACACTTTTTCAAACCGCTTCGCGCCGAGCGAGCTTTTGATGCTTTCGCCCGATTCGGCGTAATTCGCCACGGCGACATCCGGCCGGAAAAAGCGCGGCAGCATCTGGCCCCAGCTGTTCCACGGCTCGGCCGGCTGGTCGCAAACCGTCGAGTCGCCGGTGATGAAAATCGTCGGCACATTGGTCGACGCAATGACCAGCGCCCGCAGGGTCGGATGCAGGCCGTTGAATTCCAGCGTCAGCTTTTCGTCCCAGTCCACCGTCTCGGTTTCCAGCTCGCGCAGTTTGAGATGCACTTTTTGACTGGCGGAAATACGCGGTGTGCGGATGTTCACGATGAACGTCCGGGCCGCGAACGTGCCGGGCTGGATCCTGATTTTCTCCAGCATCAGCCGCCGCTGCTCGGCTTTCACCGTCGTCACGGATTCACCGGCCTTGTCATTGAGCAGCGCAGTGACAGCGTAATTTCCTTCCGGCAGCTTGACGGAAAAAAGAAACGGCTTTTCGCTCGTGACATAATCGCCGCCGCCGACTTCCGCGCCCGGCTCAAAACCATAGCCGGTTTCGGCGGAATAAAAATTCGTCGGCGAAACCTGAATCCAGCCGGACTCCGGTTTGCCGCCGCTGAAATCAAATTTGAAACTCGTTTGCGCGCGCAGCGCCCCGCTGCCGGCGGCGAGCGCGACCGCCGAAATAATTCCGATGGAGAAATGATTGAGACTTTTCATGGTTTGGGCGGAGGCGGGCTGGCTGGGATGATTTGAGGTTCGGTCTTGAAGGGTTCGACTTCTTTGCCTTTCGCGGAGAAAAAATGTTCGAGCGGATCGCCCGGCAGGCTTTTCAGTCCGGCGACGACGCACGCCGCGTTGAACTGCGCGCCGCGGTCGGTGGTGTGCGTGCCTTTGTCGGCAAAAAAGGCCGCCACCTGGTCCGCGCCAATTTTCTTATAGGCGTCGGTGATGACCAGCGTGAGATCGAAATAAAGCGCACCGTGCGCCGTAGCGACCTGCGAATCCCACAAGGCGATGCTCTCGAAATCCCGGCCGTTCTCCCAGCGCTGCTTGTGCGGAATCGGCGAGACGAGGATGACGGTCGCGCCTTTCGCCTGCGCGTCCGTCGTGAATTTCGCCATATACCAGCCGAACGTGTGGACGAGTTCCTTCGTGCCGTCCGGCCTGGTGTCTTCCACGGTTTCATCGCCGATGCCCTTGCCGTCAGCGCGGCCTTTCATCGCCGGATCGCCGATGCGGCCCTGGTCGTTGTGGCCAAACTGGACGATGACAAAATCGCCGGGCTTGACGGTCGCGATGGTCTTTTCCCAGTGGCCGTCGGTATAAAACGTGCGCGCGCTGCGGCCGCCGATGGCGTGGTTGACGACGTTGATTTTATTCGTGTCAAAAAACGGTGTGATGCGTTCGCCCCAGCCCCACAAACCCGCGCCCGTGCCGCCACTGCGTACGGTGGAGTCTCCGACGATGTGAAATGTCAGCAGAGAAGCATTCGCGATTTTTTCGACGGCGACTTTCGACGCGTCCACCACGGGACGTTCATCCTCGGCGGCGCAAAGCATTCCGGCCGCAAAAACCAAACCGGCGGCCAGAGTGGTCAGGTGGCATTTCATCAAATCATTTTGGTTCGGAGTCTTCTTTGGCGGGCGGCGGCTGGCTCAATTCGGCTGGGACGATGCCGTCCGCCTTTTCTGAGAAAAACTTTGCCAGCGGGTCGTTCTTTAAAGCCTTCAGCCCCGACACGACGCAAATCGCATTCGTCTGCGCGCCAGCCAGACTCGTGTGTGGTCCGGCATGGGCGACGAACAGTTCATCAACCTTTTTCTGGCCGAGCGAATCGTATTGCCGCGCGATGATTTCGTTGAGGTCAATGAACGGCGCGTTCGCAGCTCGCGCAGCTTCGGCCGCCCAGGCCGCCGCGCTGTCGGCACCGCTGCGCGCGGCCCTGCCATCGCGCCAGGCGTTGCGCGGGATGAGCGAGCAGATCATCGGCGTGGCGCCTTTCGCGCGGACCTCGGCGATCATTTTCATCTCATACCAGCCAAAGGTGTGGACCGTCTCAAATTTTTTTGTGACGAGGTTGGTGATGTCCTGCGTCTCGTCGCCGATGCCGTGCAGTTCGCCCCTGGCCCGCGCCGCGTCGTTGATCGGGCCGTCGTTCGTGCCGAACTGCATGAGGACAAAATCGCCGGGCTTGATGAGCGCGAGCGTGCGCGGCCAGAAATCGCGGTAATACGTCCGGCTGGTCGTGCCGCCAAGCGCGCGGTTGACGACGTTGATTTTGCTCGTGTCGAAGAACATGGCAATCTGGTCGCCCCAACCCCATTGCCCGCCGCCGCCGGTGCCGGTGCCGTTACGCACGGTGGAATCGCCGATGAGAAACAGTGACGGCAGATTCGTGTTTGCCGGAAAATTTTCGCGCCGCGTGGAAACCTGCGTTTCATTTTTCGGCTGGCCGTCCACTAGCTGCGCAAAAATATTTTGCGAGGCCGCCGCCACCGTGGCCGCCGCCAGCAGGTTGAAAAACGAGCGTGGCCGCAGGTTGATTGGTGTTGATAGCTTCATTTTTTTCCAATGGCGATTTTTTGACCAGTCCGCTTTACAACTGCGGGTTTCCGGATTTTGTCCACGTCGGCGGGTTCATTTTCAGGCCGGTGATTTTCAGGACGCAGGCATATTTGCACGGCGCGGCGGCGGGCAGTTTCACCTTCAACCCGCCGGCGTCCTGCGTGAATTCCAGATTCCCCGCGCTGCCAAGCATCGTGACCGATTCAATTTTTCCTGCGCTTTCACCGAGCGAAGCGATTGTCGTTTCCGTGCCCGGCCAGTTGCCGAGAATAATCGCGTAAAGATTTTCGCCGTTCACCGTGAAGCGGATGTTCAAACCTTTTTGTCCGCGTCCACCGCCTTCGCCGAACTTGACCCAGTTGTGCGTACCGTAAATCGCCTCGCCGTTCACGCCGAGCCATTGGCCGATTTCCACAAGCGTGCTGGTGATTTCGGGCGGAAAAGTTCCGTCGGCTTTCGGTGAAAGATTCAGCAGCAGCGTGCCGTTTTTGCTGACGGTGTCCGCGAGCTTGAAAATGACTGGTGCCGGGCCGGAGAAATGTTCATCGCTGGTATAGCCCCAGGTGCTGCCGATGGGTTCGTCCACCTGCCATTCGCCGGTGCGGATGCCGGACGGCGAGCGCCCGCCGATTTTTTCAAAATCAATGATCGAACCGATTGTCTCCGTGTTTTTGTCGGTCGGCGAATAAGCCGCCTTTTTGGTGCTGAGGGAAACTTCCTTGCCCCATGCTTTCGCGCGGTTGTAATAATAAGCCGCAATGCGCAGCTTCAGCAGATCGAGAAAACGCTGGTCCACGCCGTTGTCGAACCACAGCATGTCCGGCTGGTATTTGTCAATCAGTTCGACGTTGCGCGCGAACCAGTTGGTCAAAAACCGTTCGCACGCCGCGTCGCTGCGGTCGGCGACGTTGTAAAAGTCCGCCCATTTCGGGTCGTAAAGATCGGCGTGCTCGGCCTTCATTTTCGCGGCCATATCGGCGGGAGGATTGATGAACTGAAAATTTTCAATGCCGTGGTTCGACACGCCGAATTTCAATCCCTGCTTGCGCACGGCCATGCACAGCTCGCCGATCAAGTCGCGGTGCGGCCCCATTTTTACGGCGTTGAACGGCGTCACCTGGCTGTCCCACAGCGCAAAATTGTCATGATGCTCCGCCGTCGGGATGACGAATTTTGCACCGGATTTTTTGAACAGCTCCGCCCACGCATCGGCATTGAAATTGGACTGCGTGAACAGCGGGATGAAATCCTTGTAGCCGAATTTGTCCTGCAGGCCAAAGTGGTCAATGTGCCACTGGCTGTCCGCGCCATACATGTGTTTTTCATACCACTCGTTGTGATGCGCCGGCACGGAATAAAGCCCCCAGTGCACGAACAAACCAAACTTCGCGCCGATGAACCACTGCGGCACCTGGTAATTTTCCTTGAGCGAATCCCAGGTTGGCTGAAACGGTCCCGGCGGAAGCTGGCTTGGGATCTGCGCGACGGCCGCCTCGACCACTTCAAGCCGCGTCTCCGGCGCCATGTCGTAGCCGGTGGAGTTTCCACCGTCCGCCATCGGATTGCTGGTCTGTGCGGACGCCGTGAGCGACGCAATCGCCGCCGCAAGGGTGAATACGGAAAAGGAAATTCGCGAAGGCTCTGGCGACGATTTTTTATTCACAGTGAATGGGCTTGCCGGCTAGGGCGCTGGCATAAAAGCGATGGAACCGGCTTCCAGTCCGGCGGCGGCCGCGGTCACAACGATTTTTCCAGAATCGGCTGACGCTTTCACGTAGGCGACGCACTCGCCCTGAAATGCGTGACGCGAATCGGCCTGGAAAGGTTCATGGCTGGTGTTGTCGCCATTGTCCACGGCGGCGATCACGCCCGGTCCGGAGACCTGGAACGAAATCAAATCCTTCGCGCGCGGGATTTCAATGCCGCTGGCATCGGCAATCTTTGCGCGGATGATCGCCACGTTGTCAAAGCCCGGCGAAAGCTGTTCCGTGTCCGTCGTCAAAATAATTTTGGCCGGCGGACCGGCCGTGCGCAATTCGTCGGTCGCGACGATTATTCCATCGTTGCGCGCGACGGCCTTCAATATTCCCGGCGAAAATGGCACCAGCCAGTTGCGCGACGCGGCGTCGGCGTTGAGGGATTTCACGCCGAGCGACTGGCCGTTTAGGAACAATTCCACCTCCTTGCAGTTGGAATAAATTTCCACGTTCTCGTCATGCGACGACAAATCCTTCGGCGTCCAGTCGGAAAACAAAACCTGCGTGTGCCGCTCCTCCGCGCCGTAGCCGGGATCGTTCGGCATGGCCTCGGTCTGCGCGACGCGGCGCGTGATGCAGACCATCGGCCGGTCGCTCCACCAGCTTTCGCGTTCGCGCGCGAGCGGGCGGATCGCGCCCGTGCGGTCGAGCAGACCGGAGCCGTGGCCGATAACCGGCCAGCGACGAGATTCACCGAGATAGTCAATGCCGGTCCAGAGAAACTGGCCCGCGTAAGCCGGATGATCACGCAGCGCCGTCCACTGGTTGCGGTCGTGTGTGTTTTCCGTGCCGATGATTTTGCGCGACGGCTTCTGTTCGTGCGCGGCGAGAATCTCCTTTTCCCGATAATTTTGTCCGACGACATCCAGCAGGTCCGCGAGGCCGTCGTCGTAATCATGGCTGACGTTCGGGCGGAACAGCGCCTGTGTCACCGGACGCGTCGGGTCGGCGGCGTGCGCGACTTCGACCAGGCCTTTCAAAATCCGCTTCGCCTTGTCCGCCTGCGGCGTGTCGTGAATCTCATTGCCGACACTGTAAAGAATGACGCTCGGATGATTGCGGTCGCGGAGAATCGCATCACGCTCGTCCAGCTTCGACCACTCGTTAAAATACAGATGATAATCAAACGGATTTTTCCCGACCGTCCAGCAGTCGAACATTTCGTCCATCACCAAAAATCCCATGCGGTCGCACAGATCCAGAAATTCCGGCGCGGGCGGATTGTGCGCGGTGCGGATGGCATTCACGCCGAGCGATTTCAATGTCTTCAAACGCGCTTCCCAGATCGAAAGCGGAATCGCCGCGCCGAATGCGCCGCCGTCGGCGTGCAGGCAGACGCCTTTGATCTTGAAATTTTTGCCGTTCAGCCAAAAACCGGTGTCAGCTTCAAAATGAGCGTCGCGGATGCCGAACAGGTTCGTCTGATTGTCCAAAACCGTTTCATCGGCGCGCACCTCACTGACGATGGAATAAAGCTTGGGATCGTCCAGGTTCCAGAGCTGCGGGTTGGAAAAAACAATTTGCGGCGAATAAGTTTCCGCGGCGCCGGCGGCAATCTCACCGTCCGTCTGAACGACGGCGACGGTTTTTCCATCCGGCGAAACCAGTTGTGTTTGCAGGATGATTTTGCGGCCGGTTGCGGATTCGTTGGTCACCGTGGTTTCGATTTTCACCGTCGCCCCCGTGGCGGAAACTTGGGGCGTGCTAACGAACACGCCGTTTTTCGCGAGGTGAACCGGGTCGGTCACGACGAGCCGGACATGCCGGTAAATCCCCGCGCCCGCATACCAGCGCGACGCCGGCTGCGCCGAAGTGTCCGCGCGGACGGCAAGCAGGTTGTCGCCGCCGAAATTCAGATGGCCGGTGAGCTCGTAACTGAAGCTGACGTAGCCGTTGGGCCGGTGGCCGAGGTGAAAACCGTTGATCCAGACGTCGCTGTTCGCCATCACGCCGTCAAATTCGACGAAGACGCGTTGGTCCGAAAGATTTTCCGGCAGCGAAAAGGTTTTGCGATACCACGCGACGCCGCTGGGCAGAAACGCGCCTGCGCCGCCGGCGGGATTGGTGGCCGCGAACGGCCCGGCGATGCTCCAGTCGTGTGGCACGTCGAGTTTTTGCCATGCCGAGTCATCCACCGCATTTTTTTCCGCGCCGCCGGCGTCGGCTTGGAGAAAGCGCCAGTTCGCATCGAAATTTTCCGTCACGCGGGCGTGCGAGACAAAGGGCAGCAGGCCGAACGCGGCAGAAAAAATTAGTTGGCGAATTGTCATCTGGGTTTGGACGGCCAGTTTCGCTCAAAGGTGACAGAAACGCCATCCCCCAAATTGTGGATGGCAGGTTGCGCTTCGACGCGCAGCCGCTAGGATGTTTCCATGTCCGACGGCTACCGGCAACTGCTCGACGCGACGATTCAGCACCTCGAAGGTCTGAAATCGCGCGGCGTGCGCCATGTCGCCGTCGCGCCGGAAACTTTGCGCGCGCTGGCGTTGCCGCCGGCGGCGGCGCCGAAATCTCAAATCCCAAATCTCAAATCCCAAATCCAGGCCGTCGCGCCGTCCTTAAAAACCGAACCCGCCATTTCCATGCCGCCCAAAAAAACGGTTGCTCCCGCACTCAAACCCCACGCGCCAAACGCCAGCCTCCAGACGCCAATCATCAGCGCCTCGCCGGAAAAGGCCGCCGCCTTCGCCGCCTTGCGCGAATGCGCGCTGGCCTGCGTGAAATGTCCGCACCTCGCGGCCTCGCGCACGACCGTTGTGTTTGGCGTGGGCAACATTGACGCGAAGCTCATGTTTGTCGGCGAAGCGCCGGGCGCGGATGAGGACGAACAGGGCGAACCGTTCGTCGGCCGCGCCGGACAGTTGCTCACGAAAATTATTCTGGCCACCGGCCTTTCGCGCGCGGACGTTTACATCGCGAACATTTTGAAATGCCGGCCGGACACGCCCGGCCAGTCCGCCGGCAACCGTCCGCCCACGCCGGAGGAGCGCGCGACGTGCATTCCATATTTGCAGGAGCAGATTGATTTGATCCAGCCCAGGGCCATTGTGGCGCTGGGCGCGACGGCGGTGGAAGGGCTGCTTGGCAAGACGCTTGGCATCACGAAGCTGCGCGGCCAGTGGCAGACGTATCGCGGCACGCCGCTCATGCCGACTTATCATCCGGCGTATCTGCTGCGCAACCAGGCGATGAGCGAGAAGCGCAAGGTGTGGGAAGACCTTTTGCTGGTGATGGAAAAGCTCGAAATGCCCATCAGCGAGAAGCAGCGGAACTATTTTTTGAAGGCGTGAACTTAGAATGAGCAGCCCACATCAAGGCCGCCTCCGTTTGCAAAACTGCGAACTACGGTGCCGACAACGACGCCGGCAGCAAAATCACCAGCAGACAATTGCCCGCGCGCTTGGCCGGTGCGGATCAGCACCCGGGCGAATGGAAAATGCATCTCAAAACCGCCCGCTGGCAGATTGCTTTGGTCGTGAAGCTGGCGAGCGTTTGATGTATCCGATGTTCTGGCCAAACACGTCATTCCTGCCTCCGATAACAATCGCAGCAGTGCGGCGGCATCCCATTCCTTCATGGGCTTTTAATAATGCCACCTGCAAAGGATATTTGCTGGCCAGCATATTTACTTTGCAGTCAAAATCAGCACGCATGCCCGCGAGAAACCAAAATATGCAGGCAATTATAGTCTTGGTCAGTCCAAGACTACGTTGGCATGGTTTTCGCTAAAGCGACGAACCAATAATATATGGTTCCGGTCATGCCTCCAAAAACTCTATTAGCTGAGAATCATGCGGGTGGATGGAAAACGTTGGCACGAGTTTTGGAATCTGAACATTGTGCCGTGACTCCTGCCAGAACGGGAAGTGATGCGGCCGCGAAATTTCTGGCGGATATGCCAGCCTTGGGTTTGTTGGATCTAAACCTGTCGCGGTTGCTTGCCCACATGGCCGATCTGATAGCCCGATCTAGTTTCAAGACCGTATATTTGGAAAGTTCCCCACCGGAGCTCGCCAATGAAATCATGGCCACCCGACTCAGAATGTTCTTCCGCAAACTTGACGAAATTGTGGGAGTGGAGAAATTTGTCCGAATGGCTTACAAAGCGACCCTTTTTTTTGGAGCGGGAATGGTGATTCTTCTGGCCGCCGGCTGCAGTCGCAAGGCACCGGTGCCGCCACCGCCACCGGAAGTCCAAATCATCACGGTATCGCCGACGAATGTTCCGATTTTTGAGGAATGGATCGGCACGCTCGACGGCTACGTGAACGCGCAAATTCATGCGCAAGTAACCGGTTATTTACTTGCGCAAAATTACGCCGAAGGCAGCGAGGTCAAAAAAGGTGATCTGCTGTTTCAAATTGATCCGCGCCCGTTTCAAGCCGGACTGGATCAGGCCCTGGCCAAGCTCGCGCAGGACGAGGCGCAGGCGGGCAAAGCGGAACAGGACGTGAAACGCTACACGCCGCTCGCCCAGGAACAGGCCATCAGCCAAGAGCAACTGGACGACGCCGTCCAGGCGAATCTGGCGGCGGATGCCCAGGTCAAGGCGGATGAAGCCGCCTTGGAAAATGCGCAGTTGAACCTCGGTTTCACCAAAATCACCTCGCCGATTGACGGTCTCGCCGGAACCGCGCTGGCGCAAATCGGCGATCTGGTCGGACAATCCAGCAGCGTGCTGACGACGGTTTCGACCATCAATCCGATCAAGGTTTATTTTCAAGTCAGCGAGCAGTCGTATCTGACGTTTTGGCGACGTCTGGCCGGTTCGGGAAATGCGGAGGAAGACTTTCCGTTGCAGTTGATTTTTGCCGACGGCTCGGTTTATCCCGAAAAAGGGAAATTCTTTTACGCCGACCGGCAGGTCAATCTGAACACCGGCACACTGCAAATCTTTGGCCTTTTTCCCAACACGAACTTCATCCTGCGCCCCGGCCAATACGGCCGCGTCCGTGCGCAAACGCAGACCAAAACGAACGCGCTTATCGTCCCGCAACGCGCCGTGGTCCAGCTTCAAGGTTCGTATCAGGTCGCCATCGTGGGCGAGACCAACATGGCGCACCTGCAACCCGTCACCGTCGGCGAGCAGGTCGGCTCGGACTGGATCATTGAAAGCGGCCTCAAACCGGGTGACCGCGTCGTGGTGGAGGGAACGCAAAAGGCGAAGGAAGGCGCGGTCGTAAATCCAATTCCGTTTGGGACGGAAACCAAACAGGCCGACCAAGCCGGAGCGCAGACTAATTCTGCTGCGCAAACCAACCAGACGAAATGAAATTATTTTCCCCGGCGCGCGCGCGATTCATTCATGTATAGATTTTTCATCAACCGCCCGATTGTCGCGATGGTCATTGCCATTTTGATGGTGATCATCGGGCTGGTTTCAATGGTGAGCCTGCCGGTCGCGCAATTTCCCAACATTGTTCCGCCGGAAATCCGCATCCAGACCACGTTCCTCGGCGGCGACGCGTTGACACTGGCGCAATCCGTCGCGACGCCCATCGAGGAACAAATGAGCGGTGTGGACAACATGAATTACATGTATTCCGTCAGCGCGAACAATGGCGTGATGCGCATGGGTATAAATTTCAATGTCAAAACCGACCCGAACATTGACCAGGTGCTGGCGCAGCTCCGCGAAAACCAGGCCGCGTCGCAGCTGCCGGCGTCCGTCCAACAATATGGCGTCACCCTTTTGAAATCTCCGACGAGTCCGATGATGTTGATCGGCTTGTCTTCCCCAAACGGCACGCACGACGCGACGTTCCTCGCCAATTACGCCTACATCAATCTCGTGGATCAGATCACGCAGTTGAAGGGCATTTCCAACATCAATGTTTTTGGCGCCGGGCAATACGCCATGCGCTTTTGGGTCAAGCCCGACCAGCTCGCGAAACTGAATCTCACCGTCAATGACATCATCACCGCCATCAATGCGCAGAACACTCCCAATCCCGCCGGGCTGGTGGGCGGCCCGCCGACGCCGCACGGGCAGGAATTCACCTATGCCATCACCGCGCAGGGCCGGCTCGTGTCCGAAAAGGAATTTGGCGACATCATCATCCGCGAATATCCGGACGGCTCGATCGTACGGTTGAAAGACGTCGCGCGTGTGGAACTCGGCGCGCAGCTTTACAACATCGTCGGCAAATTGAACGGCAAACCGTCGGCGATCCTGGCGATTTATCAACTGCCCGATTCCAACGCGCTCGATGACCAAAAAGCGGTGCTCAAACTCATGGCGAAACTCAAGCAGAGTTTTCCCGCCGACCTGGACTACGTCGTTTCGCTCGACACCACGCTCGCCGTTTCCGAGGGCATGCACGACATCATGCGCACACTGGTCATCGCGCTGGTTCTCGTCATCCTCGTCGTTTTCATTTTTCTGCAGGGCTGGCGCGCCTCGCTCATTCCGCTGTGCGCGGTTCCGGTGGCGCTGATCGGGACTTTTGCATTTTTTCCGATCTTCGGTTTTACGTTGAACACACTTTCGCTTTTGGGCCTGGTGCTGGCGATTGGGCTGGTGGTGGACGACGCCATTGTTGTGGTCGAAGCCACCGAACGGCATATCGAAGACGGCATGAAGCCCAAGGACGCCGCGCTCAAGGCGATGGAAGAGGTCGCCGGCCCGGTCGTTTCCCTCGCGCTCATTTTGGGGGCGGTTTTTGTTCCGACCATTTTCATCGCGGGCATCACCGGGCGGCTTTACCAGCAATTCGCGCTGACGATTGTCATTTCCGTCATGCTGTCCGCGTTTAATGCCCTCTCGCTCAGTCCCGCGCTCGCGGCGATGTTGTTGAAGCCAAAAGATAAGAACCAATCGCGCGGGCCGCTCGGCAGATTTTACGACTGGTTCAATCGCATGTTTGACAAGACGCGCGATGGTTACATCAAAGTCGCCGGCACGCTGATCCGCAAAAGCGTTTTCACCATCATCATGCTCGCGGTGATTCTCACCGTCGCGCTTTTGCTCGGCGTGCGGTTACCGGGTGCTTTTCTGCCGGTGGAAGACCAGGGCTACGCCTATGTCGTGGCGCAACTGCCCTATGCCGCGTCGCTCGAACGCACCGATGCCGTCGCCAAGAAGATCGAGGCGATCATACAAAGCACACCGGGCGTTAAATATTGCACGACCGTCGAAGGTTTCAGCCTGCTGAGCCAGGTGCAGGCCACTTACAACGCCTTCTTTTTCGTGACGCTCAAACCCTGGAGCCAACGGACAAAATCTGAGGAGCAGATCACGGCGATCAACAAGCACCTTAACGGCGAACTGGCCAAACTGCCCGAAGCGACGGCATCCGCTTTTTCGCCGCCGTCCATTCCCGGTGTCGGCACGTCCGGCGGTTTCACCATGATGCTGGAAGACCGCTCCGGCAGCCAGGACCCGTCGTTTCTCTCGAGAAATCTGGACGCGTTCATGGCGGCCGCGCGGAAACGCCCGGAACTGTCCGGCATCATGACGACGTATCTGCCTAACGTGCCGCAGGTGTTCGTCAAAGTGGACCGCGACAAGGTTTTGAAACAGGGAATTGCGATCGGCGATGTTTACAACACGCTGCAAACCTTCATGGGCGGATATTTTGTGAACTATTTCAACCGGTTCGGGCGGCAATGGCAGGTTTACCTGGAAGCCGAAGCCCAGTATCGCACCCACGCCGAAAATCTTTTGGGATTTTACGTGCGCAACAACCAGGGACAAGCCGTTCCGCTCTCGGCGTTCACGGAAATCCAGCATCGCACCGGGCCCGAATTCGTCATGCACTACAACGAATATACCTGCGCGCAGATCAACGGCGCGGCCGCGCCCGGTTACAGTGACGGCCAGGCGACGAAAGCGCTCGAAGAAGTTTTCGCTCAAACCATGCCGCCGGGTATCGGCCACGACTATTTCGGCATGTCATTCCAGGAACAGCAGGCGGCAGAAGGCGTTTCACCTGTGCTCATTTTCGGACTTTCGGTCCTGTGCGTTTTTCTGATTCTTGCGGCGCAATTTGAAAGCTGGTCGCTGCCGATGAGTGTGCTGCTCGGCACGCCTACGGCCATTTTGGGCGCATTTCTCGCGCTGACTTTACGCGGATTTCAAAACAACGTTTATGTGCAGATCGGTTTGATCATGCTTATCGGCCTCGCCGCCAAAAACGCCATCCTCATCATTTCCTTCGCCAAAATTGAATACGAAAAAGGCAAACCGATTGCCGAGGCCGCAATGACCGGTGCGCGCATCCGGCTGCGTCCGATTTTGATGACGTCGTTTGCGTTCATTCTCGGCTGCCTGCCGCTCTGGCTGGCGTCCGGTTCCGGCGGCATGTCGCGCCAGACGCTTGGCACGGTGGTCATCGGCGGCATGTTGGGCGCGACGCTGGTGGATATTTTTATCGTGCCGGTCACGTTTTCCGTGGTCGAAAAAGTCGCCGCGCGGTTCAGCAAAAAAACTCGGGAAGAACACGCGCCGAAACCGCCGGAGCCGAACGGATGAAAAAAATAGTCCAAAGTCTCATGTCCAAAGTCCAAAGTCTGCCCAACACGCATGCTTTTAGACTTTGGACTTGGGGCTTCGGACTTTCGATTTTGGTTGGCGGTTGCGCGGTTGGACCCAATTACCAACGTCCGCTCATCAATGCGCCGGTGACGTTTCGCGGCGAAACCGAAATTTCCACAAACTCGTTCGCCAATCTTCCGTGGTGGCAGGTTTTTCATGACGACACTCTGCAAAGCCTGATTCGCACCGCGCTCACCAATAATTACGATTTGCGCATTGCCGTCACACGTGTCGAGCAGGCGCGGGCCGTCGCCGCGCAGGCTCGCGCCGGATTTTTCCCGCAAGCAAATTACGCTGCCACCGCCGGCCGCGGGCAAAATGTTGGGAGCGGAAACACCCCGTCGCCGACCGGCACCGTCGGAGACGTCTTTGCCGCCGACGTGAACGCCTCGTGGGAAATTGATTTGTGGGGACGAATCCGCCGGCTGAACGAATCCGCCCGCGCGCAATTTCTGGCGAGCGAAGAAGCCCGGCGCGACGTGACCATCTCCCTCATCGCCCAGGTCGCTCAGGATTATTTTCAATTGCTCGCGCTGGACCAGCAACTGGTCATCGCGCGGCAAAGCACCAATTCTTTCGGCCAGAGCTTGAAGATTTTTGACCAGCGATTGCGGGGCGGCGTGGCGTCAATCTTGGAAACCTCTTCCGCTGAAGCGCTGATGGACGCCTCCGCCGCGACCATTCCCGAACTCGAACAGCAGATCGCCTTGCAGGAAAATCAACTGAGCGTCCTGCTCGGACAAAATCCGGGTGCCATTTTGCGCGATACCACTTCTCTCGAAAAACAAATCCCGCCGGAGGTGCCGGCCGGTTTGCCGTCAGCCTTGCTGGAACGGCGGCCGGACATTCGTGAAGCCGAACAGCAATTGCGTTCGGCCAACGCCGAAGTCGGCGTGGCGAAAGCCGACTTTTTTCCACAACTGGATCTCACCGGCTTGTTTGGCGGAGTCAGCCCGGAACTTTCCTCATTCACCTCCGGCGGCGATGTGGCCTGGGGCATTGCCGCCGGTCTGACCGGGCCGCTGTTTCATGGCGGCCAGCTTCGCGCCCAATACGCGCAGGCCCGCGCAGTGCGTGAACAATATGCGCTGCAGTATCAACAAACCGTGCTGAATGCGTTTCAGGAAATTTCCGACGCCCTGGTTTCGCGTGAAAAATCCGCCAGCGCACGGACGGAGCAAAGCCGGGCCGTTGAAGCCTACAAAATCGCGGTGAAAATCTCGATGGAACGCTACCGCATGGGCAGTGCGGATTACTATGAAGTTTTGCAGGAGCAGCAGTTGCTTTTCCCGGCGGAAAACAGCCTCGTGCAATTTCAGCTCAACCAACTGCTCGCGGTCGTCCAGCTTTACCAGGCGCTCGGCGGCGGCTGGGCAGTAGAAGCAGCCCCCGATCATTAAACCAAGTAACCGCAATGTTGAAAGCCGTGGTCTTGGCAAAAGCCAGCGAGCAAGCGATTTGGCGAAGCCGATTGTCGGCCGCCGCGCGTCATCATCTCATGATCTCGCAAACACGCCAAACGTAAGTCAGCTTGGAAACTCAATCAAATCGCGACGCTTTCGGCAGGGCAAGCCAATCGGCTCGAACCGCTCACAGAGTGGATATTATTTGCTAAAAACGTGGGTGAAATCGCAATTCCAGGTTCTCTTCAAGAGAAGATTGTTCTCGCTCAAAAAGTGTTTGGCTCGAACCTCGTTCTGGATGAAAAAGCCCGTGGTTATTGCGTAAAACCGTGGTCACTACTCGTCGGAAATTCGACGAGTGGCGGATGGTGCGCGCTGCAGGTTTCGAACCTGCGACCCCTACCGTGTGAAGGTAATGCTCTACCACTGAGCTAAGCGCGCAAAACAAACGAATTTACTTGTTTGCAGCAAAAACATGCAATCCGCCGCGACGATTCAAGCCAACCAGCAAACCTGCCGTTTGCGTCATGGTTTCCCTGGAAATGAGAGCGCTAAAACTGTCAACACCCGACGCCACCGGTTTTTCACAAAGTCGCAGAGAACCTGCATCTGCCTAAATCATCGGGCAGGTATTATGCCCTCATCAAAAAGGGCGGCAAGCAATTTCGTCGCTCGCTGAAAACCCAGGACAGGAAGCTGGCCGACCGCAGGCTCAAGGAACTCAAGGGACAAATCGGAAGCCTGAACTTGACGGACGATGCCAGCCGATGATCGCCCTGACGCATTCTGGCCAGCCGTTGAAACCGGCTTAACGTGATCGCCACGCATTTTTCACGCGAACGTCGCTGGCCAATCCGGCCGGCGGCTTTAACCTGACCGCATGGAAAATTTAACCTCCAGCAAGCTGGCGATGTATCGGGAAGTGCAAGCGGTCTGTGACGCTGCGACCGTGGCATGTGTGGCCAACCAGTTTCGGAAACTTCGAATCCAACCGCCATGCTGTTGCCGCCGCCGAAAATTAAACACCCGCCGAAGCTCCCATCGGCAGCGAAACGCGGACGACCCCGGAAGGCGACGGGATGATTTCCAGTTTGCCGTGATGGGTCTCAATGATTTTCTGGCTGACGGTCAGGCCGAGTCCAAGGCCCACATTGCGCGTGGTGAAAAAGGGCGCGGGCACCCGCTTGGCCGTCTCGGCGCTGAAACCGCCGCCGTTGTCATGAACCTCGATGGTCACGGAACGGTGGCCATTGGTGCCGGCGGCCTGGAATGACACGTTGATTTTCGGGTTCTGCGGATTGGACTGCAGCGCGTTCAGCATGATTTCGGAAAGCGCGTGCTTCAACGCGACGCGGTCGCCGACGACGGTGAGCGGTGTGCCGGCGGCGTTTTCAAATTTCAACTGGGCGCCGGTCGTGGCCTGGTGCCGCGTGGCTTCCTGATAGGCGTCCTCCACCAGTTTGCCGACGGGAAAAGTCTCCTGCTCGAACTGGCCTTCGCGCGCGAGGAACCGCATTTGATTGTTCAAACGCATGATGCGCTTGATGCTTTCGCCGAGCGCGTCGTCGAGCGACTTGCGGAAGTCCGGGTCGTCGAAACGTTCGTTGAGCAGCTGATGGTGCGTCGAAAGCGGCACGACGGCGTTGCCGATTTCGTTCACCAGCCGGTAGGACATGGACTTGATGAGCCGGAGGCTGGCGGCCTCGACTTCCAGCCGGCTCAACTGCTCGCTCTCGCTCAAATCCTCGGCGGTGAGCAGCGCGGAAACGGGCACCGAGGCGTTGCCGTGCTGAAAGGGCAGCACGCTGATCTTGTAAATCGTGCCGGGAAAATCTTCCGGCACGTAGCGGAACGGCTCCAGCGCCGCGCCAGTCTTGAGCACCTGGTAAATTTTCGCGCCGAGCGCAGGCGGCAGGTCGCTGAATTCCAAACCGCCGGTCCGCTCGTTTTTCCGGCCAAAGTAGCGGCGCGCGGCTTTGTTCGCATGCAGCACCTTCAGGTCGCGGCCGACGACGATGCACGCGCTGCTCAATTCGCGCAGCACGTCGGTCATCATCTCGTGGTTGCTGGCCAGCTGGTCGTGCAGCCAGATGTTGCGGAGCGCGAGGCCAACCTGTTCGAGCAGATGGAAAATCAATTCCAGCTCCACGTTCACCAGCGGTTCGCCGGTGACGCGGCCGTCGAAAATCGCGACGCCGATGATGGCATCGCGGCTGATGATCGGCACGGCCACCTGCGCGCCGAGCAGTTCAAATTCCTTCTGCGTCTCGCCGTCCAGGCGCGCCTCGTCGCTGTCACGGCGGAGGATGCGGCCCAGCTTGGAAATCTGCGCGCCGATGCCGGAGTCGAGCGACAGCTCAAAATGTTCCAGCAGGCCGCTGGCGAGGCCGATGGCCGCCGCCGACCGCAGCCGCCGGCTGTCCTCGGGCGAAATGACCTCGGTGAGCGGCGAGCAGGGGCGGTTCAAAAAAATGGCCACGCGGTTGACCCGCAAAATTTCGCGGAGGAACTGGAGAAACTGCTTGAGCATCGCCCCGGCGTCGAGCGAGTGCGTGAGGATCGGCGAAAAATCGCGCAGCACGTCGAGCGTCTGCGCGGCGTTAACAAAACGTCCGCCGGCATTGGGATCCATGACTGTGCGCGCGAAGATCGCCGTGTTGCCGATCGGAACCGTGGTCGCCGGACGCTGCGGGGTGCCGGGCACGCTCCACAGTTTTTCCAGCACGGAATTCAACAGCCGCTGCCGCACGGGCTTGGTCAGGACGTGCGTGACACCTTTTAGAAACGCCTCCTCTTCCCAGTCGGCCTGCGTGAATTCGGTGAAGGCGATGATGGGCGATTTTTTGTCGTGCCGGCGGAGGCGTTCGATGTTCCAGATGCTTTCGACGCCCGTGAGATCCGCGTCGAGGATGATGGCGCTGGCCAGGCCGTGGACGATGAGCGGCTCGGCTTCATCCACGTTCAGGCGGTGGACAATGCGGTATTGCTCGGCATTGAGGCCGGCGCGGATCGTCTCGGCAAAGTCAGGATGGGAAGACAGCACCAAGATTGTCTTCATTGCGCGCGTTGGTGAAGCAGATGATGAATGGTGACCGTCACTGCCCGTGATTTTCCCCAGAAAACACTGAAAGGTCAATGGAATCTTGGTTCAACAAATGGGTCAACCATTGTCACTTTTGAGCCGTCAGCCGGACGTCAGCAGCTTGTCCCAGAGCTGCTCGTTCAACATCGCCTTTTTGAGAAATTGCGTGTCCTCGGCCCCGTTGACCGCCGGCTCCGGCTGCAGCGGCAGGCGGATGGTGAAGACGTTGCCGCCGCCCGCCGGGCTCTGGGCCTCGATGGTTCCGCCGTGATGGTGGGCGATGAAAAAGCACGCCAGCAGATTGATGCCGTATTCCGAGGGCGCGCCGCCGGTGAACGGGTCCAGCACCACGCGGAGCGCGTCCGGCGGCAGCGCCGGGCCGTTGTCGGTGATGCGAATGGCCACTTCCGGCCGGATATGACCGGCGACCTCCTCGGCCGACAAGCTGATACGGCTGCCGGCGGGCAGCATGGCCAGCTCGTCCTTGAACAGCAGCTCGAACAGCCGGTTGAATTTCGGCAGATCCGCGTGGATGGCCGGAAGATTTTCGGGAATCTGGTTTTCCACTTCGATGCGCCGCGCAGCCATGGCCGGCTCCAGTCCGCTCAAAATTGCGGCGAGGGCGGGCTTGATTTTAATTTCATCCGCGAACGGCGCGCCGGAATTATTTTCCGACGCCGTCCGCAGGTCGGCGAGCAGGCTGTTGATTTTCTCAATCTGCGACTGGACGCTGTGATGATATTCCTTCCAGAAATCCGGGTCGCGCAGGCTGTCGGCGCTGGCTTTTTCCTCCGCCATCTTGACGGGCGCCAGCTCCAGAAATGTTTTCACGGCCACCATCGAATTGCGGATATGATGGCTCAGGCCGGCGGCCAGCAAACCGAGGCTGACAATGCGGTCGGCGATCATCATGTTGCGCAGCACGGACATTTTTTCGTGGAGCAGCTGGTCGCGCTCGGCTGACACCATGAAAAATTCCAGCGCCTGCTGCAAGGTGAGCTGGAGCTGCGGCGGATCCCACGGCTTGGTGACGTATTTGTAGATCGACCCGGTGTTGACGGCGGCGATGGCGGCGTTCATGTCGGCGAAGGCGGTGACGAGCATCCGCAAGATGCGCGGGCGGAACTGGCGGGCGCGTTCGAGCAGCCAGACGCCTTTTTCCGCGGGCATCTGCTGGTCGGTCATGAGCAGGCCGATTTCGTCGGCATGAGCTTCGAGCAGCTTGAGGCCGTCCTGCGCATTGCTGGCGGTGAGGATGCGGAAATCATCTTCAAAGGCGCGCGCGAAATATTTGAGCGATTTCTCCTCGTCGTCCACGTAAAGGATGATGAATTTTTTATAGTCGTAGTGGCTCATGTTCGTCTTTCAGTTGGTCGCCGGCGTTTTTTCGGTGGCGGGAAATTCCAGCGTGAATTCGCAGAACTTCCCGGGCTCGGTCTTCACGGAAATTTTCCCCTTCGCTTCGCGCACGATGCGGTAGCAGATGCTCAGGCCGAGGCCCATGCCTTCGCCGACATCTTTCGTGGTGAAAAAAGGATCGTAAATCTTGTCGAGATGCTCGGCGGCGATGCCGGGGCCGTTGTCGCGCACGGTCAAAAAACTGACGCCGTTTTCCATGCGGCCGGAAATGCGCACGGTCGGCTTTTCATCAGTAAAGGTTTTGGTCTTCAACGCGTCGAGCGAGTTTTGCAGCAGGTTGGTGAGGACGTGGATCAGTTTGTTCTTGTTCGCCCAGATCGTCTGGCCGGCGGGCAGCTCTTGTTCGAACTCCACCTTGTCTTTGCACTCATTGTTCAAGAAACGCAGCGCGGCGGCGACGACTTCGCCGACGGCCACGCGGTCGCGCTGTTCGGTGTCGGGATGCGTGAACATCCGCAGGTCCGAGACGATGGTCTTCACGCGGCTTACGCCCTCCTCGATGTCCTTCAAAATATCCGCGTAATCCGCCTGCTGTTCCGGCGCGAGATATTTCCCTTTTTTCCGCAGCGTGAACAGGCCGGTGGTGGCGAAGTTGAGCGGATTGTTGATTTCGTGGATCATGCCCGCGCTCATGCGGCCGAGCGACGCGAGCTTCTCGGACTGGACGAGCTGCGCCTCGTTGTCCTTGAGCTGCACGAGGCTTTCTTCGAGCGCCCGGCGGTTTTTATCCAGTTCGTAGCGCAGGGAAAATTCCCGGAACCGCTGGCGGGAATTCGCCACGCTGCCGCACACCACCAGCACGGCGGTCAGCATCAGGAACGTGGCGTTGTTCATGATGGAGCTCATCGGCTGCGGCGGATTCATGGCAATCGAGATCAGCACATAAGCCTCCAGCACGAACACGCTGGTGACGAAGTTCTGGATGTAAGCCCAGGACGACAGCAGGCCCATGCCCAGCATGATGATGTTCAGCCCGGCATAGTAAGGCGAGTAGCGAACGTGATCATTGGCTGCATAAATCATCCACAGAATCATGATCAGCGGGCTGGCGAACCAGAAAATGTTCACCTGCGGATGCGCGCGGCCGATCCGGGTCTTGAACCAGAGCCACGCCAGCGCCGACACGCTGACGCTGATCAGACGGGCCTTGAAAAATTCGCCCGCCAGCTTCGGATACATGTAATGATCCATGACCGCGCAGGACAGATTGAGCGGAATGGAAACGAACGTGCCGAGCGTCGCGGCGGCGATGTAATCGCGCCGGTTCATTTCCTCGTAAGCGTTCTGGAATTCAGATTTGCTCATTGCGGTCGGCGGACCTCCAAAAACATGTTTGCGCCGGCCGGCTCGCTGCGCACGACGCAGTCCTCCTTCGCCGCTGATTCCGGTGCCAGCGCCGCGAGGTCCTTCGGGTCGCGATAAATCAGGAACCAGTCCATGAGATGTTCCATCAGGTTTCGGCCCGGCGTGCTCGGCGCAAAATTGCCGATGACCAGCACGCCGCCCGGCCGCAGCCGGCCATACAGGTGGTCGTTGAGCGCTTGGCAGACGCGGTCGCTCAAATAATCGTAAAGGCCGGAGCAATAAATCAGGTCAAAGCCGTTCTTCTCGACGTCCGGCTGCTCGCGGCCGCGCAAAAGATTCTGGACGGAATTTTTGACCAGCTTGACCGGCGTGGTCAGCGACCGCTTTTTTTTGACCGCATCAATCCGGCTGCCGGTGGCCTGCAAGGTTTCTTCGTTGAAATCCAGCAGTTGAAACTGCGCCCGGCTGGCGAGCGGATGTTCGTCCAGAAAATCCACCGCCTCCCATGCCGGGCCGCAGCCGAGGGAAAAAATATTCGCCGTGCCGCCGTGCCGCGCGACCCGCCCGGTTTCCTCGGCGATCTTCTGTTTCAAAAAGCCGACGCGGTTGCGGACCGCGCGGCACGGCGCGTGATTGAGCAGATAGGCGTTGATGAGCCGGGCGTAAAGCGAACCGCCCTCCAGGCCGTTGCGAACAATCATGCTCATCATTTCGTGATCACCGGCGTAGCCCAGCGGCTTGGTGTAGGTGCGATGAAAAAACGGCGCGCACAGAAAATGCGGATGCAACTGCCGCCGGCCAAAAGCGCGGTGCGCCGGACGCAGCTCGGCGGCGACTTTATCAGACACGTCTTCAAAACGCTCAAAAAGGCTGGTCAGGGCGGAAAGCACCGGCTCGCGCAAATCGTCGGCGATGCCAGCTTCCAAGCCGGCGCGGTTGGCGGAAGCGGAGGCGCGCATTCCCAGCTCCACGCGGTCCAGCCACAAGCGCAAGTCGGCCAGGAAAGTCTGGAGATCGGCCACGGCCACTTTGTAATCCTGTGTGACGAGATAGGATTTCTGCCATTCCTGAAAAAAGTTTTGAAACTGCTGCCGGGGCGTTTTGGTGCCGGACTTGTCCGCCGCGGGCACCAGCCACGAGTCTTCGTCTAGCTCCACTTCGCAAATCGTCTTCACGCCCGCGTTCAGGACGTTGTTGACGATGGCGCGGCCGGCGTAGCTCGTCCGCTCCTGCAAAATGATTTTGAAGTCGTCCAGCGCCTCCGAAAACTGCGGCGGGCTGCCGGGATGAAACAATTCAAAAACGACCGTGTGCCGGGTGATCCGCAGCGGCGTGCCGCACAGCTTCCCGCCATCCGCCGTCTGAAAAAAAACCTGGGATTCAGCGATCTCCGCGCGGGCGGCGGCGGGAACGGCCGGCTTCGACTTGGCTTTAACCGGTAAAAGTCCGTGTCCGCCGTTGCCGTTCGCCGGGTCGCTGATTTTGAGAATCGGGCTCATTTCCGGGTAAAAATGCAACATTTTTCACGCCAAACCAAGCCGCATCCGGTGATTTTATTTTGCCATCAAATCATATTTCCGCAGCATTTCCGTGAGCGCGGAATTAAATGCGGCCGGCTGCTCCAGCATGAGCCAGTGGCCGACGTTTTCAAACAGCCGGTATTCTGTCTGCGGCGAAAGCGAGCGGACGTAGCTTTCGTAATTGGCATCCCAAAGTGAACCCTTGGCGTTCAGCACCAGGACCGGCACGGCCACCTGCTTCAAATCCCAGTCGGGCTGGTTCGCGCCAAGCATCGTTTCCATGGCGCTGGCCATGACGTTTTGCGGCGTCAACAGCACTTCCGCCGTCACGGCATCGCGCAATGCCTCGGCGCCGGAGACGGGAAAAAAACTGTTTACAAAACCCTTGGCGCACTCGCGGTAATGTGGCGAGCGAAACTGAGCGACCATCGCCTCGGCCTGGCCGGGCGCGCTTTGCGGCCGCCGCAGCAGCCCGTCCACGGAAACCAGCGCGGCCACTTTTTTCGGTGCCCGCTGGCAGACGCGGCAGATGACTGCCTTGCCCATGCTGTGGCCGATGAAAGTTGCCTTGTCCACATTGGCGTCGCGCAGCACCGCGAGCACGGCTCCAGCAAAAAAATCCATCGTGTAAGCCGTCTCCGGTTTGTCGCTCCGGCCATGGCCGGGCAGATCAATCAGGATGAGCCGCGCCTGATCCGCCAGCACCGCGATTTGTTCGCGCCAGAAACCCAGGTTGCACGCCCAACCATGAACGAGGACGAAGGTATGGCTGCCCTGGCCGACGGAGACATAATGAATCCGGTCGTTGCCATGTATGACAAAATGCGAAGTGCCATCGGCCAGCGTTGGCGGCAGGGTCTTTGAGGCCGTGGTCGTGTCAGCGACCCCATTTGCGCCCCGGCTGTTTTGGATACTGCCACGATGGTTTGTCATGATAGCTTTGACGATGCTACGCGGATTGAATTCCGTCCGCAACAGCAAGCTGAGTAATTTTCCGCCCTTAGAAATGAATGCCCACCGCCACCATCACCGCCTGACTAAAAAAACCATAAGTGCCGTCGGCGTTTTGGTTGGCATTAAAATATCCCGGCGTGGATGATGGTTTGCTGCCAGTGACCGTATGATCCGGCCCGAATCCAAGCTGGTAGGTTATGTCAAAATCGAAGAGTTTGCCATTGTGACCGGCACCGAGGCTAAAAAAATTCCGGTCCAGATCCGCCACCAACGGTGTGTAATACGTATTGGGAACGGAGTTTTGGTCGAAAGTATAACCTGCGCTCGCATGCCAGCCGTTGTCAAAATAGCGCGTCACGCCGAACTCATACATCCAACTCGCCTGCCAGTCGAGTTTCACGGGAACAGTGGGAAAATTCCACCGCTGTGAAGTATTTTCATTAATGGTGACCGTTCCCATGCTATGCCAGTCAGTGTAGTCTGCGTCAAATTCCAGATTCCATTTCGGTGTCGGGCGGTAGGAGAGGCCGACGACCGTCGTCAGTGGAAATGTAAAATCCGCATGGGCGGGCAACTGCGTTGCGGGAATGATTGGCTGGTTTTCCACGTCCGTGTTGCCATGCATGGTGAAGCGGGTCTGGCTGCGGAAGGTTGCGCCCAAAGAAATTTCTTGGATTGGATGCCAGAGCAAGCCGGCATTGTAGCCCACGCTGTAACCATTGCCATTGAACCGGAAATAATTGACCTGCACGGTGCTCGGCCGCAGCCCTTGTTCCAGATCTATGTCGGCATAGTCAAGCATTACGCCCGCACCAACCGAAAAGTAATCCCCCAGCTTCACCGCCAGCACGGGATTGATTCGGACATAGGTCAGCGAACTCTGCGTTCCAACCGTGCGGAAGCCAGTGTCGGATGGCCAACTGATGCCGCCGCCATACGGCGCATAAACCCCCAGCCCGGCGCTCACTGGCATTGCCTTCAAGCTGCTACTTATGAAGAACTGCGGCGCGACCGCGACCTGCCTTTTGATATGATAGGCGTTTCCAGCGTTGGGAGCGTTGGCGGGCGGTTTGTAGGTCGGGTCGTAATAAAGTCCGTATATGCCCGAACGCAGGTTGTTTCCGTCCAGTTGGGTGAGGCCGGCGGGATTATAGTAGATGGCCGAAGGATTGTCCGCTGTGGCGACAAATGCCTCGCCGCGCGCGGAGGCAAACGCATCCTGACTGGGCAAACGCAGGCCGTTTCCCAGCGCCACCAGCGGGGCCACGCTCAAAGTCAAGGCGGCCAGATGTGTGATCGGGTGTTTGGTCATCGGCTTTGGTTGACGCAACAGACAAACCGATGCGGAGATTAACCGGCCTCCTGCTTCGCGCCAGCTAATTCGTTTTACCCTCCGAGACCGCAGAAATTGCTTTACTTTGGCGCTGAGTCTGGCAACTTCCCATGAATATGAGAAAATTCAGAAATCTCGTAGCCATCGTGTTGTTTTTCGGCGGCCTCGTTTTTTCAACGCACGCCGATTTTTCGTCCATCTACATTTGGGGCGACTCACTTTCCACCACGACAAGCAACAGCCCATCGCCCCAATACTACGGCCTGCGCGAGTCCAACGGTCGGACGTGGGTTGAGGTGTTGGCGCAACGGCAGGGCTTGGGTGCGAATTCCATCAATAATACCAACTGGTCATTTTCCAGTAACAACTTGTCATATTACGGCCATTACAGTTCAAGCTTGGTTACGGACATCAAAAATTTCAAAGCTCCCACCAATGCCACCAGCTGTCTCTTTGTTATTTGGTTGGATAATGCCGATTTTGTCGGTGATATGACAGACATCCATGTTGGTGATCCGGCCAATGCACCCAATAACGGCACCAATCTCGCCAACTGGGTTTCAGCCATCAACCAGCATCTCACCAATCATTTTAATTTCATCACCAATCTTTACGCCAAAGGCTGCCGCACCTTGGTTGCCCCGAACGCAGCCGATGTCACGACCATTCCTGAATTTAACGGTTCAGGCGCCGCCTATCGGGCGTTTGTGCGCCAGCAGATTATCAGTTTTAATACTAGCTACGCTGCAATGCTCAATCAGCTTCAGGCTTCACCTAGTTTTCCCGGTCTGAAGATTTATGTTCCCGATATTTTTACCCTACTCAACAATGCCCTGACCAACGCATCCGCCTATGGTTTGACCAATGCGCTTAATTATTATGGGCAAAGCACGGACGCAATTGATGCTCTTAACCCGAAAGTTTTGAATGGTCCGGGCACCAATTATATTTTCTGGGATTATTTAGGCAGCCCGACCGCGCAAATGGGGGAAGTCATTGCCGATGTCGCCCAGCAAACCCTCTCGCCCGTGCAGATTAGCGGCCTGGCGCAAATCAACGGCAGCAACCAGTTGAACGTGGTGAACGTGCCGGTGGGCCTGAATGGCTTCTTGGATAACAGCACCAATCTGGCCCAAACCAGTTGGACGACTGTGACTAATTTCAACAGCCTCACCACGACGCAATCACTCTTTGTCATTACGCCGCCGCTGCCCGCTAACTTTGGAGCCGGCGGTTCCGGCGGTTCCGGCGGCGGTTCAATTGATCCAAGCAATCCGGGGACGAATACAGTAGCTGGCCCCCCGCTCGGTTCGGCCGCGCAATTTTACCGCCTGCGTTTTCCCTACGCGTGGAACTGGCCGTGATTTGTAAAATTGGGTGTTGCGGCTGAAATTGCAGAGGCACCCTTTACACCAGCTTCTCGTAACCCCAGCGCAGCATCCGCTCGGTCGCTTCCCAGCCGATGCACGAATCCGTGATGCTCACGCCGTAGCGCAAATCCTTCAGCGATTTTGGAATCGGCTGGTTGCCTTCGTTCAAATGGCTCTCGACCATCAGGCCGATGAGCGATTTCGTGCCGCCCGCGCGCTGTTCCACGACGCTGTGCCAGACATCTTCCTGCTTGGCGAACTTCTTTTCCGAGTTTGCGTGGCTGCAATCCACCATCAGCACCGGCGGCAGCTTTTCGGAAATCAACTTCGCCTCTGCCGTCTTGATGCTCGCCGCGTCGTAGTTCGTCATCGCGCGGCCGCCGCGCAGCACGACGTGTGCGTGCGGGTTGCCGCTGGTGCGGACGATGCTCGTCGCGCCGTCCTCGTTCATGCCGAGAAAACTATGCGCATGGCGCGTCGCGCCCATCGCGTCAATCGCCACCTGCAAGCTGCCGTCGGTTGAATTTTTCAAGCCGACGGGCATGGAAAGTCCGCTGGCCATTTCGCGGTGCGTCTGCGATTCCGTCGTGCGCGCGCCGATGGCCGCCCAGGTGATGAGGTCGGCGATGTATTGCGGCACAATCGGGTCAAGAAATTCCGTCGCCGCCGGCAAACCCAGGCCGACGATTTGCAACAGCAGCTTCCGCGCGCGTTTCAAGCCGGTTTCGATGTCCTGCGAACCGTCGAGGTGCGGGTCGTTGATCAAACCTTTCCAGCCGATGGTCGTGCGCGGCTTCTCGAAATACACGCGCATGACGATTTCCATCTTGTCGGCAAACTCCTTCTGCAATTTGCTCAACCGCGTCGCGTATTCCAGCGCGCTTTTCTCGTCGTGGATGGAGCACGGTCCGATGACGACGAGCAGGCGCGGATCTTCCTGATTGAGGATGCGGATGATCCGGTCGCGCGACTGCGCCACGGTGGCGTTGACCGTTTCCGGCGTCGGCGACAGCGCCTTCAACGCGCGCGGCGCGAGCAGCGGAACGATTTCTTTGACATGCAAATCCTGCGTGCGATACATGAAATTAAGTGTATCAAAGCATTAGTTGGCGAAAAGCCGAAACGCATCTTGTTGGACACCGACCGGATTTTGTATATCGTGTTTCCGACAAGGATTATGAGCACGGACAAACTTAACACCGGCCAGAAAGCGCTCCAGATCAACCTCGACGCCAAGAAATACGGCACCTTCGCCGAAATCGGCGCCGGACAGGAAGTCGCGCGGTGGTTTTTCCACGTCGGCAAGGCCTCGGGCACCGTGGCCAAGACCATTTCCGCCTACGACATGGCCATCAGCGACGCCATTTACGGAACCGCCGAACGCTACGTCAGCCGCAAGCGACTGCAGGCCATGCTGGATCATGAATTTGGCCTGCTCCTCCAGCGCCTCGACAAGACGCGCGGCGACAAATGCACCTTCTTCGCCTTTGCCAACACCGTTGCCACCAAGCAGGGCGTGCGGCCCGGATTGGAGGAGGGCCAGGGCTGGCTCGGCGTCAAGTTCCAGGTGCATCCGCATGGCGAACCCTCCACCATCATCATCCATGTGCGCCTGCTCGACTGGGAAACGCAGCGCCAGCAGGAAACCGTCGGCATCGTCGGCGTGAACCTCATCTACGGCGCCTTCTATCAGCACATCGAACCCGCCCGGCTTATCGGCTCGCTCCTCGACGGCCTCAGCAGCCAGCGCGTCGAGGTGGACATGATCAAGTTTTCCGGCCCCGCCTTCACCGGCGTGGACAACCGGCTCATGGCGTTGCAGCTGGTCGAGCAATGGCTCACCGAGGCCGCCATGTTCACCGCCGACGGCGAGACCATCATCCCCGGCGAACTCCTCTACAAAAAACCCGTGCTGCTCGAGCGCGGCAGCTTCCGCCCCATCACCAATCCCATGCTCGACATGATGGAACGCGCGCAGGACCAGTTCATTCAGGGCGGCGCGCTGGCCGGGGAAACGCCCGTGGCCATGTTCGAGATGACCCTGCGCCAGTTGCAGGTGGGCGACGCGATTGACCACCGCGACTTCCTCGACCGCGTGGACACCCTCGGCGCGCTCGGCAAGCCCGTGATGATCTCCAATTTTCTCCGCTACCACCGGCTCGTCAGCTACCTCGCGCGCCACACGCAGAAGCCCATCGCCCTGCCCATCGGCCTCGTCCGCCTGCGCGACGTGCTGGATGAAAAATTTTACACCGACCTGCCCGGCGGCCTCATGGAATCCCTCGGCCAGCTGTTCAAGAACGGCGCGAAGCTCTACGTCTATCCCTCGCTCGACAAAAAAACCGGCAAGCTGTTCACCGTGGAAAACCTTGATGTCGCCCCGCACCTGCGCCATCTCTACCAGCATCTCGTGGACAACCAGTTCATCGTGAACATCAACAGCTACAACGCCGATGCGCTGAAGATTTATTCCGGCGAAGTGCTGTCGAAAATCCAGGCCGGCGACGAGGCCCTGAGTCAGCTCATCCCGCCGCCCATCTTCGAAGTCATCAAGGCCAAGCGTCTCTTCGGCTGGGGGCAGAAAGCCGCCGTGCTGGCATAGAGCCGTCAGCCTCACGTCCAACTTTTGCTCGACAAGGGACGGTGGCGATAGCAAGTTGCCAAAAATGAGAGCGTCCGCAAAGCCAGCTTTGACCCCGGCCCGTCTGGTGTGGGCGGGGCACGTCTGCCCCATCTTCGCGGCGGTGGTTTTTTTCGTCGTCGCGCTGCCGTTGTTCGCCGCCGATACCACCAACGCCTACACCAATTGGATCAAGCCGTGGACGGAGCGGCCGGCCACGAGCCCCGCGCTGGACGGAGCCGGCTTGAAGTTGATCGTGAGCAATGTGCGCGGCGAGGCGGATGAAAATGTGGTCGCCACCATGACGCCGTTGCAGCGGCTCGACCTCGCCTACCACATCCGCGTGTCCGCCACGGAGGTGGCCACGAACGGCGGGTGCCGCAGCTATGTCGTGTCCAATACCGACGTGCGGACGGGGGAGGTGCGCTGGCTTTCGCCGAAGGGAATTTCGGAGCTGGACCAGTTGCTGGGCCAGTTGGCGGCGGATGATTCGCAATTGCCGCCGCCCGGCAACCGTGTCGTCCTGCAAATCTGGGCCGACGACCAGTGGCACGTCCATGTCTATGACGGAAACAATCTGCCGCCGGAGGTTAAGGCGGTGTTGAGCCTGCTGGCCAAGCCCTACGCCAAACTTTTTTAGGCCAAAGGCCGGCGCGGCGGCGCGGGGTTCACCATTTGCATGGCGTAGCGCCCGTTTTTGACTTGCAGCTTCAGCTTTGCGGCGAAGGCTTGGGACAAATTTTTCGCCGACATCACGCCCGGCTTGTTCCCCGCCGCCAACACCGCGCCGTTTTTCAAAATCAGCACATGGGAAAACACCGGCATCATCTCCTCGACGTGGTGGGTCACCAAAACCAGCGTCGGCGAATTCTTCTGCGCGCCGAGCCGCTGGAGAAATTGCAGGAAATGTTCGCGCGCCGCCGGGTCCAGCCCGGCGCACGGCTCGTCGAGAATCAGCACGCGGGGCTTCGCCATGAGCGCCCGGCCGATCAGCACGCGCTGGCGTTCACCTTGGGACAACACGCGCCACGCGCGGTCGGCCAGATAGGCGCATTCGATCTGGTTCAACAACCTTGTCGCCTCGGCCCGGTCGGTGCGGCTTAGCCGCCCCCAGAAATCTATCATCGCATATTTGCCGCTGGCGACGGTTTCCAGCGCAGGCTCATCGTCGGCCATCATCTGCCGCACGGACGAGCTGACCAGGCCGATTTTTTTCCGCAGCTCGCGCCAGTCGGATTCACCGTAAGTCTCGCCGAGCACGGAAATTTCCCCGCTCGTGGGCATCAGATAACCGGTGAGCGCGCTCAACAAGGAAGTTTTGCCGGAACCGTTCGCGCCGAGGATGACCCAATGTTCCCCGCGCTGCACCTGCCAGTTCACGTCGTGCAAAATCACCGTGCCGTCGCGCACGATGCGCAAGGCGGAGACAGATAAAATTGTTTTCAAGTTGTTCATTTGGCTCAATCGTGCCATTGACGATATACGATTTACGAGTCTCAAACCTGACGCGCGTAAATCGTATATCGTAATTCGTAAACAATCTTCCACAATGGCGGCTACAAAGTTTCAATCTCCGTCCAAAGCGGCTGCAAATCGTCGTCGGCCAGCGCCATTTTCTTGATGGCGTCCTTCTTGCCGGCGTTGATTGCGCGGCGCAGCCAGGTTCGGGCCATGTCCATCTGCTGCATTTGGCACGCATAGCACGACAGGTTGTAGGCGATGACCGGCTCCGCCGGAAATTTTGTCGCGGCGGGCAGCAGCGCGTCCCAAGCCTGCGGCAGGCCGCTGTCGCTCATGCGGCGCAGCGCATACGCGCGGTGCAGCCAGCCGGCGGAATCTTCGGGTGCGGATTTCAGTTCCAGCTCCGCAATCGCCAGCGCGTCCACCCAGCGTTTTTCATGCGCGTACAAGGTCCAGCGCACTTCCAGCACGGCGGGATGGATTTGGTTGACGGCGGAAATTTTTTCCAATTCGGCCCGCGAATCACCGGCGCAGCCCAGCCCGAGCCAGCCGATGGCGGCGTCGAGGTGGTGCGAATCGGGCTGTTCGAGTATTTGCACGCCCGGATTTTAACCCGGTCCCGCAGGATTGAAACCGCGAAGTTTGAACAAGCTGGATTTTTTGCCCTCAAAGGCTTATTGGTTTCTGATTATGAAAACAATTCTTCCTGTTCTGTTGACGGCGGCCTGCGCTCTCTCCGCCCAGGCCAAACTGGTGACCCAGACGATTGACTACAAGCAAGGCGACACGACGCTCGAAGGCTATCTCGCCTACGATGATTCGTTCACCGGCAAACGGCCGGGCATTCTCGTCGTGCATCAGTGGATGGGCTTGACCAATTACGAGGAGAACCGCGCGGCGATGCTCGCGAACCTCGGCTATGTCGCCTTCTGCGCCGACATTTACGGCAAAGGCATCCGTCCGCAGGACTACAAGACCGCCGGTGCCGAGGCCACGAAATACAAGACCGACCGTGCGCTGCTCCGCCTGCGCGTGAACGCCGGGCTGGATGAACTCAAAAAATGCGATCTGATGGACACGCAGCGCGTCGCGGCCATCGGCTATTGTTTTGGCGGCACGACGGTGATCGAGCTGGCCCGCAGCGGCGCGGAGCTGAACGGCATTGTGAGTTTTCACGGCGGTCTGGATTCGCCGACGCCCGCCGACGGCAAGAACATCAAATGCAAGGTGCTCATCTGCCACGGCGCGGATGATCCGTTCGAGAAACCGGAAGACCTCGCGGCGTTTGAAAATGAAATGCGCTCCGCCAACGTGGACTGGCGGCTCATTAAATACGGCGGCGCGGTTCACGCCTTCACGCAGCCGATGGCCGACGGCAGCCTGCCCGGCGCAAAATACAACGAGCGCGCCGACAAGCGTTCGTGGCAGGACATGAAGTCGTTCTTCAACGAAATTTTTCAATAACTTCCGTGCGCATCACCGGCGGCAATGCAGCGCGGCGGATTCTGAAAGTTCCGAAGGGACTGGATGTACGCCCGACTCCCGATCTTGTCAAGCAGGCCGTCTTCAACTCTTTCGGCGATCGCGTGGTGGACGCACGCGTGCTGGAGCTGTTCGCCGGCAGCGGCGCATTGAGCCTGGAATGCCTGAGCCGGGGCGCGGCGAGCGTGATGTGCATCGAAAAGTCGCATCGCCACGCGGAATTCATCCGCAGCAACGCGGCGGCAGCAGGCTACTGTGAAATTTTGGAGACGCGGACGCAGGATGTTTTTCCAGCGATGCACCAACTGGCGGAGAGCGGCAGGCAGTTTGATTTGATATTGGCCGACCCGCCTTACGGTGAGAAAAATGTGAACCGCCGTTCGGTGTCATTCGCCCAGCAGTTGCTCGATGACAAGAGTCTGCCAAAGCTGCTCGCGCCGGGTGGGAGACTGGTTCTCGGCCACACGAAGCGTGACACGCTCGAATTCGTTGCGCCGTGGACGGAAGTAAAAATGCTCAAGCACGGCGACACCGTGATGCGTTTTCTGGAACTGGCTTAAGCTTCCGCCGCTTCGACAGCCTCGCGGATGGTGAGTTTGAATTTCTCCAAGCCCTGATCAAACGCGGCGGAGATGGGCAGCAGCGAAACCTTTTTGATCTTTTTCTTGAACTGCTTCAGATATTCCTCGGCGATGGCTTCGTCCATTTTATTGGCGACGACCAGGCGGTCTTTTTCGAGCAGCGCGGGGTCGTAAAGCTCCAGCTCCTTGAGCAACTGCTTGTAATCATCCCACGGCTTGCGGCCGTCGGTGCCGGCCATGTCGAGCAGCAGCACGAGAATTTTGCAGCGCTCGATGTGGCGCAGAAATTCGTGGCCGAGACCGACGTTGTTGTGCGCGCCTTCGATGAGCCCCGGCACGTCGCAGACGGTGAGCCGCTTCCAGTCGGCGTATTCCAAAATGCCGACCTGCGGCGTCAGTGTCGTGAACGGATACGCCGCAATCTTCGGGCGCGCGCGTGAAATCGCAGTGAGCAAAGTGGACTTGCCGGCGTTCGGATAACCGACAAGGCCGATCTCGGCCATGATGCGCAGCTCCAAAAGAAATTCGCCCTCGGTGCCGGGTTCGCCCGGTTGTGCGAAGCGCGGCGTCTGGTGGCGCGCGGTGGCAAAATTACGGTTGCCCAATCCACCGCGGCCGCCTTTGCACAAAATAAATTGCTGCCCATGCGTGGTGAGGTCGGCCACGAGTTCGCCTTTGTTTTCAATGCCATCCGGTGTTTCCGCAGGTTCCGCTTCCTGGCTCAAATCAATTTCCAAGGCGGACTTTCCCTGCGACGTGCGAAAGAGCGGGCGCTTGCCCGTGCTCGTGCCGAGCATCATGTTTTCGCTTTCGACTTCGTCTTCCTCGTCGTCATCGCGGCGCATTTTCTTCTCAATCGGCGGCGTGGTGTCCTTGAGTTGCCACACCAGTGTGCCGCAGGGAACTTTGATGATAAGATCTTTGCCCGCGTGACCGTCCATGCCCTTGCCCATGCCCGCCTCGCCGAACGGCGCGATGAGACGCGGAACGTAATATTGCTGGATGAGATTATTCAGGTCGTGGTCGGCCTGGAGAATGACGCTGCCGCCGCGTCCGCCATTGCCGCCGCTCGGCCCGCCCTTGGTGATGTAGGCTTCGCGATGGAACGCGACACAGCCCTTGCCGCCATGGCCGGCCTGCGCGTAGATTTTTATTTCGTCAATGAACATGAAATTGGTGCGTCGTTAAAAAAAAGGATCGGCAAGTCGCTTTAACTATTCCCCATTCAACCCTTCGACGACAATAAAAAAGGCGAGGCGCTTGGCCTCGCCTGAAAACGACAGCTGGCCTCAATTCTTCGCCGCCGCTTCGGCGACAATGTTGATGCGGCGGCTGTTCTTGTCGAACAACACCTTGCCGTCGGTGAGCGCAAACAGCGTCCAGTCGCGGCCGGTGCCGACGTTCTTGCCCGCAACAAATTTGCTGCCGCGCTGGCGGACGAGGATGCTGCCGGCGGTCACGAACGTGCCGCCAAATTCTTTCATGCCCAGCCGTTTGCTGACGCTGTCGCGTCCGTTTTTTACGCTGCCTTGACCTTTTTTATGTGCCATAAAATGTTAAGCGTTGATGGCGGTGATTTTTACAACCGTCAGCTCCTGACGATGACCGATGGTCTTGTGATAGCCCTTGCGGCGTTTCATCTTGAACGTCAGTTTGTGTTCGCCGCGCTTGTGTTCCACGACATCGGCCACGACGGTGGCGCCGGTGACGGTGGGCGCGCCGACAGAAAGCTTGCCGTCGTTATTGACGAGCAGCACGCGGTCAAATGTGACCGGTTTGCCCGCCTCGACTTCAAGGCGTTCGATTTCGAGCTTGTCGCCCGCGGCGACGCGATACTGTTTGCTACCTGTTTCTAAAACGGCATACATAAATTTTCCCGCAAAGGGTCGGGAATTAAACCAGATTTCCCAAAGCTGTCAATGCCTGATTTTTGGCAAACCGGCTTGTTCCCGCCGGCGCAACTGCCGCTCCTGCTTTTTAATTTCGTCGGCCAGCAATTCTTCCGCACACCAGCCGCGTGATTGCGCGAACGACGCCAGTTCAAACAATTCCTTCGCCAGCTCCGCTTTGGCCGGCTTGCGGTTTGATTTTCTGCCGTCAGCGTGATGACCGTCTGCAAAGACCTTGCGCGCTTTCTTCAAAAGTTTTTCGGCGCGCAGGAGTGCTGGCAAGTGTTTTGGAATTCCATCAAACGCGGATTTGCGTTCCAAATGCGTGCCGTGCTTCTCGGCCTTTTTGATTTTTTCCCAGTTCGCCCAGACCTCGTCCACGTTTTTGACCTTAGTCGTGCCGAAGACGTGCGGATGGCGCCGGATGAGCTTGTCCACAAGCACGCGGCAGACCTTTTCAAAATCAAACACGCCGCGTTCATTGGCCAGCTGGCAATGGAACACGACCTGCAACAGCAGATCGCCCAGTTCCTCGGCCATCTCGTGGTCGTCGCGCGCCTCGATGGCGTCAATCAATTCATAAACCTCCTCAATCGCGTGTCGGCGGAGCGTCAGGTGCGACTGCTCGCGATCCCACGGACAGCCCGTGGGCGAACGCAGCTTCGCCATGACCTTAAGCAAATCATTTATCGCCGGTTGTTTTTTCATTTTTTGATTAACCGCCAAGACGACAAGTGCGCCAAGGCAAATTTTACTTTCTGTTTTACTTTGAATTTATCTTGGCGCACTTGTCGTCTTGGCGGTTTACAAAATCACCAGATCATCGCGATGCACGAGCTCCACGCGTGCCAGCTTTTTGGCCCGGATTTCGCCGGCGCTGAACTTGGCGATGCCGCGCGCAAATTCCGTCCCGTCCAAATCGCAAATCCGCACGACATCGTCCGCCGCAAATTCACCTTCGCAACGCGCGATGCCCGGCGGTAGTAAACTTTTCCCCGCTTCGCGCAATGCTTTCTTTGCGCCGTCGTCCACGAACAGCGTGCCTTTCGGGTGATGGAAAAATGCGATCCAGCGCTTGCGGCCTTGCAGCTTGTTCGGCTGCGCGACGAACAGCGTGCCCTCGTCCGCGCCGCCCAGAATTTTCGCGAGCAGGTTTTTCTTTTTGCCGGAGGCGATGACGAGCGGGATGCCGGAACGCACAACGATTTTCGCCGCGTCAATTTTCGACTTCATGCCGCCGACGGCGGTTACGCTCGTCGTGCCGCCGGCCATGTCTTGAACCGCTGCGTCAATTTTCTCGATGACGGAAAGCGTCCTGGCGTTTTTCTTCCCAAAATTTTCGATGACGCCGTCCACGGTCGTCAGAATCACCAGCAAATCCGCCGGCAGCAGCGACGCCACCAGCGCGGACAATTTGTCGTTGTCGCCGAATTTGATTTCCGTGAACGACACCGCGTCGTTTTCGTTGATGATGGGAATCACGCCGCGCTGGAGCAGCGTGACCAGTGTGTTGCGCGCGTTGAGGTGTCGCTCGTGATGTTCAAGATCTTCATGTGTGAGCAAGACCTGCGCGACCACGAGCCCGTGCGCGGAAAAAAGTTTGTCATAAACCGCCATGAGCCGCGACTGGCCGACGGCGGCGCAGGCCTGTTTTTCCGCGAGGTGGGTGGGCCGGGCTTTGTAGCCTAGTGCGCCCATGCCCGCGCCGACCGCGCCGGACGTGACTAGCACGACTTCCTTGCCGGCCTGGCGCAACGCCGCGAGCTGCGCGACAAGCTGTTCGAGCTGCGCCGGGTCGGGCTGCTTGTTGCTGTCGGTCAGGACACCGGTGCCGAGCTTCACGACGAGACGGGAAACAGATTTGAGCGAGTCACGATGCACGGTGTCAGCATAAAAAATTATTGCCCCGCGGAAAATGTAAAAATGACGCGGATCAAACGCCTTTCAGGGCGAGTTCGTTTTCGCCGCCGCGCGAATGGCGTCGGCGAGCTGTTCGGGCGTCCAGTCATTGCCGTCAAGCTGGCGGACGATTTTGCCAGCGGGATCGAGGACGACGGTGCGGAGATTGTGGGAGACGGAGCCGTTCGCACGCCAGAAATTCAAATCCACCTTGGGCGCGAGGCTGGCCAGCGTGTTCGTGTCCGCGACGGCGAACAGCCAGCGGTCGGTGTTTTCGCCGCGATAAAACTTTCCGTAGCCGGCCAGGATTTGCGGCGTGTCGAAACTGGAATCAAACGAAATGGAAAGCAACTGCCAGTTCGCCGGCGCATTGGAATCCGCCAGGAGGATTTTCCTGGCTTCAAAAAAATTCTTGTTCATGCGCGGGCAGTAATCCGGCAGCGGGCAGCTCGTAAAGAAAAAGGTGAACGCGACCGCGCGCCCGCGAAAATCCGAGAAGCGAACCGGGCGTCCGCTTTCGCTCGCAAACTCGTAATCCGGCAAGAGGTCGCCGACCTGGAGTTCCGGTTCCACCAAATGCCAGGCTGGTGCTGGCACCGGTGTGGTTGATTTTCTGGTGCGCCGGAGATTTTCGATCCAATCGTCATCGGCAGTCACGACCAGCGTGAAGGCGATTTCGTCGCCGGCGGAAATTTGGCCGAGTTCGTTCGTGTCCTTGACGGAAAAATCCATCGTCATCGTGGCCATGTAGCCGGGAATATTTTCGTGCTGGATGGTCGCGTGGCGCCGGTCGGATGAAATGGACTGCACCACGCCGCGGACGGCGTAGGTCTGTTTGGCCGCGTTGGAAATCGGATGGGCGGGCGGTTCACGCCGGCAACCGGCGGCCAGGAAAAGGAAACCGTAGAGAAAAATTATTTGCCTCATGAAATTCAGGGTTCACCGTGCAACCGCGCGATTTCCGCCACGACCGCGTCAGCCGTTTCCAGTCGCAAGCCGTCGAAATAAATCCGCGTTCGCCCGTGCCGGTCCACCACGGCGATGCGCTCGGTGCCGGTGAAATTGCCGGGCATGGAGTTGAACGGGTCGCTGTTGTCCTGCGCGAGAAAACTTTGGGCGATGAGCCCGTGCAACACGGGTTTGCTGCCGGTCAAAAAACGCCAGCGGTTCGTGTCCGCACCGAACCGCGCGCCCCATTTCGCCAGCACCGGCGGCGTATCGGAGCGCGGATCCACGGTGAGCGACACGAGCCGCACATCGGCGTTGGAGGCGGTGAGCTGCTGGATTTCAGCCATGCGTTTGGTGACTTCGGGGCACGTCAGCGCGCAGCCGGTAAACAGGAAGCTGACCACGAGAATTTTCCCATCAAGCTCCGCGCGCGTCACCGTGCGCCCGTTTTCGTCGGTCAGGGAAAAGTCGCCGAGCGTCCGCTCCTTGTCGGGCAAGATGCCTTGCAACTGGTCGTGCCGGGAAAAGGCGGCGGCGGCCAGCCAGCTGCCAACGCCCGCGACGAGGGCCAAAGCGATGACGATGATGAGAAATAACTTCTCATCATCGCCTTGTCGGGATTTTGTTTTCGCGCCGGGCGTGGCCATCACTTTTTCAGTTTAGCCTCGGCGTCAGCAAGTTTCTTCAAGTATTTTTCGGGATTTTTGTCGAAGTCCGCCTTTTCGGACGGGTCGCAGACTTTGATTTCCTGTCCTTGATAGACAAAAACGTAAGGCTCGCCCATCGAGCCAAACTTCATGCCACAAACGAGGCAGGTGTCGAGCGGATACGGTTTAGGCTTTGGCTCGTCGGCGCGGCTGGTGATTGCGACGGTGGCGATGGCCAGGATGATGATGAGAAAATATTTTAGATTCTTCATGCGGAATTTTGGTTGGAAAAATTAAAACATATAGCTCACGCCCACCTTGACCAACACTGGCGCGACCAGCTGGTTGCCATTGACATTGGCAAAGACCGGCAATTCCGCGTCCGCATAAATTTTTATCGGATGCAGATGGATTTCAATGCCCGGCGAGAGCAGCACGCGGGTGTAGCCGGAGTTGGGCGAATTGGCGGCGGCACCGTAATCCTTGGTCCGTTCGGAAAACAAGACCTGCGCCACCGGCGAAATGTTGGCCCGCCCGAGCAACCAGCCCCGGTAGTCCGTCCCGGCGGCGGCATCCAGCTCAAAGCCCGGCCGGTATTGGGCCTGCGTCAGCGTCGGAATATCCAGTTGCGCCTGGGTAAACCAGTCCAGCCGCCAGCTTTCCGACAGAGTGCCACGATGAAAACCGCCCAACAGGATGTCCGTGCTGCCGGTGCCAATCTGGCTGTCCCGGTCAACGATGGCGGGATTGTAATTGTCATTGCCGGTCGGCAGCTTTAGGCCGAAGGTGAGCCCGGTGGACAGATCGTCCGAAAACCCGGTGTAAATTGCCTCCAGCCGGATGTCGCCCAAGCTGCCCCAGCTGGTGGAAGGCACCTGGTTCGGAGCGACCTCGGTTTTGAAGTACCGGTAGGCAAACGGCAATTCAATCTGCGCGCCCCAGCTGCGGTTGAACATGTATTGCACGCCGGGCGTGATGAAGTCCGTCTCGATATGCTTGTCTGGATTGTTTCCTGACGGCGCTTTGGAATTGTTGCTCCAGTTCTGATTCTGATCCTGGAAGGCGTAATTAATGAACGCCATGCCGCCTTCGCCCGAAGGAAACATCGAACTCGTGCCCACCTCGAAAATCCCGCAACCGCACGCACAGCCAAAAGCCACGCCCGGAGCCAGAACGCCCGCCAGCAAACCGCCACCGATTTTTATCATCTGCGAATTATTTTTTTTACTTTTCATTTTTCAAAAGTTAAAGATTGTGAGAACGCCACGCGGTGTCCCCAGGTTAAAAGGAATAAATTTTGCCCGCGCCTCACGACGTTGGCCGGAAAAAACTGCGTTGAATCAGACGGAGAATCCGCGTGGTGGGGGCACTGGCGGCTTTTGGGAGAGCAAATCGGCGAAAAGATCTGCGGCCGGCAAAACTTCAAACTGCGCGGGCGGATTCAGAAAAAATCTTTGCGCGGTGGGCGGGAATTCCAGCTTTATTGTTGATGAAACCGCCTCCGATTTTTTCTCGGATTTTTTGGCGGCGGCAATGGCCCGGCACAACGGGCAAAGATGTTCACCGTCGAAGGTTTGCGAGACGGCTTCCGACATGGAATGGCTGCGGAGATTGCTGGCCAGCATCGTTGTCCACGCCACGGTTTGCAGCGCCGCCCAGTGCGCGCCGGTGGTCAGAACCAGCGCGGCCACCACCAGAAATTTTCCGAGACGCGCCAGCACGGCGGCAACTTAAACCGGCACGAAAAAACCGCAAGTGGATTCAGTGTTCCTGAATCCACACCAGCGTCCCGCCGGGCAGCAGATCAAACAGCGGAATCAAATCCGCGTCGGCCAGGTGAATGCAGCCGCACGAGGCCGGTTCGCCGATGGTTTTCTGGTCGGCTGTGCCGTGGATGTAGATGTAGCGGTCGTGCGAATCCACGTTGGTGCCCTGGTTGAGACCCGGCTCAAGCCCTTCCAGCCACAGGATGCGCGTGGTGATCTTGGCGTCCGCAAATTCCGGCTGCGACGTGTGGCCGACGGGCAGGCGCGATTGGAAAACGGTTCCGGCTGGTTCACCGCCGCCGATTTTTTCCGCGATGCAATGCAGGCCGAGCGGCGTGCGGTTCGAGCCTTCGATCTGCCCGATGCCAAAACGGGATGTGGAACAGTGGAATTTTTTTTCGAACCGGCCGTCCTCGAACAGGGAAACGTTCTGCTGGGAGACGTCCACGACCAGAATGAATTTCGTGGGCGCAATCTTCAGTTTTTCACAAGTCGCGAGACAGGCTGCGGGAATTTTATTTTCAGAGTTCATAAAATGCAGGCTGGCACAGCCGGAGTTCAGCAACATCGCCGCGCTCATCATCAGGCTGACGCCGCGCCAGTTCATGGCTCACGGCTTGGCCAGCTTTTTCACCAGCACCTTCGAGTTGCGGCCGCTCTGGTCATATTTTTCCCGGCGCGCGGGCGGCAGGTCGTCCGGCGTGCCTTCGGCAAAGCCGCCTTTTGATTGAAAATAAGTAAACGCCTGTGTCGAGAGTGTGATGAGTTCGCTCAGGTTCATTTCCTTCGCCTTGCTCTCGACGAAATGAATCAGCTTGCGCCCGATGCCGCGATTCTCGTGCAGCGGATTGACGTAGAGGCACGCCAGCTCGCCGATTTTCTGTTCGGGGAAAACGTGCAGCGCCACGCAGGCCACCGGGTTTTTATCAATTTCAAAAATGAAATAATCCGCGAGATTTTTTTCGATCATCGCCTGCGTCCGCTTCACCAGCTCCTCGGATTCGACCGCCGCCTTCGTCAGCAATTGGATCGCGCGCACGTCCTTTTTCATCGCGCGGCGGATCTGCTGGTATTCGTTCGCGTAAATCAGCGTGCCGATGCCCTCGTTGGAAAAGACTTCAGCCAGCAGGCCCTCGTCCACCTTGCCATTGATGATGTGGACGCGCGGAATGCCCGCCTTGCACGCCGTCACCGCGTGCAGCGCCTTGGACAACAGCTCCGGCGCGATGTCGTTTTTCTGCATCGCAATCACCGATTCCAAATCCGCAACCAGCATCTGCCGGATGAGCCGGCCTTGCACGAGAATGCCGTCCTGCGCCGTGATGAAAATCAGCTTCGTCGCCTTGAGCGCCTCCGCCACCGCCAGCGCCACGCCGTCGGAATTCACGCGATAGGTCCGGCCGTCACCGTCGAAGCCAAGCGGCGGGATGACCGGAATCATGCCCTGCGTGAGCAACGTCTGGAGCATCTCGACGTCAACCTTTTCCACCTTGCCGGTGAACTGATGATCCACGCCGCCGATGATGCCGAGCGGATGCGCGATGATGACGTTCGGGCAGACCGCGCGCAGGTCGTTCGCTGACAGCCCTTCGAGAATTTCATGGGTCAACCGGTTCGCCGCGTGCAACGCGAGTTGCAACGTGGCTGCGTCCGTGATGCCGGCGCCGTCGAGGTTGGAGGCGGAAATTTTCTGTTCCTCCGCGAGAAACTTAATTTGCGCCGACGCGCCGTGGACCAGCACCACGCGGATGTTCAACGACCGCAGCACCGCCACGTCCAGCAGGAGCGTGGCGAAGTTTTCGTCGGTGACGATCGCACCATCCAGCGCGAGGACGAACGTCTTCTCGCGGAATTGCGGAATGTATTGCAGGATGCCCCGCAGGTCGGTTGGTTTCACTTTGGCTCGTCAGTATTGTTTTAGCGCAGAATAAGTAATCGGTTTCCGGCGCGATTCAAACAATTATTTCTGACCTAAGGCCGATTTCAACGCGGCGAGGCAGCGCTCATTCTCCCTTTGCGTGCCGACGGAGATGCGGATCCACTCCGGCAACTGGTAGCCGCCCATCGGCCGCGTGATGACACCGAGCTTTTGCATCGCGTAGAAAATTTTCTGGCCGTCGCCGACGCGGACGAGCACGAAATTGGCAAACGACGGCACGTATTCCAGATTCAATTGCCGGAACGCCTTGGCAAAAAATCCCAGCCCGGTGAAATTGTTCTGCCGCGTGCGGCAGACGTGGTCGTCATCGTCCAGCGCGGCGAGCGCGGCGACCTGAGCGAGGAGGTTGGCGTTGAACGGCTGGCGGACTTTCTCCAGCGCGGAGATGAGTTCCGGCGCGGCGATGCCATAGCCGATGCGCAAACCGGCGAGGCCGTAAATCTTCGAGAAGGTGCGCATCAAAATCAGGTTCTTCCGCGCGCCGAGGCGGATGAGCGGGATCAGGTTCACCGGTTCCGCGAGAAATTCGATGTAGGCCTCGTCCAGCACCAGCAGCACTTCGTCGGGCACTTCGTTGACGAACTGGATCAGTTCCTCGCGCGACGCGAGCGTGCCGGTGGGGTTGTTCGGGTTCGCCACGAAAATGATGCGCGTCTTGGGCGTGATGGCCAGCAGCATCGCGGGCAGGTCGTGGCCGTGATTTTTCGCCGGCACGGTGATGACGTTCGCTCCGGCCATCTTGGCGACGATGGGATAAATCGCAAAACAGTATTGCGACACGACGATATCCGCGCCCGGCGCGAGCAGCGCGTGGCTGACGAACTCGATGATTTCATTCGAGCCGTTGCCAAGGACGAGGTTCGAGGTGTCCACGCCAAGCTTGGCGGCGAGTTTTTGTTTCAGATAAAAGGCGTTGCCGTCGGGATAAAGATTGACGCCGGGAATCGCCTTTTGCAGCGCGGCCAAGGCGAGGGGCGAGGGGCCGAACGGATTTTCATTCGACGCGACCTTGATGATGGAGTCGGCGGGCAGGCCGAGTTCGCGCGCGACCTCTTCAATCGGCCGGCCCGGCTGGTAGGTGGGCAGCGTTTTTAGATACGGACTTAAGGGCAGAGACATTTTGAGTCAGAGCGAATCTATGATTTTTTTCACGTTGATGTGTTTCGCGACGAGGTCGCGGATGAGGGCAATCTTCGCCGAGTCGGCCGGTCGGGTCTTGACCGTCAAATTATGGACGAGCGAGGCGACCTGATAGCTGTCGGCCTTGGCGAGCAGCACGGGAATCGGCAGCGCCTGCAGGGCTTTCATCACGCCGTTGCCGGGGCGCAGGCCGCCGGTGAGGACGATGCCGGCCAGGTTGTCGGCGCTGTCGGGCATGGCATTGGCGCCGGCGGCGAGCAGGATGTCCTCGCGGTCGCCGGGCGTGATGAGCAGCACGCCGCGCTGGAAAAATTGGATCGCATTTTGCGCGCCCATCGCGCCGATCACGACATCGTCCACCAGCGTGTTCATCGTTGGCGGAATGTTCAGCATCTCGGCGCCGAGCTCTTCGCGGATGAGGCCGACGGTGGGCTTGGAGAGAATTTGCTGGTGCGGTAGGACGCCGAGCAGGTCGAGGCCTTTGCGCTTGAGGCCGCGCCGGACGAACTGCGTGATCTCCGGGATTTTTTCCTCGTGAACCTTGTTGATGATGACGCCGATGATCTCGACGCCTTCCTTTTCAAACAGCGCCTGGTTGAGCGAGACTTCATCAATCGGTTTGCCGATGCCGCCCGACGAAACGATGATGACCTTGCAGCCGAGCGTTTTGGCCACCTGCGCGTTGGATAAATCAAAAACCGAGCCGACGCCGGCGTGGCCGGAGCCTTCGCAGAGCACAAAATCCTTTTCCCACGCGACGCGGTCGAAGGAATTTGTGATTTTTTTGACGAGCGCCTCGTTGTTCGCCGACTGGAGGTATTTGCGCGTGAACGCCGGTTCCACGGCGATGGGGCTCATGTCCACCAGCGGGCAGTTGAGCTGATAGACGGAATCCATCAGCACGGAATCCTCGTCAATCTTCTGCTCCTCGATCTCAACGAAGCGCTGGCCGACGGGCTTGATGTAGCCGACGCGCGGAAAATGTTTCTGCAGCGCCGCGATGAGGCCGAGCGAGGCGGTGGTCTTGCCGTCGTTCTGGCGCGTGGCGGCGATGAAGACGCGCGGCGTGGATGTATTCATTCGCCGGGCAGGTGCGCGTCCGCGCCCGGATACAATTTTAGATAATCCGTTGACTGCACGCCGATGATGGCCGCCACGCCGAGGATGTCGTGTGCGCTGGAGCCGCGTGAAACGTCGGAGGCCGGGCGGTTCAGGCCGAGCAGGATCTGGCCGTAGGAATTGGCGCGGCCGACGAGGCCGACGAGCTTGCTGGCGATGTTGCCGGAATTCAGGTCGGGAAAAATCAGCACGTTCGCACGGCCGGCCACCTGGCTGTCGTGCAGCTTGCGCGAGGCGATTTCCGGCACGAGCGCCGCGTCCACCTGAAGCTCGCCGTCGAAATCCGCCTCGATGTTCAACAGGGTCGCCTTGCGCCGGGCCTGCGCGGTGGCGGCCTGCATTTTGCCGATGGACGGATGTGCGCCGCTGCTGCCCTTGGTGGAAAACGAGAGCATGGCCACGCGCGGCCGCACGCCGAGCATGTGCCGCGCGAGCCGGGCCGTGGCCACGGCGATGTCGGTGAGCTGCCCCACGTTTGGCTCGGGAATCACGCCGCAGTCGGCCATGAACAGCACACCGCCTTCGCCGATGCGCGTGTCCTCGACCTCCATGACGGTGCAGCTCGAAACCGCGCCGATGTCCGGCGCGGCCTTGACGATCTGGAACAATGGCCGCAGCACGCTGCCGGTGATATGCGACGCGCCGGAGACGAGGCCGTCCGCCTGGTGCATCGCCAGCATCATCGCGCCGTAAAAATTCGGCTGGATCATCGCCTCGCGCGCCTCGGTGGGGCGCAGGCCTTTTTCGCGGCGGATGCGATAAAGCCGGCTGGAAAAATTTTCGAGATCCTCGCTGGCGGCGGGATTGATGATGCGGACACCTTCCAGTGAAATTTTCAGCGTCTCGGCCGCCGCGCGCACCTTGGCCTGGTCGCCGAGCAAAATCGGCACGCCGAGCCGCAACGCATAAAACTGCCGCGCCGCCTGCAAAATACGCGGTTCATCGCCCTCGGGAAAGACCACCCGCTTCGGATGCCGCTGCAGTTTTTCAATGACGTTGCCGATGAAACGCATGGCCGTAAGGTAGCCGCCGCCGGTCAAACTGCAAAAGGAATTCGCCGCCGGCCATTGATCAGTCCGCCGCCGTCAAAACCATGTCGCGGGTGAAATACAAAATCCGGCCGCAGTTCGGGCAGGTGATGATTTCCGCCTGCGCGCGGCAGCTGGTCACGATCTGCGGCGGCAATTTCATGTGGCAGCCGCCGCAGGCGCTGTGCTCCACGCTCACCACCACGTTTTCGCCCTTGCTCTTGAAAATTCGTTCGTAGCGGCTGCGCGTGGAATCGTCCACGGCGGACGCCAGCTGAGCGCGGGTGGCGGTCAGCTCGCCAAAGTCCTTTTTCAAATTTTCCTCGCGCGTGTTCAACTGGCCAATCTGGTCGTCCACGAGTTTTTTGGCGGCGACGGCCTCGGTCGTCGCGTGGGCGACGGCCTTTAGCGCGGTCTCGGCCTGTTCCATCAACACGATTTCCGCGTCCTCGATCTTGAAGATCACTTCCTTGGCCATTTCGATCTCATGCGTGAGCGCCTTGTATTCCTCGTTCTTGCGCGTCTGCAACTGCTGGTTGAGATATTTTTCGATTTTGGATTTTTTGGCCTCAATTTCGAGGTCGCGCTGTTTGCGCTCGGATTCAATCTGCTTTACGCGCAGTTTCGCCGCTTCGAGCGAGCTTTGCGTGCTGGCGGCCTTGGCGTGCAAAGCTTCACGTTCGGGGCCGATCTGGGCGAGTTCCTGGGTGACGCGGAGCAATTTCCGGTCGCGATCCTGTAAAACAAGGAGCTTCTCGATGATTTCCTGCATTCGTCTTAAAGCCTAGCTGTCCGAACGCGCCAAGTCAATTTTCGTCCATGCAATAAATGGTCTGGTCCGGGTTTGGCAAGCGACTCCAGCAATTGCCAGAACCGAATCGCGCAACCTCTGTTCCATCATCTTATGCGCTCCGCATCGGGGATTTTTTAACCGGATCACATGGTCGTGGGGAAATTCCCCTGTTTTTTAAAGATAAATGTTGGCGTGAGCTTCACGCGAAACGCGTGGAGTCCACTCACCTCGCAAAATCAATTTGCCGTTTTCCTCGCAAATCGCGACGGCACGGCTGATGCTAAATTCCATTCAACCATGAAAAGTCCACTTTCCCATCGCGGGACAAAAGCGTTCACGCTGGTGGAATTGCTGACGGTCGTCGCCATCATCGGCATTTTGGCGGCGCTGCTGCTGCCGGCGCTGCAACAAGGCAAAGCGCGGGCCAAACTGGTCGGCTGCCAGAGCAACTTGGAACAGTTGGGCATCGCGTTCCATTCCTTCGCCCACGATCACAACAGCAAATTTCCGATGCAGACCCCGTTTGACCAGGGCGGCGCGCAGGAATTTGTGCAAAATGGGTATCGCGTCAACGGCGAATTTTATTTTGCCTACCGCGTTTTTCAGTCGCTGGCGGATGCTCTGGCCACACCGAATATTTTGATCTGCCCGACGGACACCCGCCTGGCGGCGACCAACTTCATCAGCCTGCGAAATAAAAACTTGAGCTACTTCGTCGGCGTGGATGCGGATTATTTCCAGCCGGAATCCATCCTGGCTGGCGACCGCAACCTGATCACCGGCGCGGAGCAGAGCATTTATCCGGCAGCGGGACGACTGGTGCGCTGGTCGGGAGCCATGCATCAGTTCAAGGGCAACCTGCTGTTCGCCGACGGCCATGTGGAGGAGTCGAAAGGATTTTCACTGGCGGGCGGAACCGGCGGCCCGGTTGCGCAAAATGATTTTTTCGTTCCGTCGGTGAAGGCGGAGGCGGCTTCGTCGCCGCCGGTTTCCACCGGTCAGGAAGCCAGCGCGGCAAACCAGCCCAGCCCCGCATCAGGCAATTCAACCAACACTCCATCGCCTGCCCATCCGGCACCCGTTGGTTTAAACGGTCGGACTGGCGACATCAATTCTTCCGCGACAACACCGGTCGTGACCCAGGTCGCCACCGAGTCGCAAACAAATTCTGATGTTGCCGTTCAAAGCTCCACCAATACCGTCGCCGCCATGGGCGATGATTTGCCGGGCATGTCCTTTTTTGACCGCCGCCGGATGCGGTTTTTCCTGAGTTTGATTGGCTGGGGATTTCTGCTGTGGCTGCTCTTGTTTTTGTTGTGGCTCGCATATACCTGTTGGCGGCACTGGCGTCGGCATCAGTCAAAACGCTGAGATTCATTGCTGGATTCCGGCTTTCCGCTGCGCTATGCTCCGTCGCCATGTTCGACATCGTCCGCCCGCAGATCGCCACCGCCGCCGACAAGATCACTCACTTGCGGAGGTTTCTTTGACGTCGCCAGATTGAACCAACGGCTCGCCGAACTCGAATCCCAGATGACCGGCGAAGCTTTCTGGAACAACCAGGAAACCGCGCAGAAAGTCATCAACGAGACAAACGACATTCGCGGCAAGCTGGAGCCGCTCACGCGTTTCGGCAAACAGGTCGAAGATCTCCAAGTCATGCTCGAACTCGCCGCCGCCGAACCGGAAGAAATGCAGTTGAAGCTCGAAGCCGAGATGGCGGCAGACGTGAAAAAGCTCTTTGCCGACCTCGACACGTTTGAGCTGAAAACTTTTCTCAACGGCCCGCACGACAAGTGCAATTGCATCTTCACCATCAACGCCGGCGCCGGCGGCACCGAGGCGCAGGACTGGGCGGAAATGCTCTCGCGCATGTATGGCCGCTGGTTCGATTTGCGCGGCTGGAAATGGGAAGTCACCGACGCGCTCGCCGGCGACTCCGCCGGCTTGAAGAGCGTCACCTTCCGCGTCGAGGGCGAGAACGCCTACGGCTTCTGCAAGGCGGAACGCGGCGTGCACCGGCTGGTGCGCATCTCGCCGTTCGATTCGAACAAGCGGCGGCACACGAGTTTTTCCAGCGTGGACACCGTCGCGGAATTGAGCGACTTGCTCGAAACCGACATCGTTATTCCGAAGACGGAAATTTTGCGCGACACCTTTCGTTCCGGTGGCAAAGGCGGCCAGAACGTGAACAAGGTCGAAACCGCCGTGCGCCTGACGCATTTGCCAACCGGCCTCGTCGCCGCGTCGCAGGCGCAGCGCAGTCAGGTGCAAAATGAAGCCACCGCGATGGCGATGTTGATTTCCAAACTTTACGCGCTGAAACTGGACCAGGCCAAGAGCGAGATGGAACGTTTTTACGGCGACAAGGGCAGCATCTCGTGGGGCAACCAGATTTGCAGCTACGTTTTCCAGCCCTATCGCATGGTGAAAGACCTGCGCACCGGCGAACAGTCCAGCGACGTGCAGGCCGTAATGGACGGCAACTTGGATCCGTTCGTGAACGCGTGGCTCCGCGCCGGCTGCCCGCTCAAGCGGATGCAAGGCGTGAAGGATGAAGAGGAATAAATTCAACCGCCAAGACGCCAAGCGCGCCAAGATTTTTAGATTTGACGAATGAATTTTCTTGGCGACCTTGGCGTCTTGGCGGTTAATCAAACCTTGAACATTCTCGACAAAATTGTTGAACAAAAGAAACGCGAAGTCGCGCAACTGCCCGCGCGACTCATCGCGGCAGGCGATTTGCGCGATGCGATGCTGGAGCACGGCGAGCGGCGGGACTTCATCGCCGCGTTGAAAAATCCACGCGCCGGCAAAATCGGTTTGATTGCCGAAGTGAAAAAGGCGTCGCCGTCCGCCGGTGTGATTTGCCAGGACTTTGATCCGGTAAAAATTGCGAAAGAATATGAAGCGGCGGGCGCAAGCTGCCTGTCCGTTTTGACCGACGAGAAATTTTTTCAGGGCTCCTTGGATTATCTCCACCAGATTCGCGCCGCCGTGAAACTGCCGCTGCTGCGCAAGGATTTCATCATTGATGAGCGCCAGATTCTCGAAGCCATCGAATGGGGCGCGGACGCCATCCTGCTCATCGTCGCGATTTTAACTGACGCGCAACTGGCAAAATTTCATTCGCTTGCCACCGAAGCCGGGCTGGCCGTTTTGGTGGAAGTCCACGACGAAGAGGAACTGGAACGAGCACTGAAAATTTCTCCAGCGCTCATAGGCGTCAACAATCGCAATCTAAAAACTTTCAAGGTGGACTTGGCGACGACTGAAGAGTTGGCGAAGAAAATCGGCACCGGAAAAATTCTTGTCGCCGAAAGCGGCGTCCACACGCGCACGGACGTCGAGCGTTTGAAAAAATGCGGCGCGGGCGCAATCCTGGTCGGGGAATCGCTGATGAAACAAGGAAACATCGGCGCAAAAGTGCGCGAGCTAATTGGCTAACTTTGGTTTTTCGCCAACTGCTTCGCCAGACGGATCGCCGCAATCATGCTGCCCGGATTCGCGATGCCTTTTCCCGCGATGTCGTAGGCCGTGCCGTGGTCGGGCGAGGTGCGGATGAACGGCAGGCCGAGTGTCCAATTGATGCCGCTGTCAAAGGCGACGGCTTTCAGCGGCGCGAGCCCCTGGTCGTGATACATCGCCACGACGGCGTCAAATTCCCCTTTCAGCGCGTAGTGAAAAACCGTGTCGCCGCTCAACGGGCCGACCACATTGAAACCGCGTCTTTGCATCGCCTGAACCACCGGACCAATCGTGATGATTTCCTCGTCGCCGAATTCGCCGCCTTCGCCGGCATGTGGATTCAAGCCGGCGACGGCAATTTTCGCGCGCGACAAACCGAGGTCGCGGCAGGACTGCGCGGCGAGTTCGATGGCGAGCGTGATTTTTTCCGCCGTTAGTTTTTCGGAAACCGACTTGATGGAAATATGAACCGTGGCGAGCGCGACGCGCAGCCAGCGACCGCGTTCATCCGTGCCCAGCAGCATCATCGCGGTGCGCTTCGTGCCGGCGAGCTCGGAGAGAAATTCCGTCTGGCCGATGAATTTGTGGCCGGCGCGGATGATGGCTTCTTTGTTGACCGGCGCGGTCACAATCGCATCCAACTCGCCGCGCAGGCAGCGCTGGCCACCGTCATGCAGCGCGGCGATGGCGGCGTTGGCAGCGGGTGGCGAGCCGGCGGCCAAATTTTCCGGTAATTGTGTGGCCAGCGGATTAGTGATGAAAAATCTTCCGCTTTCCTGATAGCTGCTGAATTTCTTCAGCGGCAGGCCGAGGCCAAGTGAGCCATTCAACTGGCGGGCGCGATTCTCATCGCCGATGAGGAGATATTTGGTCTCGTCAGTGGCGGCTTCGGCGGCGATGGCTTTCAGCGCGACTTCGGGGCCGACGCCGGTAATGTCACCCAACGATATTCCAATGCAGCCAGACATATCAGATTACGAATTGCGAAGCTTGAATTGCGAATCGAACTGGCAGCGCGGTTTTCATTCGCAATTTGAAATTCGACCTTCAGAATTATCAGAAATAGCGGATGAAGGTTTTTTTCTTGAGGCCTTCGATCCAGTCCTTCTGCAATTTGGCCTGTTGCTTGAGCTGGAGGGTTTTTTCAATGTCCACGGCGACTTCGGTCAACGGGCGGATGCGGGCGGCGTGTTTGTCCTCGACGAGCATGAGGTAGCAGGTGTCTGATGTATCCACGATGTCGCTGACCGTGCCCACCGGCAGGGTGAAGGCGACATCGGAAAGTTCCTTGCGAAGAACGGAGCGCTGCACCCAGCCCCAGTCGCCGCCTTGGTGCTGCTGGGAGCCTTGCGAATAAACGGAAGCCATCTCGGCGAAGGGCGTTCCGTCCTTGATCTTGGACTGAATTTCACGGGCGAGCTTGAGGACATTGGTGTCGTCCGGGCCGGCTTTGGTGAGGACGATCATGCGAAGCTTGATTTCATCCTCGACGCGAAATTCATCCTGGTTGGCGAGGTAATACTGTTCAATCTTGTAGGGCGAGATGAAAATTTCGCGCTGGACGTTCTGGTTGCGGAGGGCGGATTCGATGTATTGCTCGCGCACCTGCTTGCGAAACTGTTCCACCGTCATGCCCTGCGCCTGCAGCGTTTTCATGAAGGTGATGCGGTCGCCGAACCGGTCGCGGATGCGCTCCTGCACCAGTTCATCCACATAAGAGTCGGGCAGCTTGTAGCCTTCGGTGTCAAAACTTTTTAGGATCAGCGCGCGTTCGATGAGCTGTTCCAAGCTGTCGTTGAGCGTGTCGTTGAGCTTCTGCTGGAAAAGATCCGGCTGGTCGGCATATTGGCGGCGGAGCGCGTCGGCGGCGGGCCGGGAATAATCTTCCACCTCCGAAAAGGTGACGACGTTGGCGCTGACCACGCCTTTGACGCCGTCCACGACCACTGGTTGGGCCACGGCGGAAATGCTGGCAACGCCAGCCAGTCCCAGCATGAAATAGAATAATCTCATCGAATTTTCGGCATGGTAACAACCCCAGTCACGCGGTCAAGCGCGGCTCACGGATGCGGGCGGGACTGCCACCACATCACCACTGCGAGAATCAGCCCGAAAACCACGGCCACCGAGATCGTCCAGCGCATGATGCGCTGCTGTTTGCGGTAGAAATTTTTTCCGCCCTGGCCCGGCAGCAGATAAAAGCGTTCCCGTGGTTTTTTGGATTTGAAGCCGAACACGGGTTTGTTTTACCACGCGCCGGGCCGGGCCACAAGCCGCGCGCTTGCGATTGGGAAAAATTTCGCTACTGTTTCGCCCGTGCAACTCGAAGATCATCTCGGCGACATCGTCCGCAAAGCCTGCGCGGCAAACAACATTTCCAGCGCGGCGGCGGCCGGCGCGGCCGGACTTTCCGAAAGCGAATTCAAGGCGTTCAGCGAAACCGTTCAGTCCGCGAAGAAAATCAATTTTGCCGCGCTCGGAAAACTGGCCGGCCTGAATCCGGCCAAGCTCGAAGCCATCGCCAACGGCTGGCGGCCATCACCCAAAGATTTGTCCGGCTGGCGAGAACTCCGCGTGTTCACCACCAAAAAAGACGATCTCACCGTGAATTGTTATCTCGTCTGGGACGAAGTCACGCGCGGCGCCGCGCTGTTCGACACCGGGCTGGACGCGCAGCCGGTGCTCGACACCATCGCAGCGGAAGGCCTGACGCTGCGGCATATTTTCATCACGCACTCGCATTGGGACCACGTCGAGGCACTGCCGCAATTTCGCGCGGCCTGGCCGAAGGCGCGCGTTCACAGCAGTTCGAAAAGCGCGCCGGTGGATCAGCGCAACAAGACGGCGGAGATCATTCCGCTCGGCGGCCTGCGCGTGACGCATCGCGAAACGCCCGGCCATGCGGAGGATGGCGTGACGTATCTCATCGGCAACTGGCAGGAGGACGCACCGCACGTCGCCGTCGTTGGCGACGCGATTTTCGCCGGCTCAATGGGCAACGGCAACGGTGCTTGGGAGCTGGCCAAACAAAAAATCCGCGAACAGATTTTATCGCTGCCGGCGGCGACCTTGCTTTGCCCCGGCCACGGCCCGCTGACGACCGTCGCGGAGGAAAAAGAACACAATCCGTTCTTTTGAATTTTTTTCGGAGTTCACAAATTCACGGGCGGCAGCTAGACTCGCCGGATGTCCGAACCGGTTCCCTACCTCGACCTGCGCGCCCAACTCAAACCGTTGCGCGCGGAACTTGACGCCGCCATCGCCCGCACGCTAGACAACTGCTCCTTCTGCCTCGGCCCGGACGTGGCGCAGTTTGAAAAAGATTTCGCCGCGTTTTGCGGTGCGCAGCACGCGCTCGGCTTCAACAGCGGCACCTCGGCGCTGCACATCGCGATGCTGCTGCTCGGCGTCGGGCCGGGCGACGAGGTCATCACCACGCCCTACACCTTCATCGCCACAAGCTGGGCGATTTCCTATTGCGGCGCGAAGCCGGTTTATGTGGATATTGACAACGCCACCTTCAATCTCGATCCGAAGCTGATTGAAAAAGCGATCACGCCGAAAACGAAAGCCGTTTTGCCCGTGCATCTTTACGGCCAGCCGTTCGACGTGGACGCCGTTGCCGCGATTTGCAAGAAACACAAGCTGCCGTTCGTCGAGGATGCGGCGCAGGCGCATGGCGCAAAATACAAGGGCAGAACGGTCGGCTCGCTCGGCGACATTGCGTGCTTCAGTTTTTATCCGGCGAAAAATCTCGGCGCGTGCGGCGAAGGCGGCGCACTGGTGACGAACAACCCGGCGTTCGCCGCCCATGCGAAAGCGCTGCGCGAACATGGTTCTACGGTGCGTTATCATCACGACGAGGTTGGCTACAATTACCGGCTGGAAGGCATTCAAGGCGCGGTGCTGGGTGTGAAGCTGAAGCATCTCGACAAATGGACGCGTGAACGTCAACGCATGGCGGCGCGCTACGCGGAACTGCTGGCGGACACGCCGTTGCAACTGCCGGTGGTCGCCGCCGGCAACGAAAGCGCGTGGCATCTTTACACTGTGCGGCATCCACGTCGGGACGAGTTGAAGAAATTTCTGGACGCAAACGGCATTGGCAACGCGGTGCATTATCCGATGCCGCTGCATTTGCAGAAGGTTTATGCGCATCTCGGCCACCAGCCCGGCGATTTTCCCGCGGCGGAAAAGGCATCGTGCGAAGTTTTGAGTTTGCCGATGTTTCCGGAGCTGACCGACGCGCAGATTCAGCGCGTGGCGGACGTGGTGAAGGAATTTTTCCGGCGCTGAGCCAAGTTGCTCAACAAAGTGCGGCAATTTACTTCCAGCTTTCGCCAAAAATCGGCTGTATTTTTTGATTTTCTTTCGCCGGGGATTTCCTATAGTCCACGACTGTTGGAAACACCCGGGCCGTTCGCCCAAAAAAATAGACCGTAAATTTATGCCACTGACACATACCAAAGACCTGTTCGCCAAGGCGCTCAAGGGCAAATATGCCCTCGGCGCCTTCAACGTCAACAACATGGAACTCATCCAGGCCATCGTCGAGGCCTGCGAAGAGGAAAAAGCCCCGCTGATCCTCCAGATTTCCAAAGGTGCGCGTCAATACGCCAACCCGGTTTACCTCAAGAAACTCATTGAGGCCGCCGTCAGCCTCTCCAACGTGCCGATCGCCGTCCATCTGGACCACGGCGACACGTTCGAGCTGTGCAAGGAGTGCATTGACGAAGGTTTCACCAGCGTCATGATTGACGCCTCGCACGAACCGTTCGAGAAAAATGTCGAGATCACCAAAAAGGTCGTCGAATACGCACACAAATACAACGCCTCCGTGGAATCGGAACTCGGCCACCTCGTCGGCGCGCAGTTCGACGAAGGCGAAGAAGGGGGCGCGCATTCCATGAGCGGCCATTACACCGTGCCGGAAGAGGCGGTGAAATTTGTCAAGGAATCCGGCTGCGATTCGCTCGCCATCGCCATTGGCAATTCTCACGGTGCCTACAAGTTCAAAGGTGAGCAGCATTTGGATCTCGAACGGTTGAAGCTGATCAAGAAAGCCCTGATGGAAGCCAACCTCGGCGATTATCCGCTCGTGCTGCACGGTGCGTCCAGCGTGCCGAAGTATCTCGCGGATGAGATCAACAAATACGGCGGCAACATGCCCAACTCGCAGGGCGTGCCGGAAGGCGACATCGAAGTGGCGCGCCGCGTGGGTTGCACGAAGGTGAACATTGACACCGACCTGCGCATGGCCATGACCGCCGGCATCCGCAAGGTGTTCGCGGAAAAACCGGGCGAGTTTGATCCGCGCAAATATCTCGGTCCGGCCCGCACGCATGTCAAAGACCTCGTCCGTCACAAGGTCAAGAACGTGCTGTGCTGCGCCGGTCACGCATTCGACTGAAAATTGTTTTGAACCAAGCCCCAGGCTGGAAACGGCCTGGAGCTTTTTAATTACCGCGGCAGCTTGGCTTTTCCACAGCCGTCCGTTCAATTTCCACGCTGCGGGAAAATTGCAATGTCCGGAGCAATTTCATGGATTGCACGTCAATTTAGTCCAAGGAGACGTTTTAAGGAAAACCATTGAAGGGATATCCACGAGAAATCCGATGGCTGGATTGAAGCCGGCGGGCAAGACCAAAACCACCTGAAAATGGCGAAAATTGCAGCTTGAACGTCACACCCACGAAGAAAAAATTGAACTGCACAACTCCAAAAAGAAAATGGAGCGAGCGAAGGGATTTGAACCCTCGACGTTCACCTTGGCAAGGTGATGCTCTACCAACTGAGCTACGCTCGCGTCCGAAAGTGGATTGATAATAAGCCAGCCGCCGCCGCTGGCAAGCCTGAACTTGTGTTACTTAACCGTTTCGCCCAGCGTCGCGCGAATGACTTTCAAAAGGTAGTCGTGCTCCAGCGGTTTTTGAAAATATGCCACCGCGCCGGTGTTGGTGGCGCGTTGCTTGGCGTTGGGATCATCAGTGCCGGTGATGACGATGATGGGGATTTTTTTAACGGTGTCCAGCCGGTGAAACCATTCCATGATGCGGAAACCGTCCCACGGCACCCCCTCCACGTCGGGCGGAAAGCTCAAATCCAGCAGGATCAAATCCGGCGACTCCTTCCGCGCCGTGGACACCGCCGTCGAGCCGTCCATGGCCGTCAGCACCTGATAGCCCGCCCCTTGCAGCTTCAAGGAAATAGTCTTGATGACAATTTCGTTGTCATCCACCACCAGGATTTTCTTTGGCGTTACGCCTGTGCTCATAAAGCGGATTATTAAATCTATTGCAGATTCATTTGAAAATAGCAAAGCCGCCGCCCGGCGCAAAGACATTTCTCAGCTTTGCCAGCGCTGCCGCCGCCGCTAGACTGTCCGCGTGAGCAACGCCTATTATGCGCCCGGCGACCAGCGTGCCGCGAAGGTCAATGACCTCTTTACCCGCATCGCCCGCCGCTATGATTTCCTGAACGACCTCCAGAGCTTCGGCTTGCACCGGCTGTGGAAGCGCCGCGTCGTGAAACTGGCGCACATAAAAAACGGCGACCGCGCGCTCGATTTGTGCTGCGGGACGGGTGACATTTCTTTTGCCCTCGCGCGCGGGGGCGCCGAAACCACTGGCCTCGATTTCAGCCCGCAAATGCTTGAAGTCGCCGCGCAGCGCCAGCATCATTTGAAATCTCAAATTTCAAATTTGAAATTCATTCAAGGTGACGCGCAGCAGTTGTTTTTTTCTGAGAACTCCTTCGACATCGTCACCGTCGGCTACGGGCTGCGGAATCTCACGAGTTGGGAGCGCGGGCTGGACGAGATGTTTCGCGTGGCGCGGCCCGGCGCGCGGCTTATCGTGCTGGATTTTGGCAAGCCTGCGAATGCGCTCTGGCGCGGCCTTTATTTTATGCACTTGAAAATGTCCGTGCCGCTGATGGGCTGGCTGTTTTGCGGCGACGCCTCGGCCTATGCCTACATTTTGGAGTCGCTCAAACATTATCCGGCGCAGCTGGCCGTGGCGGAAAAAATGCGTGAGCTGAAATTGAAAAACGTCCGCGTCATCAACCTGCTCGGTGGCGCGATGGCCATCAATTACGGCGTCAAGCCCGGGCGCGCGCCGTAACCGCGCACGAAGCCGATGCATTGGGCGACATCCGTGACGCTGTTTTTCCAGTTGTATTCGTATTCGATGGAGACGTTCCCGGCGAAGTTCTGGCGCTTTAGCTCATCAATGATTCCGGCAATGTTGGAAACGCCGGTGCCGGCGGGAACGTCGTGGGCGGTCGGCGAAAATTCATTCATCTCGTGGAGGTGAACGCTGATGATGCGCCCGTCCAAAATTTTGAGGCAGTCAACGGGCTTCAATCCGGACTGAACCCAATGGCCGACATCGGCGCACGAGCCGATGCGCGCGTCGCGGTCCTTGACGACGCCCAGAACATAATTCGGATCCCACATTTTGTAGCCGGGATTGTCGGGCTGGCGCTGATGATCGTGGAAACCCACGCGGATGTCATATTCCTTGACCAGTTTTTCAATCGTGTCAATCGCATCCACGGATTCGGTGGTGATGCCGTATAGCTCCAGTTTTTTGGCGAACTCAAAAATCTTCCGCGCGCCGGCCTCGTCCTTCGGGATGCCAACCACGCCATAATTGACGGCCCGGATGCCGTCCTTGGCGAGCCGCGCCTTGACGGCGGCAATCATTTCGTCGGTGGCATTGTGATCGAATTTTAAATCGGGCTGGTCCGGGCTGAATTTCTGGCCGGGATAAAATTCGATGACCCGCGCGCCCGCCGCCGCCGTCTTGTCAATCGCCTCCATGACGGAAAATTCCTTGAACGTCCACGCTTGGCAGCCGAGCGCGAGGCCGCCAGTCAGGCAGCTTTCAGGAATGGGTGTGGCGAAAGCAGTGAGGCGTGCGCAACCAAGCACGGCGGCGATAATGGCGATGTGAATTTTCATTTTGGTGCAGCGCGAGTGTTTGGTTTTTCGTCCACCGCGCTTTCAAGTAGCCCGTTTGGGGTGTTGTGGCGTCTTGGACATGACGAATGATTGCTTGAGTTCCAATTTTTGGCCAGCGCCAAGTGGCGTGTCCACATGACACAAAAAGCGGAGCGAAAGTTGTTTATTTTCTTATGCTGACTGTTAATTTTAATTAACCATGAAAGCCTCCAGGCAAACTACCGCGTCCCGGTGTAACCGTCGTGATTTCATAAAGGCCGCCGCGCTCGCCACCGGCGCGGTCGTCTTTGGCGTGCCGGCTATGCTGCGCGGCCAGAACCTGAACAGCAAATTAAACATCGCTGTCATCGGCGCCGGCGGCAAGGGCGCGAGCGACACGGACTGCTGCGCCGCCGAAAATATTTTTGCACTGTGCGACGCGGACACCGACCGCTGCGCCGATCAGTTGAAAAAATATCCGGACGCCAAATTTTACCGCGATTTCCGTCAGATGTTCGCCGAGGCGGGCGGGAGCATTGATGCGGTAATCGTGGCCACGCCCGACCATTTTCACGCCATCGCCGAATCCCACGCGATGCGGCTGGGCAAACATGTCTATGGCCAGAAGCCGCTGGCGCAGACGATTTACGAGGCGCGGTATCTTCGCGCCCTCGTGCACGAAACCGGCGTCGTCACGCAGATGGGCAACCAAGGCAGCGCAGCGGATGGCTTGCGCCGCGCGGTGGAATGCATTCAGGCCGGCATCATCGGCCCGGTGCGTGAAGTTTATGTCTGGACCAACCGCCCGGTTTGGCCGCAAGGCATCGATCGGCCCGACGGCAGCGATCCGGTGCCGGAAACGTTGGACTGGGACATCTGGCTCGGTCCCGCGCCGGTGCGGCCTTATAAAAAAGGTGTTTATAATCCGTGGAACTGGCGCGGCTGGCAGGACTTTGGCACCGGCGCCTTGGGCGACATGGCGTGCCACACCGTTAACATGCCGTTCCGCGCATTGAATCTTGGCTATCCGACGGAAATCGAAGCCACCGATCTTGGGCCCATGAACAAAGAAACTTATCCGCTCGGCTCCAAAATCCGTTTTCTGTTTCCTGCCACCCATAAAACCCTTTTGCATCGCCACGTCGCCTTTAACTGGTATGACGGTGGCCGACCCGACGCCAAAGCGCCCGATGGCCATGACTTCAGCAACAAACCGCCAAGCCATCTGCTGGTTGACATCGAAGCGTTGCTTGGCGAAGTGCCGAACAGCGCCTGTCTGCTCGTCGGCGACCACGGCAAAATCTTTTCACCCGACGACTATGGCGAACAGTTTTTCATCAAACTGAACGACGACAAAAAATTTGTCCACTACAAGAAGCATCCAGTGGCGACCGAGGCGGCCATCCCCCAATCCATCCCGCGCAATCCGTTCAAGGGCGGCAACGACCTGCGGCAGCATCTGGAATGGATCGCCGCCATCAAGGCTGGCAAGCCGGAGCAGTGCTACTCGCGGTTTGCGGTCGGCGCGCAGCTTACTGAAATCATGCTGCTCGGCTGCGTCGCTTTGCGCGCCGGCCAGAAGATTGAATGGGACGGACCGAACATGCGCGCCACCAACTGTCCGGAAGCCGCGCAGTTTGTCAAGCGCGACAACCGCGCCGGCTGGGTGCTGGCGTGACCGGCGAATAAAATCGGCGGCATAATTTAATTTTGCGCCCCGCCGCTCAAATGGCGCGGGCGTAATGGCTGATCGGCTCCGCGCCGAGCGTTCCCACCAGCTTCTTCGGATAATCCGGCGACTCGACGGCTTCGAGCGTTTTACGCGCCTGTGTCAACCGACTGGCGATGCCCAGCGTTTCCGAGACGTCGGCGTAGTTTGGCCGGCGCAAAAACTGGTTCAGGCATTCGACGTGCCGCTTCCAGAGCGCGCGGTCGATTTTCTGTTTGGCCGCCAGCCGCGCGGCATACCAGTCGCTCGCCAGCAGCGTTTCACGCGTGAACAATTTTCGCACGTCGGGATGATCCAGATGTTTTCCATCCCACTCGTCGTTGAGCATGATGTGCAGCAGCGCCTTCAGCGGCGGACACGCCTGCGCGATGCTGCCATCGTCAAAATACATTTTGGCGACGCGCTTCTGCGTGGTGACGATGTTGTCCATGCCGTCCGCGAAAATATCCTTGCCCTGCAATTCCGGCTTGAGCATCGCCTCGGTGAAAACGGCGTGCGGATGATTGAACACGCGGCCGAAAAACGCGTGGACAAACCGCGCGTTGATGCGCCAGCCGAGCCGGCTCGCGAGCACTTTCTTGCCGGCGTGCTCGAAGTCCGCGCACTTGTCGAGAAAACGATTGGCGATGAGGAATTTCGGGTCGCGTTCCTCGGCGGACAGGCGGCACCAGATTTCCGGCACGATCAGGCTGACGTCGTGATCCACGCGCAATTGCGGCCCGACATAGCCGGCGGCGGTGACGAACGCGTGATGGCCGGTGAGGATGAACGATACCAGTGCGTTGTTCAGGTCAATGATCGGCGGCAGCGCGTTGAACGGGCCTTTGGTCAGCGCGCCCTCGGAGCCTGCGCCGGTGGTGGACGGCGATTTGCCGGTCATGCTGCAAATGACTTCCATGAACAATTCCGGCAGCTCGAAATAATGAATCGGGTTGTAGCACGCGAGCGCGCGGATGCCGGTTTCCGGCGGATTGTTGCGGCGCCCCGGCAGCACGGCGGTGACCGGCGTGTATAACGGTTTTCCCGGCGGCACGCGGCGGCGCAGGCGCGCGGAAATTTCCGCCAGATAGGTTTCGCTCGCGCGAACGACGTCGGGACGCTTCTGGAGGTAGCGCGGATTTTTGGTCGGCTTGCCGTCCACGAGGCGCGGATTGGCGGTGCAGACAAAATAATCCGGCGTGCCCGTCTCCGCCACTTCGCGCACAAAATTCTGCATCGGCGCGGTGAACTGGTGGAAGCCCAGTGCGTCCTCGACCATGTTGCGGGCGTTCGCGGGCGTAAGCGGCTCGTAGTTGGAAAAGAAATTTTCCGGCTGGACGAAATCCAGTTCCGCCTGCTTGTCGTAGCCTCGATGGATCGCATCGTCGGGCCGCTGGAACAAACGCTGTTCGCAGTTCTGCGCAAATTTCAGCGACACATTTTGGTCCGTGCCTTCCGGCAGGTCTTGCAGCAGGCCGGCGGGCACGACCGTGGAGGCCGTGATGTCGTCCTCCATCTGCACCTTCACGGCCGGATTGAAATCCTTGCGCAAGCCAAACGTCCGCCACGCGCCGTCGTCGTCGAAGCCGACACGCAGATACGTCGTGACGAGCTTGCGGTTGTCGCACTTCAGCTCGTTGCCGGGCGTGCCGTTGATGATGTCCACGCTGAAATGCACGCGCCAGTCCGCGCCCCATTCCGGCTTGTAATACCGCTTCACGACGAAGGCGAGCTCCTTGACATGCTGCGGCGCGGACGCAAGCCAGGAATTATATTCCGGCGTGTAGTCGTGCTCGTCCGGCGTGAGCAGTTTGATGACGGAACCGAGCGAGCGCTCCGGCGAAAGCACGGTGCGCTGGTCCGTGCGCGCGCTTTCTAGGAAACGGTTGGAATAATCGCGGTCAATCAACTCGGCCACGCGGTCAAAATCATTTTTCAAATCCGCGACGAACACCGGGCCGGTGAGAATCGCGTCGGTGATGGGCTTGGAAATCTCCGATTTGCCGCCGCCGGAAACCGTGCACGGCTTATGGCAGAACGTGCCCTCGGCCACGGTGCCGACCAGCCGCCATTGCCGGCCCGCGCCAGGCGGTTTTTCCATGCGGATCTTGTAGCCGGACGGCCGGACGTAGGTTTTTTCCGGCGAAAGCTTGATGCTGTGGTCGCCGGCCGCGTTTTCCCACGATACTTTTTGCGACTTCAAATCGAAATGCGCGTCGTGCGGGACATAGATTATCTCCGGAAATTTTTTGTCCATCGCGTAGCCTTCCGGCTTGGCGTCCATCACCTCGGCAAAAAGCGAAACCATTTCCTCGTAACGATGGCCGAGCTGGCGGACGTGGACATCGCCGCTGAATTCCTCGCCCAGATCGTAGCTTTGGAAGACCAGCGCGCCGCCGGCATGTTCCTCTTCGGTCAGGCCGAACAGGTTCGTTGCGTAGCTCAACTGCGTCTTCACTTCTTTTTTGCAGTAGCCAAAATAATTGTCGGCGATGATGGTGACGATGACGCCGGCCTCGTCGCGCGCCGTGAGCTTGAAGGCGTTGCCGCCGTTGTAAAGTTCGTCCTCTTTTTTCCAGCACATGCCGTCGCGGCGCTGGCGTTCGGTGGCCTGGTCGAAGGGCGGCAGGCCGACGGATTTTTTCGTCAGCCTTATCAGGTGCGGCGCGAGGACGATGCAGCCGGTGTGGCCGGTCCAATGTTCGCTGTCGAGCGCGGCGTCGTTTTCCGGCAGCAGCGGATCGCCGCCGTTTTCAAAAATGGCCTCGACGAAATCGAGGTTGCTGACGAGGTTGCCCGGCACGAAGAAGCGGACCTCCATCGTTTTCTTTTTGGTGAAACCGGGCACGTCCGGGCACACCATCGGGCGGATGAGCAGCGTGACGAAGCATTCCGCCGGCGACGGCTGCGTGGAGGTGAACGGCAGTTTCAACAGCTCCTTTGGCGGCGTGAGCGCCTGCTGAAGGATTTTGGCGAACGTCAGTTTCGGCACGCCCAGCTTGTCGTCGGGAATCGGCAGGCCGCCTTCGCAGACGTGGAAAATTCCCGCCGTCGTGCGGCGGTCGCTTTTGGGATTGTGCAAAACGCCTTGCTTGACGCGGTATGAATTGATGATGTCGGACGAGAAATCATCGCGGTCCACCGGCAGCGAGAGCACGCGCGCGAGGCCGGCGCGGTCGAGCGTGAACGTGCGCGCGGGCAGTTTCGGCGCCGGCACGTCCTGCAGATAATCGTAGAGAAAAGTCTGGATGCGCGCGTCGGCGGGGCAGAGGTGCTGGCCGAGCAGCCGGTCTTTTTCGCGCGACTGCGCGGCCATGGCAGCGGCGATTTCGACAAACTCCTTGTCACCCTTAATGGGCACCGGCTGGCAGCCGATCAGGGCAAGCTTGACGTTGATGTGGGCGATGAGATGCGCGGGCAGTTGGCTGTTCATGGCAAATAGTGATTTTATTTCAGTCCGACGGACCAAATCCTTTGCCGGTTAAAATGCCCATTTTCCCACCGCGGGTAAAACATTTTTTTTAAGCCGCCGCCCGTGAGCCTGACGCGATTGACCCACGCCCGGTTGCCCGGCGAAATCCTGATGGCCTCAGCAGAATCTTACACCATCATGAGGGAGGCGGACTGGCTCCAGTCGCTGGCGCTGGCGATGCCGACGACGTTGGCCTGCACGATGGAATGGCGGATTCGTTCCAGCTCGGTCATCTTCGCGCAGTCGTCCAGAGTTTTGCGTTCCGGATTTGGCGGCGCGGGTGGCGGTTAATTTTCTTGTTCAGCAGACATGGGGAGAGTTAACCCACAAAACGATCCGGAAAAAAAGATTATGAATCGCGCGTCGCTGTTGGCGGTTAAGGCGGACGGTTTTCAGCCTTGCCAAGGCAGGAGGCGTCTTTCACTTTGAGCGCGCTTATGCAGATATCATCCTGGCTGGAAAAGAAGGCGTTCACATTTCTGCCTCGCGTGCCGCTGATGGCGTGGGTTGTGGCGGCGGCGGCGGGAATCCTCATTCCGCTCGCGATTCTCAGCGCCGGTTACATCCCCATGGATGACGTGATGATGTATGTGGCCAAGGTGCTGTCCGGCAAACCGTGGCCGGAAATCCTGGTGATGGACGAGCGGTTCGCGCGGGACGAGCATCCGGGCTGGCTCGCCATACTGGGTGCGGCGCATCAATGGCTGCATCTGGATGCGGATGCGCTGGTCGGATTTTCCATCGCCGTGCCATTCATCGCGCTCTGGCTGGTGTTGCTCGCCGGCAGCAAACGCCCAGAGGCGGTGCTGCTGGCGATGCTCGCAGGCACGGTGCTGGCCACGTCGGCTTTTTCCCGGCTGCTGCTCGGCCGGCCGCTAGTTTTGATGGTGGTGGTTTACGTGGCCCTGCTGCAACTCTGGACGCGCCGGGAGAAAATTCCGCCATGGGTGCTGGTGGTGACCGTGCTGCTCATCGGTTTTTCCGTCTGGGTGCATGGCGGCTGGTATTTTTTCGGTTTCGTGATCGCCGGCTTCGTGCTGGCCAATGAATGGCGGAAGGCCTTTCTGCTGGGTTACTGCTGGCTCGGCGGCGCGGTGCTGGGGGCGACGTTCAGCGGGCATCCCTACGGCCAACTGCACCAGACCTTCGTGCATCTGCTGAATTGTTTCAGCGGCTATCAGTCGGAACGGATGCTGGTCTACGAATTGCGCCCGCAATATAGCGATTTATTTTTCATCGTCATCCTGCTGGCGCTGGTGTGGCGCGTGGCGCGCGGTGAATGGCAGGGCAAAAAAGTGTGGACGTCGGTGCTGGCGCTGGCGGTGCTCGGCTGGATTTTGGGTTTCAAGATCGTCCGGTTCTGGACCGACTGGGGCTTTCCGGCGGCGCTGCTCTGGCTGATCCAGGAGTTGGATGACGTGCTGGAAGCGAAATGGGCGGCTCCGAGCTGGAAGGCGCTGGGGTTGACGGGACTGGCGGCGGCGGCGGTTTATTTTTCCGAAACGAGCGATGTCAATTCCCGCTGGAGCTCCAATCTGACGGCGCAATATGTCACGCCCGAAACGCCCGGCATCGCCGGCTGGCTGCCGGACAAGGGCGGCATTATTTATTCGCCGGACATGACGCTGTTCAACAGCATGTTTTACAAAAATCCCACGGCGGACTGGCGTTATGTGCTGGGATTTGAACCCGGCATCATGACGCCGGAGAATTACGCCATCTACCGGAAAATCCAGTGGAAAGGGGCGGTGGAAGCTTTTGAGTTGTGGGTGGCGAAAATGCGCCCCGAAGACCGGATGATCCTCCAGCAGGACAGCCAGCCACCCATTCCCGGCCTGGAATGGCATTACGCCACGGATAGCACGTGGATCGGCCGGCTGCCACGCACCAACGCCATTCCCGCAATCAAGCAATAAAAGCCGCTCACGTTGTAATGGCCTTCTATTCTGCTCAACCGCCGCCGGCGCGCTGGCCATCCAGCGTTTCGTGCGCCCGGTCTGTTTTCAAAATATGCCGGACGATCTGCTGCCGGTGGAATTGCAAAACGCCAATCCGCGCGGCATCTGGCGCACGGTGAACGGCCGGTGGACGCAGAACGCCATTCAGGCATAGCGGTTCGGCGAGAGCAGGCTTAAATCAAAAGTTGGTTTTTCGCCGCTGACAATTTCGCTGACGAGCCGGCCGGTGATCGGGCTCAAGCTCATGCCCATCATCGCGTGGCCGGTGGCGAGGATGAGGTTGGAAAATCTCGCGGTGCGTCCGAGATACGGCAGCCCGTCCGGCGAACACGGCCGCAGCCCGCGCCATGGCTGGACATTTTCAAAATCCGCCGGCGAAAACTTCGGAAAATATTTCGTCACAGACTTGATGATGCCCTGAACGCGCACCGGATTGATGTCCTCGTTCAGCCCGGCGATTTCCATCGTGCCGCCAAAGCGCAGCGACGAACCCATCGGCGTGACCGCCATGCGCGCCTCGGTGAAGATGGAACAAAGCTGTGGCAGCTCGCGCGGTTTGGCGAGTGTGAGGCTGTAGCCTTTGCCGGCCTGAATGGGAATTTTCAAGCCCAGTTCCCGCGCGATGACCGGCGACCACGAGCCGCCGCACAAGATGATTTCATCGGCAGAAAATTCTTCGCGCGACGTTTGGATGGCGGTGATTTTATTTTCGCGGGTAATCAAGCTACTCACTTCGGCGTTCCATTCAAACTTCACTCCGGCCTGTTCACATTGCTGTTGCAATGCGGCCATATATTTATCCGGCGACAGATGAGCGTCCTTGGGAAAATAAACCGCCCCCGCCACGTCCATCTTCACGCCGGGATCAAGTTTGGCGACTTGTTGCGCGTTCAGCACCTTCGCCGGCACGCCGAGCTGGTTCGCCTGCGCGGCAAACTTCGCCTCATCATCAAGCGCGTGCTGTGTCTTGCACAACATCAGCAGGCCGCGCGTGACCAGGCCGATTTCATTTTGCGCGGCAAATTCCTCAAACAATGCGCGGCTGGCAAAACTCAAATCACGCAGCAGCGGCGCGCTGCGGCGGACGTGTTCCGCCTTGGCCGCGCGCCAGAACTTGATGGCCCAGTCAAACAGTTCGCCGTCCAGCCTCGGCTTGATGTAGAACGGCGACTCGGGATTCCACATCCATTTCAGTCCAAGCGCGACCATGCCGGGCGCGGCGAGCGGCACAAAATGGCTCGGCACGATCATGCCCGCATTGCCGAAGGAGCAGCCGTCGCGCTGCGCGCCGTTGCGTTCGAGCACGGTGACGCGATGACCTTTGCGGACACAGTGCAACGCCGTAGAAAGCCCGATGGCTCCCGCGCCGATGATAAGGACGCTTTTGCTCATGACCGGATGCCCCAGCAAAACGGGTCTTGATCATCGAGCAACAAAGTGGATTCCGCATTGATGTGCGCGGTGCCGGTGATGATCGGAAGGACTTCGCCGCGCTCGCGGTTGAGCCAGCGGAATTTTCCACTGAATTTGCTGCCTAAAATGCTTTCCTGAATCCACGTTTCACCCTCGGCCAGTTTGCCGTCGGCGGCGAGGCACGCGAGCTTGGCGCTCGTGCCGGTGCCGCAGGGAGAACGGTCATAAGCTTTGCCGGGACACAAAACAAAATTCCGCGAATCGCCGCCGCTTTGCGGCGGGCCGAACAGCTCGACGTGATCCACTTCAGGAAAACCCTGCGCGTTCACCGCCTGCCGGATGCGCCAGGTGAAATCAGTGAGCGACTCGACATTGGCCAGCGCGAGTTCGCGACCGTGTTCGCCGACGAGATAAAACCAATTGCCGCCCCACGCGACGTCGCCGGAAATTTTGCCAATACCGGGAACATCCACGGTTGCGGCCTTCGTCTTGCGATAGCTCGGCACGTTCGCCACGGAGATTTCGCCGTTCGCGTGCAGCGTGGTGGTGACAATGCCGACGGGCGTTTCAATCTTGTGGTCGCCCGGCTTGATTTTTCCCAGATGCGCCAACGTGACCACGAGGCCAATCGTGCCGTGGCCGCACATCGCCAGACAGCCGACGTTGTTGAAGAAAATCACGCCGGCCGCGCACGATTTGTCCGACGGTTCGACAAGCAATGCGCCGACCAAAACGTCCGAGCCGCGCGGTTCGTTGACCACGGCGGAGCGAAACCGGTCATGCTGCTCGCGAAAAACTTTCAACCGGTCGGCGACGGAGCCGCCGCCGAGTTCCGGGCCGCCGGCGATGACCACACGCGTCGGCTCGCCGCCGGTGTGCGAATCAATTACCGAGACTTTTCTCATTTCCGCTTCGGAATTTTCGGGCGGCTCTGGATGCCGTCGTGGATGATTTTCAGGACGCGCTTGCGTTCCTCGCCCGCGAGCGTGAGGCGCGGCGCGCGGACAAATTCCTTGCCGAGGCCCGTTTCCTGCACGGCGAGCTTGATGTTTTGGACGAACTTCGTGCTGACATCCAAATGCAGCAGCGGCGTAAACCAGCGGTAGATTTCGCGCGCCTTGTCCCATTCACCGCGGCGAGTCAGCTCCCAGAAATATTGGTTCTCGAACGGAAACGCGATGCCGCTGCCGGCCACCCAGCCGTCAATGCCGAGGATGCTCGCCTCCAGCGCCAGGTTGTCCACGCCGGTGAACAGCGCGTAGCGGTCGCCGACGGTGTTGTGCAAATCCGTGATGCGCCGCACGTCGCCAGAACTTTCCTTGAGCGCGACAAATTTCTTTTCGTCCGCCAGTTGCGCGAACATTTCCGGCGTGATGTCGTTGCCGTAGCTGATCGGGTTGTTGTAAATCATGATCGGCAAATCGCTCGCCTTCGCCACCGTGCGGAAATGCGCCATCGTTTCGCGCGGGTCGCCTTTGTAGAGCATCCCTGGCAGGAGCATGATGCCGTCCACGCCGAGCTTCTCGACATCGCGCGCGTAGCGGCAGGCCTCCGCGGTGCTGGTCTCGGCCACGCAGCTCAGGACGGTGACGCGGCCGGCGACGGCCTTGAGCATCTCGGCGATGACGAGGCGTTTTTCCTCGCCGCCCATCGCCTGGTTTTCGCCAAGCGAGCCGAGGAAGATGAGGCCGGTGACGCCGGATTGGATCAAGACTTCGGCGTGCGCAGCCGTCGCGGCGAGATCAATGGACTGGTCGCGTTTGAGTTGGGTGGCGATGGCGGGAAAGACGCCGCTCCAGAAGGGTTTGCTCATCGTTATTTTCTGCGGTTCATCAAATCTTCAATTTCGCCGGCCTCGATGGGAATGTGCGCCATCAAATCACGCTGGCCGTCTTCCGTGACCAGCACGGTGTTTTCGATGCGCACGCCGAAGCCTTCTTCCTTGATGTAGATGGCCGGCTCGCAGGTCAGCATCCAGCCGGGCGAAATCTTCAGGTGGTTGTAGGTCACGTCATGCACGTCGAGGCCGATGGGATGCGACACGCCGTGCATAAAGAACGGCCGCGCGGCGGGATTTTCCGGTGTCGATTTCTTGATCTGCGATATTTTCAACAGGCCGAGATCAACGCACTCCTTCGCGGTGATCTCTTCACATTCGGTGCGCAAATCTTTCGTGGTCTTGCCCGGCACCAGCGCCTTGACCTGGGCGCGAAAGATCCGCAGCACCGCGTTGTAAACCTGCTTCTGCCGGCGCGTGAACCGGCCGCTCACGGGAATGGTGCGCGTGAGGTCGCTCATGTAATTGCCAAAACCGGCCGCCACATCGAGCAGGAGCAGGTCACCTTTTTTGCAGACCTGGTCGTTCTGCGTGTAATGCAAAATGTTGTTGTTCGCGCCGCCAGCGATGATCGGCGGATAGGCGAACTGGCCTTTGTGCCGGATGAATTCATGCGCGAACTCCGCCTCGACTTCCGCCTCGTTCACGCCGGGCTTCACAAATTTCAGCACGCGCCGGAAACCCCGGCCGGTCAGGTCGCACGCGGCCTTGATCGCATCAATTTCATACTGCGATTTCACCGAGCGCAGTTCGTGCATCAGGGGCGCGAGGCGCTGAAACTTGTGCAACGGAAATTTCTCGCGGCACTCGCGGACGAAGCGCACATCGCGCGTCTCCACCGTCACGTCGGCGCGCTGATGCTCGTTGCTGTTGAGGTAAAGGTTTTCCAGCTCGCAGGCGAGCGAGCGGAAAATGATTGGAAACTCCGACAGCCATTTCACGTGCTTAATCCCCGAAATCGCCGTCGCCTGATCCTTCGTCAGCTTGTGGCCCTCCCAGATGGCGAGATGCTCGTTCGGCTCGCGCACGAACAGGATTTCGCGATGGTTCGGATCAAACGCGTCGGGCGCGAGCAGCAGGATCGTCTCCTCCTGATGCACGCCGGTGAGGTAAAACAAGTCGGCGTTTTGCAGGTGGCCCATCGAGCCGTCGGCGTTCGTGGGCATGATATCGTTGGCGTTGAGCACCGCGACCGAGCGCGGCAGTAGGCGCGCGACGAGGCGTTCGCGGTTCAGCGTGAACAGCGCGGAGGGCAGGGGCACGGCTTTCATAAAATGAATGGCGGCCGCAGTCTAAAGCCGCGGCCGCAAAAAATTAAGCGAATTCAATCTGCCGTTTTCCGCAGCCAGAGCAGGGCGCCGAGGCCAACCAGCAGCAGGCCCGACACGGCCCACGCGCCGGCATTGGCGCTTTGCGCCGCGAACTGCAGCGACACCGCACCGACGGCCGGGCCGACGCAGTTGCCGGCCCCGATGGCCGCCTCATGGATGCCGCCATGCTCGCTTTTCGCGCCGCCCGCATCCATCGAGTAATACAGCGACGAGTAATAAATCAGCCCGATGGCCACGCCGAAAATCATCTGCGCGAGCAGCACGACCGCGAGGCTCGGCGCCATCAGGATCGTCGCGAAGGAAAGGATGAGCAGCGCGAAGGCCGTCACCAGCCAGCGAAAACGGTAGTGCCACGTCGTCCATTGCCAGAGGGCGATGAAGGCGAAGAACCGCGCGAAGCACCAGAGCGAACCCGCGAACCCGGCCAGCATCGGCGTGAGATGAAATTTCGCCGCCACGCCGGGCATGACGGCGAGCAGCGTGTTGATGCCGATGTAGGCGAACGGATTGGCCAGCCACGCGAGCCGGCGGAAGTTCAGGGCGCGCGCCGCCGAGGGCCGGCCCGGTTCGGGCAGGGATTTTTTCCCGGCGTCCACCGGGATTTCCACGGCGTGGATTTTTTCCAGCCAGAAGGTCAAGGCGAACTGCACGAGCATGAACGTCAGCGGCGCATAGAAAATGATCCGGTAGCCGAACGCCTGGATGAGCGCGCCGCCGATGAAATACGCCGAGGCGTTGGCCACGGCCCAGGTGATGTTGTAAAGGCCGACGGCGCGCGCGGCCACGGCGCCCTCGCTGACCAGCGCCTCCAGCGTCGGCCAGATGAAACACATCCCGACGTTGACGACGCAGGCGGTGGCGATCTCCCCGGCGGCGGAATGCAGTTGCGACCCGGCGGCCAGCCCGGCGGCCATGACGCCAAAGCCGATTTTCAACGCGTTGAAATGGCCGCAGCGGTGCGAGAACCGCCCCGCCTGCCACGAGGCGATGGTGTAAATCAGGCCGATGAGCGCGGCGAGCGCGAGGTTCTGCTTGTCGCTGAAGCCGAACCGGTCGCGGAAATAGAAATAGAGGTAGTTGAAATAGATCACCACGGCGAAGGAGTTCAGGCCTTCGATGGTGTAGCAGGCGGCGCGGAATTTTTGCGGCGCGGTCACGGGCGGGAAATTTCCCCGATGGCCTGACGGCAATACCATTTCACCGCGTCGCTCATCGGCGGCGACAGCTTGTCGAATTCGTCCGCCGAACACCAGCGGATGTCGTGATGCTCGGCGGTGGCGAGTTTTACGGCGGCGGAATTTTTTGGCCGCGCCCAGTAAATCATGCCGATGTGCTCATGCGTGTCGCTGATGTGGTGGATGTCGAGGAAGCGCGGCGCGATGAGCGCACGGGTGCCGGGCGAGGTCGTGGGCGGACGCTCGCCGAGCAGTTCCACGTCGAGCCCGCTTTCTTCCTTCGCCTCGCGCAACGCGGCCTGCTCCGGATCCTCGTCCAGTTCGATGTGTCCGCCGAGCGGCAGCCATTTGTCAAGCTTGCGGTGGTGGATGAGCAGGATTTTCCCGTCGTGAACGATGAAAATCGCGACGGTGAAATCAATCTTTTCGTGGATGTGAGCCATGGGGATTTACGATTTATGATTTACGATTGACGCGCCATAAAAAATACGAGCCTGGGGAAAATCCACAGGCTCGTAAATCGTATATCGCAAATCGAAAAGGCGAAATTATTTCATCTTGTCGAAATTCTTCTGCAGAATCTGCCAGTCTTTCATGGCCGCCGTCTTGCTTTGATACGACTTGATGATTTCCGCCTCCTTGGCGTTCTTCGTCGGCTTGCTGGTCTTGTAGAAAATGCCGAAGTAACCGGGAAAATCCGCGCCGGCCAGCTTGTAGGCCGCGAGTTCGTCCGTTGCGTCGTGCGTCTTGGGCACCTCGTTGAACACGCCGCCTTTGCGCGGATTGCTCGCATCAAACGCGCCTTCGTAAAACTCGACGCATTCGCTCAGGCATTCGATGAAGCTGAAACCTTCGTGATCCATCGCGGCCTCCATCATCTGCAAAACGTGGTTGGGGTTCGTATGGGTGGTGCGCGCGACAAACGTGGCCCCGGCGGCGATGGCCTGCTTCATCGGGTTAATCGGATAATCCACCGCTCCCCACTGGTCGGTCTTGCTCTTGAAACCGAGCGGCGAGGTGGGCGAAGTCTGTTTCTTCGTCAGGCCGTAAACCCAGTTGTCCATGACGCAATAAGTCATTTTGATGTTTTTGCGCGCGGTGTGGTTGAAATGATTTCCGCCGATGGAAAACGCGTCCCCGTCGCCGCCGAACACGAAGACGTGCAGGTCGGGACGCGAAAGGGAAATGCCGCTGGCAAACGGCAGCGCGCGGCCGTGGATGTAATGCGCGCCGTGCGCCTGCACGAAATACGGAAAGCGGCTGGAGCAGCCGATGCCCGCGACGGTCGTGATTTTTTCGTGCCACATCTTGCGCTTTTCAATCAGCTTGAAATACAGCGCGAGCACGGAGAAATCGCCGCAGCCGGGACACCACGTCGGATGGTCGGCTGCGATTTCCTTTTTGGTCAGCCCCTTGCGTTCCTCGGTGGCGGGCGCGGGCGGATTGACAGCGGCGAGGCTGGCTGGCGGATTTTCGGTCAAAGTTTCGCTCATAAATAATTGACGGTTGAAATCAAATTTTGCTCAAACCGGCGGTCAGGTTGGTCTTGGTGCGTTCGAGGATTTCCTTCACCTTCCAAGTCAGGCCGTCGGTCTTGTTGAGGCCCTGGATTTTCGCATCGCAATAGCGCGCGCGCAAAATCGCGCCGAACTGGCCAAAGCCGTAAAGTCCTTCGTCGTTCATCTCCACGACAAACACGTGGTTGAAGCCGGAGAAAATATTTTCCAGCCCGTTCGGCAGCGGATTGATGTGCTTGAGGTGAATCGAGGAAACGCTGTCGCCGGCGGCGCGCGCGCGATCCACGGCTTCCTTGATCGGACCTTCGGTGGAACCCCAGCCGACGAGCAGGACATTGCCTTCGGACGGACCGTAGATTTTCGGCACCGGCAACGTCGCGCCGAGCGCCTGCAATTTCTTACGACGTTTGGCGGTCATCTGCATGTGCAATTTCGGCGAGCCGGTCGGATGGCCGAGCTCGTCGTGTTCGAGACCTGTGACGATAGGATATTTGCCGCTGTTGATCTTCGTGCCTGGCGGAACGTGATGCGAAATGCCGTTGGCGGCGGACAAATCATATGGCTTGTGATCGGCAATCGGCGTGAAATCCGGCGAAATGTCCTGGCAGACTTTTTCGAGATTCGGCTCCACGAACGCCTCAATGCGGGTGGCGATGCCTTGGTCGGTCAAAACAATGACCGGCACGCTATATTTGCGCGCGATGTTCACGGCTTCGATCGCCATATAGAAACAATCTTCGACGTTCGCCGGCGCGATGACGACGCGCGGGGCGTCGCCGTGGCCGCCGTTGACGGCGATGTTCAAATCGGACTGCTCAATATTCGTCGGCATGCCCGTCGAAGGTCCGCCGCGCTGCACGTCAATGATGACGAGCGGCATTTCGGCCATGATCGCCCAGCCGAGCGCCTCGGTCTTGAGCGAAATTCCTGGACCGCTCGAACCCGTCACCGCGACGCGGCCGGCATAGCTGCCGCCGATGGCCATTGAGATCGCGGCGATTTCGTCTTCGGTCTGGATGAAGCAGCCGCCGTATTTCGGCAGTTCGCGGCGGAGCAGTTCCATGATGTCCGACCACGGCGTGATGGGATAGCCAGCGCCAAAACGCACGCCGGCGGCGATGAGGCCGTAGCCGAGCGCCTCGTTGCCGTTCATCACGACTTGGTGCCCGTCCTTCTTCTGGGCGTCCACGAACTTGAAAGTGTCCAGCACGTTGCCAAGCGGGTTCGCGTGGCCGGCGTGAAACGCGGCGAGCGCGTTGTTCAAAATGCTCGGGTCTTTGCCGGTGAACCGTTCGCCGATGAGTTTTTCCAGTTTCGGCATGTTCAAGTCGAACATCTTGGCGATGAGGCCGAGCGCGAAAATATTTTTACCCTTGTCCTTGGCCGTGCCGCCGATGGCCTCGACGGTCAGGCCGGAAATCGGAATGCCGAGGTGGTGATAAGTGTTTTTGAGTTCCTCGTTGGGCACGACGTGGTCGGAATCGTAAAGCACGATGCCGCCCTTTTTCAGCGAACTAATATGCGCGTCGTAGCTGTGCTGATAAAAAGCGAGCAGCACATCCGCTTCGTCGCCGGAGCTCAAAACTTCACCGCTGCCCATGCGGACTTGAAAGATGGAGGCACCGCCGGAAATGGTCGCGGGAATGGTCATGAACGTCATGACCTCCTGTTCGCTGCGGCCGGCGAGCCGCGCGAGAAAACCGCCGATGGCCTGGATGCCATCCTGCGAATTGCCGGCGATGCGGATCACCACTTCGTTGATCCGCGAAATTTTTTGGGCGCCACCCGACGATGGCACGCCTGCTGTTGCATTACTCATAAGGAACCTCGGAATCTAAAAGCTTGCTGCGGCAAGGTGGATTGACGACTGAAGACATTTCAGTGCGACACCGTTGCCATGACACGGTAAGATACTTAAGGTGAGTGTGTCAATTTCTAATGCAACATATATCTATTTGAAAATCAACAGCTTATTTCAATCACAAGAACTTGAGTCGGCGAGCTTAAGTATTGAATTAGACCTGTTAATCCCGTTTCCGGCCAATATCAGCCATCTGCGGCCGTCAGGCGCCATTGTAACGCCTGACATTATCACGGCCAAATTGAATGTTTCCAAGCTGACGGCTTCTTCGGTTGTAGCGATAAAATTCGCCCGTTAGCTTTCCGTGGCCGGATGATCGGGTCGGGGCGAGTTTTGGATGGATTTGTGACGAATTTTTTGCAAAACTGCCCGACCGAATGAAACCGATCATCAAATTGTTGCTCGAAGGCGGCAGCCTCGGCACCGCGCAGATGGCGCAGGTGCTCAACCTGTCCGAGGCCGAGGTGAACCGCCAGATGGAGGAGCTGAAATCGCAGCGCGTGCTGCTGGGATTCCGCCCGGTGCTGAACCTTGCCCAGGAAGATTCCGGCGTGGTCCGCGCCGTCATCGAGGTGCGCATCACGCCCGAACGCGGCGGCGGTTTCAACCGGCTGGCCGAGCGCATTTCGCGTTTCGACGAGGTGGAATCCTGTTTTCTCATGTCCGGCGGCTACGATCTGCTGGTGTTCGTCAACGGCGCGAGCCTGCAGCGCGTCGCGGCGTTCGTGTCGGAAAAACTTTCCACGCTCGAAGGCGTGCTCTCCACGGCCACGCATTTCATGCTGCGCTCCTACAAGGAACAGGGCTTCATGCTGGACGTGAAAACCGAGGACGCCGAACGGCTCAAAGTCACGCCCTAAACTAATTTCAAATTTGAGATTTCAAATTTGAGATTTCCAAAAATGGACTCCTCGCGCTACATCGCCAAGCACGTCATCAACCTGCCCAAGTCAGGCATCCGCGACTTTTTCGAGATCGTCTCGAAGATGAAGGACGTCATCTCGCTCGGCATCGGCGAGCCGGATTTCGACACGCCCTGGCACATCCGCGAGGCCGGCATTTACGCGCTGGAAAAAGGCAAAACGCATTACACCTCGAACCTCGGTCTGATCGAATTGCGCCGCGCCATTAGCAAATACGTCGATAAAAATTATGCTGCCAGTTACCGGCCGGAGGATGAAATCATCATCACCGTCGGCGTGAGTGAAGCGCTGGATCTCGCCTGCCGCGCGCTGATCAATCCCGGCGACAAGGTGATGTTTCACCAGCCGTGTTACGTCAGCTATTCGCCGAGCATCACGCTCACGCACGGCATCGCCGTGCCGGTGCCGACGTTTGCGAAGGATAATTTTGCTTTGACCGTCGAGGCGCTGCGCGCGGCGTGGCAGCCGGGCTGCAAACTGCTCATGCTGAATCTGCCGTGCAATCCCACCGGCGGCACCTGCGACCGCGTGCAGATTGAAGCCATCGCGAAGTTCGCCGTGGAAAAAGATTTGATCGTGTTGAGCGACGAAATTTATTCCGAGCTGACGTTCGAGGGCGTGCATACGAGCATCGCGAGTATCCCCGGCATGAAGGAGCGCACGATTTTCCTGCACGGTTTTTCCAAGGCGTTCGCGATGACCGGCTGGCGCATCGGTTACGCTTGCGGCCCGGCGGCGCTCATCGAGGCGATGATGAAGGTTCATCAATATTCCATGCTTTGCGCGTCCATCATCAGTCAGGAAGCCGCCATCGAGGCGCTCGTGCGCGGCGAGGACGCGATGAAGAAAATGCGCGACCAGTATCATCGCCGCCGCGATTTCATTGTGCGCCGCTTCAATGAAATCGGCCTGAAATGCCATCTGCCGCGCGGCTCGTTCTACGCGTTCCCGGATATTTCCGCGACCGGCTTGAGCGAAATTTTTTTTGCCGTCGGCTTGTTGCAGGCGGAAAAAGTGGCGATGGTTCCCGGCACCGCTTTTGGCGCGAACGGCTCCGGATTCTGCCGCGCTTGTTTTGCGACCAGTTATGAACAGCTCATCGAGGCAAGCAACCGCATCGAGCGGCATGTTCAGCTGCTGGCGACAAAAAAATAATTTTTCGTTCGTCCGCTGGCCGCGGATTTGCTTTGGCCAGCCAAAATTTTTCCGGCAAAATCAAGGCCGTGAAGGTTTCGCCCACAGCCAGCCCGCAGTCAGCCGCCGCGCGCCTGAAAAAACTTTCGTCGCTGCGTCCGACACTCGCCATCGTCCTTGGCAGCGGATTTCAGCACGCGCTGACGGAACTGCGCGTGGATCGGAAAATTTCCTTCGCCAAAATCCCCGGCTTTCCCAAACCCACCGTCAGCGGCCATGCGGGCGAATTGTATTTTGGCCATCTGGGCAGAACGCCGGTGCTGGTCTTGAGCGGCCGCGCGCATTTTTACGAGGGCCATCCGATGGAACTCGTGACGTTTGCGGTGCGGACGCTGGCGGCATTTGGTGTGACCGATTTGCTTTTGACGAACGCAGCGGGCGGCATCAGCAAAAAATTTCACCCGGGTGATTTCATGGTTTTGACCGACCACATCAATTTCATGGGCGTAAATCCATTGCGGCCACTGCGTGGCGGCCACCAGGAAAAACCGGTTCGCTTCGTTGACCTCACGGAAGCTTACGATAAAAAACTGCGCGCGCTTTTGTTCCAGGCTGGAAAAAGCGGCAGCTTGAAGCTGCAACGCGGCGTCTATCTGGCCGTCAGCGGGCCGAGCTACGAGACGCCGGCGGAAATCCGCGCGTTCGCCACGCTGGGTGCGGATGCGGTGGGCATGAGCACGGTGCCGGAAGCCATCGTGGCGCGGCAATGTGGCTTGAATGTTGCGGCGGTTTCCTGCATCACCAATCTGGCGGCGGGCATCGGCAAAGAAAAATTGTCGCACGCGGAGGTCTTGAAAACTGGTGAAAAGGTGAAGGTTTTGGCAGCGCAATTGCTCAAAAAATTCGCGGAATTATATGGCCATCAACAAAAATAAGCTCGTGCAGGCGGCGGCAAAGGCGCGCGACGGGTCGGTGTCGCCGTATTCCGAATTTAAGGTCGGCGCTGCGCTGCTCACGAAATCCGGCCAGATCATCGGCGGCGCGAACGTGGAGAGCGCGAGCTACGGCCTGACCTGCTGCGCGGAGCGGATTGCGCTGTTCAAGGCGTTGACGGATGGGAAGAAAAATTTCGTCGCGGTGGCGGTGGTGGCGCGGTGCGACGGCGGGCCGATGCCGTGCGGCGCATGCCGGCAGCTTCTGGCGGAATACGCGCCGTCGGCCAGGGTGTTCGTCGCGGACAGCGCTGATTTGAAAAACGTCCGCGAGTTCACGGTGCGCGAACTTTTGCCGTCGGCCTTCGTGCTTGACCGTTGATGCATCTTGATATTTGGCGGATTCACCGTAGTTTTTGTGGCTCGTAGCTTTGATGAAACCTGAAGTCGTATTTGGTCTGGAGAATGCGGCGTGGCCGGCAGTGCTGGTCAACGTCAGCGGCGGCGTGCTCCTGACCAATGCGGCGGCCAAAAATGTTTTCGGCGCGGCGCTCAACGGCGACGCGGCGAATCTGCAAAAGATCTGGGCGCCGGAGAACGGCGGTTTGGCGACGGATTTTCTGGCCCGTTGGGAACAGGTGCCGACGACGAGCGGACTTCTAAAATTTCGGACGGCGCTGGGGGTGGCAACGCCGTTTCTGACCAGCGTCTGCCAGTTCACCAACGACGGGAAAAAATGGTTTGTCCTGCAAATGCTGCCGGGCGATGCCATGTCGCCGGGAGAAAATTCAGCGGCGGCGCCGGGCGATGCGGCGTTGAAGCAGAAGCTGGACTGCGTCCTGCAACTGGCGCGGACGGTGTCGCTGGATTTCAACAATGCGCTGACGGGCGTGCTGGCGCACACGTCGCTGCTGCTGACCAAGGCGGAGCCGGAACATCCGTGGCGGCGCTCGTTGCTCGAGGTGGAAAAATCCGCCCAGCGCGCGGCCGAAATCGCGAGCGAGCTGGCGCAGTTCAGCCGGCAGGAAAAAGAAACCCGCCGCGCGCCAGCGGGCAACTTGAACGCCGTGGTGGCCCGCTGCGTGGAGTTTTTCCAGAACGCCCACGGCGCGCGTTTCAACTGGAAGCTGACGCCGGAACGGTCGTTGTTTGCGGCGCGCTTTGACGAGGGAAAGGTGCAGCAGGCGATCACGAAAGTTTTGGAGAACGCGGTGGAGTCTTTTGGCGCGAGCGGCACGGGCCAGATCACCGTGCAGACGCGAAACGTGGAGCTGACCGAGGCGACGCAGGACCGCAACGTGCGGCTGGCGGCGGGGACGTATGTGTGCGTCGAAATTTCCGACAGCGGGTCGGGCATTGACGCGGAAGCGTTGCCGCGCATTTTCGAGCCGTTCTTCACCACGAAACGGCCGCCGCACCGCGGGCTGGGGCTGGCGCTGGTTTACGGCATCATCACCAACCATGGCGGCGGCGTGGCGATTTCCAGTTCGCCGGGCATGGGCACGTCGGCGCGGGTTTATCTGCCGGGGGACAAGAGCCTGGTCCGCGAAGTCATCAGCGCGGACAAGGAACTGCGCGGCTCGGGCACGGTGCTGGTGGTGGATGATGAAAGCCTGGTGCTGACGATGGCGGAAACGATTTTGTCGGATTTCGGCTACAAGATTTTGACGGCGAACAATGCCCAGAAGGCGCTGAACCTTTTGAACCAGCCTGGAACCAAAGTGGATCTCGTCATCACCGACCTGGTGATGCCGGGCATGGGCGGCCGCGAGCTGATGGAGAAAATCCGCCAGCTGGATCCGGAACTGCCGGTCATGCCGACGAGCGGCTACGTGATGGCGGAAGACAAGAAAAGCGGCGTGGGTTACCTGCAAAAGCCCTTCACCAGCACGGAACTGCTGCTCAAGGTGAAGGCGGCGCTGGCGGCGGGGAAGGCTGTTGACTAATAGTTGTTATTCTGTTTAATTATTCTTATGCAAATCGAAAGCCTGAAAGTCTTCTGCGATTTGGCCGAAACCGAAAGTTTCACCAAGGCGGCCCAAATCAACAGTGTCACCCAGTCCGCCGTCAGCCAGCAGATCAGCTCGCTGGAGCGGATTTTCAAGTCGTTGCTCATCGAGCGCAGCAAGAAAAAATTCCGCCTCACCCGCGAGGGGCAGGTGCTCTACGACTATAGCAAGCAGATCATCCAGACCTACGAGTCGCTGCACAGCAAGCTGCAGGATTTGAAGGACATCATTTCCGGCACCATCCGCGTGGCGACGATTTACTCCATCGGCCTGCATGATTTGCCGCCGTATGTCAAACGGTTCATGAAGAACTACCCGACGGTGAATGTCCATGTGGAGTATCGCCGCGCCAACCAGGTTTACGAGGACGTGTTCAGCAATGTCGTGGACATGGGCCTCGTCGCCTATCCCACCAAGGATTCCAAGCTGGAGATCATTCCGCTGCGCAAGGAGCCGCTGGTGGTCATCTGCCATCCGCAGCATGTATTCGCCAAGCAGAAAAGCATCAAGCTCAAGGTGCTCGCCGGCCAGAAGGTCATCGGCTTCGAGCCCGACATCCCGACGCGCAAGGCGCTGGACAAAATCCTCCGCGAATACGGCGTGGACATCAAACACGTCATGGAGTTTGACAACGTCGAGACCGTGAAGCGCGCGGTGGAGATTGACGCCGGCGTCTCGATCGTGCCCATCGGCACCGTCACTCAGGAAATCAACAAGAACACCCTCGCCGCCGTGGAGATCGAGGACGGCGAGTTTTACCGTCCGCTCGCCGCGATCTACAAAAAGAACAAGGTGCTCTCGCCGGCCATGAAGCAGTTCCTGTCGCTTCTCAAAGAAACGTCCTAAACTTCATTTTGAATTCATGAACGGGCGACGCCAGAAGCGTCGCCCGTTTTTTATTTCAAATTCTGTGGGTTCAATCCCTTCAATTCCTTCGGCACGAACAAGCCATCCTTGCGGATCAGTTTTCCGTCGAACCAGATTTCGCCGCCGCCCCATTCCGGGCGCTGGATCAGCACCATGTCCCAGTGGATGGCGCTCTTGTTGCCGTTGCCGCAGTCCTCATACGCCTGACCCGGCGTGAAGTGCAGCGAGCCGGCGATCTTCTCATCGAACAGGATGTCGCACATCGGATTCAGGATGTAAGGATTGAAGCCGATGGCGAATTCGCCGATGAACCGCGCGCCGGCATCCGTGTCGAGAATCTCATTCAGCCGCTTCGCCTTGTTGGCCGTGGCGTTGACCACCTTGCCGTTCTTCAACTCCAGCTTCACATTTTCAAACTTCGAGCCGGAATAAAGCGTCGGCGTGTTGAACTGGATGACGCCGTTCGCCGAGGTTTTGGTCGGGCAGGAAAACACTTCGCCGTCGGGAATGTTCCGCGTGCCCTCGCATTTCTTCGCGCCGATGCCTTTGATGCTGAAGGTCAGATCCGTGCCCGGCCCCTTGAGGTGGACGCGGTCGGTCCGCTTCATCAATTTCTCCAGCGGCGTCATCGCCTTCGCCATCTTGGCGTAATCCATCGTGCAGACATCGAAATAAAGATTTTCAAACGCCTCGGTGCTCATGCCCGCCGCCTGCGCCATGCTCGGCGACGGCCAGCGCAGCACGACCCAGCGCGTCTTGTTGACGCGGTAATCCTGCACCGGCCGGATGACCTTGGAGTAAAGCTGCATCAGGGCGCCCGGCACGTCGGCGTTTTCGGTGTTGTTGGCGCTCCCGCGCACGGCGACATAGGCCTGCATCTTTTTCATGCGGAACATTTCGAGATCCCGCACGTCCGCCGCCTGCGCCTCGGTGATGCCGAGCAACTGCTCGCGTCCGACGCGCGTGTGCCGCGTCTCGACGAACGGCGTCGCGCCCGCCGCGCGCACGGCGCGGATCATTTCCACGGTGAACTCGTCCGGCACATCAATCATGTCCAGCAGGATGCGGTCGCCCTTTTTGAGCGCGGTGGAATAGTTCACGAGCAGTTTCGCCAGCTTGGTATAACGCGGATCAGTCATAAAGATGTGGCAGGATAAAGCAGAATGCGGGAATTTGCCATCGCAGAAAAATGTCGCGCGAAGGGCGCGAAGCAAGCGAAGTGGAATAATTCCTTCACCGGCTTCGCGCCCTTCGCGAGACCGATTTTGGCGCGGAAAGAATTTGGGCGATGAGGGCATTCCCACCGTCGCCCGCGGCGTTATTAAACCCAACGAAACGCAACTTGACCCCACTTTGCCGCCACGTCTCGTTGAAACGATGCCCTCTCCATCATGCCAAGTTGGCGGCTAAATTCATTTGCCGGTGGCCGGCGTGGCCGTGGATGTAGTCGTCGGTGCCGGGGCGGGCGTGGAGGACGACGGCGTGTGCGGCCACAATAAATTTTGCTGCATATAGACTTCCAGTTGATCCGGCTGGTCCGGGAAGTTCAACGCCAGCGTCAGCAGGTTTCGGAACAGCTCCAGTTGCAGCGCCGCCCGCGCCGAATTCTTTGCGCCCTGCGTGGTGGACTTGTTGCCCGTCGAGGTTTCGCTCGTCTGAAAGACCGCGTTCCAGCCCGCTAGGAGCGCCGTGGCCGCCGCCAGCACCGGCGCGCCCAGTTGCGCCTGGTAATCCGTCACGCCATTGATGACCGTCTGCAACTCCCCCGCCAGCGCGCCGTCCGTGCAACTGGTGAACACCGAGCGGCCCGACGGAAAACATTCCGTCATCTGCACCCCGGCGTCGCCGAACTGCGATTGCACCGCGCCATAAATTTTGCCGATGGCCGCCGGCAGCGCCGCGCGGAAGGCGTCCTTCGCCTGCTTCTTGGATTTCCGCAGCGCGAGCTTGGTCTTGTCATCCGTGAACGTGCCGCTGACGCCATTGAGCGCCGTCGTCGTGGCCGCGATGCGCGCGGCAAAGACCGCCGCCGGATTGTTGGCGATGAGCCGCGCCAGATGGTCGGTGCTGAACCTCACCAGCTCGTCCATGCTGATGTGGACATCGTTGGCGCAATCCCCAAAACACTAAAAGCGGTTGAGTCGCCGGGACTCAACCGCTTCGTTTCTTTTGGCGTCTTTAGGCCGCAACCGCCTGCTGTTGTGGCCGGTTGTCGTTGGCCGCTGCTGCCTTCGTTTCGTAATCTTCAAGGCTTGGCGCGACGATAACGGCCTTCTTCGCATAGGCGCGGTGAATGGCCTTGCTGTTATGCCCAAGCGCAGCCTGGGCAAACCGTTCCGGCATCCCGACAACCTTTGCCCGTTCTGCCCATGCGTAGCGGTAGCAATGCAGGGTTACGCCAGTCACGCCCGCCTTGTGACAACGGCGGTGGAAACGGCTGGCGCGGTCGTTGGCCGTGAACGTGGACAACTTCGGAAACAATACGCCAGTGGTCGGCAAATGGCTTAAAACCGTTTCCAGCTTCTTGCTGATGGTGAACTGCGCCAGCGAGCCAGTTTTCATTCTGAAATAGGAAATCGTCCGGCTCTGCCAGTCAATGTCCTCGGTTTTGAAATTCACGGCGTCGCTCTGCGCTGCGCCCGTTTCCCAAAGCAATTCGAGGTAAAGTTTCCACTCGGCGTTTTTCTCTTTCGCCAAGACGCTTTGGTGTTCGTCCGGCGTGATGCCGCGCCGGTCTTTAGGCTCGTATTTCGGCCAAAGGTAGGGTGCGACAATGGGAATCGCAATCCAGCCAAGATGCACGGCGAAGTTGTGCAGCCGTTTCAAAAACTCGTTAATGGAAACTTGATTTTTCTTGAACACGGCAAAGAAATCGTCGGCGGTGGTTTCCATCAATTTCTTGTTCCGCAAACCGTCATAGGACGGTGACTTGAACACGCTGGCGTAACGCTCGCGGCTGCTTTCCTTGCCTCGGCTCTGCATCTGCTCCATGACAACCTGCCAAGTGCGTTCCACAAAGGCGGGGTCGCTGGCTGTGAGATAAGCGCGGGCAAGGTGCAAATTAAGCACCGGCTGGCGCTGCGCCGCATTGCGGGCTTCCAAAAGGCTCTTGGCCTCGATTTCGTCTTTGGTGTGTAGGCTGGTCTGTTTGCCGGTCGCGCTGTCCTGCATGTAGAACATTTCCCCGCGCCGGAACAAGGTGTATTTTGTTTTCATAACTGGCTTTCTCTGTTTCGAGATACCAGTCCTGTTTCAACGGCGTTTGTGAACGCGCGTTGTGGCGAAGTTTCAGCAAGTCTTGAACAGTTGTGGCGAATTGTCCTATCATCCGCCCCGTGACTGACACTTTTGCTGACAGTGGCCGTCCATCCGGCGAGCAAACCCTAATAAACAAAGGGTTTTGTTAAACCCGCCACAGATGGCCACAGATGAAACACAAATAAAGAACCCCGAAGCCGGCGCAGATTGAAATTCCTATCTGTTTTTCATCTGTGCCCATCTGTGGCCGAACTTTTGCGGCTTTACTCACCGGCGGTCACAGTTCATTTTTTCTGTTCATGGTTTTCACCCGTAAGAATCTGGATTGGTGGTGCGAGCGCGGCATCCTGACGCTGGTGCTGGGGATGCTGGTGTTCGCGCCGCTAGCGTTCGGCGCGGTGGACATGTGGGCGTTCCTCGTCGTGCAGGCGGCGGCGGCCGTGGTGTTCGTCCTCTGGGGCGTGCGGCTGTGGCTGAACCCGCGCAGCAAGCTGCTCTGGCCGCCGCTGGCGTGGGTGGTGCTGGCGTTCATGGCCTACGGCATCGCGTGCTATCTCACGGCGGACATCGAATACGTCGCGCGGCAGGAGACGATCCAGGTCCTGCTGTTCGGCTTTTTATTTTTTGCCGCGCTGAACAATCTGCGCGGGCAGGAGGAGATTTCGGCCGTGAGCGCCACGCTCATCACCACCGGCACGGTCATCGCGTGTTACGCAGTGGCGCAGCTCATGCACAACACGAACCAGGTCTGGAATGAGATTTCCCCGTATGTCGGCCGCGCTTCCGGCACCTACATCTCGTCAAACAATCTGGCGTGTCTGCTCGCGATGCTGCTGCCGCTGGCGCTGGCGTATCTGCTGGTCGGCAAGGTCCACATCGTGACGCGGGTTCTGCTGATCTACGCCGCCGTCGCGCTGGCGGCGGGGCTGGCGGTGACGTTTTCGCGCGCGGGCTGGCTGGCGGCGGCGGCGGGAATCATACTGCTGCTGGGCATTTTGCTGGGTCACGGCAACCACCGGTTGAAGGCGGTGCTGCTCCTGCTGGTGATGCTGGCGGGCGGCGGTTATTTGACCTCGCATTACTTGTCGAAAACGGTGGGCTACATGCGTCGCGTCGCCGCGCCGGACGAAGCGGTTGGCCTGCAGGTGGTGGATGCCAGCTGGGATTCGCGGCGTATGCTGTGGCTTTCGGCGGAGCGGATGTGGGCGGATCATCCGTGGTTCGGCGTGGGGCCGGCGCATTTTGATTATCGTTTCCGGGAATACCGGTCGGAGAACATGCAAAGCCGGCCCGACCGGGTGCATAATGATTACCTGAATCTGGTGGCTGACTGGGGCGCCGTGGGCGGCGTCATTATTCTGGCCGGGATGGGTGTTTTCATTTTCTGGTTGAAACAAACGTGGCCGCATGTGCGCCGCGATGAAAATGATTTCGGCAGCGGGCAGAGCAACCGCTTCGCCTTTTTCCTCGGCGCGACATGCGGGCTGGCGGCGCTGGCGGTGCATTCGGCGATGGATTTCAACCTGCACATCCCGGCAAACGCGCTGGTGGGCGTGACACTGCTGGCCCTGGTGGCAAGCAATGCCCGGTATGCGACGGAACGGTTTTGGTTCCGGCCGGGCCGGCCGTTGAAGCTGGCGCTTTCGGTCGCGCTGGGCGTGGTGGTCATTTATTTTGCCGCGCAGACCTCGCGGCTGGGCGGCGAGGCGCAGTGGCTGGCAAAGGCGGACACGCTGCCGAATTTTTCGCCGGAACGCGCGGCCGCCTTGGAAAAGGCGTTCGCCTGTGAGCCGGAGAATTTTGCAACGGCCTACGAAATCGGTGAATGTTACCGGATTGAAAGCCTGAATGGCGGCGACAATTACCCGGCGCTGGGGCAAAAAGCCCTGGACTGGTATGCGCGGGCCATCCGGCTCAATCCGCATGACGGCTACAGCTATCTGCGCACGGGGATGTGCCTCGACTGGCTGGGGCGGCACGCCGAGTCGGAACCGGCTTACCGCGCCGCCGAGCTGCGCGACCCGAACGGCTATTTCATGCTGGCGAACATCGGCTGGCACTATGTCCAGATCGGGGATTATGCCGCCGCCGAAGAATGGTTCAAAAGATCCCTGACATTGGAGGGCAACAACAACGACATCGCCCGGAATTACCTCGCCATCTGCGAAGCCCGGCTGGCGGACAAGGCGTCCGGCCGCCCGCAATTGCCGCCGAATTATTGAGGCAAATGTCAATTGACAACCTTGGCGGATCACGGCTATATTTCAAACAGTCTAAAATCCGCAATAAAGTTTTTTTATGAAAAGAATTCAGGCTCTGCTCGGTGCCGCACTGTGCGGTGTTATTTTCAGTCTGGCCATCAATGCCTCCGCCCAGTCGGAAGGGTCGGGCTACGCCACGGTTGTTCGCGTGGTGGGCATCGCCAGCTACTCGCTGGGCGATGACAACTGGCATCCGCTTTTGGCCGGCAAATATCTTCCGGTCGGCGCCCTCATCCGCACCGGCGAAAACGGCGTGGTGGATGTCGTGCTCGGCAAGGCCGTGGAAATGCCGCAGGCCGCCTGGCAGCCGGATCATATTTCCCTCGCCCCGGACGCGCCGGTTCGCGGCATGGTCGACTACAAGCCCTCGACGGAACAAAACGTCATTCGCCTCACGCCGGACACCATGCTGGCCATTGACAGGCTTACAGTCACCGACACCGGTGCCGATACCGTCAGCGACACCGAACTGGATTTGCGAAAGGGAAAAATCTTTGCCAGCGTCAAGAAGCTTTCCGGCGCCTCCCAATATCTGATCAAGCTGCCCAGCGGCATCGCCGGTGTGCGCGGCACCAAGTTCAGCATCAGCGCGGACGGCACCACGGTGGTGTTTGAAAGCACCGGCGGCGGCGTGGTGCTCTCGCTGGTTCTGCCCAATGGTTCCACGCAGACCTTTGTTGTGACTCCCGGCCAGTCGTTTGATACGACCACCGACCAGCTTTCCGCCATTCAAGCAGACTTGGGCGCCCAACTGGAAGATTTGTTCAAGGCCATACAAACCGTCTATCTGGAAATCGTCAACTTCTCCTATGACTACACCCAGTGCTACGTGTCGCCGACCCACGGTGCCCATGGCGGTCATCATGGCCATGGTGGAGGCGGTCAGGGCGGCAATCAAGATTGATTTCCGGTTAGGGTGTCATTTTCAACCAGCGCAGCCTTGAGTTGCGCTGGTTTTTTGTTTAATCCCACGGGGTGAAATTCAAGCGCCTCAAACGCACGCCGCTCATTCTCGCACTTTCCGTCCTGGCGCTGGTCTGCGGCGTCCGCTCGCTGCAGCTGGATTTTCTCGAACGGCTGGAACGCATGACCTACGACCTGCGCGTCCGCGCCGCGCGTCATTTCCCCGCGCCGGCGGCGACCAATCTGGCGTTCGTTTCCATTGAGGAATCCAGCATCAAGGCGGTTCAAAGCGGAAAGATTCAAGGCTTGAAGCTCGGCTATCGTTTCGGCCTGCTCTGGCCGCGCCAAGTTTATGGCCGCGTCGTGGATGAACTTTCCGCGCAAGGGGCCGAGGCCGTCGGCTTCGACGTGCTTTTTGGCGAGCTGCGGCCTGACCAGCCGCCCGTGCAAATGGCGCACGCCGGTCTGGAAGAGTCCGATGATTTCTTTGCCGACCAGTTGCGCCGCGCCGGCAATGTCATCCTCGCCATGACGCCGGAAGTCATCCCGCCGCGGCTCTTCGCCACCAACGCGCTCGCCCTCGGCGACATCTCCACCGAGCGCGACACCGACGGCATTCTCCGTCGCGTGAAAGCCTTTCGCGACCTGCGCCACTGGCATCCGCTCATCCAGCAAATCGCGGACAATCCCGAACTCGCCGTCAACCTGACCAACGCCATTTTCGTGCCGGGGAAAATTATTTTGCCGCAGACCGGCCTGACCAACTCCATTGAGATTCCCGTGGATGCGGAAAATAATTTTACCCTCGCCGATTTTGGCGTGGACAAGCTTCCGCCCGGCGTCGCGCCCACGGCCAAGGCCTTCACCACCGAGCGCGTCTGGCACATGGGCATTCTGCTCGCCGCGCAGCAGCTCAAGCTCGACCTCGCGCAATCCATCGTGGATTTGCCTGGCGGCAGAATCATTTTGCGCGGCACGAACGGCGTCCAGCGCGTAATTCCCGTGGATGCCGACGGCTATTTTCTCGTGGACTGGCGGCTCACGCCCGACGACTCGCGCCTGTTGCGGCAGCCAGTGGAAAGTCTGCTTTGGCAGGATCGCCAGCGGCTGCTCGGCGAGACCAATGATCTGCGCGACGATTTTCGCGGCAAGCTCGTGATTGTCGGTTCCGCCATGCAGGGCAACGACCTGACCGACCGTGGCGCGACGCCGCTCGAACATGACACGCTGCTCGTCAGCAAGCACTGGAACATCGCCAACTCCGTCATCACCGGCCAGTTCATCCGCCGCACCAATTCGGATCAGACCACCGCCATCATCATCTTGCTCGGACTCATCACGGCGCTGCTGACCTGGCAGTTGCGCGCCCTCACCGCCTCCATCGCCACCGCCGTGCTCGTCACCGGCTATACGGCGTTCACTTTTTATATTTTCATCAGATTCCGGCTGTGGCTTCCGCTGATTTTCCCGGTCGTCGGGGCGATTTTGGTGGAACACGTCAGCCTCGTGACCTACCGCGTGGTGTTTGAGGAACGCGAGCAGCGCCGGGTGAAATCCGTTTTTTCCAAGATCGTCTCGCCGGACGTGGTGAACGAGCTGCTCGGCGCGGAAAAACTTTCGCTCGGCGGCGCGCGGCGCGAAGTCACCGTTTTTTTTGCGGACGTGCGCGGCTTCACCTCCTTCACCGACCAGTTGCAGGAAGACGTTGCCGAATATGTCCGCACGCACGACGTGGATCTGGTGACAGCGGAAAAATACTACGAGGAATCCGCGCGGGAAACACTGGAAACCGTAAACCTCTATCTCGCCACTGTTGCCGAAGCGGTGAAAAAAAACGGCGGGACGCTCGACAAATACATCGGCGACTGTGTGATGGCGTTTTGGAATGCGCCCAAGCCAAATGCCCGGCACGCCCTGGCGGCAGTCGAGGTTGCCATCGAGGCGCAACGCGCCATTCAGCACTTGAACGAGAAACGGCTCGCGGAAAATTCGGCGCGCGAGGCGGAAAACCGCGTTCGCACCGCCGCCGGCCAGCCGCCGAAGCCGTTGCACATCGCGCTCCAATTGGGCACAGGCATCAACACCGGCACGGTCATTGTCGGGCTGATGGGTTCGGACGAACACGGTTTTAATTACACCGTCTTCGGCCGCGAAGTGAACCTCGCCAGCCGGCTGGAAGGCGTTTCCGGCAGTGGCCGCATCATCATCAGCGACACGACTTACAACCATCTGCTGCGCCACGCGCCGGCGGTCGCCGCGACCTGCACCGAGCTGTTTCCGGTGACGGTCAAGGGCATCAAGAACGCCGTCCGCATCTACGAGGTGGCGTGGAAATAGTTTTGAGTTTTGAGTTTTTAATTTTAAGTTAAAGCTGTTGGCGTCGTAGCAAATACCGGTTCAACTCAAAACTCATAATTCAAAATTAAAAACTGAATGAAACGCACCGCGATTTATCCCGGCAGTTTCGACCCGCTGACCAACGGCCATCTGGACGTGATCCAGCGCGCGGCGAAATTGTTCGACCGCGTCATCGTCGCCGTCGCGGAAAACGAGAGCAAGCATCCGCTGTTCACGCTGGCCGAGCGCGTGGTGCTGGTGAAACAGTCCGTCGCCAAGCTGCCGAACGTCCAGACGGATTCGTTCAACAGCCTGCTGGTGGAATACGTAGTGGAACGGCAGGCGCAGACGATTGTGCGCGGGCTGCGCGCCGTGTCGGACTTTGAGTTTGAGTTCCAGCTCGCGCTGATGAACCGCAAGCTGGACGAAAATATCGAGACCATTTTCATGATGCCGAAGGACACCTACACGTTTTTAAGTTCGCGCATCGTGAAGGAAATCGCCCGGCTCGGCGGCGACGTGCGTTCGTTCGTTCCGCCAAATGTGCAGGTGGCGTTGAAGAAAAAACTGAAACCGGGGAAATCGCCAGCGAGGTAAAATGTCATTAAAGATCAATCTCCGGCATTTGGAGGAGCACGGCATTCATCTCAAAGGTGAACTGTCGATGGCGGAGCTGGATTTGGGCGTGAACGACGAGTTGATCCACACGGAAAGGCCGTTGCGCTATGATTTGTCGGTGGAACTGCTGCACGACGCGGTGCTGGCGACCGGTTCGCTGGTGCTGCCGCTGGACTGCGAATGCGGCCGCTGTCTGAAGAAGTTCAAATCCGAGCTGAAGCTGGCCGGCTGGGCGGCGCATCTGCCGCTGGAAGGCGAGGACAAGGTGTCCGTGGAGAACGATTGTGTGGACTTGACTCCGTTCGTGCGGGAAGATATGCTCCTCAACTTTCCGCAACATCCGTTGTGCAAACCGGACTGCGCGGGATTGAAGAAAAAGAGCACCGCCGCCAGGGCTGAAGCTGTTGAAAAGCCGGCTTTGGATGTGTGGGCTGAACTCAACAAACTGAAAATTAAATAGAATTTATGGGCGTTCCAAAAAGAAAACCGTCAACAAGCCGGCAGCGTATGCGCCGTGCTTATAACAGCGTTCTCAAACTGCCGCAGCTTGGCAAATGTCCGCAGTGCGACGCGCCGGCGATGCCGCACCGCGTATGCCCGGCCTGCGGATTCTACAAAGGCCGCCAGGTGCTGACCGTCACGGCGGGCGCGTGATGAGTTTTTAATTTTGGTTTTTAATTTTAAGTTGGGCAAGCCGCAGCGGGTTTCTTCACTTAAAACTAAAGATTAAAAACTAAAAACTTTTTCATCATGCGAATCGCAGTGGATGTCATGGGTGGTGACCACGGCTGCGGTGTCATCATCGCTGGCGTGAAAAGCGCCCTTGAAGAAAACAAGGACATCACCACCATCTACCTCGTCGGCAACAAGGCCGACATCCATGCCGCGCTGCCGCCGCGCGGCTTTCGCGATCACCGCGTCCGCATCATCCACACCACCGAGGTCGTGGAGATGGAGGACAAGCCGGTGGTCGCGCTGCGCAAAAAAAAGGATTCTTCCATCGCCCGAGCCGCCGAGCTTGTGCGCGATGGCGAGGCGGACGCACTCATTTCCCTCGGCAACACCGGCGGGATTTTTGCGGCGGGAACTTTCAAGGTGGGCCGGATTGCCGGAGTGGACCGAGGCTGCATTGCCACCGTCATTCCCCGGCAGAACAACGAATTTGTCCTGCTCGACGCCGGCGCCAACGTGGAATGCAAGCCGCTGCACCTCGCGCAATTCGCCGTGATGGGCAGTGTTTATTCACGCGAAATCCTGAAACGCAAAAATCCGCGCGTCGGCATTTTGAGCATCGGCACCGAGGACACCAAGGGCAATGAACTGACGTTGGGAGCTTTCAAGCTCTGCAAAAAGCTCAATCTGAATTTCATCGGCAACGTCGAGGGCCACGACCTGTTCAAGGATCATGTGGACGTCGTCGTGTGCGACGGTTTTGTGGGCAACATTGTTTTGAAAAGTGTCGAAAGCCTGGCCGTGGCGATGTTCTCGATGCTTAAGCGCGAATTGATGCACTCCGCGCAGCGCAAACTCGGTGCGTATCTCGCGAAAGGCGCGTTTCACACCATCCGCCGGCGCATGGACCCGGAAGTTTACGGCGGCGCGCCGATGCTCGGTTTTAACGGGCTCGTTTTTAAGGCCCACGCCTCCGCGCGCGAACGCGCCGTGACCAGCGCCATCCGCGTCACTGCCAACGCGGTCAAAACCCAGATCAACCAGATGATTGCCCGCGACATCGCGGCGGCGAACAAAATTCTCGACGCCGAAACCGGACCGGCCAGCTCATGAAAAACCCGCGCGCAAAACATAATTTTCTCGGTCGCACCTGTTCCATCACCGGCGTCGGCTCGTATGTGCCGGAACGGGTTTTGACCAATGCCGATCTCGAAAAACTGGTCGAGACCTCGGACGAATGGATCACCACGCGCACCGGCATCAAGGAACGCCGCATCGCTGCCCCGAATGAATTCACTTCCGACCTCGCCTCCAAAGCCGCCCTGCGCGCGATGAAAATGGCCGGTGTCACTGCGGACCAGATTGACCTAATTATTGTCGCCAGCATCACACCGGACATGCCGTTCCCAAACACCGCGTGTCTGGTTCAGCAAAAAATCGGTGCGCGGCGCATTCCGTCGTTTGACATCGAGGCGGCATGCTCCGGTTTTATTTACGCACTGGAAATCGGCCAGCAGTTCATCATGTCGCGCACCTACGAAACGGTGCTCGTCATCGGTGCGGAAAAGCTTTCGGCCATCACCAACTGGAAGGACCGCAACACCTGCGTGCTGTTTGGCGACGGCGCGGGCGCGGCCATTTTGCAGAACCGCGCCAATTCCCACGGCCTGCTCACCACGGCGCTCGGCTCGGATGGCGGCAAGGCTGAATTGCTTTCCATGCCCGGCGGCGGCAGCCGGTGTCCGGCTTCGGCTCAATCCGTTTTGGACGGCATGCATTTTCTCCGCATGGACGGCAAGGAAACTTTCAAGAATGCCGTGCAGGCGATGTGCAGCGCGGCAAATGAAGTTTTGACCCGCTGCGAAATTGACATCACCAAAATCAAGTGCGTCATTCCGCACCAGGCGAACCGCCGCATCATTGACGCCGTCGGCGAACGGCTCGGTGCCACGCCGGAGCAGCTTTTCATCAACCTCCACAAATACGGCAACACCTCCGCCGCGTCCGTCGCCATTGCGCTGGACGAAGCGGTGCGCTCGGGAAAAGTCCAGCGCGGCGACCTGATTTTGATCGTCGCCTTCGGAGCTGGCCTGACGTGGGGTGCGGCGGTGATTGAATGGTGATAACTTAAATTTGACGTCCCCCGCCGACGTGCTAGTTTGAATTACTTATGAGTGCAAAGAAAATCGGAAGTCTGGGTTCTGTTGGAAATTCTGTGAATGTAGCCGGCCGTGAATCGGCATTGGCGCTTTTGGCCGACAAAGTTTCCGTCCACAAAAGCGGCATCGAGTTCTGCAGCCCCACGCCGTTCAAGGAATGGTCCGAGATGACCGTTTCGCTCCAGTCACCGCACGACGGCAGCCGCGTTTCCTGCCACGGCGTCGTGGTCGCGTGCGCCGGGAGCAAACATTCGGGCTACCACGTCTCCATGCTGTTCACCAGCCTGACGCCGACGGCGGAACGACAGCTCGGGAACATGGCGCGTTCTGAATTCGGTGCCGGGTGAGGGTGGAAATTTCCAGGCGATTTGCAGCCCCCGGATGAATGTTTGGGGGTTTATTTTTTTTGACCCGTCGGCGCCGATTTTTTAAGCTGCTGGGATGAAAATCCTTCTGACCACCACCTCGTTTCAGGACACGCCGGGCGCGCACCATGATCTGCTCAAGCAGACGGGCTGGGAAATCATCACTGCGCGCGGCCCGCTGAACGAGGCGGACACGCTCGCGCTTGTCGGAGATGTGGACGGCTATATCTGTGGCGACGACGCCATCACGCGCAAGGTTTTGGAAAAAGCGCGCCCCAAGCTCAAGGTCTTGAGCAAATATGGCATCGGTGTGGACAAGATTGACGTGAAATCCTGCACCGAATTTGGCATCCCGCTGCTTTTCACACCTGGCGTCAATCACACCACCGTCGCCGAACACACTTTTCTGCTGCTGCTCTCGCTCGAAAAAAATCTGCTTTACCACACCGATTCCACGCGCAGTGGTGGCTGGAAACGCAAGACCGGCCACGAGCTTTTGGAGAAGACCATCGGCATCGTCGGTCTCGGGCGCATCGGCAAGGAAGTCGCCATTCGCGCGAAGGCGTTCGGCATGAAAGTGATTGGCTTCGACGTTTATTGGGACGAGAAATTCGCCAATGAACACGGCGTGAAACGCGCGGTGTCGCTCGACGAAGTATTTGCCGCGAGCGATTATCTTTCGTTGCACACGAACCTCACGCCGGAAACGCGCGACATGATTTGCGCCAAGAATATTGCCAAAATGAAAAAGGGCGTTCTCATCTTAAATTGCGCGCGCGGCGAGATCGTTCACACGTCCGACCTCATTGAGGCGCTGAAATCCGGCCAGGTCGGCGGTTACGGCACGGACGTTTTGGATCAGGAGCCGCCGCCGGCGGACCATCCGCTGCTCAAGCTGCCAAATGTCGTCTGCACGCCGCACGTCGGCTCGCGCACTTACGAAAGCGTGGTGCGCCAGGCCACTTGCGCCGTGAAAAATCTCATCCTCGCGATGAACGGCGAAAAACCCATCGCGCAGGTGAATCCTGAAGTGCCGGTGAAGAAAGTGGTTTGATCGGCGCCGGCGGGTAAATAAATTTTGGCCAGAGGCAAAGTCTATTTGCCGTTGTCAGCCGCCGCCGTGAGTGACAGGTAAATTTCCTCCAGCGCGCCGGCGGAACCGCTTTGCCGGCGCAGCTCCTCGCGCGTGCCGACGGCGATAAGTTTGCCGCCGTTGATGATGCCAATGCGGTCGGCCATCTCCTCGGCAATGCTCAATTGATGCGTGGACACCAGCACGGTCATGCCCGCCAGCGAGCGTTCCTTCAGCACGTCCTTCACCACGCGCGCGTGCTGCGGATCGAGGCCGACCATCGGCTCGTCAATCACGAAAAATTCCGGGTCGTGCAAAAGCGCGGACACAATGGCGATGCGCTGGCGTGTGCCGTGTGAAAGCCCTTCGAGCGGCCGGTCCACAAACTCGGCCAGATGAAACCGTGCAACGAGTTCTTGTGAATTTTTTTCAATGCGTGCGGCGTCGAGCTGGAACAACTGGCCGGTGAAGCGGAAAAATTCCCACGCGGTCAGCTTGTCGTAAAGAAACGGAAAATCCGGCACATAAGCCATCCGCCGGCGCGCTTCCAGCGGCTGTGACTGGATGTCAAAACCGCAGATGCGCGCGGTGCCGGACGTGGGCTTGATCAGGCCGGTCAGCAGCTTGATGGTCGTGGTTTTGCCGGCGGCGTTCGGGCCGAGCATGGCAAAAAACTCGCCGCGCCCCAGCTTGAGGGAAACGTCGTTGACGGCAATGAGGTCACCAAAGTTTTTTACCAGATGGTCGAGTTCAATCATGGTTTTCCCCACTCGTCAATGCGGGCGCTGATGTCGCCGGGCAGTTCCACGCGCAAAATTTCGCCGAGCGTGCTGATGTCCACCAGCACATTGCGGCCCAGGATGCTGGTTTCGATCCGATACACCGGCACCGTTTCCGTGCCGATTTTGACCCGGATGCGGGTGGCGCGCCATTCCAGTTTTTGGGCCACCGACGTGGTGGCGAGTTCCGGCATGTCTATTGCGCCAAAGAGCGGGTCGGCAAAATCTCCAACCAGCGCCCGCACCAGGGTGTTCGGATTTTCCAGATCCGCAAAGTTTAAATCCCGTTCCAGCACGCCACCGTCGCTGGTGATTTTCAGATGCACGGTCTGGTTGGTGGCGAGCGAATGAATTTCCACCGCGGTCAGGTGCGAGCTGATTTTCAAATTCACTTCCTGCCATTCGCGCGCGGAGGAAAACCGCAGGCGCCCGTCAAATTTCAGCCGGTTGGTGAAATCGCCGAACGCGATGTTGCCGGCCAGATGGATCTGGTAGCCGGCGCGTGTGAGGAGGCCTTCGGGCGGCGGCCGGTCGGCATCCACGGTGGACATCTCCTGGCCGACGCTGGTGGATAATTCGCAATAACCCGTGCGGTCGCCCTTTTGATAGACGCTGAGGGATGAAGCGTCCGGCGCGGTCAAAATTTTGCGCCAGACCAGCTCGATCGGCACCGGTATCCCGCCGCTGTGCGCGCCAAATTCCGCCCGCCAGAGCAGCACATTCATCGTCATCCAAAAGGCGGCGATGGCGAAAAAGGTCAGGCGTGCGGCCATGAATATTTATTGCGGCGGAAGGTTCACCGTCTGGCCGACCCGCAGTTTTTTGGGCGTGACGCCGGGATTGGCCGCCTCCAGCGCGGCAAGGCTGACGCCGGACTTCCGCGCGATGGCGGCGAGGGTTTCGCCGGCGGCGACCGTGTGAATGCGCGCCCTGGCCGGCTTGGTCACGGTGGTCCGGATGGATTGGGATGACATGGCTGGCACCGGATTTGCCGGTGCCGCGGAAACATCATCGGGTGTCGGGCTGCCGGCGGGTGCGAGGGCCGGCGTGGATGGCGTTGGCGCCGGCGGATTCTTTTGCGCGGCCAGTTGCGCCGTGTAATAGGCGCGCCATTTGTCCACCTCGTCCTGAAGCTGGCGGTTTTTCTCGGCGAGATCCTCCAATTGTTTTTGCACCGCCGGCGCGCTTGGCAACGGCAGCACATCGGCGGCGAGCTGTTGTTTGCAGCTGTAAATGCGCTGCTTGATGACCTCGGCGTTGTCGGCATTGGGATCCAGCCGGAGAAATTCCTGATAATGATAAACCGCGGCGGCCGGGTCGGATTCCTTCTGGTCGAACAGGCAGGCGAGCTGGAAATGCGCCGCCGCCGACCGCGGATTGGCTTCGAGCGACTCGGTGAACGCCTCCACGGCCCCGGCATAATCCATCGCGTTGACGCGGCTTTTGCCGAGGACGAAATGCGGCTCCTTTTCCTCGTCCAGCGGGCTGGAGTCGGAAGGCAGACAGCCGTTGACCGTGATCAAAGCCGCCGCGAGCGCAGCCAGGTTCAGCTTGCCAAAAAATGACATGGCCCGAAGCTAAACGAACTTGCCGGCGCGTGCAATGTCAGGCTGCAAATGCGGCTTGAGATTCTCGCCAGTGCAGCGCAAGCTGGAATGGTTGCGCGCGTGGTGGAATGGCAGACACGCCAGACTTAGGAATTGAAAAACGGCGGTTTTACAGCGTTTCAAAGAGTTTCAAATTAACACGCAATCACCTTGTTATTATTACTCAGAACTCACTTT
>Ga0182024_10000438_pt1 | contig 107195 bp, 93 predicted proteins | sample P32metaG_FD_120480 | JGI IMG/M metagenome (GOLD analysis project Ga0182024, IMG submission 120480) | Permafrost microbial communities from Stordalen Mire, Sweden - P3-2 metaG (Illumina Assembly) | ecosystem: Environmental > Terrestrial > Soil > Wetlands > Permafrost | place: Sweden: Stordalen... | reverse complement strand
GCGGGCCCCATTGGCGCTGCCGTCGTGGAATTTGCGCGGGAGAGGGGATGCCGTGTCGTCGTCGTGGACCGGGTGGAGAGCAGGCTCGCTTTCTGCCGCGACGCGCAGGGAATTCCGGCGGAAGATCTGGTCGACGCCGCCAAAGTGGATGTCTCGGCCGAGCTGGCGCGCCTCACCGGAGGAGACCGGCCGGCGGCGGTCTTCGACGCCACCGGGAACGATGCTTCCATGGCCTCCGCCTTCACCTTTCCCGCGCATGGCGGCCGATTGGTGTTGGTCGGGCTCTTCAACGGGGTCATCCAGTTCAACGATCCGGACTTCCACCGACGCGAGCTCACTCTTCTCGCCAGCCGCAATTCCCTTCCGGAGGATTTCCGGCGGATCATCGGGCTCATGGAATCGGGCCGGCTAAACGTCAGCCGCTGGATCACCGATCGCGCGGCGCTGACGGAGGCCGCCGGGCAGTTCGACCGGTGGACCCGGCCTGATTCAGGCACCCTGAAAGCGATGATCAGCGTCGCCGATTGAATTTTGCAATGACCACCCTTACCCCAGCCCCCTCCTCCGCCCCCGGTATCCTCAGCCGACCCGATGGACGGTCGTATCTGGTGCCCTTCGCCTTGGTCAGCTCGTTGTTTCTGCTCTGGGGCTTCTGCAACGGCATGATCGATGTGATGGACAAACATTTTCAGGAGCAGCTGCATCTGTCGCTCGCGCAGTCAGCCTGGGTGCAGTTTGCCCATTACCTCGGCTATTTTGTCATGGCGCTGCCCGCTGGCTGGATCGCCAGCCGCGTCGGCTACAAAGGCGGGATCATCGCGGGGCTCGTGATGGTGGCGGCCGGCGGATTCTGGTTCATTCCCGCAACGCACATCGGGCAGTTTTGGGCCTTTCTCCTGGGCGTCTGCTTCATCGCCGCAGGCCTCACCTTTCTGGAAACGATTGCGAATCCGTACACGACCGTGCTCGGCCCGCGGCAATTCAGCGCGACGCGCATCAATCTGGCGCAGTCCTGCAACGGCGTCGGCTGGATTTTCGGGCCGGTGGCCGGGAGAATGTTTTTCTATTCGGCAGATGCGCAGGGCCGCAGTACCGGCGCGCAAACCTTATGGATTCCGTATGCCGCCGTCGGAGTCATCGTTCTCGTGCTGTGCATCCTATTCGCCATGGCCGACCTGCCGGACCTGACGGCGGAAGATGGCTCTCCGCAGGACGGTGCAGTCGGCGCAGAAGAGGCGGAACGCTCCGCCCCGCCCGCCCGCCGCCCCGGACTTACGCTGGTTCTCCTGTGGCTTAACCTCGCGGCGATCGCCGTCGCGATTGGGATGATCGCGGCCGCGTTCTCCACCATGCACGACCTCAACGAGACGCGCGGAGCGAAGATCCTCGCGGCCGTGGCCCTCGCGGTCATCGTCGTCGGCTCCCCGGTGCTCTGGGCTCGGTCCTCGAAGCTTGCTCCCGCCAGCGTTTGGAACCGCCCGCACTTCTCGGCGGCGACGCTCGCGCAGTTTTTCTACGTGGCGGCGCAGTCGGGAATCTTCGCCTACTTCATTAACTACATGACGACGCAGACCCCGGCGGCCATCACCGACCAGAATGCCGCCCTGCTGGCGTCGGTAGCCTTCGGCTGTTTTCTGGCCGGCCGCGTCGTCGGCTCATGGCTCCTCAAGAACCTGCCCGCCGCGAGACTCCTAGGAGTGTACGGCGCCCTCAACGTGCTCCTCTGCGCCGTGGTGATGCTCAAACTGGGTTGGGTGAGCGTGGCGGCGGTTTTCGCCAGCTACTTCTTTATGTCGATCATGTTTCCGACCATCTTTGCGCTCGGAATCCATGGCCTCGGCAGCAGGGCTAAACGGGCTTCCGGCTTCATCGTCATGGCGATCATGGGCGGGGCCATCGTGCCGAAGCTGATGGGCCGGGTGGCGGAGCATTGGGATCTCTCGTTCAGCTTCGTCGTGCCGCTTTTCTGCTTCGTTGTAGTGGCGATTTATGGCTTCGGATGGCCCCATCTGGCCGAGGCGGATGAAATCCGGCCCGCGGGTCCGTGATCGACCGCCGCTGGCGAGGCTGGGTCAATTCGCCGTGACCTCGAAGCTCTGCTGGAGGCGTATGTCCCCGCTGGATGCGCCGACCATGGCCTCGAATTCACCCGGCTCGACCACAAATGCGTGCGTATTCTCGTCCCAAAACGCGAGCTTCTCACCCGGCAAGGAAAGCGTGACGGTGCGTTTCTCGCCGGGCTGAAGGCTGATGCGCTGAAAACCGCGCAATTCCTCACCGGGGCGTTTTACGCTGCTCTTTGTCTGATGCACGTAGAGCTGCACAACCTCGTCACCAGCGAGCTTCCCGGTGTTGGTCACGTCAACGCTGACATTCAAGCTGCCATCGGCCTTGATCCGGTTTGCGGAGAATTTCAGCCCGTCGTATTGGAAAGTGGTATAGCTTAGGCCGTGGCCGAAGGGGAACAGCGGCGCGCCGTTCAGATACATATAGGTGAAGCCTTTCGTAATGTCGTATTCCGTAAGCGGCGGAACCTGCGCTTCGGAGGCATAAACGGTCGCCGGAAGACGGCCGGCGGGATTTGCTTCGCCGAATAGTACGTCGGAGATCGCGTGGCCGCCTTCCTCGCCAGGCCACCAGGCCTGGAGCATCGCCGGAACATTTTCTTTGATCCAGGGAACGGTGAGCGTTCCGGCGCTCAATTCAATGACGACCGTGTGTGGGTTGGCGGCGAGGACGGCCTCGACGAGCGCTTCCTGACTGCCTGTGAGACCGAGTGTCGTGCGGTCGCGGCCTTCCTGCTCGACATTGCGGTTGGTGCCGACGAAGACGAGCGCGACATCGGCGCTGCGGGCAAGATCGACGGCGGCGGGCAAATCAGCGGCGGCAGACTTGGATCCCGTGACCGCTCCGCCGGCGGCATAGACCACCTCGGTTCCGGGAGAGATCCGGTCCTTGAGGCCTTGGAGCGGAGAGATTGCGACGCTGTATTTGCCGTTATAGTTGTTTGTGATGATTTGGTCGGCGAGTGGTCCGAGGACGGCGATGCGTTTCAGCTTCGTCTTGTCGAGCGGGAGCAGATTGCCTCGGTTTTGCAGGAGCACGATCGATTCTTGCGCGACCTTGAGCGCGACGGCGCGGTGCTCCGCGCTGTCGATGGCGGAAGTTGGAATCTTACTGTAAGGCCCGGACTCGAACGGGTCGAACTCGCCAAGCTTCATCCGCACGCGCAGCACGCGGGTGACGGCGTCGTCCAGGCGCGCCATCGTCAGCTTGCCCTCGTTGACCGCGATCGGAATGTTGATCTGAAATTCCTTGTCGGAAAAATCGCAGCCAGCCATGAGCGATTGGGCGACGGCGTCTGTGACTGTGAGCGCGGCCGCGCGGTCGGCGACCATCGTGCCCACGCCGCCGAGGTCGGAGACGACGAAGCCGTCGTGATTCCAGGCGGTTTTGAGGACCTCGGTGAGGAGCCAGTGGTTGATGTTATTGTGTGTGCCGTTGATCGCGTTGTAGCTGGCCATCACCGACTCGGCGTGGCCTTCGACGATCGCGTCATGAAAATGGGGCAGCCAATACTCGTGCAGCATGCGTTCGGAAACGACGGCGTTGAGGCTTTTGCGGTTGGTCTCGACATTGTTGACTGCGAAATGCTTGAGCGTCGCAGCGATCTTCAGGTGAAGCGCATCATCGCCTTGCAATCCTTGAACGTAGGCGACTGCCATCCGGCCGGTGAGAAACGGGTCTTCGCCCCACGACTCATGGTTGCGGCCCCAATAGGGATTGCGCTCGATGTTGATGACGGGCGCGCGGTAAATGAGACCTTTGTGCTGGCCGGGCGCATTGGGGTCGAGGTGCCAGCCGTTGTAGATCGCGCGCGCTTCGTCGGAAAGCACGTTGGCAATTTCTTTCACAAGGATGGGGTCCCAAGTGGCCGACATGCCTAGGCAACAAGGAAAGAAAGTCGTCGGGCGATCCCATTGCACGCCGTCTAGACACTGATTCCATTGGTCGGCGCGCAGATTGAAGCGCGTCAGCGTCGGGCCGACATGGTTGAGGGCCTCGGCCTTCTCCTCGAGTGTCATGCGCGAGACGAGGTCGTTGACGCGGTCCTCGAGCGGGGCATGGACATCGAGGTAAACGGCAGGCGCGGCTGCGGGTTGGGCTGGGGACTGAGCGCCAGCGGTGGCGGAGAGGAACAGGGCCGGAAGCAAAATCAGGGGGCGGACAAGTTGCATGGGGATTTTTTCAGGTGAGTTTAAGGCCTTGGCGGTTATACTTTGCCTCTATGGAAAGCCGAAGCCATTTCTCAATCCTTGATCGCATATGAAAATCCGAAATTTTGCTGTAGGCGGGACTCTGGCGATGGGAATTGGAATCATGGTTCTGGCGGGCTGTTCGCGTTCATCGTCTTCGAAAACGATCAGTCTCTTTGACGGGAAAACCCTCGATGGCTGGATTCAGTCTCCTGCCGACGCCTGGACGGTCAAGGACGGCTCAATAGCCAGCAAGGGCATCGGCCGGGGAGTCATTTACACGAAGGATGATTACGGCAGTTTCCGGCTCATTTTCACCATGCGGCACGTGTCGGGCAATCCGGACCACCAAGCCGCCGTTCTCTTCTTTTGCACCTGCCCGGCACCGGGCCAGAAGGAACTGGACGCCCTCGGCGGCATCCAGTTTCAGGTTCCGCCGGGCTATCCTTGGGACTACCGACCGGGACACAACACCGACAAGGAACCAATGTTCAAACGCCTGCCGCACCCGAAATTCGACCCGCATGAGTGGAGTCGGGTCGAGATACTGGTCAACGCCAAGACCGGAACGGCGCGTCTTGCCGTCGCCCAGCCGGTTGGAAGCAAAGCGGTCGAGATTCTTGATTTTAACGACCCCACTGCCGGCAAGACCGGCCCCATCGCCTTGCAGATGCATAATAAAGGGCTTTTGGACGAGTATAAGGACATCACGGTTGAAGCAGACCCGCAAGACGACCTCATCACGGTGAAGTGACGACAAGAGCCGAGGTCTCGGCTGCGAAGGAACTTGCCGCGGGCTTGTCCACCGCTGCAGTCGGGGCTTGAACCCGGACGGTTTAATTCGGAGTCACGTGAAGGAGAACCACGCCGTGCGGCGCCACGGGGGAGGAGAACTGCCGGTCAAAGACACCCAGATCTTTTTGCCGCCACAAATCACGCACGACTTGCCCGCCCACAAGCTTGAGGTCTTCCCATTTGAGCGTTACCGAGGCGGTTGCCGCACCGCGATTAATCAGCCCGACGGCCCAGCTTCCATCTTCCAAGGCTTTGGCATAGACGAGCAGTTCACCCTCTTTGGCCACGCAGGTCGCCTGCTTGCCGAGGCTGTCCTGGTCAATGTCCAGCACCTCGTTATTTGTGATCAGGCTCAAGGTAAACGGATCAAGTTTTTGCAAATCACAACCCAAGATCAACGGAGCGGACAGCAGCGACCACATGCTGATTTGCGTATATTGCTCGTCCGGGGTCAAATGGGTCGAATGCGGGCGGCCCCGGCCCCAGCCCAGGACGCCAATGACGAGCATGTCGAGGTCATTGAAATGCCCCGGACGGGAATACGGAGCCCAGTCGTCTTGGTCGAACGCGCTTCTGGCGACATTTTTCCAATTATCATGAACATCATCGGTGATGCGCCAGGAGTTGGCATACGGCGAAACGTCGCCGATTTCAGTTAGAAGATTAAACGGGACCAAGCCGTTAACATTATATCCAACCAAGCCATTGTTCGAAATGCTGAAGACCATGTCCCGGCTGGTGGCGCGCAGGGCATCATACATTTCCTTGGTGTCAGGCGGATGGATGGGTGCCCAATCATATTTTACGTAGTCGAAACCCCAGAGGGCGAACTGTTTGGCGTCCGGCACGGCGAAGTGATACCGGGCGATGGCGTATGGAAATTTCTGGCTATGATTGTCATGGTTGGCCTGATCGAACGCCGTGCTCCATGTCCCTTGCGGGTCTTCGGATGTGCCTCCGATATGTTTGTCGTAAGAAGTCACCCAGGGTGTGGAATAAATGCCCGCTTTGAGGCCGAGGCCGTGGATTTCCCTTACCATGCCGGCAATGTCGGGGAAATCCTTGGGGTCCGGCTGGATTGCGTTCAGGTCGCCGCCACGCAGACCCTGCCAGCCGTCATCCGTGTTGCAGTAGGTCCAGCCATGCTCGGATAGGCCTGAGTCCACCAAGGCATGGGCGGCGGCCAGGATAATCTTTTGGTCAACATGCGCCCCGGAAAGATTGTAGTTGTTCCAGCCCATGGCGGGGGTCAGCCCGATCTCATCTCCCACAATTATTTTAAAGGGGCGATCCGATTGGCCGAGGGAGTTCTTGACGTGAAGGGTGACCGGATATGCACCCTTTTGATTCAACTGGCCGGTGATTCGACCGGTGGCGGCATCAAGTTGTAGGCCCGAAGGGAGTCCGTCCGCGGAATATTGCATCGGGCGTTCGCCGGTAGCCGGGATCGAAAATAGAAAAGGCGAGCCGGGACGCACCCCGAAGATCTTCGGCCCGTTGATCCTGGGCGTTTTGGCCGCCGGCGGCGTAAGGATGGGAGGTTCGCTGGCGGCCTGATTTTCTGAAGCTGGCGAAACCGATGGCGCCGAGATATCGCCGGGCGCTGCGCCGGCCAGATGGCCGGCTGTACCGCAAAGGAACGCCAAGATGGAAAGAAGCCGCGAATTGATAGGTGGTGGGCGCATTATATTGGGGAAGAATGACACGCTACCTGATCCAACCGGGGGGCCTGCTGCGTTCATTGCAGGGCTCAATGCCGCTCCAAATCCATTCCTCCAGAGTTGGAGGCTCCGGAGTCGCCGCCTCCACGGAGGGAACCCTGCGCGGTCTCCGGCGATGGAGGAGATTCCGATGGTTCGAGCTGGGCCGAGCCCCACGGGGATGAAAAATAGAATGGCATAGTCATCCTGCAATTGACCGGAGCCCCCTTGAGCTCGGCAGGACGGAACCGCCACTTCAATACTGCCGTCACCGCCGATTCGCCAAAAAGGATGTCGTCCGCCTGCACGACCGATGCATCCGTGACCTTTCCATCGACGCCCACTGTGAACATCGCAACGGCCTTGCCGGATAGGATGGAGCTCAGTTCCGGGGGAAAATCAGGCTCAACCTGCTTCGTCGCCACAGGCCGAACCTCGACATCCTTGATGCTATAGACGCCGGGCTTAAGCGGTGGGGCTTCATTTACGACAGGCGATTCTATGACTCTGTCATTCGATGCACAGCCAGCCATTGCCACGGAAACGAGCAACGACAAAGCCAATCTTTTCGATGCGGCAGGCATGGAACTCATGAGGTTAATCCGTTTGGGTTCGATTGTCCATTCCGCCCAAAAAGCCTCCGAAGTCCGGAGTGGAAGACGTCCGGCAGCACATCCTCGTGGCTCCTCCCAGGAAATCGCTCCGAGATGATCTCAAGCCCGGTGAATGGATGTTCTTTCAACTGCTTCTCCAGGAGCTCGAGATCGCCGATCATGGAGGGGGTATCCTCAGAGCCGACCCCGAGGTACAAACGGGCCGGCAATCTTTCGTGCCGTGTGCGCAAGTGCGCTACTTGGGCGAGCACGCTTCGGTCGTCCCACCAGATCGATGGCGCTCCGGCGAGGTAATGCGTGAAAAAAGGCCGGGGCCGAAAAAGTCCGTGCAGCACCGCTAGCGAGCCCAGCGAATGGCCGGCCAGCGCGCGCGCATCCACGCGCAGCGGATGGCGCCGCGCCAATTCCGGCCAAAGCGTGCCGGCCAAAAAATTATGAAAGGCCTCGGCCCCTCCGCTTTCATTCTCGGTTGCCATGGCTGTCCCGGTGTAATCGCGCACCCGCTTATTGCCGGGCTTTCGGTAGCTGGCCCCGTAACCGATTCCCAGAATAAGGATCGGCGGGACTTCGCCCGCCGCTCGCGCCAGTCGGTACGCGTCCACCCCGAATTCGAACAGGTTGTCCCCATCCATGAATGCCACCGCGGGCCAGGGGCCCGGCTCGCGCACCGGGTCGGGCGCATCGGCATAGATCCAGTATTCGGTCCCGATTTCTTGAGATTTAAGCGTGAAAGATGGGGTCATTGCGATCCAAGTCTATGCCGTGGAAGTCGCCAAGGCGCTGTAGGTCCGGTTCTCCAGTCCCCTCCCTTTTCAGCCTGTCAGTCGACTTTCGATTCCGTTTCGATATCGGCGGGCGGCTGGAGATTGATCAGGGTGGGGGCGTTGCGGTCGGCGGTCAGAGTGTTGCCGGCGGCGTCATATTTCAATTCGACGACCTGGATGCTGCTGCGCCTCCGGTCTGCGAGGCCCCCGGGCGTCGCGCTGGTTCCGGGCTGCACGAAATAGTACATATAGGCGCGGTCGCCGGAAAGGATGATGTCCGAATGGTGCCCCACGCCAGTGTCGTCGGGACCGGTGCCGCGGTCCTGGAGCAGCGTTCCGACGCGCGCCCAGTCCATCGCGTTGTCCGACCGGTACAGCGCGAGGCCCTGCCCGATGTCGCGGAAGAGCCAGTAATGGCCCTGCCAGTGAAACGCGACGGGGGCTTCGCCGCCGTGATCGGAAAGGCCCGGTACCTTTCCGTGGTCCGTCCAATTGTAGAGGTCGGTGCTGTCCGCGTAATCGCACGAGGAGCCGGTGGCCTCGTCCTTGTACCATAATCGCCAGGTGCCGTCGGGCATGTGCAGCACGCCCGCGTCGATCACCTTGGGATGGGAGAGGGGCAGCGTGGATTCATACTGCCAGTTGACCAGGTCACTGCTCGTGAGGTGAATGATATAGCGGGGATGCCCCCAGTCGTTGAAGATTCCAGGGACATAGACGAGGTACATGTGAAAAAGCCCGTTGTGCTCAACCACGGCGGGCGCCCAGTAGGTTTTGTCAGGTACGGCGTCCTTATAGATGATGTTCGCGTCGCTGAGATATTTCCACGTCGCGCCGTCTTCGGAGGTCGCGATTCCGATCGGCGTGCCGTGCACCCAAGCCACACCGGGCGCCAAGCCTTTCACATTTGCACGGCGGCTTGTGTAGAACATATACCATTTCTTGTCGGCGGGGCTCCAGATGATGGTCGGGTCGGTCGCGCCGTCCATGATCGGATCGCGGTAAAGCGGCTTTGGTGCGACCTTGTCCGCCGTGGGAAGCGGCGTTTCCGCCCGGGCAGTCGGCGGGGAGCTGGGTAAGCCGGCCAGCAGGGCCGCGATTGCGCAAACAAGCCAAAGTTTCTTCATGGGGTGGGGGATGATTCTTTGATTATTGGGGGATTACAATGGGCCGAATGGCGGCGGGCAAGCGGCTAAGCTTTTACTTGCGGGCGTATTCTTAAATCCACAAGAAGTTCTGAGCTTTCCGGGTTAACATTTGAGCCCGATCCATTCTGTCGGTCCAAATCCCAATGATTCCCCAACCGTTTCGACCTTTTGTATTCTGCGGATTGTTCATTTTCGCCGGCGCCTGGCCGATTGCCGTTGATGCGGCAATAACCGCCCAAAAAGGCGCGGATGAAGTCACATTTCAATTGGATGGCGGAGTGCTGCGTTTGCAGGTCTGGTCCCGCCGGGTGATCCGCGTGACGTATTCCCCTGGAGACAAGCTTCCGGACACCAGTAGCTTATGTGTCATTGCCAAGCCGGATGGGGTATGGAGTTACCTCGAAACACCGGATGATTTTATACTGGACGCTGGCGGGCTAAAAGCGCGTGTGAACCGGGGTACAGGGGCAGTTTCGTTCTTTCAGCCCGATGGCACACCCTATCTATCCGAGGCGCCGGCCGGGCGCACATTTTCTCCGACGCAAGTTAAGAACCTAAACGCGCAGCAAGCGGAGCAGGATTTCGTCCTCGTCCCGGATGAATCGATTTTCGGACTCGGGCAGCAGGCCAACGGACCTTGGAACTATCGCGGGCAGACCGTCCGCCTCCTGCAATCGAACATGAACATCGCCCTTCCGGTGCTCGTCTCTAGCCGAGGGTACGGCCTGTTGTGGGACAACCCGGCGATTACGACTGTGGCCGTCGGCGCGACCGGAAGGGAAAACACGGTTTCGTGGACATCCGAGGTAGCGCGAGCAATCGATTACTATTTCCTGGCCGGACCGGACTTGAACCAGGTGGTCGCCGATTATCGCCGGCTGACCGGGGCCGCGCCCATGTTCGGCGATTGGGTCTTTGGATTCTGGCAATGTCGCGAACATTATGAGACACAGGCGGAAATCCTGGGCGTACTGGCCAAATACCGCGAACGCGGGACCCCCATCGACGGGGTCATCCAGGATTGGCAGTACTGGACGCCCAGGCCGTGGGGCGCCCATGAGTTCGACCCGGTGCGCTATCCAGACCCCGCAGGCATGGTGAAGCAAATTCACGACGAGCATGCGCACGTCATCATTTCGATCTGGTCGCGGTTCGACATTGGCAGCGAGAATTTGAAGCAACTCAAGGCCGTCAATGGGATCTTCGATCCGGTCTATCCGAACGTCTGGATAAAGGGCGAGGGCCAGTGGTACGATCCCTATGGTGCCGAGGCCCGCCGCGTGTTTTGGAGGCAGATCTCGGAAAAACTTTTCAGCATCGGGTTCGACGGCTGGTGGCTGGACGCGACCGAACCGGAGCTTGCCACCCATTGGGGCGAAGTCCGCAACTTGCGCACCTCGGTGGGACCGGGCGCGTATGTGACGGATGCCTATCCGCTGATGGCGACGACAGGCATATACCAGGGCCAGCGCGCGGAATCCTCGGACAAGCGCGTATTGATCCTGACCCGCTCGGCCTGGGCGGGCCAGCAGCGCGACGCCGCCATTTGCTGGTCGGGCGACATTCGCGGGACCTGGGACGTCTTCAAGAAGCAGATCCCCGCGGGACTGAACTTCTCGCTTTCGGGCATTCCCTATTGGAATACCGACATCGGGGGCTTTGCCGGCGGCGGAAATCCGGCCAATCCGGCGTATCGTGAATTATTTACGCGCTGGTTCCAGTTCGGCGCGTTCTGCCCCCTGTTCCGCGTGCACGGCAGCGGACCTTCCAAGGAAATGTGGAAGTTCGACTCGGCGACGGACGCGATCCTGGTCAAGTTCGACGAGCTGCGCTACCGCCTGCTGCCCTATATTTATTCCACGGCCTGGCAGGTGACGAGCGCCGATGACACAATGATGCGGCCCCTTGTAATGGATTTTCGCACCGACCCGCGAGCGCTCGTGGTGTCGGATCAATATATGTTCGGCAGGGCCCTGCTCGTGAATCCCGTCGTGACGAAGGGCGCGACATCTCGCAGCGTCTACCTCCCGGCGGGCCAGGATTGGTATGACTTTTGGACGGGCCAGCGCATCGCCGGAGGGAAGACAATCGACGCGCCCGCGGCGATTGATTCGCTGCCGTTGTATGTCAGGGCCGGCTCGATCGTGCCCATGGGGCCAGTCGTCCATTATGCGGAGGAGAAGCCCGGCGCACCGCTGGAATTGCGGGTCTATCGCGGCGCGGACGGCGCCTTCACGCTCTACGAGGACGATGGCAACTCCTACAGCTATGAAAAGGGCGAATACGCGGAAATCCCGATCGCGTGGAACGAAGCCGCCAAAAAGTTGACGATCGGCGCGCGAAAAGGATCGTTCACCGGAATGGAGGCCCAACGTGAGTTTCACATCGTCTGGGTGGGCGACAGCCGCGGAATCGGCGTGCCCGAAACCCCCTCAAGCGATTCAACGGTCATATATAAAGGCGCCGAGATGGATGTTGGCGGATAATACCTTGCTCCGACCCGAGGGGGAACCTTCCGGGCCGAGAGGGTTCCATTGCCGCAATAGACGCAGGCTTGCTATACCGCTTTGTCGGCCATATCGTCATTAAACTGCGCCAATGAAAACTCCACTGACCCTGTTGGTCGCACTTTGCGCCACGCTTCCAGTTTGGGCGCAGGTGCCGGTGGGAGGCGTTCTAGTGGGGCCGTACACCCCCCAGGAGCTTGACCAATTGGTGGCCCCGATCGCCCTCTACCCCGACCCGCTCATCGCTCTCATCCTGCCCGCATCCACCGATCTTTCGGACATTGCTTTGGCCGCCAGTTATGACGCCGCAAATGGAGATCCGGCCGGAATCGACGCCCAACCCTGGGATCCGAGCGTCAAGGGCCTTGCCCATTATCCTCAGGTGGTTGAATGGATGTATAACAATATCGCGTGGACCCAGACGCTGGGCCTCGCATTCGCGCAGCAGCCGGCCGACGTCATGAAGTCGATCCAGCAAATGCGGGCCCAGGCGCTTGCCGCCGGAACGCTCGACAACACGCCGCAGCAGCAGATCGACCAGGAGGGTGACGACATCCGGATCATCCCTGTTCAGCCGGACGTGATCTACGTGCCCGAGTACGATTACAATCTCGTGTACGGAGAGGTCGGCGGGTACACGGCTCCGCTAGTCACTTTTAGCGTCGGTTTTCCGGTTGGTCCGTGGCTCGGATACGAATGCGATTGGGACGACTTCGGCGTTTGGATCGGCCCTTGGGCGCCGGGGTGGGCCTATCGCAGGGATTGGCAGAATAGGAACGGCAATCCATGGCGGATCGATCCAGGCCGCTGGCAGGGCCTTCAGCGCAATTTAAACGGCTCCGGCGGAAATCTTCCCGCTCCGGCCTCGATTGGGAGACAGGGGGCCCCGGTCCGAAATCCGGGTGTTGGACCGGCCGTAATCCCGCGCGCGCCGGTTGCGGCCCCTTCGTCGCGTCCGGACTACCGCGGATATGGAACGCAGGCCGCGCCACAATCCCCGGCGCCTGCGCCGTCGGGCGCCCTTTATGGCGGGTATGACCGGGGCACGGATACCCGTTCGTATAGCACACGCGGGCAGCAGAGCCTCGCGGCTCCCGTCAGAAGTGTCGCCCCGGCGCCGGTCCAGCGGGCTCCGGCCCCTGCGCCGGCCCAGCGGGCCCCGGCTCCGGCTCCAGCTGAGCGGGAACGGCACTGATCTCCGCGAAAATCTTTTTGGTGCCATGACCTCCTTCGTCCCCATGATCCGTTCGGCCGGGTTGATCGCCGCCACTCTCGTTCTGACCGCCTGTGGCACCTCCCTTCTGGTCGGCGCGGATGCCGGTACCTCGTCGCCGCAGCGGTTCAGCTCGCCCGAGGCGGCGGTGAAAGCCCTCACGTCGGCGGCCAAATCCGGCGATCGGGCGGCCGTCGACGCGATTTTCGGTCCCGATGTGAAGGACCTTCTTTCGGGGGATCCGCGGCAGGATACCATCGAGTTCGCGTCATGGGCGAAGGCCATCGGACAATTCAGCCGATTGGTGCGCAGGACCGATGACCGCTACGTTCTCAATATCGGAGCAGAGGACTGGCCGATGGCGGTCCCGCTCGTGAAAAAGGATGGCGCGTGGTTTTTCGACACTGCGGCGGGCAAGGACGAAGCCCTCAACCGGCGGATCGGCAAGGACGAGCTCGCGGTGATCGGAGTCTGCCGGACCTACGTCGAGGCTCAGCGCGAATATGCGAGCGAGGACCGCGATGGCACCGGTGTCTTCGATTATGCCCAGACGTTGAGCAGCACGCCTGGCAAAAAGGACGGCCTCTATTGGGCCACCGCGCCAAATGAGGAGCAGAGTCCATTCGGACCGCTCGTGGCCCAGGCCCGTGCGGAGGGCTTTGGCGGAAAGACGGCCGAGGGCAAGCCGCAGCCCTATTATGGATACCGGTTCAAGGTTCTGACGGCGCAGGGTTCCTCGGCGCCGGGCGGGGCGTATAATTATGTCATCAACGGCAACATGGTCGCCGGATTCGCCCTGGTCGCGTATCCCGAGTACTGGGGCGAGTCGGGCGTGATGACCTTCATCGTGAACCAGTGGGGCAAGGTCTATGAACGCAATCTGGGAAGCCAGAGCGCCGAATTAGGCGCCGCAATGACGGATTTCGACCCGGATGACGGTTGGACGGTCGTATCGACACCTTGACGAAGCAGGGGTTCGCTGTTTACAAGGCATTCTTGGTGCGCTGAGCTGCCGAAACGCGACGGCGCCAGCTTTTCGGCAACCCCTCTAATGAAAAAGCGGACGATCCTCCTTTCCGTCTTGGGCGCGCTTTCGCTGAAAGCCGCTGACACCGCATGGGTGAGCGACACCTATGAAAATGGAGATTTCAAATTGGCCCAAGGCGCGCAATTGGCGCCGGTTTGCGTCGCGCCGGGTGATTTTGAATGCGTGCGCCTCGCGGCAAATCTTTTCACCGAAGACGTGGAGCGCGTGACCGCCCGCAAGCCGGCCCTGGTCGTGCAGTCGGAAAAGCCCGGCGGATCCGCCCTCCTCATCGGCACTTTGGGCCAAAGCCCGCTGATCGACAGTCTTGTGGCGGGCGGCAGGCTCGACGCGGGGCAGATCAAGGGCAAATGGGAAAGCTTTCTCATCACGGAGGTGGACGGATCGCTCGTCATTGCGGGAAGCGACCGGCGCGGCACGGCCTACGGCGTATTCGAGCTGTCGCAAGCCATCGGTGTCTCGCCGTGGTATTGGTGGGCGGACGTGGCTCCCGCCCACCGCGAAAACCTTTTCGTGGCCGCGGGCACGCGCAAGTTTGGGCCGCCCTCGGTGCAATACCGCGGGATATTCATCAATGACGAGGACTGGGGCATTGAGCCGTGGGCGGCGAAGACCTTCGAACCCAAAGTCGGCAATATCGGCCCGAAGACCTATGCGAAAATCTGCGAACTGCTGCTTCGGCTGAAGGCCAACACGCTCTGGCCCGCGATGCACGATTGCTCGACGCCGTTTAATGCGATTCCCGAAAACAAACTTGTCGCGGATCGCTACGGCATCGTCATGGGCGCGTCGCACTGCGAACCCCTGCTGCGAAACAACGTCGGCGAGTGGCCGAAGGACAAACGGCCCGACTACAATTTTCTGACCAACCCGGACGGGGTGACGAAATACTGGGAGGAGCGCCTGCAGACGAACGGAATGTACGAGAATCTGTACACGATCGGAATGCGAGGCATCCACGACGGACCGATGCAGGGCCCGCGCGGCGATGCGCAGGTCATCTCCACTCTTGAAACGATCTTCGGCGTCCAGCGCGGCCTCATCGCAAAATACGTCAACCCCGATCCGACAAAGGTGCCGCAGATTTTCTGTCCCTATAAGGAGCTGCTCGCCTATTTCCTGAAGGACCTGAAGGTGCCTCCGGACGTGACGGTGGTCTTCCCGGACGACAATTTCGGCTACATCCGCTATTATCCGACCCCGGAACAGATCGCAGTGCGCCCGGGCGGTTTTGGCGTCTATTACCACATCTCGTACCTCGGCGCCCCGCTTTCGTACGTGTGGCTGAATACGACTCCACCGGCGCTGATCTGGGAGGAGATGAGCAAGGCGTATGCGCACGGAATGCAAAAGTTTTGGATACTCAACGTCGGCGATCTCAAGCCCGGGGAAATCGGCATCGACTTCTTTCTCCAGATGGCCTGGGACGTGAACCGATGGAATCTCAATACCCTGCCGGATTATTTGAGCAGCTTCGCGGCCCAGCAGTTTGGTCCGGCGCATGCCCGGGAAATCGCCGGGATCTTGGCCGAGTATTATCGGCTGGGCTACCAGCGAAAGCCGGAGCACACACAATGGAGTGCCACTGGGCAACCGCTGCGCCCGAGCGAATTTTCCTACGAGGATGGTTCAAATGAGGGGCTTGAGCGCCTCGAACATTACAATGAGCTAGAGAGCCATGCCAGGGAAGTGGAGGCGTCGATACCGCAGGCCGACAAGGATGCATACTACGAATTGGTCGAATATCCGGTTGTCGGCTCGGCGGCTGCGAATCAGCGGCTGATCGCAAAGGAAATGGCCGTCCGGGAAGAGAGCTCGCACGATCCCAGTGTGGGAGATTGGATCGGCGCGTTTGACGCAGGGACGTCGGAACTTGTGGCGGCGGCCAACCGCTACAACGTCGATCTCGCGGGAGGAAAGTGGAAGGGGATGATGGAGGACGACCCTCTTCTGCCTACCCGGGCATACCGGAATGCGATTTTGCGCCTGCCATCGGACCTCGAGCATGAGACGCCCGCAGCCAATTTTAAAATTCCAGAGGCTGCCGGCATTCGAGCCGGTCCGGTCCTCCCGAGCGGCGTGCCGGAGGCGAGCCTGTCGGGAAAATTTGTGGAATCGGACGGCGTCGTATCGATCCTCGCCGGGCATTATTCGAGGAAGGTCGATCAGCCAGGCGCGGCCTTCCGCGTAATACCGGGATTGGGTCGCGCGGGCGATGCCGTGGGGGTTTTCCCGACGACCGCACCGAGCGTGGATCCCGCCAGAGCGGCCACGGATGCCCCCTCGCTGGAATACGACATCACCCTTTCCCACGCGGGCGAAACCGTCATCCACTATAACCTCATTCCAACACAACCGCTCCGGTACGGCACGGGCCTTCGCTTTGCGGTCGCGGTGGACGGCGGCGCTCCCCGGCTGGTGACCATTTCGGCGGGGGTGGGCGACGAAGTCGGTTCCAGCCGCGCCTGGCAGGAAAATGTCCTGGATAACACGAACGCTACGACGACCCAACAGACTTTTGCCACCCCCGGCGCGCACACCTTGAAGATCTACATGGTGGATCCAGGAGTGCTATTGGAGAAAATCGTGATTGATGCCGGCGGGCTGCGGCCCTCGTACCTGGGTCCGCCGGAAACATTGGTGTCCGCCAAATAAAGCCTGCTCAGGGAAGTGGTTGGCGGGGTTTGCGGGGCACATGCGGCCGGTTGAGCAGGAGATCGAGCTTCTGCGAGGTGCGCTCGATTTCCTTGTCCACCTGGTCGAGAAGCGCTACCTGGGTGTAGACCCTTTCCAAGGGATCTCCCGCGGGCAGCGAGTTTCCGGACGGTGTCGCTGCATTCTTGTGAATGAAGTCCACGAGCCATACGCCCTCCGCATCGAGCCGGGCCAGCTTCAATTCGAACCCCTGCTGTATCACCTGGCGCACCGTTTGGCCGGAGATTTTGACGCACACCATCGCATCGACGGCGTCGCTTTCCTTGGCCGCCGGGTCCATTTTGATCTTCAATTCGATCTCCCCCCGCGCCGCATCGAAATCATCCCATTGCGCCTGCGTAAGATCGTTTCCCATGCGTTCGCGCCAATGGGAAAGGGCCGAAGGCGATTCTGCCTTTACAATCCGATCGAGCGGCGGGGTGCGCGCGCAGCCGGCCAGCGCAAGACTGACGGCGAGTAGGATCGATGAGCGAAGTGGGTTCAACAGCGATCCTTTCGTGGAGGACCTGTGGCCGAGTTTGGTGTGCTAAGGTCTGATTGCAATCACTAGGCCTTTGGCTTTTCCCAAACGCGGCGCACTTCCTCGAATTCCGGCTTTTCCTTTAAAATTCCCCCGTCCTTCGCCAGGCCGACTTTGTAGGTGAGGGGGCCTTCCGCGGTCTCGCGGAGTTCGAAGCGCCGGCGGAGTTTCAGCCGATCCCAATGGCGGTAGCGCACGCCAAAAGTGGTTCCATTCTTAAGGATCCAAGCAGCCATCGAGGACCAATCCGATTCCGTCGTGAGCGCGGACAGGCAGACGGCGGGCCGTCCTTTCTTTCCCGTTATTGGCGTCAGCCACGAGTCAAGAGCGCCTCGTTCCAGAAGCTGGGAGGCCATCCAGGCGATGTGTTCGGCGGTGTCATCGTCGATATTGCACGTGATTTCAACTACCCGGTCGCTTTCGAATCCCTCCGTCGAAACCGGCGAACCCTCCTCGTCGAGCAGGATGATTCGGAAGACGTTGGGAAAGACGCCGAAGTCTGCCGTGCCGGCGCCGACGCCGTGGCCGGTAAGGGTCCCCTGCGGGACTTCGGCGGTGAAGCGGGGCGCCAGCGCCTTCAAAATTGCAATCCCGGTCGGGGTCGAAAGCTCGATATCCGGGCGCAGGATCGTGGCCGGCACGGGTGCAACCGGCAGGCCGGAGAGAAGCTTCACTGAAGCCGGCGGCGGTACGGGATGGGTACCGTGGGCCATCTTCACAAATCCGCGGCCCGGTCGAATAGGAGAGGCGTAAAATGCGCAGGGCCCGAGCTTGTTCACACAATACGAGGCCATCACGACATCCATGATCGAATCCACGGCCCCGACCTCGTGGAACGCGACCTCGTCGACCGGATATCCATGAACGGATGCCTCCGCTTCGGCCAGCAGCCGAAAAATCTTTCGCGCCAGATCCCTGACAGGTTCATCGAGCCCGGACTTTGCGATCCGCTGGTCGATCTCGGAATAATGGGCGTGCCCGCCGTGATGGGCGGCCGAATCAAATTCAATGTGGGTTTCCGTTCCGTCACCGTGCGTTTCGTGATGGTGATGGCCGTGGTCGCCGTGATGGCCGTGGTGAAAAAGCTCGGACTTCTTGTCCCACCCGACCCGGACGTGGGTTGCCTCGATCTCGGCCCGGCGCACGCGGCTGACCGCGACCTTGACGCCTTCCAGGCCGAGCCGGGCTGGCAGTGCGCCAAGCTCCTTCGCGGTTACGACGCCGGCATCGACGAAACTTGCGACGAACATGTCCCCGGCGACTCCGGAAACGCTCTCAAAGTAGATCGCTTTATTCATTTCGTTTTTGCTGCGCATCGCGGACCGCACGCACGACTTGGCAGGCCGCGAATGCGGCCGAAAACCCGTTGTCGATATTCGCGACCGTCACGCCCGGCGCGCATGAATTGAGCATTGCGAGCAGGGGCGTTACGCCCCCAAAACAGGCCCCGTAGCCCACGCTCGTCGGCACCGCAAAAACGGGTCGGCCGAGCAGGCCCGCGACGACGCTCGGCAGGGCTCCTTCCATTCCGGCAATGACGACGATCGCCGTGGCAGCCTGAAGGGTCTCTGCGGCGCCCAGGAGGCGATGCAGGCCGGACACACCGACATCGCAGACGCGCACGAATGCGGTCTCCATTGCAATGCACACCTCGCACGCTTCCTCCGCCACCGGCAGATCGCTCGTGCCGGCGGCTACGATTGCGACGTGGGGTACCGACGGATTCCCCTCCTGCGGAGCCGGCGGGCTTGCGATGAAAGTGCGCGCGACGGGATTTGCCCTTCCATCCTTGAACCGGTCTTTCAGTGCGGCGATTTTTTCCGGCTGGAGGCGGGTGACCAGAATGGCCCCTCCCGATTCAATCAGTTCGGCAACGATTGCGATGATCTGCTCCGCGGTCTTGGATTCGCCGAAGACGACCTCGTTCAAGCCATGCCGGACGCGGCGATGGTGATCGGGCCGCGCGAACCCAAGATCGGTCTGCCGAAACGGACCGGCTTTCAGCTGGCGAAGCGCCTCCGCGGCGGAAACCTTGCCGGCCTCAACCGCGGCCAGCAGCTCGAGCAAGTCGTTTTCGCGCATAAATGCTATTAACCTGCATTCATCACAAATTCCAACGCATCTTGCCCAATCTCCTCCGCAAAAAGGACCTCATGCTCCCTGCGCTGTGCTTCTAGCACAGCTCGGTCGCTTTCGGCGCTTTTCGCTGGAGGATATTGGTCAACCTGCATTGGTTTTGTGATGAATGCAGGTTAGCGAAAAGTGGCCCCCCCGGTCTTGTACCCGGCGAGATCCAAGAGCACGCGCTCGTAGCCCTGAGAAAGTCCTGTGGCCAGCAACTCGTCGCGGGCGGCGAGCACCTTGTCCATCTCATCGGGCGCAACTTCGACCCGCAGATATCGGCGCTGCCCTTCCTCATGGAGCCGGACGCGGACCACGTTGACCCCGCGCTTGCGCAAGATTGTCTCCAATGCTTCGACGTGCCGGAGCTTTTCCGGAGTGACCGGCACTCCCGTCATGAGCCTCGAGCTAAGACAGGGGCTGGACGGCTTGTCGGCGAGCGGAAGCTTGAATTCGCGCATGAGGACACGGATGTCATCCTTGGTCAGTTCCGCATCGGCCAGGGGCGCGATTACGCTGTTCTCCTCCGCCGCCTTGTGGCCGGGGCGCACATCCATGCGATCGGACGCGTTGTAGCCGTACGCAACAAATTCGTAACCGCCATTTTCCTGCAGCGCCCGGGTTAGGCGGAAGAGTTCCGTCTTGCAGTAATAGCAGCGCAGGCCGTCGTTTCGAACATAGTTAGGATCCGAAAGCTCGTTGCTGGTTTCCCAGCGCTGCTCCACGCCGATGGACCGCGCAAATTGTTCGGCGTCATCCTTTTCCACCTGCGGCAGGCTGTCGCTGACGGCCGTGACCGCGAGCAGCCGACCGCCCGAGGCCCGGCGCTCCTGTTCCGCGCTCCAAAGCAAGAATGAGCTGTCGACCCCCCCGGAAAATGCGACGATGAGTCCGCGCTGGAGCTTCGGGCGCAAGGCCTCGCGTAGAGCGGAGTACTTCGCAGTCGGGGGTGCGTGTGCGTTCACGGCCATTAAGAAGATGCAGGATGCTAGGTCGTTGTTCCGAGGAAGTCAAAGGGGTGGTTTAGGGGCGTCTTGCAGCCTCGGGCAGAAATCGGATTGAATCGCCCGATTCCCGCGCAGGCCAATTGAAACAAACCCCGTTCATCGTCCGCCTTTTGGCTGCAGTATTCGCACTGGGCCAGGCAATCCCGGCTGCCTCGTTGCGCGGGGCCGGCGCCACGGCGCCTTGGACACCGGACCAAGGCAACGGTACCTATCGCAATCCGGTGCTCTTTGCCGACTATTCCGATCCGGATGCCGTGAGGGTGGGCGACGACTATTACCTCGTGTCCTCGAGCTTTCTTGCGGTTCCCGGCCTTCCCATTCTGCACTCCAAGGATCTCATCAATTGGACCATCATCAACCACGCATTGCCAGTCCTGGTGCCGGTGGAGCACTTCTCGGTGCCGCGCCACGGAGAGGGTGTCTGGGCGCCCGCCATCCGATTTCACGATGGCCGGTTCTGGATCATGTACCCCGACCCCGATTTCGGAATCTATCTGACAACGGCGACCGATCCCGCTGGGACCTGGACTCCGCCGATCCTGATCAAGTCAGGCAAGGGATTGATCGACCCATGTCCTTTCTGGGACGACGACGGGCAGCTTTATCTCATCCACGGTTGGGCCAGGAGCCGCGCCGGAATTTCAAATCTCCTCACGCTGCATAGGCTCAGCGCGGACGGCACGCGCCTTCTCGATGCCGGCGAAGTCATCATCGACGGCAACAAGATTCCGGGATGGACGACGCTCGAGGGCCCCAAACTCTACAAGCGCCGCGATTATTATTACGTGTTTGCGCCTTCCGGGGGAGTCACCGGCGGATACCAGGCCGTCTTTCGCTCGAAAAACCTGATGGGCCCCTACGAGCACCGAATCGTGCTCGGCCAGGGGCATACACCGATCAACGGACCCCACCAAGGCGCGTGGGTGGATACCCCGGCGGGAGAAGACTGGTTTCTGCATTTCCAGGATCGCGGCGCCTATGGGCGGATCGTTCACTTGGAGCCCATGGTCTGGCGTGACGACTGGCCGGTCATCGGAGACGATCCGAGCGGCTCGGGAAAAGGACAGCCGGTACTCGCGCAACGAAAGCCAGACGGCCGCACCGGGCCGATCGCCGTTCCACAGACAAGCGACGAATTCGACGGCGCTTCGCTGGGCCTTCAATGGCAGTGGAACGCCAATCCGCGTGCGGACTGGGCATCGCTGGACGCGCACCCAGGCTTTCTCCGCCTGGCCAGCGTGCGGGTGCCAAAGACCCGCAACGATGGGTCGCCGGCAGTGAACACCCTTTACGACGCCCCGAATTTTCTCCTGCAAAAATTCCCTGCTCCCGCGTTCACGGTGACAACTTCCCTACAATTCTCGCCGGCGGCCGAGGGCGAGCGCGCGGGCCTCGCCGTTTTCGGATTCGACTATGCCTGGATCGGTCTTCGGCGAACCGCATCCGGATTGCGGATTGTTTACGCCGTCAATCGGGGCGCCAACCGGACAGGCGCCCAGGAAAAGGAGATCGCGGGCGCCGACGCGGCAACTTCGATTGTTTTCCTGCGGGTAACCGTCGAGGAAAATGCGGTGTGCCGTTTCGCGTACAGCTTCGACAACCGGGCATTCACCCGGATCGGCGAACCCTTCCAGGCTTCGGGAGACCGCTGGATCGGAGCCAAGGTCGGCATTTTTGCGAGCGCGATGCCGTCGGCCTCGGCGCTTGGCTTTGCCGATTTCGACTGGTTTCGCGTCACCCCAGTGATCCCTTAAACCCCATTTTTGCATCTTTCCACTCCATGAACCGCTCATTTGCCACCCCCCTGGTTTTCGCCCTGGCCGTTGGAGTCAACTTCCTGCGCGCCGACTCACCACCCGCATTTTATTCATGGGCGGCAACCCCGCCGATGGGTTGGAATAGCTGGGACGGATTTGCCACGACGGTGACCGAGGCGCAGACCCGGGCGCAGGCCGAAGTGATGAAGGAAAAGCTTTCAAGCCACGGATGGAATCTGATCACCGTGGACATCCAATGGTACGAGCCGAACGCGACGGGCTTCGACTACCGCAAGGGCGCAAAACTCGATATGGACGGGTGGGGCAGGCTGATTCCGGCTGTAAACAAGTTTCCGTCGGCTTCCGCGGAGCGCGGCTTCAAGCCGCTCTCCGATTACGTGCACAGTCTGGGCCTCCGATTTGGCGTCCACCTTCTCCGCGGCATCCCTCGCCAGGCGGTCGCCGCCCGGACTCCGATCAAGGGCACAACGTACACCGCCGCCGACATCGCCGACCCCAAGAGCATCTGCAAATGGAATGACGATATGTTCGGCGTCGATATGGCAAAACCCGGGGCCCAAGAGTATTACAATTCCGTATTTGAGCTGTTCGCGTCGTGGGGGATCGACTTTGTAAAGGTCGACGACCTTTCCCAGCCCTACCACCTGTCTGAGATCGATGGCATCCGCCGGGCGATCGACGGTTGCGCACGCGCGATCGTCCTCAGCACCTCGCCCGGCCCCACGCCGGTCGCCGAGGGAGCGCACATCAGCACGCATGCCAATATCTGGCGCATCAGCGGCGATTTCTGGGACCATTGGCCGCAGCTCCTCTCCCAGTTCGACCGGCTGAACGCCTGGACTCCCTATCGCGGCCCCGGGCATTTTCCCGACGCCGACATGCTGCCGCTCGGCACGCTTTCCATGGGCAAGCGACTCACCCATTTCACGCCCGACGAACAGGTCACCCTCATCACGCTATGGAGCGTCGCGCGCTCTCCGCTCATCCTCGGCGCAGACCTGACCAAGCTCGACGACCCGACTCTGGCGCTGATCACAAACGACGAGGTGCTGGCCGTCGATCAAACCAGCACCGGCAACCGGCAGTTGTTTCATCGTGACGGCTGCTACGGATGGGTGGCCGACGTGCCCGGCTCGCGGGACAAGTACGTCGCGCTTTTCAACACTAGCGACGATCAAGCGAAGCCCGTGCAAGTCAGTCTTTCGGAACTCGGGCTGAGCGGCGCCGTTCGGGTTCGCGACCTCTGGCAAAAAGCGGACCTCGGCGGGGTGACCGGCCAATTCGCCCCGACGATCAATCGCCACGGAGCCGGACTTTACCGGTTCTCGCCGATCGACTAAATTCAACGCGTCCGGCTCAGTTCGAAAGCCACTCGCAGGCGAGTTGGGAGTTTAGTCAAGATAGCGGTCACTAATTTATACTTCCAGTCGGGGACGACAAATAGCCGGCCGCTTCGCAATCCCGCGAGCGAGGCCGCGACCACGCTGTCGGCGCTCAACCAGAATGATCGGGGAGCTCTTTTGTCTCGGTGGACCCCCATCGCGTCATGAAACTCCGTATATGTGAATCCGGGGCAGAGCGCCTGGACGATGACCTTGGACTTGATGCTGCGAAGATCGAGGTGCAGCCCCTCTGTAAATGCCGTCATCCAGCTCTTGGTCGCTCCGTAGCTGCCCGTGCCAATTCCCCGGACAAACGCCGCCACGGAGGCGACATTGACGATCGCCCCGCGGTTTCTCGGCACCAGGTTTCCAAGCGCCGCGTGGCACAGGCTAAGGGTCGCAAGAATATGCAGCCGGTGCATTCTATCGTTGGAACTGAGTGCCCCCTCCCAGAACAGTCCATCGACTCCAAATCCGGCATTGTTGACCAACAATTCCAGGTTTGGATCGGCTCGGATGCGTTTGCCCACCCCTGCGACATCGGTTTCCAGCGTCAAATCGGCAACCAGGACCTCGGCGCGCGTTCCGTGAGCGGCAGCGACCTCCGATGCGACGGCGTCCAGCCGGTCTCTTCGCCGGGCCACCAGAAGCAGATCGTGCGTTGGCGCGAGCTTCCGGGCGAAGGCCTCTCCGATTCCGCTGGACGCCCCGGTGACCACGGCCAGCGGACGCGGGGATGACGGCTTGGCTGAATGGGTCGATTGCATTGCGGTGAGGCTATCGACCTTAGTGCCCGGATCAAGCCGCCCAAGGCCGCATATGGCGCCGGGCGCAACGGGGCTGTTGCGGATGTGCTTACCGAGGGTTTAATTCCAACTTGTCCATGTGCCGCGTGTTCCCTTACTGCGCGTCCTCCCATTTTCGGCGGCTCGTCCCGCCAGGGCTGGCTGCAATTGCGTGCCTGACCTTCGCCCGGGCCCAGACCCAGCCGTTGAATCCGGGCCCGATCATCCGGCTGCCGACTTTCACGGTCACTGAAACGCGCATACTTCCACCTACCGAGTCGTGGCGCTACGCGCAGGTTCCAGGATTCGAAATCCTCTCGGAGGCCTCGGATTCGACGACGGAGCCATTGGTCCACGATTTTCTCCTATTTCACCGGGCCGTGGAGGCGGTCTGGCCGACGGTGCGCATGAACGCCGATGTGGCGACGTCGGTGATTCTTTGCAGCTCGGCGAGCCGCTTCGCCGAATTCGTGCCCGCGAACGTGATTCCCGTCGCTGAACAGACCCTGAGCCTGACGATCGAGGATCGGGAGAATGCTGCGGTCGTCATCAATCTGCAGAACCCCGGCTCTATGAATGCGACCGACATGCCGGATTATTCAAAGCAGCTGCTCCATGACGAATACGTTCATTTTGTGGTCGGCCGGATCGGGCCGCGGACCCCGACCTGGCTTGAATCCGCCCTGGTGAAACTTTTTGGCGCGATGGTCTATGATGAAAACGAGATAGGCCTGCCGGCCATCTCGGACCCCGCCCTCGAGGCTCGAAAGGCATATGCTCCCGCCAAGCCCGGGCCAAATAGACCAGCCGGCCCCCCCGGTCCACCACTGGCAGACGACACGGCCTACGAAACAGCGGTCAAGGCCGGGAACTTCATGCCCTTCGAGCAGTTGTTTGCCGCGGATTCCGACGACTCCCCCGACTCTCCCAAGGCGAGGGAAGCCTACGAGTTCGTCCACCTCTGCCTTTTCGGAGCGCCGGCGGAATACCGACTGGCCTTTCTCAATTTCGCCTATCACGCTTCGCGCGAGCCGGTGACCGAGTCGCTGTTCAAGCAGTGTTTCAATAAAGGCTACGGCGAGATGCTCGCGATTCTATGGGGATACACCGGCTACGCCTCGGACCGTGTATTCAAGATCCAGGATGCCGACGGCCGCCCTCAGGCGGCCATTCCTGCGCTGGTGCTCAGAAAAGCGACGGACGCCGAATCGGCCCGGATGCGGGGAGAGGCCCAGCGCATGGCCGGTCGCACGGAAGAGGCGCGACGCAGCCTAATCGCTCCGTATGTCCGCGGTTCGCGCGACCCCCAGCTTTTGGCTGCGCTCGGCCTGGCCGAGCTCGGCGCGGGGCGCGACGACCGCGCGGAAAAATTTCTCGGGGCTGCGATCGATGCCAAGACCACCCGGGCCCGGGCCTACGTCGAGTTCGCGCGCCTGCGGTATAATGAGGCCTTGTCCAAGCCCTCGGCGCCCGGGAGCCGGCTGGGAAACGACCAGATCGCATCTATCTTGCAGCCTCTTTTCGAAGCGCGGTCGCTGAAGCCGCCGCTACCCGATCTCTACGAGCTGATCGCCGACGCCTGGAGTCACTCCTCGATCGAGCCCACGGCCGGCCACCTCGGCGCGGTCGACGAAGGCGTGCTGCTATTCCCCTACGACATGGATCTGGTCTATGCCGATGCCGAACTGCAGGCGCGCATTGGCCGCAAAGATGCCGCCGCAAATCTGTGTGACATCGGACTCCAGTTTGCGCCCGATCCGGCGATCCAGCAGCGGTTCCGCGGACTCAAGGATTCCCTTTTGCCGACAGCACCCAATAATCCGGCTCGATGAGCCCCCGTTTCTCTTTTCCCGTCCTCATCGCGGCTGCGCTTTTTATCGCAAATCCCGGCTCGAGGATCCGGGCCGCCGAATTCCGAACTGTCCCAGACGTCAGCTACCTCGGGACCGGGCGCTCCGAAAAGTTGGATTTGTACCTGCCCGAGCGCGCCCCGGACGACCCGCCTTCGCCGGCGGTGGTTTGGATTCATGGCGGCGGCGGGACCATCGGCTCGAAAAGCGAGGCGAGGGCGAAAAATGTTTGCGGCACGCTTGCCGCGGCGGGATATGTGTGCGCGAGCATCGACTACCGCCTGGGCGAGAACGCGTGGCCGGTGAGTCTCCTCGATTGCAAGAATGCCGTGCGATTTTTGCGGGTTCACGCGGCCGAATATCATATCGACACGGACCGAGTCGCCGTCATGGGCGGCTCGGCCGGGGGACAATTCGCGCTATTGGTGGGCTTCACTTCGGGCGAACCCGAGCTCGAGCCCCAGTCGCCGTACCCCGGCGTATCGGACATGGTCGGAGCGGTGGTGGACTTGTACGGGGCCACGGATATGCAGACGCTCCAGCCGTCGACTGCGCGGGGAAAAGCGGCGCCCGATAGTGCCGGCGAGGAGAACGCCAGCAGATTGCGCGAGGTTTCGCCGGTTACCTATGTCATGCCCGATTCGCCCCCGGTCCTCATCATCCACGGCACGGCGGACGCCGATGTCCCTTTTTCCCAATCTTCCGAACTCGACCGGGTGCTGACGCAAAACGGCGTCGCCCATGAATTCGTGGCCCTCGATCTCATTGGGCACACCTTCGATCTGACGACCTGGCAGGGCAAGCCGCTCCCCCGCGACCTGCGGCCCGTCGTCCTCGGATTTTTTCGCCAGTATTTCGGAATTCCCGCGCACGGACTTCCGGTATCTGTCCTGCCGCCTTCTCCGCGCATCCAGATCGATCTCGACGGCGCCTGGAAGTTTTACCCGGGTGAGGATGCCCGCGGCCCCGACGTCGGCTATGACGATTCTGGATGGCAAGCCGTCACCGTACCGCACACCTGGAACGCGTTCGATGGCGAGGATGGCGGAAACAACTACCGGCGCGGCCCCGGCTGGTACCGCAGGCACCTCCAGCTCGATTCCTCTTTCTCCGGCAAGCGGCTGTATCTCCAGTTCGACGGAGTGAGCCTGATGGCCGACGTATATGTGAACGGCGTGCACATAGGCCAGCACAAGGGCGGCTTTGCGCGCTTCCGCTTCGATGCGACCGATGCCCTGAAGACAGGCGAGGACAACCTGATTTCCGTGCGAGCGGACAACGGGACGCTCGGAATTCCGCCGACTTCGGCGGACTTCACATTTTTCGGAGGCATCTACCGGTCCGTCAGCCTTCTAGCGACGAACGAGGTCCAGATATCCGCGACCGACTACGGTTCGCCGGGAGTCTTCCTTGATCAGAATCAAGTGACGCCCGAGCGGGCCAACCTCATGGTGCGTACCCAAGTGGAGAGCTATGCGGACAAGGTCCAGGACGTCGAGGTCCACACCCACTTGATGGATGCGGCCGGCCACGAGGTCGCGTCGGCTGTGGATAAGGGCAAATTGACCGGCGGGGATGCCGTCGAGGAAAGACAGCCCCTTACGGTGCCGCACCCGCACCTTTGGAACGCAAAAGCGGATCCCTATCTGTATACGCTCCGCGTCGATATCCTGGCCAAGGGCGTGCTCGTGGATTCGGTCACCCAAACCGTCGGCCTTCGCTTTTTCCGGGTGGACCCGGACAAGGGTTTCCTCCTGAACGGCCACAGCCTCGATCTGCACGGCGTGAACCGGCACCAGGATCGCATCGACAAGGGTTGGGCGATCTCGATGGCCGATGAGGCGGAGGACTTCGACCTAATTCGCGAGCTCGGATGCAGCGCGATCCGGGTCTCCCACTACCAGCAATCCGACACGTGGTATCAGCGGTGCGACAAGGATGGGATCGTCGTCTGGGCGGAGGATCCGTTCGTGAACGAGGCACTTCCGGCTCCTGAATTCCTTGACAGCGCAAAGCAGCAGCTCCGCGAACTCATCCGGCAAAATTATAATCACCCCTCGATCTGCTTTTGGAGCGTTGGGAACGAGACCCGGGGCGATGCCGCCGACAACGTCATCGCGGAGCTGGCCAGCGTCGCCCATGCCCAGGATCAAACCCGCCTGTCCACGTACGCCTCGAACGCGAAGGAGAGCGACCCGAAGAACTGGCATACGGACGTTGTCGCCTTCAACCACTATGCCGGCTGGTACACGGATGAGTTCACGGCGCTGCCCGCCTGGATCGACAATATCCACAAGCTCCATCCGCAATCCTCGATCGGAATTAGCGAATACGGCGCGGGGGCCAGCATTTTCGAGCACGAGGAGCCGCCGCCGCGCCCTGATACGAAGAGCCATTTTCACCCGGAAGAATACCAGTCAAGACTTCACGAGTATTCCTGGCTCGCGCTCCACGACCGGCCGTACCTTTGGGGAAAATTCATCTGGTGCATGTTCGATTTTGCCTCCGACGGCCGCAGCGAGGGGGACCACGACGGCCGCAACGACAAGGGGCTGGTCACCTACGACCGAAAAATCCGCAAGGACGCGTTCTACTGGTATAAGGCCAACTGGACCGACGAACCTTTTGTCTGGATCACGAGCCGCCGCTTCTTCGTGCGGCACAAGCCTCTGACCGAAGTCAGGGCCTACTCAACCGCTTCGGATATCGAACTGATCGTCAATGGCGTCTCCCTCGGCACGCAGCATTCCGCGGATCACCTTTTCCACTGGCCTGGCGTCACGCTTGTCCCCGGAGAAAACCACGTCGCAGCGACCGCACATTTCGGCGAACTCGCCTTCACCGACGCCTGCACCTGGATTTACAGCAAATTGCCGGAAAAGAGCGCCCCGCCCGAAAAAACCGATCCGCCCGATAATAGCGCCCCTCCCGCGAAAAAATCATGATTGATTTGGCTCCCCTCGCAGTGAGAATCTCCCTCTTCACACCGGACGCTTAGCTCAGTTGGTTAGAGCACGTGTATCACACACACGGGGTCACTGGTTCGAGCCCAGTAGCGTCCATTCTCAGGGTTGACTTGACCAAAAGTAGGTCATGCTTATGACTTACCTCATGACCATGCTAACCGTCTCCAAGGCCAAGGCCCAGTTTAGCGGAATAGCCAGAAAAGTCGTTCGTTCACGCAAGCCTGTGATCGTTCGGGTGCCCGACGGATTTATACAGATTGCGCCCTACGAACTCCCCCAGGAGGTTCCGGCCTTCCCGAAGGGAAGTCTGAACCTGTTGGCAAGGGAGAGCGAATTGCACAACACTTTTGGCGAGGCGCTTTGAGAGACTGTACGACCGACTTATGAATCGCTGGGACGTAGTCTTCCTGCGCACGGAGGAAAAGGAGCGTGACGGACATCCGGCCGTCGTCCTTTCTCCACCCGACATCCTGGACGACCCAAAGCAACAGCGATTTAACGTCGTCCTTGGAACCAAGAAACAGCCGGCCGAGCAGGCTCGAGGCCACCATGTAATTCTCGACGAAGCCGATGGGCTGGAATTTCCGACGCTGGTCGATTGCTCGCTGGTCTACGTTGCCCGTAAAGTTTCCGTTCTGCGTTCAAGCGGTTCAGTGACGGTCCATCGGCGTCAGCAGATTCAGCGTCTCTTACGCGGCTACCTTGGCCTCGGGTGAGTTTTTCGAGACCGCAACCAAACGACAACCAACGTGCGCCGGCACTCACCGGTTTTAGGTAATTGGGGATCATCCGCACTGGGCGATGACGCGCAGGCGGTAGTTGTGGAAGGAGCGGAAGCCATAGGCTCTGCGCTGGATGAGAGTGACAGCAGAAGCCAGGGCGCGCCTTAGTTCATGCACGTCATGGACTTTCAGAACTTCAATAAAATGGGCGCAGAGGTCTTTGAGTGACATTGAGTGACTGAGAACGACAGGTTTTTGTGCCACGTGGCGAGCTAATCGGTTGGCGAAGAGATATACCCTTGCGAATAAAAACTTATTCACATATCTTGACTGAATAACAAATCTTGGGAATGGTGCCGGTGTGCCTGATTTTGAAAAAGTCCGGGCAGCTCTTTTCGATCCGGCCAAGGATTACGGCCACCGTTTTGATGACGTGGTGCGATTCCTCCGGGGATCGGGCTGGGAGTTGCGCCGAAAAGGCAGCCATCGTATTTTTGTTCGTCGAGGCGTCCCGGTTCTTTTGAATCTTCAGCCGGAGAAAGACGGAAAGGCAAAGGCCTATCAGATTCGACAAGTCCGCAAGACTCTCGCGCAGTTCAATTTGTAAGCCATTACGTGAATCCAGAATAACACGAAAGAAAAACATGCCTGCCCGAACGACCATCAAGGACTACGATGTCCATGTCTACTGGGACGACCGCGCGGAATATTTCGTCGCTGAAGTCCCTGAAATTCCTACTTGCGCGGCGGACGGCCCAACGCCGAGCGAAGCGATTGCCAATCTGGAGGAGACGTTTGCCGTTGTTAAAGAATCCTATGCCGAGGAAGGAATGTCTGTGCCGGCGCCAAAGCCAGCGTTGCCCATTTCGGTGCAAGAGCTGAGCGCGCTAACCGACATTGTTAAGATATCACGCTTGGCCGAGTTGGCGGGAATATCGGGGCAGACACTCGCCACCAAGCTCAAGCGCCGTACTGAATTTAGCGTCAGTGAGGCGCGTAAGATCGCCCGCGCTCTTAAAGATTATGGACTGACGTTGAAACGGGACGAGACCTCTGCCCTGCTGGCGGATCCCGATTTTGCGACGCATTTAGCCCGTATGAAAGCAGGCAGGGTTCATTACCAGTCTCCGGATTGATCTTCTGGACTGCGCCGACAGGCTTTCGCCATGTCAAAAAAAGACGCGCTGGCTCTCCGCCGCCTGCTCGCCGCGGGGCTGTCCTTCTTTGCGATTCCTGCCTCGGCCGCGCTCAGCGTTTCAAGCGATTTTGAAAACGGCTCAGCTCGGGTGCTGGCATGTTCCTGCCCAAGTGCGGTAAGGGCAGCCAAGACGCGACGTTTCAGAGATCATATAAAGTCACTGGCTGCGGTCGTCGAAAATCGCTTCGACCGGGACTTTAAACAGGCGCGCTATTTTAAGAGCGAGCGGCAGGCTCGGATCGTACTTCTCCACTTCGATTGAGTTCACGGTTTGGCGAGACACGCTAAGCTTCTCCGCCAAATCCGCCTGGGACCACTCCTTGTTAACCCTCAGCTCACGAAGTCGACTTTTCATCGATAGCGGCGGGACAAAGTGGTGGCACTAACAACATATAGGAAGAGAATTACAGCAAATGTTCTCAGGAACCCTAGCCCATGTTCCAAACTGGTAGATTGAAGAACCCCGATACCTCCAAGCAGGCTTATGGCAGTGGAGAAAAAGACGGCTCCGGTCATGGCAAAGAGCACCGCCTCAACTTGAATACGCCGCTGAAGTTCGTCCAAGCTGTGAATCCATCGCCAGATGCTTCGAGCGTAGAGCAAACATGGAAAGAGCGGTAACAATGTTACTGCTGACCGCAATGGAAGGGGCCACGCCGGATGGTGCTGCAACATCCAAGACGCTGTTAGAGCGAGCAAAAGGGCGACGAAGGCCCAGGCGTTCACTTTCATGTCAGTCTTAAACGAGTATCCTTTTCCGCACTGGAGAGCTTCAGGAAGGGAGGTTTTGGTCATGCGAACAATGTAAAGCATACTTGTCAGATGTCAAGCATGCTTTGCATTATTTGCGCTCGATAACTTCATGACGAGATCATCGCCGGTTCCACCGTCATTGCCACCTCTTGGGTTGCAGCTCATCCAATGGATGGCGCAACGTGAATTGGCCCAGTTGCTGGTTGGCCTTTTTTTGGGGGTGCATCTCGCCCGAATGAAGACGGGCAGGATGCGTTATCGGCGATAGATTAACTTTCGGTATTCGCAACCAAACAGCAACCAGGCTGCGCGCTCACTCTGCGATGAGTGAGTCCAGTAGCGTCCACCATCTACGCCTCAGACAAGGTTCTGGCGACGTATTGATTGAGGCTATCTCCACGTGCCATCGCCTTGAGGGCGACTTTCCTATGAATATCAGGGGAAAGACGCACAATGAACTTTCCGCTATATTTCCGGTTGGCGGTGGAAGCAGGGAGGGGTCTCCCTTCCTTGATCAAGGTTTCAACCCATTCTTCAACAATGATCTGAAGTTGCGCCAGAACCTCCGCTTCGCTCGATCCATGACAGCTTTGCCCGACAAGCGGGGGGGCGCTGCCGACATAGCATCGGTCGTCGGCGCTCCATTCGACAATTTTGAGGTATCGTCTGGCGGCTTTTTTTTTCTGTGCGACACTGGGTTTCATTTCTGGGAATCCTCGATGGCTTTGCGTGTCTGTTTCTCTTGGTAGTGCAACGCATCGTCTCCTGGCTTGCCGGATATCGTCACCCGGAGTCCCTTTGGGTGCTCCAGGTTGCGATGGCTGCCTTTACCACTGCGATTGACGAAGCCGGCACGCTCAAGATCAGAGATCAACTGGCGAACCTTGCGCGGCATTAATAGTAGTATCAGAGTGATATCACAAAAGTCAAGCGGCGATTACATGGAGCAGCCGGCAACCAAACGACAACCCAAATGCGCAGGCACTCTGGACGGTTGGACTCCAGCAGCGTCCAGGGTTTCGGAATCCGAAACCTTGCCGCGCCGAAGCCCAGCGGGCGATCAGAGCAACTGGCAAGCCTCGCCAAATTCAAGGCGCGGGCCGCGAGGATGGAGTTTTATGGCGTCGCCATAGCCGAGATTGCACAGGAAGTTCGACTTTACGGCGCCCGCCGCGATGAAGCTTCCGGCGGCGGTGCCGGTCCCGGGTGGGACTGTGGGAAAAAACTCCTGATCGACCCTGGCATTGTCGAACCCGGACATCGGTCCGCAATCGAGACCGAGCGACCGCGCAGCGAGCATGAAGTATGCGCCTTGCAGGCTGCCGTTGCGCATCGCGGTTGAGGCCGCCAATTCTGGCGATTGCGCGAACATGACTTTCATGGCTGGCATCGCTGGAAAGAGGCGGGGCAATTGTTCATAGAATTTTGAGTCGTAGGCGATGATGGCGGTGACAGGGGCCCTCATGGTCTTGTCCACATTTCCCGCCTGCAACGCAGGTCGGAGCCGCTCCTTGGCCTGCCGGGTGCGCAAGAAAAGGATTCGCGCCGGGCAACAGTTGGCGCTTGTAGGTCCCCATTTCATCAAATCGTAAATCTGGTGCAGAAGATCGTCCTCGACGGGGCGGTCGAGCCATGCGCTGTGGGTCCTGGCTTCGTTAAACAAAACGTCACAGTCGTCGCCGCTCAAACAATGACTCGTGGTATCCTGCGCAGTGGAGATCATGACGCCGATGCTACAGCACACTCGGGCGATTTCCCATACCGTCAATACCCCATGAAGGCCGGAGGGGCGACCCTATCGGGTCACATTTCAATTTCCAACAAGACTGATCTGTCTTTGGAGAGACGATGCTGTCGGCGGCGCTCCGATTCCTGGAATCTGTTGAGAGTTGAGACGTGCCCCCACCCGAAGGCAGAGGAAGTCCTAAATCACCAAGGAACAAGGGCGTCGTGACTGGGGTCAATCTTGGGAGCTATGCCTGTCAAAGCAGCGATAGATCGGGCCCGCCGCGATGCCCGTCAGGGCAAGAAGCCGTCAACGCAGGCGGGTGAGTTCGTGAAGGAGGAGATGCGCCGGTTCCACGAAGGCAACGGGACGATCCTCTCCGCGCGCCAAGCAGTGGCGGTGGGTTTGTCCGAAGCTCGCCGCGCCGGGGTGAAGCTTTCCGCGCCGAAGGGCGACGTAGCCATGCGGCGGAAGGCGAAACACGACTTGGACATCGGCCAAGGCAGGGCGCATCCTTCTCCGTCCCGTTCGCGAGGCGCGAAAAAGGCAGCCCGCACTCGCGCGCGCCGCATGGCGCCCTGAACTTGTTTCTGGTGGTGCTCTTCGGTGAAGATTGCACCTGCTTCTTCCGACGGCAACCAAACGGCAACCAAGCTGCGCGCTCACTCTGAACGGTTGGACTCCAGTAGCGTCCATTCTCCGGGCCCAGGGCTTGATCTGCAAGAACCTGAGCTCGGGTAACACCCTATATCCGTTGCGTGCCCTGTCTCGTATTCTCGGGGACGATTCGGAAACAAAAGGACTCATGTTACAGAATACTCAAGAGCTCTACGGCAAGAAGCTCGCCGCATTGGACGGAGACATCGGGCACATTAAGGATTTCTACTTTGACGACCAAGCCTGGGCGGTTCGCTACGTGGTTGTGGACACCGGAGCATGGCTGACGGGACGCCTTGTCCTGCTCTCCCCCCATGCCTTTGAAAAATTGGACCAGCACGAAAGTGCGCTGCAGGTGAAGTTGCACAAGAAACAGATCCAAGACAGCCCCTCGATCGCATCGCATGAGACCGTCTCCCAACAGTTCGAGGCGAGCTACTATCGTTCTTACGGCTGGCCGGTGTACTGGGAAGGAGGCCAGATGTGGGGCGCGAGCGGCGATCCGCTCCGCCTGTCTCCGCAACCCAGGGATTTCGCCGTACGCCGGGCGCTCGAACCCCGGGCCGACCGTCATCTGCAGAGCACCAAGGCGATGACCGGTTACCACATTGAAGCGGTCGACGGAACGATCGGCCATGTGGCCGGCTTCCATGTGAACGCCCGGAGTTGGGCCATTTGCGAGCTGGTCGTCGAAACCGGTCACTGGCATTTGGGAAAGCAAATCCTCGTTTCACCTAGCAAGATCGAACGGATCGACTTTTTGGAAAGGAAGGTCTTCGTGAAGCTGACGAAGGCGGACGTCCAACGTACCGGTGAGGACGAAGTCGCAAAAGTTGGTGCGACGACTCACTGATCAGGGGTTCCTCCCGATTGACTTAAAGGCTCTTCAATGCGGCACGATACTGCGGCTCAAGTTCTTCGGCGGACGAAATGCTCAGGGCAAGATTTCGGATTATTCCGTCCTTAAGATCGTAAATCCAGCCGTGTACCGCCAATGGCTGCCCGCGGCTCCAGGCGTCTCGCACGATCGATGTCTGGCAGACATTGTTGACTTGTTCGATCACGTTCAACCCGCATAGGAGGTTTATGCGGGCCTCCTCTCCGATGCCCGCGTGCATGCAGTCCTTGTGCTTTTCCAAGACATCCTGCACATGGCGAAGCCAATTGTCGGCCAATCCAATCCGTTCGCACCGCAGCGCGGCGCGAACCCCGCTGCAACCAAAATGGCCGCAAACGATGATGTGCTTCACCTTAAGCACGTCGACTGCGAACTGGATCACGGACAGACAGTTCAAATCCGTGTGTACAACAACGTTTGCTATATTCCGGTGAACAAACAGTTCACCCGGAAGCAGGTTAACGATCTCGTTCGCCGGCACCCGGCTGTCGGAACATCCGATCCACAAATATTCGGGCGACTGCTGCCGGGAAAGCTTCAAGAAGAACTCTGGATCTCTCTGGGTAATGGCGCGGGCCCAAGCACGGTTTTGCCTGAAGAGGTGGTCGAGTTGGTCCATTGAAGGTCCGATGCTTTAACCGAAGGTGGAATTGTCGATGAAAATTGCCGAGCCGATGGCGTCGCAACGCGGCAATCAGCACCGACATGCACCTGCCGGTGGGCTTTCGGAAGGAAGATGAATCTTTACGTCGCCTGTCGCCATGACCTAAGTTGATAGAGGTAGCGCTGCAAAGCTTCTAGCTTCGGCTTTTCGAATTCTGAGCGGCTAGATGTTTCCGTCACACAGGCAACACCACCCTTTCCAACCCCATTCCTCCATGAAAAACTCGTTCTTCCCCTCGTTACCCCTCGCGATGTTTTCCGCGTTGCTGTGCGTCAACTACACCCAAGGCCAGGTGGCGGATGTGCCGAACTCCAGGGCTATCGCCGGCATTCCCGTCAACGACATCGAGGCCAATGTTCACTCCTACACCTTGCCCGACCTCCTGAAGTTGTCCAACGGCCAGCCGGTCACAGACGCCGCCACGTGGATCAATCAACAGCGCCCGGAAATCGTCCATTTCTATGAAACGCAAGTCTATGGTCGCGTTCCGCCCAATGCCCCAAAGGTGACTTGGGAGGTAGCCAGCGTTGACCGGACCGCCTTGGATGGCACCGCCGTTTTGAAACATCTGATCGGCCACATGGGCGGCCCTGATGGGCCGACGATCAAAGTCACGCTTTACACTCCCGCCAATGCGACCAAGCCAGTGCCCGTGCTCCTGGGCATCCAGTTTGGCGAATTTGGGGCACGCCGCGGGCGGGCTCCGGCCGCCAACCCGGCGCCTGGCGGCGCGGCGCCGGCCGTGGCCGCGGCAAACCCGGTGGTGAACGCCGGAGCGGCTCCCGCTCCGCGCGCCGGCGCACCCGGTCGCGGTCCGGTCGGTCCGCCCATCGCCCGATTGATCGCGGCCGGATTTGGCTATGCCTCATTTAACAAGGGTGATATCGAGACCGATATAGAAGGCCCCTCGTTGAATCCCAACGTCAACATTGTCCGCAAACTAGCGCTCGCGCCCGGCCAGACCGCCCCAGAGCCGGACGAATGGGGTGCCATTGCTGCTTGGGCCTGGGGTATAAGCCGAGTCGTAGACTACCTTCAAACCGACTCCGATGTGGACGGCACGCGTGTGGCCATCACGGGCGGCTCACGTTTGGGCAAAACCGTTTTGTGGGCGGGCGTGAACGATCAGCGCATCGCGATGGTCATCGCTTGCAGCAGTGGCTCAGGCGGCGCAAAGATCGCCCGGCGCAATTACGGTGAGACTATCGCGCACTTGGTCGCCCCCACGCGCTATCCATATCAGTTCGCCGCCAATTATCAAAAGTATGCCGCGGACCCAAATACATTGCCAATGGACACGCATATGCTCGTTGCGGCCATGGCCCCGCGCGCGCTGCTGCTGCATACTGCGGCCCACGGCGACAATTGGTCCGACCCGAAGGGGGAGTACCTCGCTGCCATCGCCGCCACACCCGCCTATGAGTTGTTGGGCAAAAAGGGTCTGGACGTCACCCCCCAGGACGGCATGGTCACGGGCAAATTCTTGGGGGACGATCTCGCCTTTTACCTAAATAATGGCGGCCATGCCGCCCTTAACTGGGATATTGCCCTGCAATATCTGACCGCACATTTCCGCCCTGGAAGCTGAGGGACTCCAGAATCTATCGAAGCGTGATTCTGGGCGCGAGGGAGACAAGATTGAGCGCATGGCAAGAACGACCCTATTGCGTGCTCGAGTCGACAGTGTGCGGAAATGAACGAAGGTCCAAAGCATCGACGAGTAATACTGGTCGTGGCGATTTTTTCGCTCCTTGTTACTTGTGCACGCGCTCAAGACAAAGCCCACGTCAGCGCCATAATTGACGGGAAGAAATTGCAGTTCGCTCCTGAAATCGAACAGAAGTTAGCCACAGACTTTATAATTCTTTTGGAAAATTGTCGCGATGCGTCTGTGAATGACGGGAACACCAACCAGCCCCGTTTTCAGGATGCCGAAAAGCACTCACACTTGACGATTATTTTCGCCAAACGTCAGTCAGTCGAAGTGCCGAATGTGGAGGCGAAAGTCGAGGTGGATGAAATGGTGGTTACTCTGCCGTTATCTTCCGGCGTGATCTGGGTGCATTCAGACCAAGACACTTCACATTTTGCCAAGTGGAGCAGCTATGACACTTATCAGGAAATTCAACGCATCTTAAAAGATGCGCAGAAGCCCGTTTTAAGCCAGTGATGGCCCCGGCCCTGGACGAATGAGAGCCCGTGGGTCAGCTTGACTTCACTTCCCTGGGAGCAGGGCGCTTACCCGTGTGACGACGCTTGCCCTGACTCTAGTTCTCCTCGCTGCGGTTCTGCACGCAACGTGGAACCTTTGCGCCAAGCGCGCCGGCGGCGGACTTCCCTTTGTCTTGCTTGTCGGCTTGGTAAATGTCGGTCTCTACGCGCCATTCGTGGCGGCCTATTGGCTATGGCGCCATCCTGTTTTGTCCCCGGCTGCTTTGGCTTGGATCTTCGGCAGCGGGATCCTCAAGACTGGCTATGCGCTTTTTCTACAACGCAGTTACCGGAAGGGCGATTTTTCGTTGATCTATCCGCTGGCGCGGGGCACCGGGCCCTTGCTCTCCACGTTTGCCGCTGTCCTGATTCTCGGCGAGCGGCCAAGTCTTCTGACGATCATCGGAGGGCTCCTGGTCGTCGCCAGCATATTTTTCATTGCTGACGGCTCCCGGCTCCTGCGGCAAGACCGGGCCCATTTGCGCGTTGCCGTTGGCTACGGGATCATGACGGGGATCTTTATCGCCGCCTATACGATCTGGGACCAACACGGGGTGGCCGTGCTCGCTGTCGCCCCGCTCCTCTACGACGCGGGCACCACGGTGACGGGCGTCTTATTGCTCGCGCCTTTTTCGATCCGGTGCTGGCCGGAGATCGAGAGGCATTGGCACGAACATCGACTCTTCGTCTTCGGAGTCGCCGGTCTTTCCTCGATCTCGTACATCCTGGTGCTGACCGCGCTCGTATTTACCCCGGTGAGTTACATCGCCCCGGCGAGGGAAGTCAGCGTCGTCATCGGCGCATTCATCGGCGCAAAATATCTGAGGGAAGGAGACCAACGGCGCCGGTTGTGGGCGGCGGCCGCCATCGCTGTGGGCATCGTGGCACTCGCGCTCGGGTAACGGTGCTACCAAACCAGAATCTCTAACCGACTTTTAAGCGTCTGTCGCTTGGCTGAAGCGCTCGTTCCAGTCTTTCGGCAATTCCGCTCAATGGGAAATTCAGGGGGGCCGCGTCGTAAATCAAACGTCGGACGACCGCGGCCGTATAGATGCCGTCGGTCGGCAGGTTCAGCAAAGGGAGCCCGCAATCTGCAAAAACGTCGTGAACAAACAGATCGTGTTTTCCCTGATCCGGATCGCGCTCAGAACCGTCATAGAGCTCGATTGCCAGCACGGGGCGACAGTCGTCGACACGGACCACGAGAAAATCGACGTATTGTTGTGCAATCGCCCGGAAAATATCTTGCTGAAGTTGGGCTCGTCTCAGCCAACGGACCTTAAAAATGTCCGCGAGGCGCACTTTCGCAAGAATCACAACATCGGGCAGATCCAACCTGACGAGTGTCTGATAAAACGATGCCTCAAACTCCGTGAACAGCGATTTGTTTAAGGCGTATTGCCCAGGCATAAAGACCGGCTCCTGGCCGCTGGACCTGCGAATTCGGAACTCGCGAACGGCGAATAAGACGCCGGCCACAACGATGAGGGAGAGGGTGAACCACAGTAGCATCTCGAGCTGTATTGCGGGCTATGGATGCCGAATGTGTGCGGCGGGCATCCCGTCGTAGAACGGGATGCCGCAGCCGAATTGACTAATGACCCGAGCGGCGCTCAGCGGATCAGCGTCTGCCAGTGGCTTTCCTTGGCCCGGCTGGCAAATTTGAGCGCGCCCCGTGCCACGTAATCTTTGTATTTCTCACCCAAGACGGAGACGCGAACGTTTTCGAAACCCTCTTCAAGGAGCTTTGTCTGCAGGGCGATGCCGAAGCCCTTGATCAGGCTGCCGCCGCCCGTGACGATGACACTTTGGAGCAATTCCGAGACGCTGTCCGGATCGGCGCGCGTAATGAGTTCGCGCGTCATCTCGAAGACCTTTTGCAGTAGGGCCTCGCAGCCGGCGCCGACCTGGCGGGTGACGTCCAGTTTGCGCGGCTTGCCGCCGACCATGACCGTGGCAATCGCCGGCTTCGAAGCGTCTTCAGCGAGAACATAGGAATTCTTTTCCTTGATCTCTCGGATTCGGCTGACCGTCAGGCCGCTGTCCGGATAGGTGACCAGCGCGTTTTCGAGGATGATCTGGTCCACGGCGTCGCCGGCAAACTGCGTGCTCAATTGGTCGTCGACGGTCGGGTAGTGACCTTGCACCATGCAAACGTCGGTCGAACCGGCGCCGATATCTATGTAGAGCGAGTTGAGCACCGGGTCCTTGTAGTCGGCCTCGGACAGCCGGGATTCGTCGCGGTAGCCAAGAGCCGCAAGGAACGGCTCGGGCACAAAGATGACTTTATTGAAGACGCCCTGCACGGCCGTGCGAACGTTCTCGCGCGCAGCCACATCGGAACTAGCCGGGACGCCGATGACGGCGCGCACTTCCGTGCAGTCCGACGGGAGGAGGCTCCGCAGGTATTGGGCAAATAGGGTTGCTGATGGAATATCATTAATCACGCCGCCTTGCAGCGGACGCACGACATTGAGAATCTGATGCCTATACTTGAGTGCATTGCGGCCAAACAGCGTGGTCGCATTGTTGGGGATCACCCCTTCGATGACGTTTTCCGGGACGTAACCGACAACAGTGGGGATCTGCTCATGCACGCAGGTGTCCTGGCTGCCGAAAGGGCTGGCCATAAGGCAAGAGGTGTTGGTTCCCCAGTCGAGGCCGACGAGGAGGGTCTCGTTTGTTGCGGTTGTGTCTGAAGTGTCGATGACGCCGTTGGCGCTCGGATTGCTGGCAATTTTTGAGGGGGATTTATTCACGGGCGGATGGATTTTTTTTGGTTCGGTTAATCTGCGACCGTCGGTTCAAGCTTTGAAGGTGGCGCTTCGCGGCCCGTTGGAGCGGTTTTATTTCTTGGTAAGAACTTAGCATGGAAAACACCGCGAGGGGTTTGGGCGCTGGCGGTCTGGATCCCATGGATGCATAAGAGAATAGGAGCGAAGAGTTTAGCATCGACTGTGCCAGTTTCTTATATAATTTACTATAAGTATCTTACAAATGCATATTGGCGGACCGTGTCATTCATTTCGCCGCCCGGCAAAAACTTCCTAGCCCGGATCCCGCGCCGGAATTGGTCGTTCAACCCCCGAATTCAACGCAGTGGCTTTCCTGCTGGAGGCATTGCAACTTTTCGACAATATTACCCTGGACGCTCGTGAAAGCAGCTTCCGATCATCGAACCTGGGACATCCTGTTGTGGCAGAAGCTGTGGCGACAGCAGGTCGCGAGAAGGGCATTTTACGAGTTGATGGGCCTTATGCTCATGGGCCGGCGGGACATTCAGGTGCTCAACTGCGGTTATCAAGAACCCGACTACCCGGCATTCGCATTGCGACCCGAATGGGAGATCGAGCGCCTCGGCTTTCAGCTTTACCACCGGCTTATCGGGTCCGAGACGCTAAGGGGCACCGATGTCATCGAGATCGGATGCGGGCGGGGTGGAGGGGCGCGCTTTCTCACCGAAAACTTCGGGCCGCGAAGTTACTGGGCGACGGACAATTCAAGGCTTTTGATCGCCGCAAATCGATTGAGGCGCCGGCCGAGGGCATTGCGATTTCGATATGCCCGGGCGGATCGCGTGCCGTTCAAGGCGGCAACGTTCGATGTCGGGATTGCCGTGGAAGCCACGCACTGCATGAGCGACAAGGCCGCATTCCTCTGCGAGATGGCGCGAGTGCTCCGCCCAGGAGGGCGCCTTCTGATCGCCGATTTCTTCTATCGAAGGGACAGTTCCCCCAGCGCGCTGAGCGTTTTCCGAAAAGCCGTCCGGGAGTCCGCATGGAAAGTGGACGCGGAACAGGACTGGACCAGCAACACCCTCGCGTCGCTTGAAGCGGACTCGCCCCGGCGCGTTGACGAAATCTCCAGGCTGCCCCGTTTGATCCGAAAGTACGTGCTATCCTTCGCCTCAACGGTCGAGAGCCCGCTTTATCAACAGCTTCGCGATGGACGCGCCATGTATGTCCATTTCGCGCTATCTTTGCGCGCTAACCTAGGCAAGGCTGACTCCGGCGGCCGAATCCCGGCGCCGGATCATACCATCGCTGGAACGACGTAGGGCACCCGATACTCCCGAGTCAGCAGGGCGTTGGCCGCGTCATTATTGGTGAATTTCTGCGCGGCCGGATCCGTCTCGAGCGGATAACCATACGTGAGCGGGGTCTTACCAAGGTCGACCTTATTGGCGGCGAGGTGTTCGAGCATGCGGCCGACGGCCTCGGCGAGCGGGGGCTGGCCCTGGATCCGTTCGCGCAGCTCATCGGGAGAAATCGCGCTTCCGACCCTATACGAAATGTTTGCGACGTGGGACAGGCAGCTCGACACGTGGCTTTCGGCCACCGGAATATGCAGGTCTGAGGTCCGCCGGCTTCGCACAGCGTCGATGAAATTGGCCTCATGGAGCGCGTCGCCCTTGAATTCCTTAACCAGCGCGCCGCTTTTATCGTAGGCCTGGACGGATGTATAGCTGACGGGCACCGTGAGACTGCCGCCCTCGCATTGCACGACGACGCCGATCGGCATGCCGCGATAGGTGTCCATTTCATTGGTGCCGGCTTTGACTGGAAGACCGCGCACTTCGAATATGAGCGGCGCGGAAGGATAGTCGTGCACGACGGCGAAGGTGTTTGGAGTCTGCGCGTCGTCCACGTACCCCAGGCGTCCGCCCACGGCAAATGTGCGAGGTGCGATCGCCTCTTCGCCGAGAAACCAGCGGGCCACGTCCATCTGATGGAGGCCTTGGTTGCCGATGTCGCCGTTGCCCGTGGCCCAAAACCAATGCCAGTCGTAGTGGAAATGCTGCCTGCGCGGAGCCTCGAAGGGCGCCGGGCCGACCCAAAGGTCGTAATTGACCGTGGAGGGCACGGGCTGCGGTCCGGTCGTCAGCCCGAGGCTGGCGCGGCGCTTATAGCACAAGCCGCGCGCGGATGTGATCTTTCCGAGATTTCCGGCGCGGACCCAGTCAACCGCCTCCCGTATGCACGGGCTCGACCGGGCCTGCGAGCCGGCCTGAGCGATGCGCTTGTATTTTTCTATGGCTGCGTTCGTCTGCCGCCCCTCCCAAATCTCATGGGACACGGGCTTTTCGAGGTAGATGTCCTTTCCGGCCTGGCAGGCCCATATGGCCTGCAGGGCATGCCAGTGATTGGGCGTTGCCATGGCCACCACGTCGATGTCGGAGCGGGCGAGCACGTCGCGGAAATCGATCACTGTGTCCGATATCCCAAAATCTTTGGTGGCCCGGGCGAGGACGGCCGTGTCGACGTCGCAGAGGGCGACGACGCGCACCCCGGGCACCTTGCCGAATTCCTGGACGAGATTGCGTCCGCGGCTGTTCAGGCCGGCGACAGCAACACGGATGTCGCCATTTGCGCCGGGAACCTGCGCCCATGAGCGGGCTGGCAACGAGCGTGCCGCCGTTGCCAGCGCTGCTGTTTTCAGAAAGGAACGACGGGAGAGTTTGGGCACGGGAATAGATGGATGGGGCATCGGTGGAGGCAACAGGGCGGGGGAGATTCAACTAATTGCGTTCCCGGAAAAGTTCAAATGACCTTCCCCGATATCTTCGGGTTAACGGGCGGCGCCAATTCAGGTTTGTATTGGGACATCAGTTTTAGCAATACGGACCGGCATGAATTCATCCCGCTATCTGATTTCCGGCATGTTTTTGACCACGCTCGCCCTGGGCGCTGACGAAGGCTGGCGACCGCTTTTCAATGGCAGGGATTTTGCGGGATGGAGCACATTCATGGCGGCCCCTCCCCCGGAGACAGATGTTCCCGGCCTGAAGCGCGACGAAAAGGGCGCCTACCTCGAGCCGATCGGATTCAACCGCGATCCGCTGCACGTCTTCATCATCGAGACGGTGGACGGGCGCCCCGCCATACACGTCTCCGGAGCCGGCTTCGGCGTTCTGACGACCGACGAGACTTTCGCAAATTTTCACCTGCGGATGCAGGTCAAATGGGGCGAGAAAAAATGGGGCTACAAGCGAACCACCCACGCCGCGCTCGACGCCGGCCTTCTCTACTTTGCGCGAGGCCCTGCCGGGATCGATCACGCCACCTGGCCGCGCTGCCTCGAATTTCAAATTCAGGAAAAGGACTTCGGCGACCTTTTTGCCCTTGGAATGACGGAAGTCACCGGTAACACCCGCATCGTTCCGGATACCGTCAATGGCCGTCAGACAAAAACCTACTTCTACGACCCCCGGGGAACGCCGATCGTGTTTGTCGCCAAGCCGCCCATTGGCAACCGGCTCAGGAGGATTGAGGACATGGAGCAGCCGCATGGCGAGTGGAACACCCTCGACCTCGTCTGCTTTGGCGACAGCAGCATTCACATCGTCAACGGCAAGGTCGTCAACCGGCTGTACCACGCGCAAATTCCCGACGGTTCCGCGCTGACCACCCTGGATTCGGGGCAGATCTGCCTGCAAACGGAAGGCGGCGAGGTATACTACCGCGACATCGAGGTCCAGCCGATCACGGCTGTCCCGGCGGAATTTGCCGAGAAATAATTTCTGCTTTAACGTGCCGCCGATGTCGTCCAAGCCACAGGGCAGCGGGATCATTCGCATCCTGGGATGGAGCGCGGTGATCGCGCTTGGGACGGGTGCAGTTGCGATATTGGCCTTCGTCCGAGGCGAACCGGTCAGCTCCCTTTGGATGGTCGTCGCAGCAGTCTGTGTATTTGCCGTTAGCTATCGCTTCCATTCCGCTTGGCTGCTGGCGAAGGTACTGACGGTGGACGACTTCCGGGCGCCGCCATCCGTCGTCAAGGCCGACAGGAAGGACTTTGTCGCCACGCCGAGGTGGGTCGTCTTTGGCCACCACTTTGCGGCGATCGCGGGTCCGGGGCCTCTGGTGGGTCCCGTGCTGGCGGCGCAGTTCGGGTACCTGCCCGGACTCCTTTGGATGCTCATCGGGGCAACCTTGGGAGGGGCTGTCCACGACAGCGTCATCTTGTTTTGCTCAATCCGGCGCGGAGGAAAATCGCTCGGGCAGATGGTGAAGGACGAGGTGGGGCCATTTGCAGGCCTCGTGACGCTGGTTGGGATCGTCACGATCATGGTCATGATCCTCGCGGTCCTCGCACTGGTCGTGGTGAAGGCCCTGACGAACAGCCCGTGGGGGCTATCGACAATCGCCGCCACGATCCCGATCGCTTTGGTCATGGGGATTGCGATGCGTTCGGCTCCGAACCGACTCGGCTGGATAAGCGGCCTGGGGATCGTGGCGCTGCTCTTCGCAGTCTGGGGAGGGCAGTACATCGCGGGATCCCGATTTGAGGCATTCTTCACGCTCACCGGACCCCAACTGGCCTGGACCATAATCATCTACGGAATGCTTTCGGTGCTGCCGGTCTGGGTGCTTCTCGCTCCGCGGGACTATCTCAGCAGCTTCATGAAGATAGGGACGGTGGCCGCCCTCGCCGGTGCGATCGTCATCCTGGCGCCTGCGCTTAAAATGCCGGCCGTCACGCCGTTCATCGACGGAAGCGGCCCGGTCTTTGCGGGCCCGGTATTCCCGTTTTGCTTCATAACGATCGCCTGCGCGGCCATCTCGGGCTTTCACTCGCTCATCGCCTCGGGCACGACTCCCAAGCTGATCTCCTCGGAGCACGATATTCGGACAATCGCCTACGGTGGAATGATCACAGAGATGTGCGTCGGGGTGATGGCGCTGATCGCCGCCTGCTCGATGCAGCCGGGCGAGTATTTCGCGGTGAACATGGCCGGCGATCCCGCAGCTGTCGTCGCAAAGGCGACCTCCCTCGGGTATCCCGTGACGGCGTCGCAAATGGCCCAGCTTGCAGCCAGCGTTGGCGAGAAGACCATGATCGGGCGGACTGGGGGCGCTCCAACTTTCGCATTGGGCATGGCCCACATTTTCGCGGGCGTCCTGCGGGGCCGGACAGCCCTGGCCCTCTGGTACCACTTCGCGATCATGTTCGAGGCGATGTTCATCCTGACAACGATCGACGCCGGAACCCGGGTGGGCCGTTTTCTCGTTCAGGATTTTCTGGGATCGGTGTGGAAGCCGTTCTCGAACACGCGATCGTTGCCCATGACCGCGGCGGCGACGGCAATCTTTATCTCCGCCTGGGGCTGGTTCCTCTACCAGGGCGTCATCGATCCCATGGGCGGAATCAATTCGTTGTGGCCGATCTTTGGTATCGCTAACCAGCTCTTGGCGGTGATCGCTTTGACATTCGGCACGACGGTGCTGATCAAAATGAACCGAAAGCGATATGCTTGGGTCACGCTCCTTCCCCTCGGCTGGCTGCTTTCCGTCACGATGACTGCCGGATGGATGAAGATTTTCTCGGACGACCCGCGCCTCGGGTTTCTTTCCGGGGCCCGGGCCGCGGAGCGGGCTATGGCCGGCGCTTCGCCGGCCGATGCGTCCGTGCTCGCGCGAGAGATCCTCAATGCACGCGTGGATGCGGCAGTGACGGGATTTTATCTTATCATGGTCGTTCTGATCGTCCTCTCCAGCGCCCGGATGTGTTTTAACCTCCTTGGCGGGCGCAATGTCTGCGCGGTGCGCGAGGAACCCTATATCCCAATCTCGGCGCTCGGACGACCGGGGTTGGAGACCTGAGTGGAATCGCTCAGGCCATCAGGACCGTCTTGATATTTACAAATTCACGGATGCCGAAGGATCCGAGTTCGCGGCCAAAGCCGGATTGTTTCACTCCGCCAAATGGCAGCGACGGATCGGAACGGACGAAGGTGTTCACGCATGCCACTCCCGCCTCGAGTTCCTTTGCGGCGATCTCGCGGCCGCGCCGCCGGTTGCGCGTGAAGACCGCCGCGCCCAGTCCGAACGGCGAATCGTTGGCCACAGCGATTGCCTCAGCTTTGTCGCGGACCGGGATGATCGCCGCGACCGGGCCGAACAATTCCTCGTCATAGGCGGGAATTCCAGGCCGTACATCGGTGAGAACGGTGGGCTCGTAGAACCAGCCGGGTCCGGGCAGGGGATGGCCGCCGAGCAGAAGCCGGGCCCCTCCGCGCAGGCTTTTTCGCACTTGGATATGCAGCTCCTCGCGCAGATCGGCGCGGGCGAGCGGGCCGACATCGCATCCGGATTTCATCGGCGGACCGACCTTGCGCGCCGCCATTCTCGCGGTGAAGCGGCGCTCAAATTCCGCGCGCACCTTGTCCACCACGATGAAACGTTTGGCGGCGATGCAGCTCTGCCCGCTGTTGATCAGGCGCGTCGAGGCGCAGACCTCGGCGGCGAGGTCGAGATCGGCGTCGGCCAGAATCACGTACGGATCGCTGCCACCGAGTTCCAGCACGCACTTCTTGAGTGCCCCCCCGGCCAGCGCAGCGGTCTGCCGGCCTGCGGCGCCGCTTCCGGTAAGCGTGACCGCCTGCACGCGCGGATTGGTGATCAACGCGGGCACGCGGCCGGAGGAGACAAGTAGGGTCTGGAATACTCCGGCGGGCAGACCCGCCTTCGAAAAAACAGATTCGATCGCGAGGGCGCATCCACAGACGCTGGAAGCATGCTTGAGCAGAACCGTATTGCCGGCCATGATGGCGGGCGCCGCGGCCCGAAAGACCTGCCAGTATGGAAAGTTCCACGGCATGACCGCCAGCACCACGCCGATCGGCTGGAAGGTGACGAATGAATTCCGGGGCGACCCGGTCGGATGCTCCTCGGCAAGAAGGGCCGAGGCATGCTTGGCATAATAATCGCAACCGAGCGCGCTTTTCTCGACCTCGGCGCGCGCCTGGGCCAGCGGCTTGCCCATTTCGCTCGTCATCAGCTTCGCATGGGCGTTGAGATTCCGCCTCAGAATCGCGGCCGCTGCGCGCAGTACTCGGGCGCGTCTCGCAAAGGAGACGCGGCGCCAGTCGAGAAATGCCTTGTGAGCGCGTTCGGCGGCGGCGGCCTGATTCCGAACGGAAAGCTCGCGATATCGGCGGATCAGTTTGCCGGTTGCCGGATTTATGGAAACGAGAGCCATGAAGGCAATAGTATCGCCGCCTGCGAAAAATCCGCAATTCGGCAAAATAAGCCAGCCGGTGCGGGTTCGCGCTATTTGCTTAATTGGTCTTTCGGGGTGCTCTTGACGCACAATGTGTGCAAAATCCCTCAAGAACTCCCACCTTAAATCGACTTCTGCATTCGGCGGAATCAATTACAACACCCCGGATCTTACCCGACATCCTCCCCGAAGCCCGCGGACGCGCCTCGGCGGGTTCGTCCATCTTCCCCGCCTGATCGACAAGGCGCGCGCCGTAGTGTGCGGCACAAACGGTGAGTTTTCCTATGACTGTCCGATGGACGAGCGATTCTTTACCTTTACCGGCATTAAAGCCTCGGAACTCATGCGCCAGGTCAAAGCGGGTAAGGGCGACGGCGAGCTGCTGGATTGGGTTATGAACCACTTGAAGCCGCGGCGGACGGAGTCGGAAATTGTCGACTGGTCTACCTGGTTTGAGCGGAGGGCCCCGTCGGACGTCGATAGCCGGGGACACTTCAACGAAGTCCACAGGAAAAACGCGCCGAAACGGGAGGATATCGTGACCTGGTTCGACTTTCTCGAGCTCGACGATTTCGTTGCGTTCGGCGGAAAGCCCTGAGCGGCCAACCCCGCGAACGGGGGAGGATGGTTGACGTTGAAGGCGTACAAACGATGATTACACGCGACCCTGCGCCTTATCCCCTGTGAGCGCCGCCGAAGCTAAGAACCCGCAAACGACCGCATCCACCGCATTTCATGCGTTGACGAAGCCGATCGGGCCAATCTGCAACCTGGCGTGCAGTTATTGTTTCTATCTCGAGAAGACGCACCTGTACAAGGGCACCGGCAATTTTCGGATGTCGAGCGAGACCCTGGATGCTTACATCCGCGACTACATTGCGGCGCAGCCGGGTTCGGAGGTCCATTTCGCATGGCAGGGGGGCGAACCGACGCTTCTTGGAGTCGACTTTTTCCGAGAAGTGGTCGCTTTCCAGGAGCGCCATTCCGGCGGGCGGACCATAAAGAACGCTTTCCAAACGAATGGCGTCCTGCTCGACGCGGAGTGGGCGGAATTTTTCATCCAAAATGATTTCCTGGTCGGTCTGAGCATCGACGGGCCGCGCGAGCTGCACGATGCGTACCGTGTCGACAGGGGAGGACAGCCGACTTTCGACCGGGTCATGGCCGGGCTGGAGACGCTCCGGACGCATGGAGTCGAATTCAACACCCTGACGACTATCAACCGGAAGAACGCGCGCCATCCGCTCGAAATATACAAGTTTTTGAAGAAGGTCGGCTCGGGCTACATTCAATTTATTCCGATCGTCGAGCGCGCGGCCCCGCCCGCGGGCGCCGTCCCCGGCCTGTGGCTTGCGCCCCCGCCGGATCATCCGTCGATGGCCGACGCCGAATCCGCGGCGACCCCGTGGAGCGTCAGGCCCGCGGACTACGGAGAGTTTCTCTGCCGAATTTTTGACGAATGGGTGAAGGAGGATGTCGGCAAGGTGTTCGTCCAGCAGTTCGACGCCGCTTTGGCAAACTGGGCGGGCGAGCCGCCCGGAATTTGCGTTTTTTCGAAAAACTGCGGCCGCGCCATCGCGGTCGAACACAACGGCGATGTGTACAGTTGCGACCACTACGTCTATCCCGAGTATCACCTGGGCAACCTGCTCAATGAGTCTTTCGCCTCGATGGTGGATTCGCCGGCCCAGCGCAGATTCGGAGAGGCGAAGTCCGCGACCCTGCCGCGCTATTGCCGCGAGTGCCCCGTTGAGTTCGCCTGCCACGGCGAGTGTCCGAAACACCGGTTTTTGCACACGCCGGATGGCGAGCCCGGCCTTAACTACCTCTGCGCCGCCTACCGCCGTTTCTTCCTGCACATCGATTCCCCCATGCGGACGATGGCCGCTCTCTTGCAGGCCGCCCAGCCTCCCGCGGCGATCATGGAGATTCCGCGCAAGGACTGGATCCGCGGACGCTCTCGTTAGAGGCGCTTACGCCTCGCGCCCGCGGGCTGGGGGCATCTTGCCGGCCCTCGCGGCGTAGCCCCTTGTCAATGCCGACAGTTCGGCGCACACGGAAGCATGGGCGGGATCATAGGCGAGATTGGTCATCTCGAGCGGATCGGCGACCGGATCGAACAACATCGCGCCGTTCGCGCCTTGCGGACCGAATTCGACATACCGCCACTTTTCAGTCCGCACGGCGACGCCGTGAAGAGTCCGCCCCGTCTCGCTCCAGATGCTGTAGGCCGGCCTGCTCCATTCGGCTTCGGGGTCGCGCAGCAAGGGCGTGAGGCTCGTTCCCTCGCCTCCGGGCGGCAGCGGCAGCCCGCAGAGTTCGGCCAGTGTCGAATAGACGTCGATCGATTCGACAATCCGCCGGCAGGCTCGGCCATTGCCGGCCATCGCCGGCGCCGCGATCATGAGCGGCACACGTGTGCCCATCTCGAAGAGGGATCCGGCCTTCGACCACTTGCCCTTCTCCCCGAGCTGGTAGCCGTGGTCCACGGTGAAGACGATGATCGTGTTGTCGCGCAAGCCGAGGCGGTCGAGCTCGGCGATCACCCGCCCGAGGTTCCAGTCCGCGAATGAGGTCGAGGCGATGTAGTGACGGATGGTTTTTTTCGCTTCATCCTCGCTCGCCCCGCGGCCGATGAAGAGGTCCGCGTTGTGCCGGCGGATTGCCGCACTGGGAAATCCGGCCGGCACCGTCGGCCAGGATGCGAAGTCGGGCGTGAGCTGGATCTTGGACAGATCGTACATGTCCAGGAATTTTTGCGTGGTACAGGGCGGGCTGTGCGGCTTGACGAATCCGCAGCCAATAAAGAATGGCTCATCTTTGTGGTCACGCAGGTACTGGATCGCGGTATCCGCCGTATGAAAATCCGCGTGGCCCTCGCCGTTGCCGTCGAGGACGATGAGTTCGTCTGAACTGGCGGCCCGAGTGAGGTCCCCCTCCATGGCCGGCAGGACATAGGCGGTCGCCTGGTCGGACGATCGAAAGTCGGGCTCCTGCTCATGCGCGGCGTCCACGATCCGGAGCCGATCGGAAGCGGCGGGCTGCACGCTGTCCGGCGACGGCCGCGGAATCGCCATCGGTTTTCCACCCGCACCCCCATCGCGCAGTCGTACGCCTCCGCCGATCGTCCAAGCAATGGCGTCGTCGTAGAGGTCGTGGAAGATTTTGCCCGACCTCATGGATGTGTAGCCGTTGTTTCGAAACAGCTGGGGCAGGCTGATCCAATCGGGATGCGCAGGCCGAAAGTCGGTACGGTTGCCCCAGACCATCGTCGTCGTCGGATACCGATTGGTCAAAAGCGACGTGCGCGACGGATTGCACAAAGGGTACTGGCAAAAATTCCGGTCGAAGCGCACGCCGGACGCCGCGAGGGCGTCGAGATTCGGGGTCAGGGCGCCGAACATGCTCCCGTAACAGCCCAGCTCCACCCGCATGTCGTCGGCCATGAAGAAAAGGACGTTGGGCCGCTTGCCCCCGCTCCCGGAATTTTGCGCTAGAAGAGTGCACGGCAAGGACGCAGCGACAGCCGCGCCGGAAACCCGGCCCAGGAAACCGCGTCGGGTGATCGCGGGGGTGGGCATCGGTGACAAGGTTGGCGTGGACCTCATTAGCCGCAACCCATTTTTGGTGAAGGTACAGTTTTGGATGGGAGGGCCCTCCCCGCCAAAACTGCACCACTTCCCGATTTCAAGACTGGAGGCCTGAGGTGTTTTCTCTTAAGAAGATCGGTTCATGAAACCCTCGGACGATCTGAAAATCATCGGCGAACAGGAAAAGGCTCTCGTTTTACCTCAACTGGACGCAGATGTGGTCTGGAAAATGGGATGCCGTTTGCGAGAGCTGGCCGTCAAGCGGAAGCTTCCCGTGGCGTTTGAAATCAGGCGTTTCGGGCAGGTCCTGTTTTTCTGTGCAATGCCGGGAGCGATTCCGGACAACGCCGAGTGGATTCGCAGAAAAGTGAATGTCGTGCAGCGGTTTTTGCGGAGTTCCTATGCGGTTGGATTGGGCCTCAAGGAGGAAGGCGCGACGCTCGCGAGCAAGTATGAGCTGACCCAAACGGACTACGCCGTCCACGGCGGATCGTTCCCCCTGGCTGTATCGGGCGCGGGGATCATCGGCTCGGTCACGGTCTCCGGATTGCCGCAGCGCCAGGATCATGAATTGGCCGTTGAGGTATTGTGCGACCTGCTCGGAAAAGACTATTCGAAGCTGGCGCTGCCAAAATAACCGGGGCGGGCGGGCGGGTCGGGCCCGGGCGCTCCCGCCGCTCAGGGAATGTTGAAGACCTTGCGAAGCTCGTCGAGCGCCGAAGACGGCATGGAGACGAGCGGGCCGAGCGGACGGGCGAGCAGCACGGCCTCGGAGGTGGCCTCGAGCACCTCGAGCCTGTCGAACGCTTCGAGAAGCGTGCGGCCGACGGCCACGACGCCCTCGTTTTCAATTAGGAGGACCGGATGTTTGGAAGGTGAAATGTGGTCCGTAATGCGCGCCGCGTCTTCGACAATTCGCAGGAACGGAACCTTCGGGACGTCGCGAAGGACGACATAGCTCTCGGGAATCGTGTGGGTGACAAGAGGGGCGTCAGTTACGCAGAAGGCAGAGGCGTGCGCCGGCTGGGCGTTGATGATCGCGCCGACTTCGGGGTGGCGGGCGTAGATTTCCGAGTGCAGGTGCCAGGTGCGGCTGGGGCGCAGGCCCGCCGAGCAGGAATTCCCGCGCACATGAACAATTTCCCCCGCCGTGACCTCGAGCCGATCGCTGCGCCTGGGGGTGGTGAGGAAGTCGCCGCGTCCCAACCGGGCGGAAAAAGCGCCTGCCGTGCTGATCAGCAGCCGCTGCTCGTAGGCCCGGTGCAGGAATGCGCAAATCTCGCCGCGAAGGGCCTTTTCATCATTGCTCGCGGCCTGTGGAGGAAGCTCCGCGAGTTCGGGCATGGTCTGGACGGCGAGATCCGCAAGTCCGAGCACCTTCACGGGGCCGAGCGCGGCTGCGCGAACGAGTGTTTGAGCCGCAAACTCGAGGGTCTCGAAGCGTTGAAACGCATCCGCAAGGCTCGCGCCGCCGACCACGACCCCGTGATTTTCCAGGAGGACGCAATCCGCGCCGGTCTCAAATGTGGCGGCTATATTGTCGCCGAGCGCCTGCGAGCCCGGGCAGGCGTAGGGGGCGAGAGCCACTTGGCCGCACACGGCGTGCACGTGCGATTGCATGCGGGTGTCCGGCAACTTGCGGCAGATCGAGAATGCGACGAGCGCCCCGGGATGGGCGTGCACGATCGCTTTCAGGTCGGGCCGCCGCCGGTAGATTTCTCGGTGGAACGGAAACTCGGAGGAAGGGGGATGCATGCCCTCGGCGCGACCGTCCGGAAGAACGCGGATTATATCCGCCTGCGTCAGCGCCCCTTTGTCGACGCGCGCCGGAGTGATCCAGATGCCGCCGTCGGGATCGCGGATCGAAAGATTTCCGCCGGAAGTCGTAGTCATCCGGTACCGGTAAATCCGCCGCATCGTTGCGACGAGTTCCTCGCGGGGGTGCATCCAAGATGAGTCCATGGGCGTGTGCGGACATTTTTGGCCGTCAGCCGCGGCGGGTCGAGCCCTGAAATTGCGCAGGAATCATCCCCGCAGCGCATTCATTCCGCGATTTCATTTGCGGGCGTTCGAGCTCTCAGACAACTAGGGATTGAACCGGATCTTCCAGCCGCCCGTGAAACCCCGCACATACGCTTGGATCGCCTGCGCCGTCCTATTTGCCGGAGCCACGGTTTGGATCAATTACGAGGTCAAGGTCAACATGCAGTCGGCCGACTCAGGCGGCGGCACCCGGCAATTGGGCAACATAAAAGTCGGGGACCCGGCCCCGGAATTTTCAGCGAGGGACTTGGCCGACCATGACGTGAACCTCGCGGATTATCGCGGCCGGAAGGTCGTGCTGATCGATTTTTGGGCGACTTGGTGCGGACCGTGCAAGATGGCGATGCCGGGACTTCAGAGCGTGCAGGACGATTTCAAGAGTCGCGGGCTGGAAATCCTCAGCGTCAACCAGGGTGAGTCGTCTGAGCAGGCGGGCTCCTTCATGAAAAAGAAGGGATACGGCTTTCACGTGTTATTGGATCCGGACTCGGCAATCGGCGACAAGTACGCCGTCCGCGGCATTCCAACCGTTGTTGTTGTAGACAAGACGGGTATGGTGCGATTCATCCGGGTCGGGTATGGTCCGGACGACAGCGAATTGCGGCGCACCCTGGAGAGGCTTGTGAAAAAATAAACCTCATGCCGGCGATCCGCATCGAAAACCTGTGCAAGACCTACCGGGGCGCATGGAAGAAAAAGTCCAGGGTCAACGCCGTGCAGAACGTGAGTCTGGAAGTGAAGGAGGGAGAGATCTTTGGTTTTCTCGGGCCGAACGGAGCCGGCAAGACCACTACGATCCTTCTCGCGCTCGATCTGCTCCGTCCGACGTCCGGTTCCGCCAGTATATTTGACCGGCCCGCGGGCGACGCGCAGGTTCGGCGGCGGCTCGGCTATTTGCCCGAATCGGTGACTCTGCACGACTACCGCAGCGGGCGCGGATTGCTCGAGTTTTACGCGGCGCTGACGGGCATCCCGCAAGGAACCAGGGCCCGCCGGATCGAGGAACTTCTCAAGCTTCTCAAACTGGATGAAGCCGCGGATCGACCGGTAACCAAGTACTCCAAGGGCATGCTGCAAAGGCTCGGATTCGCCCAGGCCCTGCTCCACGAACCCGATTTGGTCATACTCGACGAGCCGACCTCCAGCCTCGATCCAGTCGGGCGCAAGGAATTCCGCGAGATCCTGCTGGAGCTGAAACGCCAGGGCAAAACCGTGTTCATCAGCTCGCACATCCTGTCCGAAGTGGAGTCGGTCTGTGACCGGGTCGCCATCCTGGTTCGGGGTGAGCTCGTCCGGATCGGAACGCTGCAGGAGCTGTCCGCTCCCAAGAGCTTCAAACTGGTCGTGCGCGGAGTGCGCGAGGCGCTTCTCGGAGCCCTGTCCGCGACAAAGGCGGAGGTAAGCATTGCGCAGGGGGAAACGACCATCAAGTGCCCGGACGAGGCGACCCGCGCTTCGGTCGAAAAGCTGCTGTCTGAACATCAAGCGGTCATCGAGCGCACCGAGGTCGAGACGCAATCGCTTGAGGACATATTTTTCTCCGCGATTGAATCCCGCAAGGAAACTTGAAAACGACTCTGCTCATCGCTTCCGACAGCGTTCGCGCCCTGCTTCACCAGCGCATCCTGCTCGGGCTGATGCTGATCGCCCTGGCGCTGATCGGCATTTTCTCCGCTGTCCTTATCACCGAGCAGAAAGCGATAACTCGGAGTGCCATCGACGAGAGTGAGGCCAATTCTTCCGACAGCGATAGCGGCTCCGGCAATGCGGCTGCGAAAGGGCCCGAGGATGTTTCGAAGGCGAGCCCCCAAACGGGCGGCCGCAAATTGAGCAAGGAAGACCAACAGAAGCTTGCCGCATCGATGGATCAATTATCCTCGGTATTACAAGGCGCGTTTTACCAAGTAGCTTCTTTCGGGGGCAGCCTCGTGTCCCTTTTTATTTTTAGCACGGCCGTCACTTCCGAAATCCGCAAGGGGACGATCCGAATCACTCTGACCAAGCCCGTTTCGAGAATCCAGTATCTGCTGGGCAAATATCTCGGGGGCGTCGCTGTCATGGCCGCTTACGCGATCATCGCGAGCGCCGCAATGATCCTGTTCGCCCGGATTGGAAAGATTGAGATGAGCCCCGCGATGAGATTTGCACCGTGGCTGATGTTCTGCAGGCAGCTCATGCTTGGTTCGCTCGCGATGCTTCTGTCGCTCTATGTCCACCCCTTCCTCGCGTCCGTCCTGGCCTTCTTCGCAGGCAACGGCCTTTACCACGCTCCCAACCCCCTGTTTTACATCTTTCCGGGTTACAGCGTCTTCAATATATTCGGTCAGATATTGATGGGAACTCTTGTAAGCGGCAAAGACGTCCTGGTGCTGAGCATATACGCCGTGGATTTTGTCATCTTAATGCTGATTTTTGCGCTATGGCGTTTCCGCACCAAGGAGTTGGTCTGACGCTTCACCCAACCGCACGCCGCCTTGCCCTCCAACGGGCAACCGGTCAACGATCAACCCGGTGAGCCCGCCGGACAAAGACAATTCAGATCGCCGCCGCGTTGCGGCCATCTGCCTCGTGCTTTTTTTGGGCACCCTGCTCCTTTTTGCCCGCGCGATCGGCAACGACTTCGTCGGATACGACGATCCCGATTACGTCACCAAGAACTACCATGTCTTAAATGGACTGGGATGGGATGGATTGAAATGGGCGTTTTCTTCGGGAGGGGCGGCGAACCTCTGGCATCCGCTGACCTGGGTGTCGCTGATGGCAGACTCGACACTTTTCGGGAACGATCCGCGGGGATTTCACGCCGTTGCCGTGGGCTGGCACGCACTCAACGCAGTCTTGGTCTTTCTTCTTTTGCGGCGGCTGACGGGGAGTCTCTGGGCGAGCGCATTTTGCGCGGCGCTTTTTGCCTGGCATCCGCTGCGGGTGGAATCGGTCGCCTGGGTTTCCGAGCGCAAAGACGTATTAAGCGGATTTTTTGGACTATGCTCGCTCCTGGCCTACACGAATTACGGCCTGGCGATGCCGGACAATCGCGCGCGGGCGCGGCGGTTTTACTGGCTGGCATTCGCCGCGTACGCGATCGGGATCATGTGCAAGCCGATGCTCGTCACTTTGCCGGGAGTCTTCCTCTTGCTGGATTTCTGGCCGCTATCGAGGGGATTTGCACCCAAAGGCGAACTCAAAAGGCCGGAGAAGCCAGCGTGCCTCTGGCTGGAAAAGCTCCCATTTGTCGCCCTGGCTGCCGGAACCAGCGTCATCACATACATCGTTCAAAAAAATGGCGGCGCGGTGACCCAGGCCCTGGGACTGGACGTGCGGCTGGAGACCGCGGTCATCGCCGTGCCCCGTTACCTTTGGAGGCTAGTGTACCCATTCGACCTTTCCGTCCTGTATCCGCATCCGGGATCTTGGCCGCCGTTGGCGGTCCTGGGATCCGTGCTCTTTGTCGGCGCCGTAACCTTCGCCGGCTGGCGGCAGCGGCGGAGCAGGCCGTGGATCATCATGGGCTGGTTTTGGTTTCTTGGAATGCTCCTGCCGGTCTCGGGGATCGTGCAGACCGGAATTCAGTCGATGGCTGACCGCTACTCGTACCTGCCGATGCTCGGGATCCAGATTGCCGTGATCTGGAGCGCGCGGGAGTGGATGACTTCGAGGAGCGCGCGGGAGATCGGGACTGTCGCGGCGATTGCGATTCTCGCCGGATTGGCCGTTCGCTCGTGGGATCAGATCGGAATATGGAAGAATACGTTCACCCTATTCGACCATGCGCTTGCCGTAACCGACGGCAACTACATGGCTTACAATAACCGCGGAGTATTCTTCGAGGATGGGGGAAGATTCCAGGAAGCGGAGGCCGACTTCCGGAAGGCTCTGACGATCAAGCCGGACTTCGACGACGCCAACGGCAATTTGGGCCACCTGCTCGACAAGCAGGGCCATCCGGCGGAAGGCCTTGTGTATATCCGCCGGGCGATCGCTGCAAACCCCGCCCTGGTCGCGGCCCACCTCGACCTCGGCGAGGCGTTGTCCGACTCCGGGCAGGTCGACCAGGCAATCGACGAATTCAAACGGGTCCTGGCGCGCGATCCGCAGAATGCGGATGCACTCAACAATTACGGCGTTTCACTTGCGATGAAAGGGCAGCTCGCCGAGGCGGAGGAGCACATCGAGGCCGCCATCCGCTTGAACCCGAATGACGCAAGCGCCCACGGCAACCTCGGAAATGTTCATTCGATGATGAGCCGATTCGACCTGGCCATCGAGGATTATCGCAAGTCTCTTGCGCTCAAGCCGACAGCCGAAACCCACTTCAATCTCGGCAATGCTCTCTACCAAAAAGGCGATCTTGCCGGCGCCGCCGAGCACTTCGAAAGCGCGATCAAGCTTCGGCCCGTGGATCCGGTGGCCCATGCAAGCCTCGGCCTCGTCTTTGCGCGGCAAGGCCGCCGAAACGATGCAATCGCTGAAGTGGAGACTGCGATCCAGCAAAAACCGGACTTCGCCCAGGCGCAGGACATGCTAAAGGCGCTTATGGCCATGCCCGCCCCGCCCGGGCGTTAAATTGTCCCTTTGCCGGGCCCTCCCTGAAGGCGCGGGCCCCCGGGATAAGACATAATAAGTAGCACAAAAGTACCGGATCGTGTGTCCAAGGGCCGACTGCCCGAAGACTATGATCGAATCCACGGAAAACGTTCTTCCTCTTCCATATGAGCTCGCGCGACCGCGCGAACAGTCCAGCAAGCCGCCCGAGCCTGCATTTGCGATCAGGCCGGGAATGACGCTGGCCGAAGCGGAGAAGATCCTCATCCGACAGACCCTCATTCACGTCACGTCTAAGCGCGAGGACGCCGCACGTTTGCTCGGGATCAGCCGTCGAGCGCTCCAATATAAGCTCAAGCGATACGGATTGCTGGATTTGTAGCCCGGCGCTGAAATTCAAGGGGCGCGAGGTTTTTTCTTCTCGAGCGCGCCCTATTTCTGGTTTTGTTCGTCCTGCGCCCGGCGCGTGGACCCATAACCCCTTTTCTGTCCGGATCCAACCCAACCCCCGCTATGCCACTCTATGCCCTCACGATTTTCATTGGGGCGTTTCTGCTCTTCCAAGTGCAGCCCCTCATGGGCAAGTACATCCTACCGTGGTTTGGCGGGAGCCCGGGTGTTTGGACGACATGCCTCCTGTTTTTTCAGACAGCCCTTTTGGCCGGATACGCCTATGCGCATTACACGAGCCGGCGGCTGAAGCCGGGCACGCAAGCGATTCTGCACATCGTCCTTCTTCTGGCGGCCCTCGCATGCCTGCCGATCATTCCGTCGGACTCCTGGAAACCCCAGGCTTCGGGCGATCCGACGCTTCGGATACTCGCTCTCCTGGCGGTCAACCTGGGATTGCCCTACATTGTACTTTCGGCGACGAGTCCCCTCATCCAGCGGTGGTTCAGCCTCACCCACCCGGGTGTTTCGCCGTACCGGCTTTTTGCGTTGTCGAACGCGGGCTCGCTGCTCGCCCTGCTGAGCTACCCATTCTTTTTTGAATGGGAGTTTACGCGCCGCATGCAGGCAAATCTGTGGGCCGGCGGCCTGGTGCTTTTTGCAATCGTTTGCGGGATCTGCGCTGTGCGGATTCGGTGGCGAACGGCCGCCGCGAACCCGGCGACGGAAGGCCTTCCACTTGCGAATCCGGGCGAGGGGACAGCCCCCGCCGCCGTTCCGGAATTGGGCGACCGGATTCTATGGCTTGTCTTGCCTGCGGTGGCCTCGGTTCTCCTCTTGGCGACGACGAACAAGCTTTGCGAGGACATCGCCGTGGTTCCGTTCCTGTGGGTCCTGCCGCTCAGCATTTACCTGCTCAGTTTCATTCTTTGTTTCGATCATCCGCGCTGGTATGTGCGGCCGCTTTTCAGCGGGCTTCTGGTGGTCGTACTGGCGATCGTGACGGAGCTGCTGCTCATCGGGGGGGACGCGCCCATCCGCTGGCAGGTGATCGGCTACTCGGTCGCCCTTTTCGTCGGCTGCATGTTCTGCCACGGCGAGCTGTACCGCCGCAGACCGCATCCCAGCCGCCTGACATCGTACTATCTGACGATTTCCGCGGGGGGCGCGCTCGGCGGGCTTCTCGTGGCGATCGTTGCTCCGCTCGTGTTTAACTCCTACCTCGAGTTTCCCATCGGGTATTGGATGTTGAGCGCGCTGCTCGCACTGCTGGCTATTCAAAAACGGGACCGTTCGCTCGCATTTGGGGCCCTTGCGGGCTCCGTCGCGGGACTGATCGTTGCGCTCGCGATCCGCGGCGAACAGTCGGCCGATTCCTCCGGGAGCTGGCCGGCCGCATTCCTGCTGATAAGCCGGGATTTCCTCCGGGACCACTGGAAAGTGCTGGCTATCTGCGCCGTCGGGGCGCTGCAGGGATTTGTGGACTTGAGGCGGGTGATCCTGCGCGATTGGCGTCCGCGGATGGGAAGTTATCTCATTTTCCTGTGCCTAGTCGTGGGCTTTATCTTTTACAAGCAGGCCAAGGATTCCCACGAATCCTCAATCAGCATGTCCCGGAATTTCTTCGGGACCCTTACGGTGTACGAATACGGGAAGGACAATCCGTCCCAGCACTATTATGTGCTGCAGCACGGCCAAATCATCCACGGACTTCAGTTCACCGATCCGGAGAGGGCGATGTGGCCGACAACGTACTATGCGGAAACGAGCGGAGTGGGGCTCGCCCTCAAGAGCCTGTCCGGACTTGTTGGCGTTCGGATTGGCCTGGTGGGCTTGGGGACAGGCACCGTGGCGGCGTACGGCGAAAAGGGTAACACGATCCGGATCTACGAGATAAATCCGCAGGTAAAGCAGCTCGCAACCAGCCGCTTCAGCTATATCACGCGCACGCCGGCCAAAGTGGAGGTTGTCATGGGCGACGCCCGGCTTTCGCTGGAGAAGGAGCTTGAGGAGGGCGATTCCCAGCAGTTCGACCTGCTCGTTTTGGACGCATTCAATAGCGACGCCATCCCCGTCCACCTTCTGACCCGAGAGGCGTTTGCCGTCTATCTCAAGCATATGAGGCCGGACGGGATCATCGCTATCGACATCTCCAACCGATACCTCGACCTGCAGCCGGTCGTCGAGAGCCTGGCGAAAAACTTCGGGCTCGATGCGATCACGATCTCCGATGATGGCGAGCCGGATTGGTGGTTTTACGACACTTCGTGGGTGCTCGTGGCTACCCATGAAAGGTTTGAGAAGACCCGCGGGCTGCTCGACGCCGCCGACGCGCCCAATAGCGACAGGAGGTCGAAGAACCCGCCGCCCCTCTGGACCGACGAGTACACGAGCCTGTTCAAGATCCTGCGCTGAGCCGCCGCGGCCGCCGCCTCCGGATCGCGGCTTGCGTGAGGGCGTTCACCCCGCCCATTATCTCCTTGAACCGATGAAAAAGGCTCTGGTTACAGGCATTACCGGCCAGGATGGATCATACCTGGCCGAACTCCTTCTCGCCAAGAATTACGAGGTCCACGGCGTGATCCGGAGGGCCTCGACGTTCAATACCGGGCGGATTGATCACCTATATCGCGACCCGCACGTCAACGGAACGCGGCTTTTCCTTCACTACGGGGATCTCGCCGATTCCGTCCAGATGGTGAAGCTCCTGTACGAGCTTCAGCCGGACGAAGTGTACAATCTGGGCGCGCAATCGCATGTGCGCGTTTCATTCGACATCCCCGAATATACCGGAGACGTGGACGGCCTGGGAGCTCAGCGGATCCTGGAGGCGATCCGCGAGGCGGGGCTTGTGAAGAAAGTGCGTTACTACCAGGCCTCATCCTCCGAGATGTTCGGAAAGGTCCAGGAGGTGCCGCAGACCGAGAAGACCCCGTTTTGGCCGCGCTCGCCCTACGGCTGCGCAAAGGTCTACGCGTACTGGCTCACCGTGAACTATCGGGAAAGTTACAATATCCACGCGAGCAACGGGATCCTCTTCAACCACGAGTCGCCCCGGCGCGGCGAGACTTTCGTCACCCGGAAGATCACGCACGCGGCCGCCCGGATCAAGATGGGTCTCCAGGAGGCTCTTTTCCTGGGAAACCTGGGCGCGCAGCGGGACTGGGGCTACGCGAAGGAATATGTGGAGATGATGTGGCTCATGCTGCAGCAGGACAAACCGGACGACTACGTCGTGGCTACGAACGAAACCCATAGCGTGAAGGAATTCTGCCAGGAGGCTTTCGGGCTTCTCGGATTGGATTGGGAGAAATACGTGAAGCATGATCCGAGGTACGAGCGCCCAGCCGAGGTCGAGCTGTTGATCGGAAACCCTGAAAAGGCGAAGCGCCAGCTGGGGTGGGCGCCCAAAGTCCGTTTCCACGAGCTTGTGAAGATCATGGTGGATCATGATTTCAAGGCCGCGCAGCAGGAGGCGCGGATCGCCATGCTCGACAAGGGCGAAGCGGCCGCCGCGGCCCCGCCGTGAAACTGTTCATCGCAGGGCACGGGGGAATGGTCGGCTCGGCGCTGGTGCGCCGGTTTCAAAAGGAGCCGGGCGTCGAGCTTTTGCTTCGGACCCGGCGCGAACTGGATCTGGGCGACCGGGCGGCGGTCGATAAATTTTACGCGACCGCAAAACCCGACGCCGCCCTCATCGCCGCCGCAAGAGTGGGAGGCATCCACGCAAATTCGACGTATCCGGCCGGGTTCCTCCACGAAAACCTGGCCATCGCGGCGAACACGATCGACGGCGCCTACCGATCCGGCGTCAAGCGGCTGCTCTTTCTCGGCAGCTCGTGCATTTATCCGAAGCTTGCGCCGCAGCCGATGAAGGAGGAGTGCCTTCTGACCGGCCCGCTCGAACCGACGAATGAGGCGTATGCCATTGCGAAAATCGCCGGCCTCAAGCTCGCGCAATATTACAGGCGGCAATACGGCGTCCTTTTCCACTCCGCGATGCCGACCAATCTTTACGGCCCCGGCGACAATTACAGCCTCGAGAATTCGCACGTTTTGCCGGCGCTGATCCGAAAGTTTCACGAAGCGAAGGAGAAAAAGGGCGCGGAAGTCACGGCCTGGGGAACCGGCGCGCCATTTCGAGAGTTTTTGCACGTCGACGATCTTGCGGATGCCTGCGCATTTCTCCTCCGCCTGAAAGACCCTCCGGATTGGATCAACGTCGGTTCCGGCGCCGAAGTCACGATAAAGGAGCTTACGGTGGCTGTCGCCGCGGCGACCGGATTCGCCGGGAAGATCGTCTGGGATGCATCTAAGCCGGACGGAACCCCGCGCAAGCTCCTGGATACCTCCCGGATGGACGCCCTCGGATGGCGGGCCCGGATTGGACTGAAGGAGGGCCTGGCCGCGACATACGAGAGCTTCCTCGCCGAGAAATCCGCCGGAGCTCTGAGGACGTAGAGTCAGAGCCCGCCCCGTATTGACCTCGGCGGCTTCCTCCGCTCACCTCGCGTTTATCCCGCCGCCAAGCCATGTCCGTCGAAAACCAAGAATTCACAAACGAGGAAGAAGAAGATAGCGGCTCGCGCAAGTCGTTCTGGGAGCATGTGCAGGATCTTCGGACGGCCCTCATCCGATCTTCGATCGCGATCGGCGTGGCGGTCATGATCTGCCTCCTGCTCACGCCCCAGATTGTTGAGGTCCTCGAGCATCCGCTCCGGCGGATGCGCATGTTCGAAAAGGCGAGGGCGACCGTGACCCTCGAATTGGGCTCCGCAAAATTGGGCCCGTTCGACGTCAACCGGGATCAGTTTCCCGCGCTTCCCGCGGGCCCGGCTCCCCACGCGGTCTTTCGGGTCGGCTCGGAAAAAGTCGGCGACCAGTGGGTGCTCACCGTGAGCCCCGATCCGAATGCGGAGGCGGCCGACCCGATCGAGATCACGCTCCACAACTTGAGCCCGACCGAGGCTTTCATCGTGGCCTTTCAGGTTGCGCTTTATGCCGCAATCGTCGTGTCCGCTCCGTTTTGGATGTATTACCTTGGAACCTTCATCATCCCGGCTTTCAAGCAGCGCGAGAAGAAGGTCGTATACATTTGGTTTTTCTGGGGCGTATTCCTGGCTGTGACCGGAATCCTGCTTACTTACTTCTTTCTCCTTCCGGCCGCATTGCGGGCCTCGATGAAATACTCGGACCTGCTGGGTTTTTCAGCCACCGACTGGCGGGCGAACGAGTATATCGATTTCGTTTGCAAATTCCTCCTGGGCATGGGGATTGGATTTCAATTTCCGCTGGTCGTCCTGATCCTCGTTAAAATGGGGCTTCTCACCTTTCGCCAGCTCGCCCACTACCGCCGGCATGTGGTCGTCATTTCGCTGATCCTGGGCGCCGTTCTCACAACGCCCGAACCCATCACGATGTTCGCCATGGCGGTGCCGATCTACCTCCTGTATGAGATCTGCATAATTATCGCTTGGTACTGGGATTGGAAGAAGCGCCGGGCCGCCAAGGTTTCAGCATGAGCGGAAGGGAAAGTAGCTCCGTCGCGGTGCCGGCCGCGCCGGCAAAACCTGCGGCAGCGCCTCCGTCTTCAGAAACGGGCTGGCTGCCCGACTGCGTATACACGGGCGGGAAATTCGAGTCTGGCATCGCTTTTTTCGCCGATGCAATCGGCCGCATCACCCGCTTCTCCCGGGAGCCGGCGGATCTCACAGCCGCCAGGCGCTTGACCGGACAGGCGGCTCTGCCGGGATTGGTGAATGGGCACTCCCGTTCGATCGAGCGGGTGATCCGAGGGCGTGCCGGGCGCCGCCACCGTGCGGCCCAGGACACTTCTCCGGCGTGGCGCGAAATGCGCGACCAGGCAGTCGTCCGCCTTTCCGGCGAAGACATTTACGACACGGCGCGCATGAGCTTCATGGAGATGATCCTTTCCGGGATTACCTGCGCAGGCGAATTTCACTATCTCCACAATCCGCCGGACGGCGCATCCTGGCCCGACCCGAATTTTCTCGCCTGCGAAATCCTCCGCGCCGCGCACGACACGGGCATCCGCATCGCACTATTCAAAGCGGCTGCCGCGCGGGCCTGCCCGGCGCGCTTCCTCACCCCGAAACCCGAACGGTTCATCGCCGAAGCCGACGCGCTGGCGCAGTTTGTCTCCCGCAACTACCACGTCGACGAAGCCTGGGTGGGCATAGCGCCCCACAGCCTGGGAGCGGTGCCCCTGGACTACCTCAAGGCCGTGGCGGCCTTCGCCCATGACAAGCGCATGCGCTTCCATCTCCCGGTTTCCGAGCTGCCATCTGATAACGAGGCATGCCTCGCCGAGAATGGCCGCACGCCAGTCTCCCTCCTTTCGAAGCTCGGCCTTCTCGACAAGCGCTTCACAGCGATTCACGCAGTTCATTTGACGGACGACGAAGTGCAGCTCCTCGGCGCGGCCCGGGCCACGGTCTGCGCCTGCCCGACCTCCGAGCGCAGCCGCGGCTCCGGAGCCGCTCCCGTCGAAAAGTTCCTCGCGGCCGGCGCCGCCGTATCTCTTGGGACGGACAGCCAGACGCAGATCAATCTTCTCGAGGACGCCCGCTTGCTCGCGACTGAGCCGGCGGCGGCGCTTCTCAATGCCGCGACCGTGGCGGGCGCGCGCAGCCTGGGCGGCCCCGGCGGCGCGCTCGAAGTCGGCCGTCCAGCCGATTTTTTCACGGTCAACTTGTACGACCCATCGATCGCCGGAGCGGAGCCCGATGCCCTGCTCGACAACGCTATTTTTTCGCTCGAGCGCCGGGCAATCCGCGATGTGTGGATCGGTGCGCGCCAGATTATTTCGAACGGGCGCCACCCGCTCCAGGGACCCATCGTCGGCCGCTTCACCGATCTCCAGCGGCGGCTCTGGGCCTGAAGAGCCTACGGCCAATTAGAAGGTGATGGTACAGTTTGGGTGGGAAGGGTCTTGTCGGGGAGTTGCTGGCCCCATCGCCGCCTCCGGGGCCAGGACGGGCTGGGATCCCGCGTGGCCCGGTTTGGCGGCGAGATTGGGCCTTGGCCAGCTCCGACCCGACAAGACCCTTCCCGCCCAAACTGTATCACTGCCTACTGGGGTGCGCGCTTGCGCATTTGCGGATACTCCGCTTTGATGCGTCCTTCCATGATCGCACCAGAAACGTTCAACCACATCGACAACATCAAGAAGCGAGCCGGCCACCTGTGGAGGTTCCTTTGACGTCGATCAAAAAAGCCGCGAGATAGAGGCTCTCGAGGCGCAGATGGGCGCGCCCGGTTTCTGGGACAATAACGAGCGCGCGCAGAAGCATATAGGCAAGCTGAACACGCTCAAGCGGGCCGTCCTTCCAGTCGTCGCTTTCCGGAAAAAGATCGAGGACGCGGACGTCATGGTCGAGCTGGTCCAGGCGGCGTCGCCTGCGGAGCAGGAATCGCATGCGCGCGAGCTGGACGCGACCGTGGAAGCCCTTGTCGCCGAACTGGACCGGCTCGAGCTCACCGCATTCCTGAGCGGTCAGTTCGATCGCTCCAACGCGATTCTTTCGATCCAGGCCGGCGCGGGCGGAACGGAATCCTGCGACTGGGCCGACATGCTTTTCCGAATGTACAGCCGCTGGGCCGAGCGCAAAGGATTTGAGATCGAGGTGCAGGACGTGCAGGCCGGCGACCAGGCCGGGATCACCAAGGCCACGATCGTCATCAAGGGGGAGTACGCCTACGGGTACGCAAAGGCGGAACGCGGTGTCCACCGCCTCGTGCGGATCAGCCCCTTCGATTCGAACAAGCGCCGGCACACTTCGTTTTGCGCGGTCGATGTGATCGCCGAAATCGACCAGGAAGTCGCAATCGACATTCCCGAAGCCGAAATCCGGGTCGATGTCTATCGCTCCTCGGGCAAGGGCGGCCAGGGGGTCAACACGACCGACTCAGCGGTGCGTATCACGCACATTCCGACCGGGATGGTCGTCGTATGCCAGAACGAGCGCTCCCAGATCAAGAACCGCGCGAGCGCGATGAGCGTCCTCAAAGCGCGGCTGTACGAGAAGAGGCTCGACGAGCAGCGGAGCGAAATGGAGAGATTCTACGGCGAAAAAGGGGAGATCGGCTGGGGCAGCCAGATTCGCAGCTATGTTTTGCAACCCTACCAGATGGTGAAGGACCTGCGGACGGGATTGAGCACGAGCGACACGCAGGGCGTTCTCGACGGGGACATCGACCGTTTCATCTACGCCTGGCTTCGGTCCGGGTCTCCGCGGCACCGCAATAAGGATATCCAGATGGATGACGAGTAGGCGAAAGCCGGACGACTTGCGCTTTAATCCGACCCCCCGCTCAATCTTTTCCCATGCCAGAACTCGCCTACGAGCGCATTCAATCGGCCCTGAGCGCCCAGCCGCTTTTTGAGGCGAAGTCCTGGCAGCTTTCGCCGGCCGCATGGCCGCTCACGACCGGGCAGGTCGAGGAGCTTGAGGCGATCGGGGCGGCGTGCCTCGAATATCAGCAGGCGCTGGAGACTCTCTACCTGCGTTCCGTCGCCGGCAGAAACCTCCTGCGAAATAAAACGCTCCTGGCACCGTGGGTCGCCGACTATTTGGACCGCGGAAAACCGCCGGTACTGATCGAGCATTCGCGCGATCCGCGAAATCGCGGGGTGTTTCCGGGGGTATTGCGGCCCGATCTACTCCTGACCGACGACGGATTCGTGATGACCGAACTCGATTCGGTCCCCGGGGGAATAGGTCTCACCGCTTTTTTGAACCGTCTGTATGAAGAAGAGCCGCTGCCGGACGGGGCTGCGATTCCGCCGGAGGCGGCGGAAAAGGGGGGTATTCTGGGCGCGGACGATCTGATGGTGAAAAATTTCCACGCGTCCCTGGCCGCGCTTCGCCCTGGAATGACCAGCCCGTCCATCGCGCTTGTCGTAAGCGACGAGGCTTCGACCTACCGGCCCGAAATGGAATGGCTCGCGCAGCAGCTTCAAATTGCCGGGAAGCGGGTCTACTGCCTTCGGCCGGAAGACCTTTTTCCGCTCGGCGGAGCTTTATTTTACGACTCCGGCGGGAATCCCGAGAAAGTCGATATCATCTACCGGTTCTTCGAATTGTTCGATTTGGCGAATGTCCGGACGGCGAACTTCGTATTCGAAGCGTGGGCGGCCGGCGAAGTCGCGATCACCCCGCCGATGAGGCCCTTCCAGGAAGAAAAGCTTGGATTCGCTCTATTCCACCATCCCCGGCTCAAGGATTATTGGGCTGAGGCATTGAACGGCCGGTCATTCCGCCTTCTCTCGACCCTGATCCCCGCGACCTGGGTGATCGATCCTACCCCTCTTCCTCCCGGGGCCGTTCTCGACGGGCCAAAAGTCGGGGGACGCATGCTCAGCGATTGGATGGATCTGGCGGCCGCCTCCCAAAGGGAGCGCGACCTCATCATAAAAATCAGCGGATATCACGAGACCGCGTGGGGCGCCCGAAGCGTGATCCTGGGAAGCGACTGTTCGCGCGAAGAATGGCAGGAGGCCGTTCAAAGGGCGGTCGAAATGGCCCCTGCAAACCTGCATATATTGCAGGCCTACAAGAAGCCGCGCCGGGCGCGCCACAAAGTTTATCGGACATCCGCGGATGCGGGCGCCTCATCCGTGGACGTGGATGGACGGTTGCGGCTTTGCCCCTACTACTTTGTGATCGACGGCGAGGCGCGCCTGTCCGGAGCGCTGGCCACCTTCTGCCCGCCGGACAAGAAGATCATACATGGAATGCAGGACGCGGCCCTGCTGCCTTGCCGGGTGATTGGGTGAGCGTTAGGCCGCGACGCCTGCGCCGCTGAGTTCGGCAAAAAGCCGGTCGCGCCGCCGCCGGGCGATGGCCAGATCCTTTGTGCCCAAGGAGCGGCGGATGCGCTCCTTGGTGAACGAGGTGGGGTGCACAGTGTAGTGCAGGAACCACGTCCCGTGATTATTCCACAAATGATGGTTCGGGTTTTCGGCTTTTATCCGAATACTGGGTAGTTGGATGGTCTCGTTCATGATGCGTGATTTTTTTATCGCGCACCAGGTTCTGAAAACAAAAAGCCGACCTGGGCATCAGGTCGGCGCTGTCTTCGGGAGCTTTTGGTTCAGGGCCGTGAGGCCCCGCACATCCGGGCCCTTGCCCGATCCACCGTGGCCGCTCCCGGCCCGGTTGGCAGAACCCCGGCTCGCGCCGAGGCTCGTTCCTGATGCAGGCGGGAAACATACTGCAGTTCCGTGGGTTGTCCAGCACTTTTTTATCCGCTCCGCGGGGACAGCCTCCCATGAGGGACAGGCACCTAAGTGGAGGCTGTCCCCTATTAGTCCGAAATGTAAGTTGCTGCAGATAGAACCCGGGTACAACCTGGCGGCCCCCTATTCGTCTTACTCGAGGCCCCAATCCCATGATCACTGATAAATCATTCTTCACCCTGCGCGCGCTGGCTTTGTTCTCGGCCCTCGCGCTTTCGACGAACTGCCTCCCCACCGCCCGCGCCCAAGATGCGGGAGCATCATCCCCCGCAGCTGCCCAGCCTCCCCCGAAGACTTGGATCGATCCGGAAACGGGCCATCGCGTCATCCGGCTGACCGACGAGCCCGGATCCGACAGCTTCTATTTCAACGTCAATCCTTACACACCGGACGGCAAGGAGATGGCGTACACGACGCCCGACAGAAGCGTCGGCGTCGTCGATCTCACAGATTCAAATTTCAAAACACGGATAGCAATCCACGGCCCGGTACAGGCCATAGTTGTCGGCCATAAGACGCCGACCATCTATTATTCAAAGAGGTTGGGCGATGCCGGCGTTTCCGAGCTTTGGTGCGCGAATCTGGACACCGGAGTTAGCCGGAAGATCGCAGATATGCCCCCTCGCGCCAGTATTGTGACAATCAATTGCGATGAGACCCTGGGTGCCGGAACATTCGTCGAAGGCGACGCGACCGGCGCAAGTATCTATGGCGGAAAGAAGACAGGCACCAATGGGCGCATGGGCAGCCTGAACCTGGGCGAACCGGCCAACAAAACCGAGATGATGGCCAAACGCCTGTCGGAGAGACTTCCGATGACCATGTTCACCATGGACCTGAACACGGGTAAAATGAATGTCATCATGGAACATCAGACGGACTGGCTCAACCACCTGCAATTCTCCCCCGTCGATCCGAACTTCCTGATGTATTGCCACGAGGGCTCGGGATGGAGGGTGGACCGCATCTGGACCGTCCGTACCGACGGCTCGGAAAATACAATGATCCCCGATGAGCCGGGCAGGAATCGAATCATGGAGACGGAGCTCGCCGGGCACGAGTGGTGGAGCCCCGACGGGCGGACCATCTATGTCGACCTGCATCTTCTCAAGGGTGTGGTCGGGTTCCTCGCCGAATACAATTTGGATACCAAGAAGCACACTTGGTATCACTATCAGCAGAACGAGTGGCAGATTCATTTCAACCTATCCCCGGATGGGAAGACTTTCTGCGGCGACGGCGCCGGGCGGCCGGGCAACCAATGGATCTATCTTCTCCACCCGGTGGTGATTCCAGACGACCAGACGATGGGCACGGACCTGATCCGCGGGGGCGTCCTGCAGCCTGAGAAACTCTGCAGCCTGTCCAAGACGGATATCCATGGAGCGCATAACTTCCGCCTCGAACCGAACGCCAGCTTCACACCCGACCAAAAGTACATCATCTTTCGCTCGAACATTTTCGGCCCGGATTACGCATTCGCGGTCGAGGTCGCCAAGGCCTCCACGCCTTAGCCGTTTCCGAGCTCCATTCGCGCCAGGGCATCCGGCGCTTTGAAGAGCGGGAGAATTGGGGACAGGCATCGCGAAGGAGGCTGTCCCCATTCGTCTTCCCATTCGTCTTGAGTCTGGTTCGGTGTTGTTCTCGCTTACGGGAGCCGCTGCCGCATAACCGGACTCACTTATTTTATGCCTTCCCGTTCCAGCGTGGGGATAGTCGATTGGTTCTTTGCCAAGGACTTCAGCAACCCGGACATCGGGCGGGCCTTTCGTTGCATGCTGTCGTTCATGGCTCCGCTGGCGGTCGGCCTGACCGGAAAGCTGCCATTCGAAATGATCTTTACCGCCATCGCCGCGCAAAATGTCGCCATAGTCGACGTTCGCGGCGCCTATGGACTGAGGCTGAGCCTTCTGCTCTCGATGACAGGGGTTCTTGCCGCCTGCTCTGCACTCGGGGCATTCGCCGCTCCTTCGCTTGCCGCCTGTCTCGCCGCAGGTGCGATTGTAGCGCTCGGCGCCGGAGTTTGGCGGCACCTGAGCAGCGACTACGGACCTTCGCTCGGCATCGCCGCCGGCTTGCTGTGCTTCATTGCCATGGCGGAGAAGGGCGGGACTGACGCGGCCCTGGGCCACGCGATCGCAGCTTTGGCGGGCGGTTGTTGGGGCGCCGTGCTCCAAGTCGTCCTCTGGCCGATCCGCCCCCAGCATCCCTTGCGGCTAGTGGTTGCGGAAACCTGGCTCGCTGTGGCCGGGGTCTGCGTTTTAAAAGCCGACCAATCGGCGGAAGCCGCGGTCCGCCTCGCGTCGGACAAGGCGTACACCACTCTCGGGAGCGCCCGTGCCAAAAGGAACCGATTGCTCATCGAGCGGCTCAACGAGTTGAACCGCGTTGCCTCCCGGCTGGCCCAGCGGATTTCAGCGTTCCAGGTCGCCTATGACGAGATCTCCAGCGTGCCGCCAAGCGCCGGGGTGCAGTCCGCCGCCGAGACCCTGTTTACAGGCTTGGGGAATTTTTCGAGGACGATTGCACTGGCCGTTGTCTCCCGCCAACCGGCCCATCTCGGCACGGCCGAGGTCCGCCTGCAACGCCTCCATAACCTGTTCATCGTTCTCCAAAGGCAGATTGCCGCGCAAAGCGATCCAGCCCTATGGGCCGCCTTGAGTTCAACCGCAGGCCAGATCTCAGGCTACCCGGCCGAAGTGGGAGAGGCGCTCCGAATGACGATCAACCGCGCCAGCGACCAGGGGGCTTTCTCGATGGAGCTTACCGATTTGGCCCACCTGAAGCTTCGACCGCTGGCCGCCGCGCTGAACTTCAGCCGGAAAGTCGATCCGGCGCTTGTCCGGTATACCGCCCGGATTGTCGTAATTACGGTCGCGGCCGTGTGTGCGATGAAATACTTCCATCTGAAGCATGGTTACTGGCTGCCGATGACCGCCTTGATCGTGCTCCAGCCCGATTTTGGCTCCACCCGTAAGAGAGCCTTCGAACGGCTAATCGGCACGCTCGCCGGCAGCGTCCTGGCCAGTTTCGTGCTTTGGCTCGGCCTGCCTTTTCCCGTCCTCATGGCGGCCACGGCTATCACCGCATTCTGCTTCGGCTACTACCTGCGCAGGAATTACAAAATCGCGGTTATTTTCATCACGCTTTTTGTCGTCGTTTTGACTGAGTCTCTGGGGCCCGCGACCCTTGCGCTTACCTTTGAACGCGTCGGCGACACATTCGCCGGGGGTATTCTTGCGCTCGTGGCAGCCATTGTTTTTTGGCCGGTGTGGGAGCGCGAGCGCTTCCGCCCGATCCTGGCTGACGCTCTTCGGGCCAATGCCGCCTATATGCGAATCGTGGGTGACAGGCTTGCCGCCGGACATCTTTACGACGCAAAAGTGGGTCAAGAGAGGCGCGAGGCCGAATCGGCCGATGCCGCGGTTTTCTCCTCACTCCAGCGAATGTCGGGCGATCCCGAGAATTATCGGGATCGAATGAATGAGTTGGCTGCCGTGGCCAACGGAAACCAGCGGGTGACTCGAGCGATCAATCTTCTCATTCTTCAGGCCCACCCGAATGCGCCCGCACCGGAGGCGCGTGAAATCGCGTTTCATCTCGCCGAGGCCCTGGAGGCGATCGCCTCGTCCATCGAGATGGTGGAGCCGTCGGCGGAAGCTTTTTCACTCGCTCGGCAGGCACTCGCCTGGCGGCCGGAGCAGGCGCGGGTTCAAGCGGCGCCCGGAGCGATAGCGCTCGCCCAGCTCGACCGCGCCTCCTCTGAAATCGAGGCGATGCTCCTTGGCACCGAGGAACTCGCCAGCCATCCCGCCCCTTCAGTTGCCCAACCGGCCTGAATCAGGAGGCTGTCCCCCGGAATTGGGGACAGGCACCAAAGTGGAGGCTGTCCCTTATTTGACGTTAGCGTTGAAACGCCGGGGTTTTGTGGTATACGTACGGCTACCTAGTTTAGGAGAGCCCGGGGCGCCGGGTTGAGACGGTGGCGCGTTCAGCTGCCGAATCCTTTGAACCTGATGCGTTTAATAACGTCGTAGGGAAAACAGGACTCTATTTCAAACCTGAAGAGAGCCTGTGGCCCAACCGACGGAGTTGGGCGCGATGTTTTTGGCAACTAATCCCCTCTTCATGGAATCACTAAACCAAGACATAGCGGCCTCGGATCATCGTCTTTTCGGGTCTTCGCGCCGCGTCTATATCCCCGGATCGCGGCCCGACGTGCGCGTTCCCATGCGCGAGATCATCCTCTCCCCGACCCGGCTCCCGAACGGGACCGAGGTGCCCAACGAGGCCGTCCGCGTGTACGACACCTCCGGTCCGTGGGGCGACCCGGCCTTCCATGGCGACAGCGCCCAAGGTTTGCCCCCGATCCGGGCAGCCTGGATTCGAGAGCGCGGCGACGTCGCCGAGGTCGATGGCCGCTCAACGCATCCGATGGATGACGGCTATCTGTCGGAAACACACCGGATTCAGGCCGAGAGCGAGGGCCGCAGGAATCCGATCAAGTATTTCAATCGCGGGCATCGCGCCATTCTTAGATCCAAGACGGGCAGCCCGGTGTCCCAGATCCATTACGCCCGGTGCGGAGTCATCACTCCCGAGATGGAGTATGCCGCGATTCGCGAAAACTCCCGGCTTCAGCGTTCCCGCGAGCTTCTCGAAATGACCGCGGAGGGTCCAAGAAATTCCCTGTGGCGCCAGCATCCGGGCCAGAGCTGGGGCGCCTCGATTCCGCGGGAGATCACGCCTGAATTCGTGCGCGAGGAACTCGCCCGGGGCCGCGCGATCATACCTTGCAACATCAATCACCCGGAACTCGAGCCGATGATCATCGGCCGCAACTTCCTGGTGAAAATCAACACGAACATCGGCAATTCCGCCGTGGCCTCGTCAATCGAGGAAGAGGTGGAAAAGATGCGCTGGTCGGTCAAATGGGGCGGCGATACGCTGATGGACCTTTCGACCGGCAAGAACATCCACCAGACCCGCGAGTGGATCCTTCGCAACTGCCCCGTTCCGGTCGGGACTGTCCCGATCTACCAGGCTCTTGAAAAAGCGGGCGGCCGGCCCGAAGAGCTTACCTGGGAGATTTTCCGCGACACGCTCATAGAGCAGGCGGAACAGGGGGTCGATTATTTCACGATCCATGCGGGGGTTCTTCTCCGCTACATCCCGCTCACCGCCCGGCGCATGACCGGGATCGTCAGCCGGGGCGGATCGATCCTGGCCAAATGGTGCCTGTCCCATCACCGCGAGAATTTCCTGTATACGCATTGGGACGACATCTGCGGTATCATGTCCGCCTACGACGTCGCGTTTTCGATCGGCGACGGGCTTCGCCCGGGCTCGATAGCGGACGCAAACGACGATGCGCAATTCGGCGAACTTAAAACCCAAGGCGAACTCACCCGGCGCGCCTGGGATCTGGGTGTGCAAGTGATGTGCGAGGGCCCGGGCCATGTTCCCATGCACCTCATTCCGGAAAACATGGATAAGCAGCTCGATTGGTGCGCCGAGGCGCCGTTCTACACGTTGGGGCCGCTCACGACCGACATCGCCCCGGGCTACGACCATATAACGAGCGCAATCGGCGCCGCCCAAATCGGCTGGCACGGCACGGCCATGCTTTGCTATGTGACCCCGAAGGAGCACCTCGGTCTGCCCGACAAGGATGATGTCCGCGCCGGCGTGATCGCCTACAAGATCGCGGCGCACGCGGCCGACCTCGCAAAGGGGCACCCCGCGGCCCAATACCGGGACAACGCGCTTTCCAAGGCTCGCTTCGAATTCCGGTGGGAGGACCAGTTCAATCTGTCGCTCGACCCGGAGCGCGCCCGCGAATATCACGACGCGACTCTTCCGCAGGACAGCGCAAAGACCGCGCATTTCTGCTCCATGTGCGGCCCCCAATTCTGCTCGATGCGGATCACCGAGGACGTCCGGCGCTACGCCGAGGAGCAGGGGCTCGGCGCGGCGGAGGCGATCGACGCGGGCATGCGCGAAAAAGCCGATGAGTTTCGCGAGTCCGGCGGCGAAATCTACGTCGCTGCTCCCAAATGAATACCGCCGCGGCCGTTCGGAGCATTTACGTCAACGACCGGCGGATGCCGGTGCCGGAGGAGGCGACTGTGGCGGCCCTCGTGCGCGAACTCGGGCTCGAGGGCCGCAGGGGCGTGGCGGTGGCCATGAACGGCACGGTCGTCCCGCGTTTCGAATGGGGCATGCGAAACGTAAGCGAGGGCGACCGGCTCGTTCTTATCCGGGCAACCCAGGGGGGATGATCGAAATGGCTTTCGATCCATCTCGGCGATCTCCCCTGATGTGCATCACTCAGGACGGCGGCCCGATGCCGCACGCCGAGCAGGCGGCCCGTCTCTGCGCGGCGGGTGCGCGCTTTCTCCAGCTAAGAATGAAGGATCGGCCGCATCCGGAATGGCTCGCCACCGCCCGCGAGGTCGTTGCGGCCTGCCACGCCCACGGCGCTATTTGCATCATCAACGACAGCGTTGAAATCGCAATCGAGGCGGGGGCGGACGGGGTCCATCTTGGCCAGAAGGATCTGGACTGGATTGAGGCGCGGCGGCGCCTTGGCCCGGACCGAATCCTCGGCGGAACGGTGAACCGCGTTCCTGAAGCGGAAAAAGCGGGCCGCGCCGGCTGCCTGGACTACGTGGGCGTGGGCCCTCTTCGCTTCACTAAAACGAAGAAGGAACTCGCGCCTCTCCAGGGCTACAGCGGAATCCGGCACCTCATTTCAATTGTGGACCCAATCCCCGCTTGGGCGATCGGCGGAATCGAGCTCAGCGACCTCCCGGTTCTCCGCGAAATGGGAGCGGCCGGAACAGCGGTCTGCTCCGCACTTTTGCGAAACGATACAATCAACGAAAATGTTCGCGGGTTTCTCGACGCGTGGCCCTTTGACGGCGCCCGGAGCAGGCCTGTCGCACAATCAAAATTGAAATTAGCGTCAAAACCATGACTGGCAAACCTCTCACAATCGCCGGAGTCGGCTTCACGTCCCGCCTCTTTGTCGGCACCGGAAAATTCAGCTCGGGCAAGACCATGCAGGCGAGTCTCGCCGCGTCGGGGACTCAGCTTGTCACGGTGGCTCTTCGCCGGGTGCGAACGGACGGCGAGCCGGACGACATCCTTGATCATCTTGAGCCGGATCGCTACCGCCTCATGCCGAACACTTCCGGGGTGAGGAACGCAAAGGAGGCCGTTCTCGCGGCCGAACTCGCGCGGGAGGCCCTTGAGACGAACTGGCTCAAGCTCGAGATCCATCCCGATCCAAAATATCTCATGCCCGATCCGATCGAGACACTGGCGGCCACGCGCGAACTTGTGAAGCGCGGCTTCGTCGTCCTGCCTTACGTCCACGCGGACCCCGTTCTTTGCAAGCAACTCGAGGAAGCCGGCGCCGCCGCGGTCATGCCGCTCGGCGCTCCCATCGGAAGCAACCGGGGCCTGGAATCGCGCGTGTTTCTAGAGATCATCATCGCGCAGGCCCGGGTGCCGGTCGTCGTGGATGCGGGCCTGGGCGCGCCGTCGCATGCCGCCGCGGCGTTTGAAATGGGAGCGGACGCCGTCCTTGTGAACACCGCGATCGCGGTTGCGGCCGATCCGGTCGCGATGGCGGACGCATTTCGCCACGGTGTCGAAGCGGGCCGGATCGCATTCGAAGCCGGGCTTTCCTCCTCTTCCTCGTCTTCGGCCGAGGCCACGCCGACCTCGCCGCTGACGGCGTTTCTCGCTGAAACGACCGTGTGACTGCCGAAAACATGACATTTTTCTCGGAGTGGAAAGATCACGAATTTGATTCCGTCTCCGCGGTAATCCGCGGGAAGACGGAGGGGGACGTCCATCGCGCGCTTGACCGCGTGAATTCCGAGCCCGACCTCGACGATCTCGCCGCTCTCTTATCGCCGGCGGCCGAGCCCTTTCTCGAGGAGATGGCGCAGATCGCCCGTCGCCGCACATTGGAGCGATTCGGGCGCACGATGCAGCTATACGCGCCGATGTACCTGACAAACGTGTGCTCGAACATTTGCACCTACTGCGGCTTCAGCGCGCAAAACCGCATCCCGCGCAAGGCGCTCGACGATTCGGAAATCGCGGCCGACGCGAGGGTGCTCGAAGGCCATGGATTTGAGCAGGTGCTTCTCGTGACCGGAGAGTCGGCCCGGTACGGAACCGCGTACCTCCGAAACGCCCTGCGGCTCCTTAGGCCGACGTTTTCCAGCCTGTCGATGGAAGTGCAGCCCTTGGAGGAATCCGATTATGCGGAGCTCGCATCCAACGGGCTGAGCGCCGTTCTCGTCTACCAGGAGACCTACGATCCCCGGGTCTATCCCCTTCATCACTTGAAGGGTCCCAAGTCCGACATGCGCTACAGGCTCGAAACACCGGACCGGATCGGCCGCGCCGGAGTCAAGAAGATCGGCCTGGGCGCCCTATACGGACTTTCAGACTGGCGCGCCGAGTCCTGGTTTGTGGGAATGCACCTGCGCTATCTCGAGCGCCGCTATTGGCGCTCGCGCTACAGCGTGTCGTTTCCCCGCCTGCGGCCGCACGAGGGACAAGATGTGGCCGTGTCGCCGTTCGGCGAACGCGATCTGATCCAGGCCGCGTGCGCATTCCGGCTGCTGAGCCGCGAGGTGGAGCTTTCGCTTTCGACTCGCGAAAGCGCCGAATTCCGCGATCACGCATTTCAGCTCGGCTTCACCTCGATGAGCGCCGGCTCCCGGACAAACCCCGGCGGCTACTCGAGCGCTCCCGACTCACTCGAGCAGTTCTCAATCGACGACGACCGCAGCCCCGAGGAAGTGGCGGCTTTCCTCCGCAGCGCCGGCTACGAGCCGGTTTGGAAGGATTGGGACCCGACCTACGACGGGCAAAGCCTGGAGCGTGAGCCGGCCGGTGAACGTTGTCTGCGCGAGGCCTCGCCATGAGCGAATTCACCCGGGAGGAACTCAATCGGTACCAGCGGCAGCTCGGGCTGGCCGGCTTCGGCCCCGAGGCGCAGATGAAATTGAAGTGCGGCTCGGTCCTTGTGATCGGCGCGGGCGGCCTCGGCTGTCCGGCCCTTCTTTATCTCGCCGCCGCCGGCGTGGGCCGAATCACGATCGTCGATGACGACCGGGTCGATGTCTCCAATCTCCACCGCCAGGTCCTGTATACGGTCGCCGACGCGGGACAGCTGAAAGCAGCCGTGGCCGCCAGGCGCCTGGCGTCGCTCAACCCCTGTATTTCGATCCAGCCAGTGGAGGAGCGTTTTTCGCGCGCGAACGCGCTTGCGCTCGTCTCTGGGAGCGACGTCGTTGTCGACGGCTCGGACAACTTTAGCACGCGCTACCTTGTGAACGACGCGTGCGTCATCGCCGGCAAGCCCTTTGTCTACGGCGCGATCCAGGGCTTCGAAGGCCAATTGAGCGTTTTCAACTGGCGCGCAGGGCCGACCTACCGGTGCCTTTTTCCGGAGCCTCCGGCTCCGGGGACTGTCCCCAATTGCGCCGAAGCGGGTGTCCTCGGCGTTTTGCCCGGTCTCATCGGAACAGCCCAGGCGTGCGAAACGATCAAGCTCTTGGCTGGAATTGGCCGGCCGCTGAGCGGGCGCCTCGTTCTTTGGGACGCAATGACGATGGATATTCAAACCGTCGCCCTATCCGCTAATCCGCGAAGCCGCGAAATCCGCGAACTGCCACCTGAGGGCTACGGCGAGGTCTGCGGCACCGAGACGGAACCCTCGGCCGACAGCGTTCAGGCGCAGCAAGCCGGACAATCGGAGGCCGGAAAGACCCCAGAATTCGGATCGGTCGAGGAAATCACCGTCGCCGAATTCCGAGAGTCGCTGGCCTGGCCCCGGCCGCCGCAGCTCGTCGACGTGCGCGAAGGGTGGGAGAGGGAGCTCGGTGCGATCGAGCCTTCGGTGCATGCTCCCTTGAGCATCCTCAAGGGCGGCAGCGCGCCGGGGATTGCCGGGCTGGATCCCGGGTTGCCGACTGTTGTCTATTGCGCCGCGGGCTCGCGGAGCCTTCGCGGCGCCAAAATACTGCGCGAAATGAATGGATTCCGCTCCGCGGTCAGCCTTCGCGGGGGAATCAAAGCCTGGGCCGGAAGCGGGAAATAAAGCCTACCGGAGCGGCGGCGACGCTGCGGAATCACAAGAGACACCGTGCGGAAGTACAAAAACTTTTGTGTGCTGACGATCGCCGGTTCCGACAGCGGGGCCGGCGCCGGAATCCAGGCCGATTCGCGCACGATCTGCGCATTCGGAGGCCACCCATTGACCGCCATCACTGCAATCACTGCGCAGAACACCGCGGGCGTCCTCGCGTGGCAGGCCGTGCCCCCGGATTTAATCCGGCTCCAGATAAAGGCGGTCCTCGAAGACTTTTCGGTGAAAGCGGTGAAGACCGGCCTATTGCCCGGAACTGCGGCAATTTTAGCCGTGGAAAAAGCGTTGAAGAATCACTCGAAGCTTCCGCTCGTTGTCGATCCGGTGATCGCCTCGACAAGCGGGACCCGATTTCTATCGGACGCCGGCATTCGGGCGCTAAAGAAAAATCTTTTGCCCCGCGCTGCGCTCGTCACGCCCAATTTGCCCGAAGCCGAGGCGCTGACCGGCGTTCGAATCCGATCCGCTTCCGACGTCGAGCGGGCCGCTCGGCGCATTCTCGAAACTGGTTGCGGGGCCGTCCTCGTAAAAGGGGGGCACGGCCGGGGCGCGATCTGCCGCGACTTCCTGGCGACATCCAAAGGCTTCTCTCGCTGGTTCGAAAGCCCGCGGATCGAGACGCGCAACACTCACGGGACGGGCTGCGTCCTTTCTTCGGCAATTGCATCCGCCCTGGCCGCCGGCAGGCCTCTGCAGCAGGCAGTGGAGGAGGGCCGCCGATTTCTTCTGCAAAGCCTCAAAGCGGGCCGAAGCCTTCGCTGGGGAAAAGGGAAGGGCCCCGCGTTTTCGGCTGCGTAGCGGACGGAGCGCGAAGCGAGAAGATGGCGATGCGAAGCATCGTCCCGAAGGGATGCCTCCGGCGGGCGCCCTTTAGGGCGACGGAGGCACAACGCGCCAGCGTTTCGCGGATATGCGAAAGCCTTGCGGCTTCCGCTACACTCAGCTGAGCTTCACTCCGTTGGCCTTCGCGGCGCGCACGAGGGCGTCGGCCATGTCCGAGGGCGTGACCGCGACTTCAATTCCGCATTCCTTGAAAATTGCGATCTTCGCCGCCGCCGTGTCCTCTTCGCCGCCGACGATGGCTCCGGCGTGCCCCATCCGGCGCCCGGCCGGGGCGGTCGCCCCGGCGATGAATCCGGCGACGGGCTTTCGGCAATGCGCCGCGATCCAGCGGGCAGCCTCGACCTCGGCGTTTCCGCCGATTTCGCCGATCATGATGATCCCCTCGGTGTCCGGATCCTCGTCGAACATCCGGATCACGTCCAGGTGCGACGTTCCGTTTACCGGATCGCCCCCGATTCCGACACAGGTGCTCTGGCCGATTCCACGGACCGTGAGCTGGTAGACCGCCTCATACGTGAGGGTCCCCGAGCGCGACACGACGCCCGCGTGCCCCTTTTTGTGAATATACCCCGGGGCGATTCCGATCCGGCACCCCCCGTGCGAATTTTCTCCCGTGCCCGGAGTCACGATTCCCGGGCAATTGGGCCCGACGAGCCGGGTGGAGTGGCCCTGCAAAATGCGCTTCACGCGCACCATGTCTTTGATCGGAATTCCCTCGGTTATCGCCACGGCAAGGGCCAATCCGGCGTCGGCGCATTCGAGAATGGCATCGGCCGCGAATGGAGGCGGCACAAAGATGGCGGACACGGAAGCGCCCGTCGCATGCTTGGCATCGGCGACCGAATTGAAAATCGGCACCTTGTGCCCCGCATGTTCGAACACCTGCCCGCCTTTTCCGGGGGTGACGCCCGCGACGACCTTCGTGCCGTAATCGAGCGAAAGCCGGGCATGTCGGCCGCCGAAGTCGCCGGTGATGCCCTGAATGAGGATCTTGGTTTCGGGAGAGACGAGAATGGACATTTTGAAATTAGTTTATCCGGCCTTTTTACGCGGCGACGAGCTTGACGATCTTCTGGGCCGCATCGGCCATTGAGTCGCCGCTCACAATGGGAAGTCCGCTCTTGGCGAGGGTCGCCTTGCCGGCGAGGACGTTGTTTCCCTCGAGCCGGACGACCAGGGGCAGCCGGAGCCCGACCTCGCGGACGGCCTCGATAATTCCATTGGCGATGACATCGCAGTCCATGATCCCGCCGAAGATGTTGACCAGGATTCCCTTCACCTTCGGGTCGCCGAGGATGATCTTGAACGCGGCCGCCACCTGCGCCTTCGACGCGCCGCCGCCGACATCGAGGAAATTCGCGGGGTTTCCGCCGAAATGCTTGATGATGTCCATCGTGCTCATCGCAAGCCCCGCCCCGTTGACGAGGCAGGCGATGTTCCCATCCAGCGCGATATAGTTGAGCGAGTGCTTGGAGGCCTCGATCTCCTTCGGGTCTTCCTCGTTCAGGTCGCGAAGGGCGAGGATTTCGGGATGGCGGTAGAGCGCATTGTCGTCGAAGGACACCTTCGCGTCTAGGGCCAGGACCTCGACGTCCGGCGTTGTGACGAGCGGATTGACTTCGACCATCGAGGCGTCGGTTTCCCAGAAAAGCCTGTAGAGATTGCGGATCAGCTTCGCCGCGTTTTTGCCCTCGGCGGCATTGAATCCGAGCTTGAAAACGAGCTCCCTCACCTGGAAATCGGCCAGTCCGTACGCCGGGTCGATGAAGACCTTGAAGATCTTGTCGGGAGTATCGTGCGCAACTTTCTCGATTTCGACTCCCCCCTCGGTAGAGGCGATGATCACCGGGCGCGAAGACTCCCGGTCGAGCAGGATCGCCAGGTAGTACTCCTTCTTGATCTTGTTTGCGGCCGTGAAGTAGATCGTCTGCACCTTGCGGCCGGCTGGGCCGGTCTGTTTGGTGACGAGTGTGTTGTGGAGCATCTTTGCTGCCGCCTCGCGGGCCTCCGCCTTCGAATTGCAATATTTGACTCCTCCCTTGAATCCATCGGTGAAGACTCCCTTGCCGCGGCCGCCGGCGTGGATCTGGGATTTCACCATCGTGGGCCCTTCGGGCAGCACAGCGAGCGCGTTGATGAATTCCTCCGCCGTCGTCGCGGGTGAGCCCTTGGGGACCGGCACTCCGAATTGTTCAAACAACGCCTTGGCTTGATACTCGTGGATATTCATGGATCGGAAAAAAGGGGAATGAAATTGTTTCAGAAATGGATGTTTTTGGATACCCAAAAAACACGCATCCAAATCCGCGGATTTGCACCCGCGTCAGCGTTTCAGCAGTTCGCGGGCAAGAAATGCGCCTTGAAGCGAAACGAGCTCCTTCAGGCCGGTCTGCGCAAGAGCGAGCAGGCTCTGGAGTTGCTCGTGCGAGAACGTCGCCTCCTCGCCGCTGCCCTGGACCTCCACAAACTGGCCCCGGCCGGTCATGACGACATTGAAATCGACCTCGGCGTCCTTGTCTTCCACGTACGCGAGGTCGAGCAATTCGTGCCCCGCGCAGACTCCCACGCTCACGGCGGCCACCGAGTCGTTGAGCGGATTTTCGGGGATCCGCTTGTCGTCGATCAGCTTTTGAACCGCGAGCCGCGCCGCAAGATAGGCGCCCGTTATGGACGCCGTCCGCGTTCCCCCGTCGGCCTGAAGGACGTCGCAATCGATCCACATCGTGTTGGTCCCGAGCTTCTCCAAATTGATGATTGCGCGCAGCGAGCGGCCGATCAGCCGCTGGATCTCGACCGTCCGCCCATCGATCCGGCCCTTTGCGATGTCGCGGGACTTCCGTTCGAGTGTCGAGTACGGGAGCATGGAATACTCGGCCGTGAGCCAGCCGCCCTTGACGCCCTGCTGTTTCATCCACACCGGCACCGAGGGCTCGATCATCGCCGCGCAGATGACCTGCGTCGCCCCATAGCGTACGAGGACCGATCCCGTGGCGTAGGGGGCGACTCCGGATGTGAACTCGACCTTGCGAAGCTCGTCGGCGCGCCGGCCGTCGGCGCGAGGGATGGGGGAGGTCATGATGTGCCGGGCAGGCGTTCCTCGCGCTCGATCGGCTTAATGCGGGTCGTCACGTCGGCGTCCCTCTCCGACATCGACGCGATGAGGCGGTCGTTGAAATCCTTCGCCGGGTCGTGCCCGATTCGCTTGAGGGCCTGCGTGAGCGCCGCGACCTCCACCAGCCGCGCCATGTCCCGCCCCGGGCGCACGTACAGCTCGAAGTGCGGGACCTTCATGCCGAGGATCGTATAGTAGTGTTCCTCGAGCCCGGTCCTCTCCTCGACGACATCCGGCTTCCATTCGATCATCGACACCACCATATCGATCCGCTTTTCGCGGCGGATCGATTTCACGCCGAACATCTCGGCTATGTTGATGATACCGATTCCGCGGCATTCCATGTAGCCGCGGTTCAACTCGCGGCTCGAAGCCATCAGTTCGCGCTCGTCGACCAGCTTTATGACTGTGAGGTCGTCGGCGATGAGCGAGTGCCCGCGCTCGATGAGAGCCAGCGCGCATTCGCTTTTTCCCACGCCGGAATCGCCGCGCAGAAGGACTCCCACGCCCCGGATGTCCAGCGATGTCGCGTGCTCGATGGAACTCGGCGCGAACTCGTTGTCGATGCAAAGGGTCGCCAGATTGACGAAATTCATCGTGATCAGCGGAGTCCGGAAAGTCGGCAGGCGCATCGCCCGGGCGACCGCGAGCATCGAAGGCGTGCAATTGAAATTGCGGGTCAAAACAATGCAGGGCACGTGGCGCTTCACCATCTCCTGGAAGATCCGCGACTGCTCCTCGGGCGACCGAGTCTTCAGGTAGGTCATTTCCGCGGCGCCGAGCACCTGAATCCGCTTGTTGGCGAAGTACTTGAAAAATCCCGTCAGAGCGAGGGCCGGCCGGTTTATGCTCCCTTCCCGGATCAGCCGGTACAGCCCGTTTCCGCCCGTCACGATCTCCATTTTCAGTTTCTCGCGGTAGGTCTCGTAGAAATACTCGACCGTTATTCCGTGGATACCTTTTTGCATGGGGGGAGCCTAATCTGGGAAGGAGTGCGAATCTAGCCCGGGGTCGGCGGCTGGGTCAAAGGTTGAAATCTTCCCCCAGGTAGAATTTTCGGGCCTGCTCGTCCTGGATAAGGAATTCGCCCGTCCCCTCGGTGAGCACCTTGCCTTGGTGGATCAGGTAGGCGCGGTCGACGACGCGCAGGGTCTCCCGCACGTTGTGATCGGTGACCACGACTCCGATGCCCTGCTCCTTGAGCTGGCGGATGATCTTTTGGACCTCCGCCACCGAGATCGGATCGATCGCGGCAAAGGGCTCGTCCATCAGGAGGAATTTCGGGCGGGTGACGAGGGTGCGCGCAATCTCGAGGCGGCGGCGCTCCCCGCCCGAAAGGGTGTAGGCCTTTTGGCGCGCGACTGTCTCCAATCCGAGCTCCTCGAGACGGCGTTTGACCTCCGCGGTCCGCTGCGATCGCGGGATGCCGACCGCCTCGACGACCGCCCGGATATTTTCGGCGACCGTCAGTTTTCGGAAGACAGACGGCTCCTGCGGAAGGTAGCCGATCCCCTTGCGGGCCCGCATGTGCATGCGCAACCCGGTGATGTCGATCCCGTCGAGCTTCACGCAGCCGGCAGTCGCCGGCACGAGGCCGACCATCATGTAAAACGTCGTCGTCTTTCCCGCCCCGTTCGGCCCCAAAAGTCCGACGATTTCGCCGGCGCTGATCTTCAGATTGACGCCGTCGACGACCGCGCGCGTCCCGTAGACCTTGACCAGGTTCTCGGTCTGGATCGATGCAGTTCCGCCGGTCATCTTGTAGGCGCGGATGCGGCTGGCGGCGCGGCCGGTTGCGCCGCCGAAGGCGTGGGCGGCGGCTGATTCTTGTCAAATCCGAGATCCTTCATCGGCGGAAGGGTGAGGCGGACATTTTTTCCGGTCACAGTCCGCTGATTGCGGTGTATTTCGATGATATCGCCAGTACCCACCGAATTGTTTCCGTGGTCGGTGACAATGGGATTCTCGGTGAGGATGACCTTGTCCTCGGCCGGCAGAAACTCCGCACGTCCGCAGGTCGCTTCACGATCTCCCTGCCAGATGTGCACGTTCCCCGTCGCGAGCATGTACTTGAACTGTTGCGGCGTGCCGATCGTGTCCGTCTGGTCGGCGAGCTTCGTCGTTATGGATTTCATCCAGTCACAGGTCATCTTGAGATTCGTGCCCGTGACGACGACGTGGCCCGTGACGATCGAGGTGGTTTCGGTGTCTGTGCTGGTGCTTTCCAGGGAATCGCCCGTGATCACGGTCTGTTCCGGCGCCTCCGCTGCGTAAAGAAGGGCGGCAGCCGGAAGGAGGATGAGAGCCAGGGCCAGAATCCGTTTCATTTGAGCATATCCCCAATTTTCATATTGAAGACTACCCGCGCGTTGCGACGGATGGAAATCTTTTCCCCCGCCTGATAGTAGGTCCAATCCTCGCCGCTGATCTCGATATTGTCCCGGATCAAGCGGACGGCGCCCGGTCCGCTCGCGCGATTTTCCTTCGGAAAATAGCTGGCCTTCGGGCTTAAGAGGATGCTGGTGACCTGCGCCGCCGCGTCACCCGAAAATACAGTGATTTCGATGTTGTCGACGTCGATTTGATTCGAACTGACGGGGTAAACCTTTTCGCCGCGCAGGCTCATCGAGTGGTATCCCTCCTTTGTGAATAGCGGGAGCTTCCAGTCCAGGCCTGGCGAAAGAATCGTCACCGCGGGCTGGTCGGCGCCGAAAAGGGGGATTGCGAGCGCGGACAATATCAACAGGAAGAGGGACTTGGAAGAAGGGGACGCAGCCACACCGGGCCCTTTGAGTTGCTTCTTCACAAGAAGTTCCGTTGGCGGGTCATTTGGCCGGCCGCGGGGCGAGGAATTCGCATATCTCCCGAACGGCGCCAAACCCGGCAGCGCGCTCGGTCACACATCCCGCGGCGGAAAACGCCGCGGGCATGGCACTCGGGACCGTGACTCCGAGCCCGGCCCATTTCAAAGCGGGGGCGTCGATGTCGTCGTCTCCCATGTAAATGCACTGCTCCGGCGAAACCTTCAGATCCGCCGCGACCTCCTGCAAAGCAGCGAGCTTATCGGTGCGGTCCTGAATGAGCCGCGTGATCTTGAGTTCGGTCGCGCGCACCGTCGTCGCGCCCGACTGGCGTCCGCTGATCCATGCAACCGCGATCCCCGCATTCAGCACCCTGCGCAATCCCAGGCCGTCGAGAACCGAAAACGGTTTAGTCTCGGTGCCGTCAGAAGACACGTGCACCGTTCCGTCCGTCAGGATTCCATCGACGTCCATGGCAAAAAGCCGGACGCCGCTCCAGAATTCCTTCGGGACGGAGGATGGAGTTAGCCGAGCCATGCGGTGATTTGCTCGATCACTTTTTTTGGAGTCGGCCGGTAGACCGCCTCGAGCTCGGACGCGAAAGGCACCGGCAGGTCGAGCGAGGCGATCCGAAGAGGCGGCGCCTTGAGGGCCTTGAATTGACTCCCCACGAGCCTCGCGACCAACTCTGCCCCGAATCCGTGGGTGAGCCGCCCCTCGTGCAGGACGATTAGGCGGCCCGTCCGGGCGAGCGAAGATTCGATTTCCCCGAGCGAGAGCGGCGAGAGGGCCCGAAGGTCGAACAATTCGAATGAGGTCTCGTATTCCGATGCGAAATAATCGCATGCCTCGGCGGCGAGGTGCGTCATCTCGCCGTACGTGATGAGCGTCGCAAAATCGCCCGCGCGGAGCCGACGCGGCTTCCAAATATCGCGGTAATTCGGGTCCCACGATACCGGCCCGCGACCGCGCCGGTACAGGGCTTTGTGCTCAAAGAGGAGGACCGGATTGTCGTCCTCGTAGGCGGCCAGCATCGCGTTGAATGCGTCCTGGGGCGTGCTTGGGTAAAGCGCCTTCAGTCCGGGCATCGCAAGAAACACCGATTCCAGTTCCTGGGAGTGAAAGGAGCCGAGGCCGACCGAGCCGCACGGCAGGCGCAGCACCAAGGGGCAGGCAGCCCCCGAGCGGAAACGCATGGTGGCCGCATTCAGCGTGATCTGGGTCACAGCCTCGGTCGCAAAGTCGGCGAACTGGAATTCCTCAATAGGACGGTGCCCGTTGAGCGCGAGGCCGATCGAATAACCCGTGCAACTGCTTTCGGCGAGGGGCGTGCTGAAAACGCGCGGGCGTCCGAACTCGGCCAGCAAGTCCTCGGTCACCTTGAAGGCGCCGCCGTAGGTCCCGATGTCCTGGCCGAGGACGATCGATTCCGGGCGCTCGGCGAGGATTTTTCGAAGGGCGTGATTGAGCGCCTGGGCGAGGGTCAGATTCTCCGGTTCGGCGCCGGCCGCGACCGGTTTCGGATGAATGCTCGGAACCCAAGGAATGGGGGCGGCGCGAGGAGCAAAGAGATCCGCCTCCATGGCCGCCACATCCGTATGGGGACGCGGCACGGCGAGCGAAATCTGAAAGCAGCTTTCGACGAAGGCATCGAGCACGGACTCGATCGAAGCGACGCGAGATTCGCCCGCCAGGGCGGCGACTTCGGCGCGGAAGCGGGGCACCGGATCGCCCGCAATAAATTCTTCGAGTTCGCCCGGCTTCAGGTAACTGCAGGTGTCATAGGCGGCATGCCCGCGCAGGCGGAGCGTCCGGGCCTCGAAGAGCATCGGACGTGACGTCGAGCGGACCTTGGCGATGACCGAAGCCAAGGTGGCGGCGCAGGTCTTGACATCGGTTGCGTCGACGGCCAGCCCTTCGATTCCGTAGCCCGCCGCGCGCCGCCATAGTTCCGTGCCGGGGGCAAACTGCTCGCTCAAGGGAGTCGAGTACGCGTAGCGGTTGTTTTCGATCACGAAGACGACCGGCAGTGACAGGAGTGAAGCGAGATTGAGCGATTCGTGGATGTCGCCCGTGCTCGACGATCCGTCGCCGTAAAAGGCGAAGCCGACGGCCTTTCGACCCAGGCGCTGCTGGGAGTCGGTCGCGCCGAGTATGACGCCGCACATGGCTCCGAGGTGGCTGATCATCGGGATCGACCGGTTTGCCAGGTCCCCGTGATGGATGTTGCCTTCGCGGGCTTTCGTCGGGCTGCCGGCGTTCGCGAAGTACTGATTGAGGTGCTCGCACAGGTGGCCGCTCCAAATGAGATGGCCGCCCAAGTCCCTGTGGGTGAAGGAGACGACATCCGTCGACTTGTCCGCGAGCAGGGCGAGCGGGATGATCAAGCCTTCGTTGCCCTGGCCTCCGGTCAGAGTCCCCTTCATGAGGCCGTGGCGGAAGAGGTCCAAGTTGCGGTTGTCGACGATCCGCGCGTAATACATCCAAGTATAGATTCGCAGGAGGGCTTCAGCCGGGTTTTGCTCCAGCTCCGAAGCGCGCAAGTCGCGCGCTGCCAGGAATTCGGGCGGGGGAGGGAAGGCCATGTCCAGTCGCCAAGGCTGAAGATGCCGGGCGGGCGGGGCAAGCGAGAGATTCGGAACGGCGGTTTCCCGCCGGCCCGCTGGCGGTATCGGCGCCTACTCCGCGACCGGGGCGGAGACGGCGTCGATTTTCCTCATCACTTCGGGCGTGAGCTTGTCCGCGACTTCCAGGGCCCCGAGGTTTTCCCGGATCTGTTCGACCCTCGAAGCTCCGAGAATCACGGTGCTGACCCTCGGATTCTTGAGGCACCAGGCGATCGCGAGACTCGGCAGCGGGACGCCGAGTTCACCGGCAATCCTTGCGAGCTTCTGGACGGCGGCCAGGCGCGGGGCCGCGCCCGATCCCGTGAGTTCTTCGCGCAGCCATTCGAGACCGGGCACATTCAGGCGCGAATCGAGCGGCACGCCCTGATTATATTTTCCGGTCAATAGACCGCTTGCCAAGGGGGACCAGATCGTGGTGCCGAGACCGGGCGAGTCGAAGATCGGCGCAAGTTCCTTTTCCACGCGCCTGCGATGAAACAGGTTGTACTGCGGCTGTTCGACGACGGGCGGGTGGAGGTTGTGCCGGGCGCACGCCTCGAAGGCCTCGCGCAATTGCGCCGGTTCCCACTCGCTGGTTCCCCAATAGAGCACCTTCCCCTGGACGATCAGGTCGTGCATGGCCCGCGCGGTCTCCGGAATCGGCGCTTCCGGATCCGGTCGATGGCAGAGATAGAGGTCGAGATACTCCACCTGAAGGCGCCGCAGCGCGGCGTGGCAGGCTTCCGTCACGTGCTTTCGCGAAAGCCCCGTCTCGTTGGGCAGCTCGCCGTCGGAGCCAAAGAACACCTTGCTCGAGACGAGATAACTGCTGCGCCTCCAGCCGGCCTGCTTGAGGATCGCCCCCATGACGGTCTCCGCCTGCCCATCCGCGTAGGCTTCGGCGTTGTCGAAGAAATTGACCCCCGCGTCATACGCGGCGTGGAGCAGCTTTTTGGCGACCGGATCGCCGATCTGCTTTCCGAAGGTCACCCAGGCGCCGAAGGACAGCGCGCTGATCTTGAGTCCGGTGGGGCCCAGTTGGCGGTATTGCATAAAGTTTTTGGATGTCGGCCCTTAGGCCTCCAGGCGAAACGCTGGCGCGTTCCGCTACGTTGACGTGATGTAGCGGAACGCGCCAGCGTTTCGCCTGGAGGTCTTCATCCGTCGATCTTGCGGAGACGCTCGATGTGGCGGCCGCCCTCGAACGCGGTGGTCAGCCAGATGCGCACGTACTCAATCGCCGCCTCCTGCGTAATGGTCCGTTCGCCGATCGAGATGCAGTTCGAATCATTGTGCGCCCGGCTCCAGGTCGCCGTTTGCTCGCTCCAGCAGACAGCGCAGCGCACGCCCTTTTCCCGGTTGGCGACGATCGCCTCGCCGTTGCCGGAACCCCCGAGCACGATCCCGCGCTCGAATTCTCCCCGGGCGACCGCTTGGGCGACCGGTCGGATGAAGTCGGGGTAGTCGCAGGGCGCTTCCGAATCGGTTCCGAAATCGCGAACCGTGTGGCCCTCCGCAAGGAGCCACGCCTTGATGGCCTCCTTGTACTTGAACCCGGCATGATCGGAGCCGATCGCGATCGTGAAATGATTCATCTGGGCGGCCACAATTTTGTTTTCCGCTGGACGCGTCAACCTCCGATAATCGACCAAAATGCCTCGGAGTCGATGAGATCCGGAAGAATGGCTGTCGGGCCGTGCGCCGCGAGATCCGACGCCGAATGGGGGCCCGTTGCGACCGCAAGAGAGTTGGCCCCGATCGCGTGGGCGCACCGGACGTCGTGCGGCGTATCGCCGATAACCCAGACCCGCTTCGGCTCAAATTCAATCCCGTGGACCTCGCGCGCGCGCCGCAGGCCCCAGGGCCCCAATTCGTCGCGGCGCTCGCTGTCGTCCCCGAACGCGCCGAAGGGGAAGTGGTGCCAGAGCCCGAGGCGGCACAGCTTGATTTCCGCGGCCCGCCTCGAGTTTCCGGTGAGCAGCCCATGGGCGACCCCCCTGGCGGGCGCCGCCGCGAGGAGGGAATTCACCCCGGGCAGGACGCGGCCACCGGGCTTCGCCATCTCCACAGGCAGCGCTTCTATATACACCTCCATATACTTACGAAAGTTTTCCTCATTTGCGGGCACATTGCACCGCGCGAATATCTGGCGTATAATCCACCTATCGGTGGACCCCGCATATTCAACGCCTTCCGGAAGTTTTCCTATGCCAAAGACATGCTTCAACGCATGCCCGAGAGCCCGCACGCTAGCGCCGCCCGTGCTTATAAGAGTTCCGTCTATATCCCAGAGCAGGAGAATTAACATGGGAAACAATCTGCAGAAAAAACCGTCTTATGAAGGTGGCCAATAAGACTGAAAAGTGCACCAGAATTTACAAACGAGACTAAAATATCCCCGCCCCATGAAAACAAAAACATTCCTCCTGTGCGCCGCCGCGCTGGGCGCGGTGTGGCTCGCGGGTTGTTCGACTCCGGATACCCGCATTAGAGACAATCCCGAGGCGTTTGCGCGCCTCAATCCCGATCAGCAGGCGATGGTCCGGGCCGGGCGCGTCGGAATCGGTTTTGACATGGACGCTGTCAAGATGGCGCTCGGAGACCCGGACCGGATCACGGTGCGATCGACCGCGCAGGCACAGACGCAGGTCTGGCACTACGTGGAGTACGTTTACTATGACGACGGCTTCATCTATCCCGGACCTTTGTACTGGGGTGGCGGATGGGGCGGCCGCCGCGGCTGGGGCGGATGGGGTGGATGGGGCGGATGGGGTTGGGGCGGCTGGTGGGGTCCCTACCCCGATGAAGTGCCGGCTCAGGTGTACGACCGTTTCCGGATAGAATTCCAAAACGGCAAGGTCACCTCGATATCCCAGGAGCAGCAGCGCTAGGCTCGCGCTGCGATTGCGGGCGCCTGGCGCACTTCGACATCGACCCGCAATTCGCGCGTCTTCGCTCCGCGATATGTCCCGCTGACTGGCGGGACGTCCGCGTAATCGCGGCCGACCGCGACTCTAATGTACCGTTCGTCCGCCGGGCGGGCGTGTGTGGGGTCATACGCCGCCCAGCCGTACCCCGGGATGAACGCTTCGACCCAGGCGTGTGAGGCCTCGGTTTCCCCCGACCTGCGATCTCCGCTGAGGAAATAACCGCTCACGTACCGCGCCGGGATTCCCATGCAGCGGCATAGGCCGAGCGTCACGTGGGCAAAATCCTGGCATACTCCCGCCCGAATGGCCAGGGCATCCGTGGCCATGGTGCCGATGCCCGTCGCCCCCGTCCTGTATGCAATAGTCGCGTAAACGTGTCCGGCGATCCGGACGACGTCGTTCCAGACATCGCTGCGGCCGCTGGCCAGGGCATCCTGGGCCTCCCGCCACAATTCAGGGGCGAGCGGCACATACCGGGAATCGGTGCAAAACTCGGCATGCATTTCGCGCTCCGGCGAGGCGGCCAGCTCCGCAACGGAAACCGCGGGCACAGCCATGCGGCCCGCGTCCGGAACTGTTTCGACCTCGGATTCGGCCTCGATGACGAGGCTCTGGTGATCCATCGCGATTTCGAAATAATGCACGGTGTTGCCGTGAAAATCGGGATAGTCGCTCACCACCGCATCGGGGCTCACCCGCAGGGCGAATGAGCGGCAGGTCTGGACATCGTCGTCGACGGGGCGCAGGCGCACTTCGTTGAAGCTGCTGCGGGCCGAGCCTTCGTAGTGGAATGTTGTCTTGTGGAGAAGATGGAGAAACATGTGAGCCGATGGCAGGCTGCGGGAACGGCGGAGCGGCCCGCGACACCTCTGGCGGTCTATTGTTGCTGCTGGACTTGCTGTTGCTGATGTTCTTCCTGCGGAACTTCAACTGGATAAAACATAGTCGTCTGAATCACCTCATCGCCGATCCGGTCAAGGGATTTCTGAACATCCATCAGAAATTCATGCAAGCCCTGCTTCAGGACATCCGTGATCGTGAGGGACTGAAGGTCGGATAATAGCCGGCTCGCGGTCCGGCCCGCCGCCGTGCGCCGGCGGGTGCCCGATTCGGCGAGGATCTTGCAGAGAAACCCGTCGATCTGGGTCACGCAGTAGTGGAGCGAACGCGGGAACGACTCCGAAAAGATCAAAAACTCGGCCACCTTCCACGGAAGGATCTCGTGGACGTAGAACCGATGGTACGATTCGAGCGCGCTCGCCGAGCGCAGCACGGCCTGCCATTGGGCGGTGTCCACCGCGCCGCCGACGCCCTCGACGCTCGGAAGGATAATGTGGTATTTGACGTCGAGGATCCGGGTAGTCTTGTCGGCGCGCTCGAGCAGCTTTCCGAATTGTATGAATTCCCAGCCCTCGCTTCGGGAGTAGGTCGACTCGGTCAGGCCCTGGAAAAGGTGCGAGTGGCGCTTGATGTCCTGAAAGAATTCGTAGGGGCTCGTGGCCCAGATCTCGGTCGCCGAGCGATCCTTGAGGTACAGGTACAGCTCGTTGATCGTCTCCCACATCTCGGCTGAGATCTGGTCGCGGATCATCCGGGCATTCTCGCGGGCGGAGTTGACGCACGACAGGATCGAGTTGGGATTGCGCAGGTCGAGCGCGAGAAAATCCGTTACATTGCGGCTGTCGGCGGCGCCGTGAATCGTCCCGAAGAGGGCCCGGTCTTCCAAACTGGCGAGGATCGAGTCCCAGTGTTCCTCGTGGAAATTGTCCTCAATGCCCTGGAAATCGAGGAGGAACTGGAGATTCACGTCGAGCAGGCGCGAGATGTTCTCGGCCCGCTCGATGTACCGGCTCATCCAGTAAAGCGAGTGCGCCACCCGTGAGAGCATCACGGTGGCCTGCGGGCGGAATTCGGGAAAACGGAGGGGCGGCATGAGCGGGTCTTTCAGGCTTCGCCCTGGAGCACCCAGGTGTCCTTGGAGCCTCCGCCCTGGGACGAATTGACCACAAGCGAACCCTTTCGCAGGGCGACGCGGGTGAGCCCGCCAGGGGTGACGGTTATCTTTTCTCCGTACAGGATATACGGCCGCAGGTCGATATGGCGGCCCTCCAGGGATCCGTCGCACCAGGTCGGCGAGCGCGAGAGCATGACCGGGTCCTGCGCGATGAAATTGCGCGGGTTTGCCGCGACCTTCTTGCGGAATTCCGTTATCTCCTCCTTATTGGCCGCCGGTCCGATCAGCATCCCATACCCTCCCGCCTCGTTGGCGGACTTGACGACCAGCTTGGCGATATTCTCCAGGATGAATTTCCGCTCGGACGGATTGGTGGCGAGATAGGTCGGCACGTTCGGAAGAATGGGCTCCTGGTCGAGGTAGTATTTGATCATCTTGGGCACGTACGCATAGACCACCTTGTCGTCGGCGACTCCCGTGCCGATCGCATTCGCCAGGGCCACATTCCCCTCGCGGTACGCGGAGACGAGCCCGGGCACCCCCAGGACCGAGTCCTCCCGGAAGACCAGGGGATCGATAAAATCATCGTCGATCCGCCTGTAGATGACATCGACCGGCATTAGCCCCGCGGTCGTTCGCATGAATACGCGGGCGTCGCTGACCAGCAGATCGCGTCCCTCCACGATTGGAATGCCCATCTGGCGCGCGAGGAATGAGTGCTCGAAATAGGCGCTATTGAAGACGCCCGGGGTCAGCAGGACGACAGTCGGCTTTTCCGTCCGACGGGGTGAGATGAATCGAAGCGCTTTCAAGAGCGAATCGGCATAGCCCGCGACCGGCCGGACACCGTAGCTTTGGAATAGGTTGGGGAATGCCCGCCGCATCGCGGCGCGATTCTCGAGCATGTACGAAACGCCCGACGGGCACCGAAGATTGTCTTCGAGGACGAGGTAGCGGCCGTCGTGGTCGCGGATCAAATCGGTCCCGCACATGTGGACATAGATGTCGCGCGGCACCGAAAAATTCATGAACTCCCGCCGGAAATGCTTTGCACTGAGGACCTGCGCGGCCGGCACGACTTTATCCTTCAATATCTTCTGCTTGTGGTAGATATCGTCCAAAAACAGGTTCAGCGCCGTGATCCTCTGGATGAGGCCCGCCTCAAGCGTTTTCCATTCGCTTGCCGGAATAATCCGCGGGATGATGTCGAACGGGAAAATGCGCTCGGTGCCCTCCGAGTCGTTGTAGACCGTGAATGTGACTCCGCGGCGGAGGAAGGCCAGGTCGACGGCCGCCCGGCGGCTGTTGAAGTCGGTCTCAGGCAGGGTATTGAGCCGCTCGGTGAGACGGCGGTAGTGGGGGCGGATCTGCCCCCCGGAACCGATCATTTCATCGAAAAATTCACCTGGATTGTACTGAGGACTTAAAATCGACACGATAAGGGTTTGCCGACCGCGGGTGACCGGCTGCCCTATTCCTAGCAGGACCCTTGCCAGAAGGGGTCAGGTTGAAAAAGTTGCGGTGCGGGATTGACTAGCAGCGGCGCGGATTCGCCCCGGCTGGAATTCCTCGACCGCAACTTTTTCAACCTGACCCCCTTCAAATTGCGTGGATGGCGGATTTGGACACTGCAAGTCCCGCTTCCTTAATCGCTTCGCTAAAGGTCGGGTGCGCGTGGATCGTGCGGCCGAGATCTTCGGCGCTGCCGCCGTATTCCATATGGGTCACGACTTCGGAAATCAGTTCAGAGGCCCCGCGCCCGAGAATCTGGGCGCCCAAAATCCGGTCGGTCATCGCGTCGGCGACGATCTTTGCAAAACCGTCCGTCGCGTCCGAGGCGATGGCCCGGCCGTTTGCTGCGAAATTGAATTTCCCGATCTTCACATCGAGCGATCGCCCCTTGGCCGCGTCCTCGCCAATACCGACTCCGGCAAGCTCGGGTTCGGTGTATACAATTGCCGGCACAAGATCCCAATTCACGTGCCCCGCCCGGCCTGCGATCCACTCGGCGACGGCAATCCCGTCCTCCTCGGCTTTGTGGGCGAGCATTGGGCCGGCGACGACGTCGCCGATCGCCCACACTCCGGAAGCCGTCGTTCGCAGTTTCGAATCCACTTTGACCCGTCCTTTCTCGTCCTTTTCGACCCCGGCCTTTTCCAAAGCAAGACCGTCGGTGAATGGCCGCCGGCCGACCGCGACGAGCACCTTGTCCGCGGGAAATTCGAGAACCTTTCCGTCTCGTTCGGCGGCGAGAACCAGGGGATCCGCCTTTCCCGGGACCGTGGCCGGCTTGATTCCCGTCACCTTCGCCCCGGTCTCGATCTTCAGGCCCTGCTTTTGAAGGAGGCGTGTAAATGTACGAACGACGTCATCGTCGAAGCTGGCCACGATCTTCGGAAGAAACTCGACTATCGTTACGTCGCTTCCCAATCGCGCCCAGACCGAACCGAGTTCGAGGCCGACCGCCCCTCCCCCTACGACGACCAGCCTGCCGGGAACCTTGTCGAATGCGATCGCCTCGTCGCTCGAAACGACGGTCTTTCCATCAAATTTCATGAATGGCAGCTCGACCGCGGCGGAGCCGGTGGCGATGACGATGTTTGCAGCCTTAAGCGTGCTCCGGGAGCCCGACTCGCCCGTGATTTCCAAGGTATCCGCCGACGTGAAACGCGCGGAGCCCGCCACGACAGAGATCTTCCGGGCCTTTGCCAGTTGGGCCACGCCGCTGACGAGCTTCAGGACGACTTCGTTCTTCCGTTTCATCAATGCCTCGAGATCGAGGCCCACTTCGCCCAGCCGGATTCCGTGCAATGCGGCGTGCTCCTTTGCGAACGCGAGCTGCTCCGAGGAGTACAGCAGGGCCTTGCTCGGGATGCAGCCCACATTGAGGCAGGTCCCGCCGAGGGTCGGCCGCTTTTCAACAAGGGCGACCTTGAGCCCGAGCTGTGCCGCGCGGAAAGCGCAGACGTAGCCGCCCGGTCCAGCTCCGATGATGATCAGATCAAGCTTGTCCATTGGATCATCCGCCTCGTGGATCAGACGCTGAGGAGCAGCCGCGCCGGATCCTCGATTGCCTGCTTCACCTTGAGGAGGAAGGTCACCGCCTCGCGGCCGTCGATCAGACGATGATCGTAGCTCAGGGCCAGGTACATCATCGGGCGGATGACGACCTGTCCGGCGGCGGCGACGGGCCGCTCGGTGATCGAATGCAATCCGAGGATTGCGCTCTGCGGCGGGTTGATGATCGGAGTCGAAAGCATTGAGCCGAAGATTCCGCCGTTTGTGATTGTGAATACCCCGCCCTCGAGTTCTTCCAGCGTGATCTTTCCCTCGCGGGCACGTTTGGCCGCCTCCGCGATCGCAATTTCGATCTGCGCCATCCCGAGCCGGTCGCAATCCCGGACGACCGGCACCATCAGCCCTTTCTCCGTCGAGACCGCAACGCCGATATCGTAGAAATGGTTTTCGACGATCGTGTCTCCGTCGATCTGGGCGTTCACATTGGGCACCTCCATGAGTGCGTTCACCACCGCCTTCGTGAAAAACGACATGAAGCCCAGCTTTATTCCGTTCTTTTTGACAAAGTCGTCCTGGTACTTTGCGCGAAGCGCAATCACAGCCGACATATCGACCTCGTTGAACGTCGTCAGCATTGCGGACTCCTGCTTTGCCGCGACGAGCCGCTGGGCTATGCGCTGGCGAAGAGGTGAAAGCTTTCGCCGCGTCTGGCGTTCGCCGGATTTGGCGGGCCGCCCGTTGGCGCCGGAAGCGACGGTGGGCGCCGCCGCGGGAATGGATGGCGGAGCGCTGGGCGCCGCGCCGGCAGCCGCGAGCATGTCGCCCTTGGTGACCCGCCCCGCCTTGCCCGTTCCGGGAACGCTCTTAGGGTCGACTCCCGTCTCCTCCGCGAGCCGGCGAACGGCGGGCGACTGGGTCGCTGCCGCAGCGGCCTCCTTGGCGACCGACACAGCCGCTGCCGCGGGAGCTGCGGACGTATCGATCGTCGCGACAACCTCGCCAATCTTCACGTCTGAGCCCCCCTTTACCTTGAGCGCGATTTTGCCCGCCGACTCCGCGGTGCCCTCGGTCGTGATCTTGTCGGTTTCAAGCTCGAAGAGCGGCTGGTCTTTTTTCACAAGGTCGCCGTCGCCGACGTGCCATTTTGTGAGCAGGCCGGATGAGATCGATTCGCCCATGGGCGGTATTTTGACTTCGATTTGGGGCATGGTGGTTGGATGAATTAAAAAGCCGCGCCTAAAGAGTAAAAGCGTCCTTCAAAAAAGCATCGAGTTCGATCCGGTGCATCGCGAGGAGACCGACCGACGGCGACGCAGAGGCGTCGCGGCCGGCATACACGGGATTGCGCCCGAAAACCGACTCCAGTTGAGGCGCTATCCAGGACCAGGCTCCCATGTTTTGCGATTCCTCCTGGCACCAGACGAGTTGCGCGCGAGTGTGGAGCCGGGCGATCGCGCCGAGCCGCTCCAGATGAAGCGGATAAAGCTGCTCGATTCGGACGATCGCAGTTCCTTTGATATGCGATTTTTCGCGATGCTCCACGAGATCGTAATAGACCTTGCCGGAGCACAGAATGAGCCGGTCCGCGCCTCCGGAATCGGCCGCAGCTTGGCCGCCATCAGGCGCGGGATAAAGCGGGTCGTCGAGGATTTCCTGGAATGAACCGCCGGTGAAGTCCGTCACCGGCGAAACGGCGGACGGATGCCGCAGAAGCGACTTGGGGGCCATGATGATAAGTGGCTTCCGAAATTCGCGTTTCACCTGGCGCCTGAGGATATGGAAGTATTGGGCGGGAGTCGTGAGATTGGCGACCTGGATATTGTATTCCGCGCACGATTGCAGAAACCGCTCGAGGCGGGCGGAGGAGTGCTCGGGTCCCTGTCCCTCGTAACCGTGCGGAAGCAGGAGCACGATGCCGCTCGGGGTCTGCCACTTCGATTCTCCGCTCACGATGAACTGGTCTATGACCACCTGCGCGCCGTTCGCGAAATCGCCGAACTGGGCCTCCCAGGCGCAGAGCATGTCCGGATAGTCGACCGAATAGCCGTAGTCGAATCCAAGTACGGCGGCCTCGGACAAAAGCGAGTTGTAGACGCAGAACCGCGCCTGATTCTTATCGAGATTCTTCAATGGCGCGTATTTTTCCCCGGTTTCCATGTCGGACAGGACCGCGTGGCGATGGCTGAACGTCCCGCGTTCGGTGTCCTGCCCGCTCAGCCGGATTGGAATTCCCTCGACGAGCAGCGAGCCGAACGCGAGCGCCTCACCAAGTCCCCAGTCCACGGGCCCCCCATTCTGAAATGCCTTCGCGCGGTTATCGATCAGGCGCCGGACTTTCGGGTTAGCCTTGAAACTGGCGGGCAGCGTAGAAAGTCCCGTGACAATCGCGGCCAGCTTTTCTACTGGGACGCCCGTCGGCACAGGAACGTGGCTGTATTCGGGCTGGAAAACGGCATTCGATCCCGCATAGGGATCGCCGGGCTTGGCGCGCTTGGCGGCCCTCGCGGCTTCTCGCGCCTTCGCCCTGGCCAGGTTTTCCTCCAGCGCTGCGGAGTACTCGGCCGTGATTGCGTCGCCCTTCTCCTCGGTCAGACTTTTTTCAGCGACCAATTGATCGGTGTATGTCGCCGAAACGAGCGGGTGGGTCGCGATCTTCCTGTACAGGGTCGGCTGGGTGAATGACGGTTCGTCGGTCTCGTTGTGCCCCTGCCGGCGGAAGCAAACCATGTCGATGAAGACATCGCGCTTCCAATTCACTCGGAATTCGAGGGCCAGCTGAGCCACCATGCAGACGGCCTCCGGGTCGTCCCCGTTTACGTGGAAGATCGGCGCCTCGATCATCTTTGCGACGTCGGTGCAGTAATGGCTCGAGCGCGCGTCCTCGGGATCGGTTGTGAATCCGATCTGGTTATTGATGACGAAATGGAGCGTGCCTCCGGTCCTATAGCCCGGAAGCTGCGAGAAATTCAGGGTCTCGGCGACGATTCCCTGGCCTGCGAGGGCTGCGTCGCCATGAATCAATAAAGGGAGGACGCGGCGCCGCTCCTCGATGTCGCCTCGGATCCGAAGCCGGGCCCTCGCCTTGCCCTCGACGACGGGATCCACGATCTCGAGGTGGGACGGATTGGCGGCCAGCCGCACCTCCACGATCTTTCCGCCCACCGTCTTCAAGCTCGATTCGTAGCCCAGGTGGTATTTCACGTCGCCGTCCCCGGCGACCGAGTCGGGGATGTAATTTTCGGAGAACTGCTCGAAAAGCTTGTCGAACGACTTCCGCATGACGCTGACTAGAACGTTCAGCCGGCCGCGGTGAGCCATCCCCATCACGATTTCCTCGACGCCGAGTCCGGGGCAGTGGTTCACCACGGAGTCGAGCGCTGCTATGATCGTCTCCCCGCCCTCGAGTGAGAAGCGCTTCTGTCCGACGTATTTTGTGTGGAGAAACTTTTCGAAAAGCTCGGCCTTGTGGACCTGGCGTAGAATCCGCAGTTTTTGCGGCGCGCTGAAGCTCGGCTGCAACCGGCTCGATTCGATCCGCTCCTCTAGCCACCTGCGGCAGTCCCGGTCCTGGATGTGGGTGTACTCGACGCCCACGTGCGCGCAGTAGGTCTCCTTGAGGGTGGAGAGGATTTTCCCAAGTTTCATCTGCCCGCTCCCGAGGTAGGTGCCGACGTCGAAAGACGTTTCGAGGTCCGACTCGGAAAGCCCGAATTCGAATAGTTCGAGCTTTGGAGTCGGCGGCGGAGGAGGGTTCAGGGGGTCGATATGCGCCTGCAGATGGCCGATTGTGCGATACGCGAAGATCAGGTCGCGGACGTGCGACTGCTTGAGGCTGTCGACGATCGCGACGCGCTCGTCCTGTCCAATAGTTTTGGATGAGAAGGCTCCGCCGTTGCTTCCGAGGTCAAAACCCTGGAAGAACGCGCGCCAGGTCGGATCGACCGAATCGGGATTTGCGAGCCACGCGCGATGCATGGACTCGATCAATTCCGCGTTTGCCGGAACGGGAAGGGACATTCCCGCCGTTTGACGTGAATTAGAAAACGTTTTAGCCTGCGCAGGAATTGATTGGTCTTTTGGCATACAGCCTATTAGAATAGGTTTTTCAGAACCGTGACTGCGAAGCCGTCATACACAATGTTAGGGAATAGCCGGGAACCGAGATTGCAAATGAGCTTAAGCTAGGTAACAGACAGATTAAGATATGTCACCGACCGACACTCAATCCCACATCAAGGACCGCCTGATCTCACTTCTGAACGGAATAAAGAATTCTGATGGCAGTGCGATTTCCGGCGAACTCGCCCGGCTGGAAGAGATTCTCGAAAAGGAGGGTGACGAACTCCCGCCTGAACTAGCGCATCTGCTTAAACGGCGCAGCTATGCCAAGGCGTTCGAGTATTTGGGAGGCGAAGCGCCGGCGAAATGAGCCCAGGCGGAAGGGTGCCGACTGAGGGAGGCGATAGCCTCGCGCAAAACCCATTTGCCGGCCTGAGCAATGCCGGCCTGCCGGAGAAGGCCCCGTCTGATTCCGCCGCTGCCGTTCCTCGGCCGGGGGCATTCAATCAAGCTCCGATTGTAAAACCCAAACGCAAAGGGAAGGGGGACCGGGGCCGCGTGGATATCGTCCGCGAGATCGGCGGGCGCGCTGGCAAGACCGTGACGGTCGTATCGGGTTTCATAGGAATCGGCGAGCCCGAGAAGGAAAGCCTCGCGAAAAAGATGCGCGCCGCCTGCGGCTGTGGAGGAACGGTCAAGGACGGCCGCATCGAAATCCAGGGCGACCAGCGTGAAACAGTCGCCCGAATCCTGGCCGAGGCGGGTTTTCGCCCCGTATTCGCAGGCGGCTGATGACTACCCGCGCGGCGCAAGCACCTCCCGAAGCTTGGCGCCCAAGGTCTCCAACCGGTACGGCTTGGCGATAAACCCGTTCAGACCCGCGTTGGCGAATCGCTTCGCAATCTCCTGATCGCTGAATCCAGTCGCCAAAAGGACGCGCACATCGGGTTGGATGCGACGAAGTTCCAGGAAGGTCTCGTGACCGTCCATATGGGGCATCGCCAGATCGAGCAGGACACAGGCGATTTCAGATCTGCGGGCGCGAAAAACCTCGAGCGCCTCCCGGCCGTCGGCTGCGGAAAGGACTGTGTAGCCGCAGCGTTCCAACATTTGGGCTGACACTTGGCGGACCAGATCCTCGTCGTCGACCAAGAGGATGGTGCCGGTGCCGTGCCACGGCAACGGAGCCGCGCCGGATTGCGCAGGGGCTTTGGCCTTTGCGCTAACCGGGAACAGGACCCGGAATGTGGTGCCCCGTCCCGGCTCACTCTCGACACTCACGCCGCCTTTGTGGCTTCGGACAATTCCGAGCAGCGCCGCAAGGCCAAGGCCCCGTCCGGCAAATTTGGTCGTGAAAAATGGATCGAATATCCTGGGCTTGGTCCTTTCATCCATGCCGCAACCCGTGTCGGCAACTTCGAGATAAACATATTGGCCATTAGCCGGCGGACTGATGACTTGACCTCTATGCGGATGATTTCCGTCGAACTGAATTTTGCCGGTGGAAACAGTGATGAATCCTTCGGTTTCGCCGGTCGCCTCGGCCGCATTGATGACCAGATTCATCACGATCTGTCGCAATTGCGCGGGATCGGCATCGATCGCGGGAAGCCCTTCGGCCAGTTGGTATCGCAGCAAGACCTTCTTTGAAGCGGGGACTTGGAGCAGGTGGGCCGATTCGCCGATCAGGCGGGACAGGTCGACCGTCTCGACGACATACGCCCCCTTTCCGGCGAAAGCGAGCATCTGGCGGCACAGTTCGGCGGCCCGGCTGGATGCCTTTTCGATCTGCTTCAGGCTGTTGAGGGCCGGCGACTCCGGCCCCAGGTCCATCATGGCGAGATTGGCTTGTCCGATGATCACCGTGAGCAGGTTGTTGAAATCGTGGGCAATGCCACCGGCGAGGATTCCGAGGCTTTCGAACTTCTGCGCCTGGTGAACCTGCGCCTCGAGTTCGCGTTGATCCTGCTCCGCCTTATGGCGTGCGGTATCGTCGTGGACGATTCCCAGCCCGTACACGGCCGATCCGTCGGGACCGCATATCGGCGCCGTGGTGACCGTCACCGGCAGGAACGTCCCATCCTTGCGCTGCCATCGCCGCGTGGCCGAGTTGCCGGCGACGGGATTCGCAATCATTATGTTGACCCCGTCCGCTGCGCCCAGCCGCTCGTCGGGGTGGATGACTTCGGTGACCTTGAGGAGTAGCAATTCGTCCCGTGTATAGCCCAGCATCCGGCAGAGGGCGTCGTTGACATGGAGAAACCGCTGATCATTGCCGGCGATAGCGACGCCGACCGGCGACTGCTCGAAAATAGCTCCGAACAATCCGCCAGCCTCTTGCGGGAAGGGATCCTTAAGATCTTTGTTAGAGGTCGGCTTCAATGCAGGGGAAACCGGTGGTGAGCATTCGGAACCAAAGACAGCCTATACCGGCGAAGCACCGGGAGGCGAGCGGCTTCTTGAGGCCCCTAGCCCGAAGTTTTCATGAAATCTTCGGGCTAAGCCGCAAGGCCTGCGGCGAGGGCGAGGGCGCTTTTTGCCCGATTCAGTATATAAAGATGATATCCGGGGGCCCCTCGCTCCAAAAGTTCCCGGATCTGGGATAGCGCCCAGTCGATCCCGATCGCTTCGAGGATGTCTGCCTGGTCCCCCGCGGCTTCCAGTCGGCGGACCAGTTTTTGCGGGAGCGACGCACCGCACATCGAGGTGAAGCGCTGGATCTGCTTTAGCGACAAGACTGGCATGATTCCGGGGACGATCGGGAGCGCGATTCTGGCTGCGCGCGCTCGATCGACGAAGCGGTAGTAGACCTCGTTGTCGAAAAAAAGCTGGGTCGTCACAAATGAGGCCCCGCAATCGGCCTTCCTTTTCAGGTTCGCAATATCGACTTCCGGGGACGGGGCCTCGGGATGCTTCTCGGGATAGCCTGCCACCCCAAAGCAAAAATCCGGATGGCGGCTCTTCAGCCGGGTCACGAGCTCGTTTGCGTAGCGCAGGCCGTCGGGCGCGGGCTGAAATTCAACCGCGCCCTTTGGCGGGTCGCCGCGAAGCGCCATGATGTTGCGAAATCCGCCCGCATGAATTCCGTCCCCGATCGCGTCCAGTTCATCCCGTGAGTGGCCGACGCAGGTCAAATGGGGCATCACTGTGAATCCGAACTCGCTCTTGAGCATCAGGCTCACCTGCGCGCTTCGCTCGCGTGTGCTTCCGCCCGCGCCGTAGGTGACTGAGACAAAATCGGGATTGATCCGCCTCAAACCTCTCGCGGTCTCGCGCAGAGCCTCGACCCCGGCCTCGTCCCGCGGCGGGAAAAACTCGATCGAACGCAGGTGGCCCTTGCGCGCGAAGAGTTCCGAGATTGGCGGGTCGTTCTGGCTCACATCAACATATGAAGAACTGTTGATATGATTGTAAAGTTGATTCCAAGAGTCCGACGGCATCCTATGTGTAGCGGACGGAGCGCGAAGCGCGGAGATGGCGATGCGAAGCATCGTCCCGAAGGGATGCCTCCGGCGGGCGCCCTTTAGGGCGACGGAGGCACAATGCGCCAGCATTTCGCGAAAGCCTTGCGGCTTCCGCTACGAAGCGTCCCGTAGCGGAAGCCTCCAGGCTTTCGCAGATCCGCGAAACGCTTGCGCGTTCCGCTACAGCTCAATTCGCCTTGCTCTCGGGCTTCGCCGCGGGCGCCGGAGGCGGCGGCGCGGCCTCGAAGAGTTCGTCGGACTTCTGTGGCAGGCCCGTGAAAGTGTAATCATCGACCTGAAAGGAGCGCTTTTGCATGAGCGCATTCACGCCCGCTTTCGAGTCCGAGGAAGTGACCCAGATGAAGACCGGTCCCGCCGGGATCGTATCGTATTGCGGTTCCGGGGGCTTTTCCGCCGCCGGTTTGGTCCCGCCGGCCGCATCAGCCGTTGAAGCCTGAGATCCCTCGGTTCCCGCGGAAGCAGTTTTCGCCTCGGACGCGGGCGGCTCGACCTTCGTCTCGGCAGGCTTGAGCTTCTTTTCCTCCGGCTTTCGGCCCATCGCGATTGTGTAGTTTTTACCGTCAAAAGTCGTCAGCTTGAAAACCCGCAAATGCTCTTTTGCCGTGGCGGCCATCGCGTCGTCGGAGGCGGTCGTCTCGGAGAATCGGACGGCTCCAAGGGAGGTCAGAAGGGTGGTGACCTTGTCGGCGATGACCTGCTTACCCGCGGGGATAGGGGAGGCTGTCCAAGCGCTGCCTTTCTTTTCGCGGGAGAGGATCTCCGTTGGGGCTTGGTCAAACGGCACCTCGATCTTTGCCACATCGTCCGGCTTGAGATTTACGAGCTGGGCGTCGGCCCAGTTCTTGGGATCCGTGTCCATCCAAATGCTCGTTCCGGCGAGGTAGGCCTTGGGCTCGTCCCCATACCGGATAAATCGGCCTCCCGAATCGGCGGTTTTTCCGAGGTCGAGCGTGGAGGTCGGATGATCCGAGGAATCGAGAAAATCGATTTTCGAGCCATTGAATTCCAGGCGGGCGATGCGCCCGGGGTTCGTCGTGACCAGCCGCTGAATCTTTGAGGAGGTCAGATCCCCGATGAAGCTCGAAAGCTTCGAGAAGTCCGCGGGCATGTCGAAGTAGCTGTCGTCCTTCCACGAGCCGTCGGCCTGTCGCGAGACGACGACTGTTTTGCCCTGGTCGGTGAGGCTGATTTTGGCCGTCTTCTCGATCACGGAGGCATCCACGACCGGCTTGTCGACCCGGGCATCGGAGTTTGCGGGGGCTTCCGGCCGGTTGGACCAGTAGGCGACCCCGGAGAGGACGGCCAGGACGGCGATCGTAACGATGAGGGTTTTGATTTTCATCGCGGGCAATTCACTTCTTACGCGACCGGTAAAACCAGATCCCGAATGCGCAAACCAGGAGCGGCGTCGCCAATAGGTTGATCGCCATCAGCTTGTTCTCCAGGGCGTCGATCCCCACGCGCAGCGCGAGGCGGATCGTCCGGCGCTCCGACTGGATTCCCGCCTCCTGCTTTTGGAAGTCTTCGATCGACTTGGCGACCTCCGGCGAGGCCACGAGCCTGTTGCCTTCCCCCTTCTTGCCCTGCAACTCGGTGAGCTTCGCCTGCACGTCGTTTAGCTGGGCTTCGAGCGCCGTCAGCTTGTCCTCGTACTTCTTGTTCGCCTCGGCCTCCATATTTTTGACGACCGTGAACGGACGGATCGAATCCCCCTTGCCGCGGATCGAGATCAAGTCCTGAGATCCGGCAAGGAAGTCGAGCGAGTTGGCGGCGAACGAAAGGTTGTCGTTCAACGGTTCGGCGGCCGTGGTGCCGAGCACGTTGAACTTGCGGATGCTAAAATCGTCCAAAAGCCAGTCGGTGTCCGCGACGACGAATAGGGTGGAGGTGTCGACCGATTGGGCCAGGTGCGGGACGGGGGCCGTCGGCGCGGCGGGCTTGGCATCGGCCCCGTTGGCGGCCGGCTCATCCTTCGGCATTCCGTCAGGAAATGCGCTCGTAAATTTTCCGGTGATGAGCGCCGCGATCGTCTTTTTGCCGGACGGGACGATCTGCCGTATAAGATCATCCGGCTGCGCAAATTGCAGTGTTGAGGCGTCGAGTTCGCCCGCATTGGCCGAAGTCTGGACAAGCGGTGTGAATGTGAGCGTGCTGCCGGCCTTCAAGGAGACACTGCCCGCTCCCACGAAAAGGGTCGAGGTGAGCTGGGCCGTGGGCAAAGCCTTCGGGTTCAAGTCATCCTTGGTCAGGCTGAGCCAGGTCGGGTAGCGCGCCACGTTTCCGTTGCTTGAATTCTGGAGGTCGGTGGCCCGGCTGTTGTCCCCGAGGACCTTCTGGGGATTGTAGACTATGCCCCAAGCCGCAAAAAGGTTTGGCAGATCGCTCGTCACGTTCGGCGGCGGGCCCCCGCTCATCATCGACATCTGGCTCGCCTGCCGCTTGAAGTATTCCGAAGCGGGATCGACCGCAATGAAGACCGGCTTGCCAGCGAGCAGGAACTGATCGATCCAGAACTGGAGCTTGGGCGTCAGGTTCTCGGGATGGATGATTGCGAGTGCGTCGAGCTTCGGTGGGAGTTCGGTCGCGGTGGGATCGACGGTCTGGATGTCGAACGTGTCCTGCCATTCACTGGCGACCTGCTGGCCCTCGGTGCCCTGCTCGCCCGCCATCGGGTTCCCTGGGGTGCCCTGCAGCGGCAGGCTCGTGATGAGCCCGAGCTTCTTCTTGTCGAGCTGCTGGACGCTGTAAATCAGCTCCGAAACGTCGTATTCGAGGAACTGCTCTCGATCGGGCGAAAGTGCGGAAATCGCCTTCTGCTGGTCCGCCTGGGTCGCGACCAACCCGAAATAAAACGGCTCTCCACCGGTTTCCATCCGCTGCGGCTCTACGCCCGCCGCGGTCGCCTTCTCCTCCTCCGGCGTGTCCGGCTCCGGATCGATCACGTTTAGGGTGATCCTGCCGTGCGACTGGCGGACGTACTGGCGGACCATCTCCCGGACGCGATCGGCGTAATTTCTGTAGAAAACGGGCAGATCGGCCGCGCCCTTGGAGAAGTACAGGTCGAAAGTCAGAGGCTCGGACACTTTTCCGATGAGCGATTTCGTACCCGGCGAAAGGGTGTAAATTCCTTGACTGGTCGCATCGATGCGCCAGGGCACGGATCCGGCCAGGTAGTTGATGAGCAGCAGGCCCACAAACAGGAGCGCAACGAAGAGGGTTTTCTTTCCGAATTTCATGGGTGCGCCTTCAGCGTTCAAGGGCCACGACGTTCAGGAACAAAGTGAACCCCGTGAGCGAGAGAAAGAACATGATGTCCTTGGGATCCACTATGCCCTTCGTGAATGCGTCGAAGTGGGTGATGAAGCTGAAGTTGGAGATCGCGTCCGC
>Ga0182024_10000437_pt1 | contig 107218 bp, 106 predicted proteins | sample P32metaG_FD_120480 | JGI IMG/M metagenome (GOLD analysis project Ga0182024, IMG submission 120480) | Permafrost microbial communities from Stordalen Mire, Sweden - P3-2 metaG (Illumina Assembly) | ecosystem: Environmental > Terrestrial > Soil > Wetlands > Permafrost | place: Sweden: Stordalen... | reverse complement strand
TCATCTGTTCGAGGCTCATCGACAGCTTGTCGCGCTCCGGCAGTTGCATGACCATGCCGAGCGCGCGGCCGCGCGGGATGATGGTGGCCTTGTGCACCGGATCGGTCGCCTTGACGTTGATCGCGACGATGGCGTGGCCGCCCTCATGGTAGGCGGTCAAGAGCTTCTCCTCCTCGGTCATGACGAGCGACTTCCTTTCGGCGCCCATCATCACCTTGTCCTTGGCGTCCTCGAACTCGACCTGGGTGACCATGCGCTTGTTGCGCCGCGCCGCCATCAGGGCCGCCTCGTTGACCAGGTTCATCAGATCGGCGCCGGAGAAGCCGGGCGTGCCGCGCGCAATGGTCTTGAGGTTCACGTCGGGCGCCAGCGGCACCTTGCGCACGTGCACTTTGAGAATCTGCTCGCGGCCGACCACGTCCGGGTTCGGCACCACGACCTGGCGGTCGAAGCGGCCGGGACGCAGCAGCGCCGGGTCGAGCACATCGGGCCGGTTGGTCGCCGCGATCAGAATGATGCCTTCGTTGGTTTCGAAGCCATCCATCTCGACGAGCAGTTGGTTCAGCGTCTGCTCGCGCTCGTCGTTGCCGCCGCCGAGGCCGGCGCCGCGGTGGCGGCCGACGGCGTCGATCTCGTCGATGAAGATGATGCAGGGCGCGTTCTTCTTGGCCTGCTCGAACATGTCGCGCACCCGGCTCGCGCCGACGCCGACGAACATCTCGACGAAGTCGGACCCGGAAATGGTGAAGAACGGCACGTTGGCCTCGCCCGCAACGGCGCGCGCCAGCAGCGTCTTGCCGGTGCCGGGCGGCCCGACCAGCAGCACGCCACGCGGGATGCGGCCGCCGAGCCGCTGGAACTTGGCGGGATCGCGCAGAAACTCCACGATCTCCTGCAGGTCGAACTTGGCCTCGTCGACGCCGGCCACGTCCTCAAAGGTGACGCGGCCGTGCGCCTCCGTGAGAAGCTTGGCGCGCGACTTGCCAAAGCCAAGCGCCTTGCCGCCGGCGCCCTGCATCTGACGCGACAGGAAGATCCATACTCCGATCAGCGCGACGAACGGCAGCCAGGAGATTAGCAGCGAGACGAACCAGGGCACGTTCTCGGTCTGCGGACGCGCCGTGATGGTGACGCCCTTGTTGTAGAGTCGCTTGACCAGCTCGGGGTCGCTCGGCGCATAGGTCTGGAAGGTGTGCCCGTCGTTGAAGGTGCCGTGGATTTCGGGGCCCTGGATCAGGACATCGCGGACGCGGCCGGAGTCGACCTCGGTGAGCAGCTGCGAGAACGAGATATCCGTCGAGGTGGTGCGCTGGCCCGGATTCTGAAACAGCGTAAACAGGGCAAGCAGCAGCAGGACGATGATCACCCAAAGGGCGAAATTGCGCAGATTGGCATTCATCTTTTGTCCTTGACCGCGACCGCGGTGCCGGGAGGGCTTTCAATGCCCGCAAATCGTGGCGGCTTCACGTCCCCATACCCTTGGCTATGTAGGGGTCAGGCCAGGTTCTGCCAAGGGAAGCCGGGAATCGGCAACCCGCACAGTATAAGGCTACTTCGTAAAGCGGCTGTTGTCGCGGCGGCGCATGGCTGGCGTGCGGCGTGGGGGAGCGCGCTCGACCGTAAGCCGGTCATTGCCAAGCGTAATGAGCGCCCCGGCAAGCGTCCGGCGCAGCCCGGCGCGCGCCTGCCGAAGCGCCTCGTAAAGCGCTTCAAGCTTGGCGAGTTCGACCGCGCCCTCGTTGCCAGCGTGCGCGATCGCCGTGCCGAGGAGGCGCAGCGCCACCTCGGCGGGCAGGTCGGCAAAGCGCGCCGTCTCGAAGGCGACCGGCCCGCGCGGCCGCCATGGCGCCGGCGCCAGCGCCGCGCGCGCCGCGTCGACGGCAAATTCGATGGTGGCTTGGGCGCGGCGGACGCGCACGGCAAGGCGGGCGAGGCCGCGCGCGTCGAGCCCCTCGCGGGCGAGCGCCGGCATCAGGGTGCGTAGCCGCGCGCGGGTAAACTGTGGATCGTGATTGGTCGGATCTTCGCTATAGGCGATGCGCGCCGCCTTGAGCGTCGCGATGAGGCGCGCCTTGGCGACCGGCAGCAGCGGGCGCACCAGGAAGATCGCGCCCTGCCCGCCGGTCGGCAGCGGCGTCGCGTGCGCCATGCCGGCAAGCCCGAGAAGCCCGCTGCCGCGGGCCATGCGAAACAGCACCGTCTCGGCCTGATCGTCGAGGGTGTGCGCGGTCAAGATATGCGCGAAACCGGCGCGCGAAGCCGCCTGCCCCAGCAATTGATAGCGCGCGATGCGCGCTGCTTCCGGCACGCCGGTTCGCGGCTTGCTGCCGCGCCAGCGCAGCGTCCGGTGCGGCACGCCGAGGTGGCGCGCCAGACGCTTCACGGCGCCGGCTTCCTTGGCCGCCTGCGGCCGCAAGCCGTGATCGACGGTGACGGCGATGAGCTTCGGCCCGCGTTTCAGCCGCTTCGCCCAGCGTGCCGCGAGCACGAGCAGCGCGGTTGAATCCGGACCGCCGGAGATCGCGAGCACCAGCCCGGACAGATTTTCGAGGCCACCGAACAGCGCGCTCGCTTCATCGTCGCCGACGGCTTCATCAGCAGTGGGCACGCTTCTGTTCCCGGTCCACGCTTTGCTTCACGTTGAGCGAAGCGCGCGGATACTTGCGCAGCACCTCGCCGAGCGAAGCGCAGGCTGCTTCCTTTTCGCCCATGGCCGCAAGCGACATGCCCAGCCGCAACAGCGCGTCCGGCGCCCGCGCGGTGGTCTCATATTTGGTGGAGACGGCGAGGAACGCCTCGGCGGCATCGCGAAAGTGCTGGTCCTGGAACAGGGCTTCACCGAGCCAGTATTGCGCCTCCGGCGCCAGCCGATCGCTCGGATATTGGCGCAGGAACGTGCGGAAGGTGTTCTCGGCCAGCGCATAGTCCTTGTGCAGGATGTAGCCGTAGCCGAGATCGTATTCGTCCTTGGCCGTGGCGCCCGGCGGCAGCGTCGCCGGCACGGCGCCGGTCGCGCTCTGATTGATCGGCGGCGGCGGCGGCAGTTCGCCGCTCGGCGCGGCGCCGTTCTGACGCGAGGACAGCGTCGAGAGATCGAGCGGCGCGCCAGGCTGTCGGGGCGCGGGCGCAGCCGGCGCCTCGGCGACCTGCGGGCGACCATAGGGCGGCGGCTGCTCGGCGGAAGGCGGCACCGGCGGTACCGACCCTAGCGGTCGCGGCACGCCCGGCGCGTTCGGATTGATCGTCGGGTCGAAGGCGTCGCCGCGGCGATTCGACGGCGGCTGCGGTTCGACCGGCGCGGGCGGCACCTGCGGCGCTGCGGCGATGACTGGCGCGGCGGGAGGCAGCGGCGCCGGCGGCGCGTATGGCGCGCCCGGACCCGGTCGCGACGGCGCGGGCGGCGGCCGCGAGCCGCCGCGTCCCGCAACCTCGTCGGTGCGGCCCTGCGCGTCCTGCTGCAAGCGCTGCACCTGCTGCTCGAGCTGCTGATTGCGATATTGCAGCTGCTCCACCGTGCCGGTGAGTTCGCGGATCGCCGCTTCGAGGCGATCGATGCGCGTGATGAGTTCGGCGGCAGACACCTGGGCGCGCGCGGTCCCGGCACACAGCATGGCAGCAAACATGGCAGCGAACGCGACAACGAGCAGTGAGGCGGTGCGGGTCATCGTCGGCGATATTTTTGCGGTGAGTGGGTCCCCCTTACCATAGCGCGCCCTGCGTCCAAATTGTGACTGCCGGCCCGCGCGGCCGGCGCGCGGGGACGTTCATTCCGCCGGCTGAATGCGCGGATGCTTGCGGGCGGCGCGCCATTCCTCGAAGCGCTGCACCACCACGAACAGCGAGGGCACGAACAGCACCGCGAGGCAGGTCGAAGCGATCATGCCGGTGAACACCGTGATACCGATCGACTTGCGGGCGCTCGCGCCGGCGCCGCTCGCGAAAACGAGCGGTGCGACGCCGAGGATGAAGGCGAATGAGGTCATCAGGATCGGGCGGAACCGCGCCTCCGCCGCCTCGACCGCGGCTTGCAGGATGGGCTTGCCGTCGCGTAGGCGATGCTCCCGCGCCACCTCGACGATCAGGATGGCGTTCTTGGCCGACAGCGCGATGAGCAGGATGATGCCGATCTGGATGTAGAGGTTCTTGCCGACGCTCAGAAAGCTGAGAACCGACACCGGGCCGACCAGAGCGAGCGGCACCGAGAGGATGATCGACAGCGGCGCATACCAGCTCTCGTATTGGCCGGCCAGCACCAGATAGGCGAGCAACAGCGCCATCGCGAACACGAAGTAGATCTGATTGCCGACGATCTCTTCCTGATAGGACAAGGCCGACCATTCGGTCGCCATGCCGGGCGGCAAGGAGCGCTTGGCGTCCTGCGCCAGAATATTGGCCGCGTCGCCGGAGCTGACGTTCGGGGCCGGCGATCCGACGATGGTCGACGACGGATAGAGATTATAGAGGCTGATCAAGGACGCGCCGACGGCGGGCTCGACCGCCGCGAGGGTGCCGAGCGGGATCATGCTGCCCTGCTGGTTGCGCACCGAAAGGTTGGCGATGTCCGAAGGCTCCAGCCGGAACGGCGCGTCCGCCTGGACGTAGACCTGGAACACGCGGCCGAACTTGTTGAACTGCACTACGTAGGCCGAGCCCAGATAGGTCGCGAGCGTCGAGAACACCTGGTCGATGGAGACGTGCAGGGTCTGCGCCTTCACCCGATCGACGACGACGCGCAGTTGCGGCGCCGCGGCGCGAAACGAGGTCTGGATCGCCTGTATCGCGCTCTGCGATTGGGCGTTGGCGATGATGGTATCGGTGGCGCTTTGCAGTTTGGCCAGATCCATGCTGCCGTCGCGCAACTCGACCTGCAGCGTGAAGCCGGCGGCGTTGCCGATCCCCTGGATCGGCGGCGGCGGCAGCACGATCAGGCGCGCGTCGATCACGCCCAGCTCCTTCGACAAGCGGGGGTAGAGCGTCTGCAGGTTCGCGCGCTGGCTCCAATCCTTGAGCACCACATAGGCGACGCCGGCATTGGCGAGACTGGCGCTGTTGTCGATGGCGGAGATGCCGGCGATGGTCAGCACCTGATCGACGGCGGGATCCTTGCGCGCGATGGCTGACACCTGATCGAGCGTGGTCTGCACCCGCCCCAGCGAGGCGCCGTCGGGAAGCTGAACGCCGACGATGAGATAGCCCTGGTCCTCGATCGGCAGGAAGCTCGTCGGCAGCCGTCCCAGCCCCCAGATGGCGCCGGCGATGATGGCGAAGGCGATGAGCGCCATCACGCCGGCATGCGCCACCATGCGCCCGATCAGGCCGGCATAGCCGCGCTCGAGGCGCCCGTAGACGGCGTTGAAGCCGCGATAGAACGCGTTGCGCCGTTCCAGCGGGACCGGCGCGCGCAGCCACAGCGCCGCTTGCGTCGGCTTGAGCGTCACCGCGTTGATCGCGCTCAAGAGCGCGGTCGCGGCGATCACCAGCGCGAACTGCGCGTACATGCGGCCGGTGAGGCCGGGCAGGAATGCCGCCGGCAAGAACACCGACATCAGCACCAGCGTGATGCCGATGATCGGCCCCAAGAGCTCGTTCATGGCGCGGATCGCCGCGTCATGCCCGTTCATGCCCTGCTCGATATTGTGCGCCGCGCCCTCCACCACCACGATGGCGTCGTCGACCACGATGCCGATCGAGAGCACGATCGCAAACAGCGTCGAGAAGTTGATGGTGAAGCCGAGCGCCCACATCATGGCGAAGGCGCCGACGATCGTCACCGGCACCGTGGTCGCCGGGATCAGCATGGCGCGCCAGTCCTGCAGGAAGACCATGATGACGATGAGCACCAGGACCCCCGCCTCGAGCAGCGTCTTGTAGACCTCGTGGACCGAGGAGTTGACGAAAACCGTGGTGTCGAACGGCACCGACTGGACCAGGCCCTTGGGGAAGGCCCGGGCAAGCTCCGCCATCTTGGCGGCGACGGAGCGCTCGACGTTGAGCGCGTTGGCGCCGGGCGACTGGAAGACGCCGATGCCGGCGGCCGGCTTGCCGTTGAGCGTGAAGATCTGGCCGTAGGTCTGCGCCCCGAGCTCGACCCGGCCGACATCGCGCAAGCGCGTGACCTGGCCATTGTTGCCGGTCTTGACGATCACGTTCTCGAATTCGCCGGGGTCGGCGAGGCGGCCCTGGACCTGGATCGTGTACTGGAAATCGACGCCGGAGGGCACCGGCGGCATGCCGACCTGGCCGGCGGTGACCTGCTGGCTCTGCTGCTGCAGCGACTGCACCACATCCTGCGCGTTGAGGCTGCGCGCCTTGAGCTTTTCCGGATCGAGCCAGATCCGCATCGAATATTGGCCGGCACCGAACACCGTGACATTGCCGACGCCGGGCAGCCGCGACAGCTCATCGCGCAGGCTGATAGTGGCGTAGTTGGCGAGATAGAGGCTGTCGAAGGTGTTGTCGGGCGACGTCAGGGTGACGAACAGCAGGATCGCGGTTGCGACCTTCTGGACCGTGACGCCTTGCGCCTGGACCGCTTGCGGCAGTGATGCCAGCGCGCTCGCTACCCGGTTCTGCACCAGGACTTGCGCGTTATCGAGGTTGGTGCCGATCTGGAAGGTCACCGTGAGCTTGTAGGTGCCATCGCTCGAGTTCGTCGATTGCATGTAGATCATGTTCTCGACGCCGTTGACCTGCTGCTCGATCGGCAGCGCGACGGTATCGATGAGCGTCGCAGCGCTGGCGCCGGGATAGCGCGTCGTTACCTGCACGGTCGGCGGCACGATGTCGGGATATTGCGCGATCGGCAGCGCGTAGAGCGCGACCGCGCCGATCAGGATCATCAGGATGGCGAGGACGTTGGCGAGAACCGGACGCTCGATGAAGAATTTTGAGATCATTGCCGGATCTTCGTGAGCTGGCGCGGCGCTACTTCGCCGCCGCGGCGGTGGCGGTCACCGGCTCGACCTTCTGGCCCGGGACGGCGCGCATGATGCCGCCGACGATCACCCGGTCGTCCTTGGTGACGCCCTTGTCGATTACGCGCAGCTCGCCGACCAACGGCCCCAGTTCGACCTTGCGCTGCTCGACCACGCTATCGTTGTTGACCACCAGCACATAGCGGCCGCTCTGATCGCTGCCGAGCGCGACATCGGGGACGAGCAGCGCCGGGGCCGACTGCGAGGGAATGCGCACGCGCACGAAGTAGCCGGGCAGCAACGTGTGGTCGGCATTCGACAGATTGGCGCGGGCGGCCAGCGTTCCGGTCGACGGATCGACGGTCGGCGCCACATAGTCGAGCTTGCCCTGGTGCGGGTAGCCGTTATCGGTCTGCAGCCCGACTTCGACGGGAAGGCCAAGGATATTGGCAATCGTCTCGCCGCGCTTGGCGAGGTTGGCGCGCACTTGCAGCACATCGCGCTCGCTGACGTTGAAATTGACGTAGATCGGATCGATCTGCACGATGGTCGATAGCACCGTCGGCGGCGAGCTGGCGCCGACGAGTTCGCCGATCGAGACCTGGCGCGCGGACACGACGCCGTCGAACGGCGCGGTCACGTTGGTATAACCGAGATTGATCTCGGCCTGCTGCTCGTTGGCTTGTGCCGACTGAAGATCGGCCTGGGCGGTATCGCGTTGCGCCAGCGACTTGTCGTAATTGGCCTGGGTCGAGACCTGCTTGGTCACCAGCTCGGCCTGGCGCTTGTATTCGGCCTCGTTCTGGGTCAGCGAGGCCTGGGCGCTGGTGATCGACGACTTCGCGGAATCGACCTTGAGCTTGTAGGGTTCGGGCTCGATGGTGAACAGCGAGGTGCCCCTCTTCACGGACTGCCCGTCGGTGTAACCGATGGCCTGCAAGAAGCCCTGCACGCGCGCGACCAGATCGACCGAGTTGACCGCCGCGGTGTTGCCGGTCGCCTCGAAATAGCTGGTGACCTGCTGCTCGAGCGGCGCCGCTACCGTGACCTTGGGCGGCGGCGGCGCGGCGTACTCGTTGCTTCGGCCGCAGGCGGCCGCCAGGAGCGCGGCGGCAAGCATCGGGACGGCGCGCGCGAACGCAGCGGGGGTCATGATCGTGACCTCGGCAGATTTTTTGCAAACGCGCACGACGGCGCGGGCAAACCATGGCAGCGACAAGCGCCGCTACGATCCAATTTCCGGGCCGCATTGGCAAGGCAAAACATCGCGCCGGCGCGGAGGGGGCGCAAAAACACGATAGGCGCCGAACACGATCGGCGCCTATCGGTATAATTGCTGCGCTGCCAGGCGCGGTTCGCGCGCTACGAGCTCTGGTTGAGCACCGTCACGGAGCGGCGGTTCTGCGACCAGCACGAAATGTCGTCGCACACCGCGACCGGTCGCTCCTTGCCGAACGAGATGGTGCGCATGCGCGCTGCCGAGACGCCGCGCGAGACAAGGTATTCGCGCACGGTCTGCGCGCGGCGGGCGCCGAGCGCGATGTTGTATTCGCGCGTGCCGCGCTCGTCGGCATGACCTTCGACGGTGAAGGCATAGCGGTTGTAGTTACTGAGCCACTGCGCCTGCTTGTCGAGCGTCGCCCGCGCCTGGTCGGTAAGCTCCGAGGAATCGGTCTCGAAGAATACGCGATCGCCGACATTGACGACGAAATCCTGCTGGCTGCCGGGCGCCGCAGTCGACGCCATGGCGGCAGTCTCGTCGGCATGTTCCTTGGCGCAGCCCGCAATCAGGAGCGTTGCCAGAACGACGGCTGCGAAATTGGCGCCGCGGATGATTGTCCCCACGTTCATTCCGGTGCCTCCATCAGCTCCATCACGACCGAACATGATTGGTCTGTGCCGGGTCTAGCAGCGCCTTCGTTAAGCGAAGGTTCCGTCAACCTTGATGCGGTCTTGCAAAGAAGCCTTGTCCCCGCGGATAGCCCGGAAAGCTTTTGCAGTGGTTAATGGGACCTGAATGAGGCGTTCGTGCGGCCTGCATGGCTCTGCGGGGCCGAAAGGGTTTGTTCCACAAGGGCATTTCAGTTGTTGAAATGCCGATCGGTCGCGCGCGGGCCGAGCGGCCGGCTCCTCACGACAGAAGCGGCGACCAGGCCGGATCGGAGGCGTAGCTCGGCGTTGGAACCCGCTGGTCGTTGCGCCCGGAAATGTCGACGGTGAACAGCGACGGGCCGGGGGCGCCGGAGACGTCGCGAAAAAACATGATCACCCGCCCGTTGGGCGCGAAGGTCGGACCTTCGTTGTGGAAACCCTCGGTGAGGATGCGCTCGCCGGAACCGTCCGGCTTCATCACGCCGATCGCGAACTTGCCCTGATACTGACGGGTGTAGGCGATGTAATCGCCGCGCGGCGACCATACCGGCGTCGAGTACATGCCTTCGCCGAAGCTGATGCGCTTCGCCGACCCGCCGGTCGCGGCCATGACGTAGATCTGCGGATGGCCGCCGCGATCAGATTCGAAGCAGATCTGCGAGCCGTCGGGCGCATACGACGGCGCGGTGTCGATCGCCGGCGTGTCGGTGAGCCGCGTCGTCGCCTTCGAGCGCAGGTCCATGACGAAGAGATTGGAGTTGGAGCCTTCCTGCAGGCTCATGATGACGCGCTGGCCGTCCGGCGAAAACCGCGGTGAAAAACTCATGCCGGGAAAGTTGCCGACGATTTCGCGTTGGCCGGTCTCGATATTGAGGAGAAAGACGCGCGGATCGCCCTGGCCGTAGGCCATGTAGGTGATTTCCTGGGTCGAAGGCGAGAAGCGCGGGGTGAGCACCAGTTCGTCGCCGCGCGTGAGATAACGCACGCCGGCGCCGTCCTGGTCCATGATGGCGAGGCGCTTGACGCGGCGCTCTTTCGGGCCGGTTTCGTCGACGAACACGACGCGGCTGTCGAAATAGCCCTTCTCGCCGGTGAGCTTCTCGTAGATGTCGTCCGAAATGATGTGGGCGATGCGCCGCCAGTTGTCGGGCGTCGTGACATAGACCTGCCCGGTCGCCTGCTGGCCCGCCAGAATGTCCCAGAGCCGGAATTCAGCCTTGAGACGCCCGTCGGCCTGGCGTGTCATGCGGCCGGTGACGAGCGCCTGCGCGTTGATGGCGCGCCAGTCGGCAAAGCTCGGCACCGCGTCGATGCCGGTGATCTTTTGAATATAGGCGGCGGGGTCGACCGGGGCGAACAGGCCGCTGCGCTGCAGGTTGGCGGTGATGATCTGCGTGACGCCGAGCGCGGTCTCATTGTCCTCGGGTGCGCCGCCGAAGAAGTTGGGGATCGCGATCGGCATCGGCTGGAAATTGCCCTCGGTGATGTCGAGGCGCACCACCGCGCCGGCGCGGCGGGCCGACAGCACCAGGCCGCCGGCCAGCGCACCGAGCACCAGCGCACCGCGCCGCGTCAGCACCGATTTTGGCATCTGCAGGATCGTCATGAGGTTTGCGTCATGGAGGTGTGCGTGATGGCGTTTGGTCGTTCCGGTCAGCCGCCCAGGAGCTCATGCGGGTTGAATTTGATCTCGATGTCTTTCCACTGCTCATAATGCTCGCGCCTGAGCATGGTGAACGGCTGGCACAGCCGCAGCGCGCGCTTGCCGCTCTCGGCAAGCGCGGGACCCAGTGGCGAGGCCGAGCCTTCGACCGGAACGGGATCGCGCGCCAATGAGCCGTCCGGCTTGAACAGGACGCGGAACGTCACGTAGATCGTCGAGTTGCTGTCGATGCCCTGCGGCGGGCTCCAGCACTGGCTGATGCGCGTGCGCAGCGCGTCGATCTCGCTCTGCGACAGCTCGGCCGAGTGACCGGCCGCTGAGCCCAGATCGGCGGTGTCGTTGATGGCGGCCGCGCTCGCCACCTGGCGCTGCGGCTCGCGCTTGTCGAGCAAGGCCGCGACCTGGTTGGCGTCGAACTTCGGCGTGTCGTGCGCCGGCGTCTCGGGCGCCGGCTGATCGTCCGGCTTCGGCGGCTTCTTGGCCTCGTCCTTCTTCAACAGGTCGGCGATCTTGTCGGGCTTGTACTCCGGCGGCTTCGGCTTGTCGGGCTTGTCCGCGACTTTCGGGCCGGGCTCGGGCGGCTTCGGCGGCTTGGGCTTCTCAGCCTTTTCCGCCTTCGCGGCCGGCGCCGGTGGCGGCTTGGCAGCCTCGGTGGTGATCTCCGGCTTGTTGGCGACCTTGGGGGCGAGTTGCTGGACGGGCTTTGGCGCGTTGACCTCGTCGGCGAGCGGCTTGGGGGTGTCGATTTTGAGCTTCGGGGCGTTCTGCTGGCCCGGCGTCACGCGCGAAACATCGGCATCGCTGACGATCGAGACCGGCATGAAGTCGGACTTGATCTCGCTCGGCGCCGAGCCGGCAAGCGTGACCAGCGCGGATACCAGTATCACCGCGTGGGCGCAGCCCGATATGACCCAATCGGTTCGCAATTCACTCCCCCGCCTTCTCGGGCACCACGTTCAAGGCAGCCCCCAGTCCCGCGTCCCGCAACCGTCCCAATATTTTCGTGACCTCATCATAGCAGACGTCCTTGTCCGCATTGACCATCACGTTTGAAGGAGTCGGACCGGCGTTGTCCTTGATCGCTCGCAATTTCGGCCCGATCTCGGCAAGCGCGATCGGGCTTTTGCCGAGAAAGAGGTCGGCTTGGCTGGTGCACCCGCCGTTGCTCTTTTTGATCGTCACGATGACAGGTTCCTTGTCCGAGTTGAGCACGGTCGCGCCGCTGGCATTCGGCAGCTCGACAGTGATCGAGAGCGTCATCAAAGGCGCGGTCACCATGAACACGATCAGCAGCACCAGCATGACGTCGACGAACGGCGTCACGTTGATCTCGCTCATCACCGCGCGCCGGCGACCCCTGCGCCTACCGGCCGAGGCCGCCTGGACGACGCTGCCTGCCATAGCCGTCCCCTCACCCGCGCTCGTCGATCTGCCGCGACAGGATCGCCGAAAATTCGTCGGCAAAGCCCTCAAGCCGCTGGGCCTGCCGGTTCACCTCGGACACGAATTTATTGTAGAAAATAGTCGCCGGGATGGCGGCAACGAGGCCGATTGCGGTTGCGAACAGCGCCTCGGCGATGCCCGGGGCGACCACCGCCAGCGAGGTGTTCTGGGCGGCCGCAATCGACTGGAAGCTGGTCATGATGCCCGCGACGGTGCCGAATAGCCCGATAAAGGGTCCGGCCGAGCCGACCGTGGCCAAGACCAGGAGCCGCCGTTCCATGTGCTCGACCTCCCGCGCTATGGCGACATCCATGACCTTCTCGATGCGCATCTGCAGCCCGGCGAAGGAACGGGCATTGCCCTCGAAGCTGCGCTTCCACTCGCGCATGGCGGCGACGAACAATGCCCCGGTCGAATGACCCGGCTTGGCGGCGAGCGAGCGGTATAGCTCCTCGAGCGATTCTCCCGACCAGAATGCCTGTTCGAAGCGGTCGCCGGCCTTGCGCAGCCGCGAAAACAGCAGGGTTTTGTCGATGGCAATGGCCCAAACCCAGACCGAGCAGATCAGCAGCCCGACCATCACCGCCCTGACCACCCAGTGGGCGTGCCAGAACAGGTCGAACAGCGAGAGGTTGGACGATGTCATAGACCCTCTCTCGGCGGTCCCGCCGGTGGACCATGACCGGGTGGGCGCGCCGCGCCTGGACCGCAGGTGCACCGCGGGCCGCCGCATTCGCGCGCGGCGACCACGACCCGAAATTTCGCGAAAATCCGAGCCGGACCCGCCTCCGGCCGGACCGAAATCAGCGCGAAACTTGTCCAAACTAGGGCGCGACGGGCCTTCCTCGCGACTAACGAAGCCCGCGCATCCTTAAGACATGGTTAAGGGCCGATCAGGGCCGCGCGACGGGCCTGTGGAAATGCGACGGGCCGCCCCGCTTGGCGCGGGACGGCCCAGTGCGCAATGGCAATGGTCGCGACCTCAGCCCTGCGGTTGCGGGCCGGGGTGTTGGGGCTGCGAAGTCCCATCGTTGAAGCGTGCGCGGCGGTCGGCCATGAACTGGTCGAACTCGGTCTTGTCCTTGGCGACGCGCAGCCGATCGAGGAAATCCTTGAACTCGCGTTGCTCATCCTCGAGCCGCCGCAGCGTCTCGGCACGATAGTCGTCGAAGGCGCGATTGCCGCTCGAGGGCGGCTGGCCCCACCACGTGGAACCGCCTTGGGCGCCGTCCGTCCGGCTGCGGAAGCGATCCATCTTCTCCTGCATCCGATCCATCTTGCTCTGCCAGCGCGTCATGGCGCCGTGATGATTCCAGCAACCCATTCGTCCGCTCCCAAGCGTGAAGGCGAGGATGGCCAAGCCGATCGGCCACCACGCCATAAAGCCGAGGATCATCAGCACGATCCAGGCTGGTTTTCCGAGTTCGTCAAGTTTTGCAACGATAGGCATGGCTTTTGGCCTCGCGCGTGAATGTTAATAACATTTACATTATGGGTGGCGTCGCGGCGCTGTCAAGACCCTCCCCATCCCTGTCGGGGAAAGAAGGCGGTGACCACGCGCGTCCACATAGGGGCTTCAGGCGGCTGCGCCAGGGTGTGGCAGCTCGAGGCCTCGGAGATAAACGAGGACCCCGGCCTCCAGCAGTTCCTCGGGCGACATCGGCAGGGTGCGGCGGGCCGAATCGCCGCGCCCGAACAGCGACGCGATGCCGTGCGACAGCGCCCAGATATGGAGCGCGATCATCAGCGCCGGCGGCCGACTTTGCGGCGCGACCTGCGCGCAAAGCTTTTCGGCGGCGCCGCGCAGCACGGCGAAGGCGCGCTCCCCCGCCTGGCGCAGATCGGGGCTCATATCCTGCGGGATTCCGGCCTCGAACATCGCCGAGTAATAGGCCGGCTCGGCCCGCGCGAAGTTGAGATAGGCCTTGCCCAGCCGATCGAGCGCGCTGAACGCGTCCGGCCGGCCATCGTCCCACGCGCGGGTCAGCGCGGCCTCGAACAGTTCGAAGCCGCGCAGCGCGACGCTCGCCAGAAGCTCGTCGCGATCGCGAAAATGCCGGTATGGCGCGGCCGGGCTCACGCCCGCCCAGCGCGCGGCTTCCGCGAAAGTAAAGCCCCCGGGCCCCTTTTTGGCGATCAGATCCAGCGCCGCCCGCAGCAGCGTTTCCCTCAGATTGCCGTGGTGGTAGCCACGCGGCCCGTCTTTGGTGTCCTTCGACCAGCTCATGTAAGGAGTTCTTACATTAACGCAGGTGATCCGTCGACCTTGGGACCTGCGAGCCCCAGCCGCGGCGGCCGGCCGCGCATGATGCAATACGTCGGATGAGGTCGATCTGGCGGCTAGCGGCGCGGCGGCAGCGCCAGCGGCAGACGATCGAACAGCGTCGGGCCTCCCGGCTGCGCGCCCTCGATCGCGAGCAGGCGCAGCTTGGTGCGCACCCCGCCGGTTGCGGAAAAGCCTCCGGTCTTGCCATCGGCCGCCAGCACGCGATGACAGGGCACGATGATCGGGAATGGGTTTTGCGAAAGCGCCTCGCCGACGTCGCGCGCCAGCGTGCGATCCCCCAGTTGCTCGGCGATCTCACCGTAGGTCAGCGTCGCGCCGGCCGGAATAGTGCGTGCGACGCCGTAGACGCGCCGGTTGAACTCAGAGACGCCTTCGGTATCGATGGTGACGTGGCCGAGCGCTCGCGGCTCGCCGCCGAGCAGCGCAACGATGTCATCTATCGTGCGCTGCACGTGCGCCGGCGGCGCGGCCTCGCCGACAGCCGGGAAGCGGCGGAGGATGCGTTTGCGGGTCGCGCCTGCGCCCGCCTCCGGCAGCTGCACGCCGGCGATGCCGCGCTCGCTCCAGACAATGCCGCAGCAGCCGATCGCCGTCTCGAACAATGCAAAGCGAAGTTGGGACATGATGACGCTAATATAATGCGCGGCACGACCGGTTTCAGGATGGCGCGGCGGGTAGATCCGCCTGCATGGCGATGCGCAGCGGCTTTGGGATCGGCCGCGCCCGGCCGCCGCTGATGAAGGCGACGCGCACATGCGCCTCGACCAGGAGGTCGACTTCGCGCATGACGCGCTGGCGCACCGTCGAGGAAGCGCCCTTCACCTCCTGCGGCTCGGTGATGATCTCGAGCACGTCGTCCATGCGCGCCGGCTTGAGATAGTCGATCGTCATCGAGCGCACGACGAAGGCAAATCCCGGCGCCTCGCGTTCGGCCGCCTCGAACAGCGCGCGCTGATCGGCGCCGAGGAGACGCAGGTAGTTGCTGCGCCCGCGCTCCATGTAGCGCAGATAATTGGCGTGATAGACGATGCCGGTGAAGTCGGTGTCCTCGTAATAGACCCGCACCGTCATGACGTGGCGGCCGTCGCGGATTACGCCGTCGAGGGGAACGCTGACCATGCTATCTCCACGGCGCTATCTCCACGGAATCTGCCCCGACATGGCGTGCTCCCAGTTACGGCCGTCGAACGGCTTCGGCTCGATCGCCGCGACGTCGACGCCGTCGAGGCAGCGCACGTTGACATCGATCTTGTCGGGGTCCGAGCGGGGCACATAGAAAGGGTGAATGCCGCAGGTCGCACAAAAGGTGTGCTGCGCCACGCCGGTATTGAACCGATAGGTTGTCAGCGCATCGGCGCCGCTCAAAAGTTCGAACGCCTCGCGCGGCACGATGAGGTGCAAAAAGCCCTTCTTGGCGCAGATCGAGCAGTTGCAGTCGGCGACGCCCGACAGGCTCGCCGTCACGCGGAACCGCACGCGGCCGCAATGGCAGCCGCCCTCGTAGGCTTGCGTCATGGCATCACTCATTACTCTTGGTCTTGCGATCCGAACAACCCGAATTGCGCGGGATCGCGCGCCGGCTCGGGCAGGCCGAGGTGGCGGAAGCCGTGGACGGTGAGGAGGCGGCCCCGCGGGGTGCGTTGCAGGAGCCCGCACTGGATCAGATAGGGCTCGATGATGTCCTCGATGGCGTCGCGCGGCTCCGACAGCGCGGCGGCGAGCGTCTCGACGCCGACCGGGCCGCCGCCGTAGCTCACCGCGATGGTGGTGAGATAGCGCCGGTCCATGGCGTCGAGGCCCGCGGCGTCGACTTCGAGCGCGGCCAGCGCCTGGTCGGCCACTGCACGGTCGATCGCCGCGGCGCCGTCGACCGAGGCGAAGTCGCGCACGCGGCGCAACAGCCGCCCGGCGATGCGCGGCGTGCCGCGGGCGCGGCGCGCGATCTCGTTGGCGCCGTCCGCGGTCACACCGACGCCGAGCACGCGCGCGCCGCGATTGACGATCAGCTCGAGCTCGGCCTCGGTATAGAAATTCAACCGCACCGGGATGCCGAAGCGGTCGCGCAGCGGGTTGGTGAGAAGCCCGGCGCGGGTGGTCGCGCCGATCAGCGTGAAGGCTGCGAGGTCGATCTTGACCGAGCGCGCCGCCGGTCCCTCGCCGATGATGAGGTCGAGCTGGAAATCCTCCATGGCCGGATAAAGAATTTCCTCGACCGTGGGACTGAGCCGGTGGATCTCGTCGATGAACAGCACGTCGCGCTGTTCGAGATTGGTGAGGAGCGCGGCGAGATCGCCCGCCTTGGCGATCACCGGGCCCGAGGTGGCGCGGAAATTGACGCCAAGCTCGCGCGCCACGATCTGCGCGAGCGTCGTCTTGCCGAGGCCGGGCGGCCCGACGAAGAGCACATGATCGAGCGCCTCGCAGCGCCCGCGCGCCGCCTCGATGAACACGCTGAGATTCTTCCGCGCTTGTTCCTGGCCGATGAATTCGGCGAGCCGCTGCGGGCGGAGCGACGCCTCCGCCGCATCCTCGGCGCGGCGCTCCGCGGTCACCAGGTTGCGTCCGTCGCCGCCGCCGGTCACCGGTCCGGTCCCCGGCTGTATTTGTTTGGCAGCAGCTCGCCGATCGGCACCACCGCCGGCAACGCTCCGTTCGGCACGATCACGCGCGCCTTCGGATCATAGTCGAAGATCAGCTCGCGGCAGGCGCCGCAGGGCGACACCACGACGATGTTCTGGTCCTTTTCGTCGGGCGGTGGATGGCGAACCGCAACGATGGTTTGGATTCCGGCATCGCCCCGTTCGACGAAGGCGCGGCCGAGCGCCACCGCCTCGGCGCACACCGCCATGCGGCCGAGATAGGCGTCGAGATTGACGCCGGTGAAGATTTCTCCCGAGCGGGTGCGCAACGCCGCGCCGACTTCCTGCCAGTCGTTGCGATAGCGCCGCTTGATCGCCGCGGTCGCGGCCGCGATCAATTCCTTGTCTGCGGTGTCGAGTTTCGCCGGCCGCTTCACTTCGCAAGTTCCTTGAGCCCGAGCCGGATCAGCGTCTTCACCTCGCTCGCCTCGCCAGCGCTGCGTACCGCGGCGGCGATGGCGGCGGCCGCCTGGGGCTGGGCGTAGCCGAGATTGACCAGCGCCGAGACCGCATCCGCGATGGGCTGCGGCGCGCGCTTCTCGTCGAGCGCGCCGGAGAGCCGCACCAGAGCCGGATCGATATTGGTGTAGGCCGGCGCCTTGTCCTTGAGCTCGGTGACGATGCGCTCGGCGACTTTTGGGCCGACGCCCGGCGTGCGCGCCACCATCGCCCGGTCGCGCGTCGCGATGGCGGCGGCGAGCTCGGCCGGCTTGAGCGTGCCAAGCACGGCAAGCGCGACCTTGGTGCCGACGCCCTGCACGGTCTGCAAGAGCCGGAACCATTCGCGCTCGAGATCGGTGAGGAAGCCGAACAGGCGGATCTGGTCCTCGCGCACGTGGGTCTCGATGGCGAGCGTTGCCGGCTCGCCGGTGCGCGGCAGTTCCTGCAAGGTGCGCGCCGAGCAATGCACCAGATAGCCGACGCCGTTGACGTCGAGGATGACGGAATCCTCGCCGTAGCTGTCGATCACCCCTTTGAGCCTGCCGATCATCGCGCCGCCACCCTCAAGATGACGCTCTGTCTATGATGCGCATGCGTCACCGCGACCGCGAGCGCGTCGGCGGCGTCGTGCGAAGCCGGGTCGGCCTTGGGCAGCAGCACGCCGATCATCATGCGCACCTGCGTCTTGTCGCCGTGGCCGGCGCCGACAATGCTTTTCTTCACCAGGTTAGGCGCGTATTCGGCGACCAGCACGCCGGCCCGGGCCGGCACCACCATGGCGATGCCCCGCGCCTGCCCGAGCTTGAGCGTCGCCTGGGCGTCCCTGCTGACAAAGGTCGCCTCGACCGCGGCCTCGTCGGGACGAAACTCGTCGAGAATGCGCATCAGACCGTCGTGGATGGCGAGAAGCCGCGCCGCGAGCGCTTCGTGCTGGTCGGTCGTCACCGAGCCGCAGCCCAGGAATCCGAGCCGGTTGCCGTCAATCTCGACCATGCCCCAGCCGGTGCGGCGGAGCCCCGGATCGATGCCGAGAATGCGAATCGGGCGGCCCATCTCGCCCCTTTGATAGACCCGCCGCCCGCCGCGGGCAAAGCCGCCCCCTTGCCGCCGTGACGCCGACCCTGCTTGCACAAGCATATCGCCGAACTTAGGATTTAGTCATGCTGGACTGGAGCCAATGTCCCGCGGTGGAGCGCGTGCCCGGGAAAGTCGGCGGCGAGTGGCTGTTCAAGGCCACGCGGGTGCCGGTTCGCGCTTTATTCGAGAATCTCGAAGGCGGTGCGCGGATCGATGACTTTTTGGAGTGGTTTCCCGGCGTGACGCGCGAGCAGGCGGAGCTTGTGCTGCGCCACGCCGAGCAAAGCCTGGTTGCCTAAACGTGGAACCTTCTCCAGTGCATGAAAATATTTTTTGACCAAGGCACACCCGTGCCGCTGCGTCGTGCATTAGAGGGGCATACGGTATCGACCGCCTATGAAATGGGCTGGGGCGAGCTAGATAACGGCGATCTCCTGACCGCAGCAGAATCCCGGTTCGACGTGCTTGTGACGACCGACAAAAATCTTCGTTACCAGCAGAACCTTGCCGGACGTCGCTTGGCGATCCTGGTGCTGCCGACCGCGAATTGGCCGCAACTTCAAGTCCGCCAAATGCAAATCGCGGCCGCGATCAATGCGTTGCGGCCGGGCGATGTCGTGGAGATGGACTTCTGAGAGAATGGGCGGCTTTACTCGCTCATCTTGCTGACGAGCGCGTCCGATACTTCGAAGTTGGCGTAGACGTTCTGAACGTCGTCGTGGTCGTTGAGGTTTTCGATCAGCCGGAGCAGCTTCTCGCCCTGCTCGTCGTCGACCGCGACCGTGTTCTGCGGCCGCCAAACCAGCGAGGCCTTGCGCGGGTCGCCGAACCTGGCTTCGAGCGCCTTGGCCAGCGAGCCGAAATGGTCCTGCGCGGCATAGACCTCGTGGCCGGCTTCGCTCGAAACGACATCGTCGGCGCCGGCCTCGAGCGCGGCTTCGAACATCGCCTCGCCGCTCGCGGTCTTGGCGTCGTATTCGATGACGCCGACACGGTCGAACATGAACGAAACCGCGCCGGTTTCCGCGAGATTGCCGCCGCTCTTGGTGAAGGTGGCGCGGACTTCGCCGGCGGTGCGGTTGCGGTTGTCGGTCAGGACCTCGACGATCACCGCGACGCCGCCCGGCCCGTAACCCTCGTAGCGGATCTCCTCGTAGGTCTCGCCCTCGCCGCCCGCCGCCTTCTTGATGGCGCGCTCGATATTGTCCTTCGGCATGTTCTCGGCGCGCGCCGCGATGATCGCCGCGCGCAGGCGCGGATTCATGGTCGGATCGGGCAGGCCGAGCTTGGCGGACACGGTGATTTCGCGCGCCAGCTTGCCGAACAGCCTGGACTTGACCGCGTCCTGCCGCCCCTTGCGGTGCATGATGTTCTTGAACTGCGAATGTCCGGCCATGACCGCCTGCTGCGCTCTCTCGCGCCCGCGCCGTGCGAATGAATTGATGCCGAGTTATAGGTCGCCGCGGCGCGGAAATAAAGGTCAGGCCCAGAAGGCCGGCACGGCCTGTTCGAGGCAACCGCCGAGGCGCACCGCGCCGACGCGCGCCGCGAGGCCGGTCGCCGGGTCGGTATCGACCGCGACGGCGCACAGCGTCGCCGGGCCGCTCGAGGGCTCGAAGCGCGCCGAGGGTATCTTTCTGAGAAACCGCAGCAGCGGCTCCTCCTTCACCATGCCGATCACCGAGTCGTAATCCCCGGTCATGCCGACGTCGCTGACGAAGGCGGTGCCGCCGGGCAGGACGCGCAGGTCGGCGGTCGGCACGTGGGTATGGGTGCCGACAACAAGGCTCGCGCGGCCGTCGCAGAAAAACCCCATCGACTGCTTCTCGCTCGTCGCCTCGCCATGGATGTCGACGATGACGGCGTCGGCAGCCGTGCGCAGCGGGCAGGCGACGAGCTCGCGCTCGACCGCCGTGAACGGATCGTCGAGCGGGTCCATGAAGATGCGGCCCATGGCGTTAATCACCAGCACACGCGCGCCGTTCTTGCCCTCGATCACGGCCGCGCCGCGGCCCGGCGTGCCGGGCGGATAATTGACCGGCCGCACCAGGCGCTCGGCGCGCTCGATGAAGACCAGCGCCTCCTTCTGGTCCCAGGCGTGATTGCCGAGCGTGATGGCGTCGGCGCCGGCGTCGATGAGCTCGCGATAGATCGCCTCGGTGATGCCGAACCCGCCGGCGGCATTCTCGCCGTTCACCACGACGAGGTCGAGCTTCCAGTCGCGAACCAGGCCCGGAAGCCGCTCATAGACGATGGTCCGCCCGCTGCGGCCGACGACATCGCCGACGAAGAGAATGCGCATGCTCAAGCGCCTCGCAGATCGATCACCTCGCGCTCGGTTAGCACGAGATCGAGCCGCGCGTCGCGGGGCGTGGTGGGGACTTGCGGAACTTCCTGCGCAGCAAACGCGAGGCCTGCCGCCGTCACCGCCTTGCGCTCGCGCAGCCGGGCGATGGTCATGTCGTAATAGCCGGCGCCGTAGCCGATGCGATGGCCGGCGCGGTCGAAGGCAAGGAGCGGCACCAGCAGGATATCGGGATCGAGCTCCGGCGCCTCGGGCTTTGGTTCGCGGATACCCCATTGGCCGCGCTCGAGCGGGGCACCGAAGTCCCAGGCGCGCATGATCAGCGGCTTGCCGCGTCCGGCGATGGCGGGAAGTGCCAGCCGCGCGCCCTGTCCGGCGAGCCTGCGCAGCAGCGGCAGCGGACTGATCTCGCTCTTGAGTGGCATGAAGCCGGATACGATCGCCCCCGTCGCGATCGCGAGCGGAAAAGCTCGCGCGGCTATCGCCTCCGCCGCGGCGTGGCGCGCATCCGCCGGCAGCGCATCGCGGCGCGCGATCGCGTCGCGGCGGAGTTGTTCCTTCTCGGCCTGGATAGCGTCGGACATCTCGACCGTCAGGCCCGGCCTATCGCCGGGCGTCCACGTCTCGGGAGCCGCCAACCTAAAGACGTGGATCGCCGGGGCAAGGTGGGACAAGCCCGGCCATGACGAACGTGACGAAGCAGTGCGGAGCCGCGCCGGCCGTTGGAGCGTCGATCCCGGGTTCCCTACGAAAGTAGGTGGGCGCCATATGACCGAGCCCACGGGCCCGGCCAGGGACAGCTCCCTTAAGGATCGATAAGGCCCCGGGGATATTGCTCCTGACGCGCCGTGCAGCCCCGCCCTGACAATGTAGTGCGACCGGACGGGCGACGCCACACGCTGCTTGATGTCCCCTCGCCCGCTCCAGGAGAGGGAAGGTCAGCCAAGCGCGATGCCGCCGCCGATGGTCTGGTTGAGTTTCCTGGTGATGTCCTCGATGCGCTGGGCGGCGGCGCTGAGCGCGGAGGCGACCGCCGCCTGTGAGGTCTTGGCGCGGTCAGCGGTATCGACGCGCGCATCCTGCAGGACGGCGACCTCGTCCTCGAGCTGCTTGATGCGCCGCCCGGTCTCGGCCAGTTCGTCGGCCACCGTGAGCGCCGCCATCACGGTGAGCCGCGTATCGCCGATCTCGCCGAATTTCTTGCGCAGGCCCTCGATGCGGATATCGAGGTCGCGGGCGAGGTTCATCAGATGGCCCTCCTGGCCATCCTCGCAGGCCATGCGGAACTGCCGGCCGTTGATGGTGACGCTGACCTGGGTCATTCGCTCACTCTTCGTATCCGCTCGTCCCGCGCAAGCGGGGACCGGCAGGGTTCATCGAAGCGAGCCCGCTGCGGGCTCAGTCAATCATCCTCCGTCAACACGCCGCGGATCGTTGTGATCGCCTGCTCGATCCTTTGCGCGACCTCGCGGTTGGCGGTTTCGAGAGCGCGCGAGCGGGCGGCGGCCTGGTCGAGATCGCTCGCCAACCGCGCCCGGTCGGTGCCGAGCACGTGGACCTGGGTGGCGAGCGTTTCCTCGTTGCGATCGGTCTCGCGCCGCCGCTCGGCCGCCGCCTCCAGCGCATCGAGCGCGAGCGCCAGACGGCGGCTCGCAGTCTCGATCGAATCGGTCTGGGCCATACGCCTATCCGCTGGTCGCACTGGAGGTGAAAGTCGTGAGACGGCAGATATTTACAATAAGAACTTTACGTCGCATCGAGGTAGAGCGTCAACGCCTACCGCGCGTCTCGCGGCGCCGCCTGTGCATGACGCGAAAGCCGCCCGGCCGCGCATTGACTTAAGGGTCATCCTCCATGCTATCTGTGCCCCGCTTGTACCCGTCGCACTGACGCCGCTTGGCGAGTTTCATGACGATGCCGGACCGTCTCCTCGCGGCGAGCACAGCACCCGCCCACGCTGCACGCTTGCCTGCTGCTGGCACCAACCCGATACCGCGCGCCGAGCACGACCGCATGGCGAACGCCATCCGCGCGCTGGCCATGGACGCGGTCGAGCAGGCCAAAGCCGGACATCCCGGCCTGCCGATGGGCGCCGCCGACATCGCGACCGTGCTGTTCACCCGTTTCCTCAAGTTCGATCCGGCCGACCCGGCGTGGCCCGACCGCGACCGCTTCGTGCTCTCGGCCGGGCACGGCTCGATGCTGCTCTACGCGCTGTTTTATCTCGTCGGCTACGAGAAGATGACGATCGAGGAGATCAAGCGCTTCCGCCGGCTCGGCTCGCTCACTCCCGGTCATCCCGAGCATGGCCACACGCCCGGCGTCGAGACCACCACCGGCCCGCTCGGCCAGGGCATCGCCAATGCGGTCGGCATGGCCATTGCCGAGCGCCATCTCGCCGCGCTGTTCGGCAGCGACATCGTCGATCACACGACCTACGTGCTCGCCTCCGACGGCGACCTGATGGAGGGCATCAGTCAGGAAGCGATCGCGCTCGCCGGCCATTTGCGGCTGAAAAAGCTCATCGTGCTCTACGACGACAACGGCATTTCGATCGACGGCCCGCTGGCGCTCGCCGATGACGTCGACCAGGTCAAGCGCTTCGAGTCCGCCGGCTGGGCGGCGACCCGCATTGACGGCCACGATCCCGCGGCGATCGCCGCGGCGATCGAAGCGGCAAAAAGATCCGACAAGCCCTCGATGATCGCCTGTCGCACCATCATCGGCTTCGGCGCCCCGACCAAGGGCGGCACCGAGAAGAGCCACGGCTCGCCGCTTGGCGCCGAGGAGATCGCGGCGGCGCGGCAAAAGCTCGGCTGGAGCGCGCCGCCGTTCGAGATTCCCTCAGCGATCCGCGACGAGTGGCGCGCCGCCGGCGAACGCGGCAAGCCGGCGCGCCTCGCCTGGCTCGAGCGCCTCGCCGCGCTCGATCTTGAAAAACGCGCCGAGTTCGAGCGCCGCACCCGCGGCGAACTGCTGGGGAAAAAGCTCGCGGCGGCGGTGCGCGCCGTGAAGGAAACGCTCGCTCAGGCGCCGAAGGAGATCGCGACCCGTTCGGCCTCCGAATTCGCGCTCGAAGCCCTCACCGTGGCGCTCCCCGAAATGATCGGCGGCTCGGCCGACCTCACCGGCTCCAACAACACGCGCACCAAGGCGATGAAGGCGATGAGCGCCGCCGACTATTCCGGCCGCTTCATCCATTACGGCGTGCGCGAGCACGGCATGGCGGCGGCCATGAACGGCATGGCGCTGCACGGCGGCATCATTCCCTATTCGGGCACGTTCCTGGTGTTCTCGGACTATTGCCGCCCGGCCATCCGCCTCGCCGCGCTGATGGGCCAGCGTGTCATCCACGTGATGACGCACGATTCGATCGGGCTCGGCGAGGACGGGCCGACCCACCAGCCGGTCGAGCAGTTCGCGGCGCTGCGCGCCATCCCCAACCTCAAGGTGTTTCGGCCGTGCGACACGGTCGAGACGATCGAATGCTGGCAGCTGGCGCTGGAATCGGCGAGCGCGCCGAGCGTGCTGGCGCTGACGCGGCAGAACCTGCCGCAACTGCGCCGGGGTTTTGACGAGCATAACCGCTGCGGGTTCGGAGCCTACGAGCTGAGCGCGGCCGAGGATGATGCCGCCGCCGTGTCGCTGTTCGCCTCCGGCTCGGAAGTTGCCATCGCGGTCGAGGCAAAAAAGCTCCTGGCCGCGCGGAAAGTCTCGGCCCGGGTCGTCTCGGTGCCGTGCTTCGAGCTTTTGCTGGGCGCTGCGGACGACAAGCGTGCCGCGGTCATCGGCAACGCCAAGGTCAACGTCGCCGTCGAAGCCGGCATCCGCCAGGGCTGGGACGCCATCATCGGCTCGGAGGGAACCTTTATCGGCATGACCGGTTTCGGGGCCAGCGCGCCCTACAAGGAGCTTTACCAACATTTCGGATTGACGGCCGAAAAGGTCGCCGAAGCGGCATTGGCACGATTGTGAAAAGTCATATCTATCTAGATAGATAAGAGCGTCGCGCCCTGCCCGATCGGCCGTCATCGGGTCTAGCGCCGAAGGGAGGCCGGGAATGTCGGTTCGCGTTGCCATCAATGGATTTGGCCGCATCGGCCGCAATATCCTGCGCGCCGTCGTCGAGGCGGACCGCAAGGATATCGAGGTCGTCGCCGTCAACGACTTGGCGCCGGTCGAGACCAACGCGCACCTGTTGCGTTTCGACACCGTGCACGGCCGCTTTCCCGGCACCGTCACGGTCGAGGGCGACACGATCCATTGCGGCAACGGCGCCATCAAGGTCACCGCCCTCAAGGACCCGGCGCAATTGCCGTGGCGGGAGCTCGGCATCGACGTCGCGCTCGAATGCACCGGTATTTTCACCTCGAGGGAGAAGGCGGCGGCCCATCTGACCGCCGGCGCCAAGCGCGTGTTGATCTCGGCGCCGGCCGACGGCGTCGACCTCACGGTCGTCTACGGCGTCAACCACGACAAGCTCGCCAAGGCGCACACCGTGGTCTCCAACGCCTCCTGCACCACCAACTGCCTCGCCCCGGTCGCCAAGGTGCTTAACGACGCCATCGGCATCGACAAGGGATTCATGACCACGGTGCACTCCTACACCAACGACCAGCCCTCGCTCGACCAGGTGCACAAGGACCTCTACCGGGCCCGTGCCGCGGCGCACAACATCATCCCGACCTCGACCGGCGCCGCCAAGGCCGTCGGCCTGGTGTTGCCAGAGCTCGCCGGCCGGCTCGACGGCGTTTCGATCCGCGTGCCGACGCCGAACGTGTCGGTGATCGATTTCAAATTCGTCGCCAAGCGCGCGACCACCAAGGAGGAAGTCAACGGCGCCATGAAGCGCGCCGCCGAGCAGCAGCTCAAGGGCATCCTCGCCTACACCAACGAGCCCAACGTCTCGAGCGATTTCAACCACGACCCGCATTCCGCGGTTTTCCACATGGATCAAACCAAAGTGGTGGACGGCACCCTGGTGCGCGTGATGTCCTGGTATGACAATGAGTGGGGCTTCTCCAATCGCATGGTCGACACCGCAGTGGCGATGGGCAAGCTCGGCTGACGGCGGCCGGATCGGGCCCTGAGTCACCGCCGATGCCCGCCTTCCGTTCGCTCGACGATGTCGATGTCAAAGGCAAACGCGTGCTGGTGCGCGTCGACCTCAACGTGCCGGCGGAGCACGGCACGGTCGAGGATGCCACCCGCATCGAGCGCATGGCGCCGACCATCGCCGAGCTTGCCGACCGCGGCGCCAAGGTGATTCTGCTGTCGCATTTCGACCGGCCGAAAGCGCCCAGTCCCGAATATTCGCTAAAGCCGATCGCCGCCATGGCGGCGCGCGTGGTCGGGCGGCCGATCGGCTTCGCCGACGATTGCATCGGCGAGGTCGCCGAAAAGGCCGTCGCCGCCATGAAGCCGGGCGACGTTCTGTGCATGGAAAATACCCGCTTCCACGCCGGCGAGACCAAGAATGACCCGGCCTTTGTCGCCCAGCTCGCCCGGCTCGGCGACATCTACGTCAACGAGGCGTTCTCGGTCGCCCACCGCGCCCACGCCTCGACCGAGGGACTGGCGCATGTGCTGCCGGTCTATGCCGGCCGCGACATGCAGGCCGAGCTTGATGCGCTCGACAAGGCGCTGCATGCGCCGCAGCATCCCGTCGCGGCGATCGTCGGCGGCGCCAAGATTTCGACCAAGCTCGACCTCATCGGCAACCTCCTCATCAAGTTCGAGACGCTGATCATCGGCGGCGCCATGGCCAACACGTTCCTGGCGGCGCAGGGCAAGGCGGTCGGCAAATCGCTCTACGAGCCCCGCCTCCTGCAAACCGCGCGCGACATCCTCGCCAAGGCGAAATCGCTCAACCGCGAGGTCGTGCTGCCGGTCGACGCCGTGGTCGCGCCAAAGTTGGCCGACGACGTTCCCTCGCGCGTCGTGACGGTCGACGAGGTCGGGGCGGCCGACATGATCCTCGATATCGGCCCCCGCAGCATCGAGCAGGTGACTGCAGTGCTCGGCCGCGCCCGCACCCTGGTCTGGAACGGCCCGTTCGGCGCCTTCGAGCACAAGCCGTTCGACACCGGCACCATGGCGGTGGCCGTGGCGGCGGCGGAACTCACGGCGGCCGGCAGGCTTGTCAGCATCGGAGGCGGCGGCGATACGGTGGCGGCGCTCAATGCGGCCGGCGCAACCAGCCGCTTCACCTACGTGTCGATGGCGGGCGGCGCCTTCCTCGAATGGCTGGAAGGCAAGAAATTGCCCGGCGTCGAGGCGTTAACAGCTTTCCAGAGTTCCGCTGCACCGCGCGGCCGCAGTGATAGACTATAGCGAGCCGAATCTGCCGGACCGGCGGCCCCGAAGGGTCAAGGAGGCGCAATGAATCTCACCGCATTGAACAAGGTCGTAGAGGCCATGGTCGCTCCCGGCCGGGGCATCCTGGCGGCCGATGAATCCTCGAGCACCATCAAGAAGCGCTTCGACTCGATCGGCGTCGAGTCGACCGCCGACAGCCGGCGCGACTACCGCGAAATGCTGTTCCGCTCGAACGAGGCGATGTCGAAATACATTTCCGGCGTCATCCTCTACGACGAGACGATCCGGCAGAACGCCAAGGACGGTACCCCGCTCGTCAAGCTCATCGACAAGGCGGGCGCGTTCCCCGGCATCAAGGTCGACAAGGGCACCAAGCCGCTGCCGTTCTGCCCGGGCGAAGTGGTCACCGAGGGGCTCGACGGGCTGCGCGAGCGGCTCGTCGAGTATCGCGGCCTCGGCGCCAAGTTCGCCAAGTGGCGCGCGGTGATCGATATCGGCCCAACCATGCCGAGCTATGAATGCATCAGCGCCAACGCCCATGCGCTGGCGCGCTACGCCGCGCTCTGCCAGGACGAGGACATCGTGCCGATCGTCGAGCCGGAAGTGCTGATGGACGGCGACCACGACATCGAGCGCTGCTACAAGATCACGGAGTGGACGCTCAAGACCGTGTTCGAGCAGCTCTTTTATGCGCGCGTCGCGCTCGAAGGCATGGTGCTCAAGCCCAACATGGTGGTGCCCGGCAAGAAGTCGCCGAAGCGCGCTTCGGTCGAAGAGGTCGCGGAAAAGACGCTGCGCGTGCTCAAGGCCTGCGTGCCGGCGGCGGTGCCCGGCATCGCCTTTCTGTCCGGCGGCCAGTCCGACGAGGAGGCTACCGCGCATCTCGACGCCATCAACCGGCTGGGCGCGACGCCGTGGCGCGTCACGTTCTCCTACGGCCGGGCGCTGCAGGCCGCGCCGCAGAAGGTATGGTCGGGCCGCTCCGAGAACGTCGCTGCCGCGCAGCGCGCCTTCGGCCATCGCGCCATGATGAACGGCCTCGCCACGCGCGGCCAGTGGAAGGCCGATCTCGAGCGCAAGGCGGCGTGACGCGACATCCGGATGACATTCCCATTCGATCGTCATTTCGCGGCAACGCCGGCGCCTGACGCTGTGCGATGAAACCGCAGCGCCCTCGCCCACGCCTTTATCTGGTCACGCCGTGGCTCGACGACACCGCCACGCTCGCGCGCGACATGGATGCGGCGTTGGCCGCGGCTGATGTCGCCGCGGTGCTGCTGCGTCTCGAGCAGGCCGATGAGCGCACGCTGATCGACCGCGCCAAGATCGTGACCGCCGCCGTGCAGCGCCGCGACGTCGCGCTCCTCATCGACAACCGCCCGGAACTGGTGGCGAGGATCGGCGCCGACGGCGCCCATCTCACCGGCATCGAGGCTTTTCGAGGCGCGCTCGACACGCTCAAGCCCGACCGCATCGCCGGCGTCGGGGGGCTGCGCAGCCGTCATGATGCCATGCTCGCGGGCGAAGCTGGGGCCGACTACGCGATGTTTGGCGAACCCGATCGCCGCGGCGGCCAGCCGCCGCTGCATGCCGTCGAGGAGCAGTTGGCATGGTGGGCGGAGTTGCTCGAGCCGCCCTGCGTCGGCTACGCCGCTAGCGAGGAAGAGATTCGGCCGCTGGCGCAGGCTGGCGCCGATTTCGTTGCGCTCGGTGAATGGATATGGACGCATCCGCGAGGAACCGCCGCCGCGGTCAAGGCCGCAGCCGAATGCCTCGGCGAGGCCGTGCCATGACGCGCCTGGCGCGCATGCCCGCGATCGGCATCGCGGCGGCGCTCATCGCCGCGGCAAGCCTTGTCGCGGCCCTGCCCCGCCCGGCCTCGGCGCAGAATCCCGAACATGCCGCCGAGCCCGCAAACCCGGCCACTAAGCCGAAGCCGCACCGTCCGATCGTAAAACCTGCGCCCGCCGGGCAAAACGCCGCACCGGCGCAGAGCGCTCCGGCCGCAAACCCCACAGGGATAGCGGCGGCTGCCAATGGCCGGGAGCCCGATCTCGCCTTCGGCGCGTTCCAGCGCGGCTATTACCTCACCGCGTTTGCGGTGGCGACCAGGCGCGCCAGCGGGCAAGGCGACGCCAAGGCGATGACGCTCCTTGGCGAACTTTATGCCAACGGCCTCGGCGTTCCGAAGGACGACGCCAAGGCGGCCGAGTGGTACAAGTTCGCCGCCGACCGCGGCGAGCGCGAGGCGATGTTTGCGCTGGCGATGTTCCGCCTCAACGGCCGCGCCGGCCCTCGCGACCGCGACGCCAGCGCCAAATGGCTCGCAGCGGCCGCCAAGCTCGGCGAGCCGGCCGCCGCCTACGACCTCGCGCTCCTCTACCTGGAGGGCCAGCTCTTCCCGCAGGACTTCGGCCGCGCCGGCGAACTGTTGCGCATCGCCGCGGACGCCGGCAATCCGGAAGCGCAATATGCGCTCGGCACCCTCTATAAGGAGGGCCGCGGCGTCACCAAGGATCTCCACGAGGCGGCACGGCTGTGGAGCCTCGCCGCGCTCGCCGACAACTCCGATGCGCAGGTCGAGTACGCCATCGCGATGTACAACGGCACCGGCGTCGACAAGAACGAGCAGGCCGCGGCCGCCTTGTTCCGCAGAGCGGCAACCAGGGGGAGCGCGATCGCGCAGGACCGCCTCGCTCACATCCTCGCGTCCGGCCGCGGCGCGCCGGCCAATCCGGTCGAGGCCACCAAGTGGCACCTTGTCTCCAAGGCGCACGGCGAGACCGATCTCGTGCTCGACGATTTCGTCAACAAGCTCGATCCCGAAACCCGCGCCGCCGGCGAGAAGGCGGCAAAGTCCTGGGTCGACGCACTCAAGCCGCCGCGGTCGTGATTTTTTTCATCCCGCCAGCAGGCGGATGGATTGGGGCGAGCGGCGGCACTGGCCCTGCACGGAACATCGCTCAAATCGGAACGACTGGGCGCTCCTTGTTCCTGAAGAACCATTCCGACAGGAAGGCGAGTACGTAGCAGCCCATCGCTATCAGATAGAGCGCCTGGAAACCGAGATACATCGAATTGTACTCCAGGAGCCCGCCGACGATGGCGCCCAGCAGGTTCATGGCCATGATCGCGGAAATGTGGCCGCGCATCGACAGCAATGTCGAGAACACGATTCCCGAGAACAGCAGCGGCAGGCTGAGCAACGCCGCGGTCTCCAGCCGTCCCATCGGCGTCGAGGCAAATCCGCCGGACCGCGCCGCCAGCCAGCCCGCGGCCAGCGCCGCCAGAAGAAAGAGATAAGCGAGGTGCGGGCGCTTGATATTGAGCCACTGCACCAGGCAGTTGCCGATGAACGCCATGATCAGAATGCCGGCAAACACGATGCCGATGACCTGCCAGGTGTTGCCGAACGTCAAGCCCATCTCGGTGATGCCCTTGGTTTCGACCAGCATGAAGCCGGCGCCGAGAAAGAAGAACGACAGATGGCTGAACCGCGGCGCCTCGGCGACGAAGTTCCCGACCAGCACCAAGGACAGCACCAGGATCAAGCCGATCATGATCAGGTACGAGACGGGGTAGATGCGTTGCGGCATGTAGAAGAACGGCCAATCGTCGGTGGAGACGCTGGCCGGCACCGCCGAATTGGCATACCGGGCCGTCACGTCCACGATGTCGGCATTGAGCAAGTTGGCCGGAGGCCGCCAGTTCGGATCGTTCGACATCAGGAAGGTCGTGTTCGCGCCGCTGGCGCCCCCGACGCATAATGGCGCGCGCCCGTCGAAGACGTCTTGCAGCATCAGGTAGATCTTGCGCCCCATTCCCTCCGACAGCACGGTGAACGAAAGCGACAACATGCCGTCGGGCTTGAGCCGGTTTCTGGCTTCGCGCAGGCCCTCGATCGTATAGACGAAGGAATCCAGCCGCACGCTCGAACCGTGGCTGAGCAGCGTGTGGGAATCGAGCAGCCCATAGACGATGAGATCGTATTTGTCGGTGGCGCCGCGCAGGAAGGTCCGCGCGTCGTTGTTGATGGCGTGGACGCGCGGATTCTCGTAGGGTTGCTCGGGATGGCGCTCCTCGCCGACCTGAAGAATGACCGGGTCGATCTCGATGGCATCGACCCGCCCTGCTCCCGCGCGCACGGCCGCCGCGACATCGTTGCCGGTCCCGGACCCGACGATCGCCACGTCGCTCACGACCGGATGCGCCTTATAGGGAAAGTCGTAATAGGCCCGGACTTTCGGCATGGCGGAGCTTTCCGGCGAAAAGTTCAGGATGTGCTGATAGTAGTGCCCGGCGGCGCGAATGATGGTCAGCCCGGTCTCCGAATCGTTGCCAATCTCCACCAATTGATAGGGAGAGTAGACGCGGCTCCAGAGCGGGCTGATCGGCCACCATGCGAGGATGATGGTGCACAGCATGGCGAACGCGATGCCGGCGATCAGGGTGGACGGCCGTCTCAGGTGGAACAGCAGAATGCCGAGGAAGCACAGCGCGAACCAGACGAGCGGCGGCGTCCACAACAGGCTCGCGACCAGCATCACGACGACGCCGAACAGGCTGCCGAGGAGGTTGAGGCCGTAGGCCCGCAGGTTCTTGCGGCGTTCCATCAGGCGCCCGCACAACTGACCGACCGGCACGAACGTGACTGCCGTGAGCAGGAAGATGACGGACAGCAGCAGGAATAGAACGACCGCCTCGAACAAGTCGCCGCGCGGCAGCCCCATGGTCAGTTGCTCGCGGAACGGATTGACCCCCAGGCCGGTCGGCGCCATGCGAACGAACAAGCTGAAGCAGCACTGCGCGGCCAGAAGCGGAATCACCATCAGGAGCGGAATGCGGCTGCGGGCGGTGAGCGCGTAGCCGAGACCGAGGCCGGCGAAGCACGCCAGAAGGCTGAAGTTCTTGTAGAACGCGAGGAATTCCAGAACCGACGACTGCCAGCGGATCAGCGCCAGTTCGAGGAAGAGGCTGAGAGCGGCCGCCGAAGCAATGGCCAGGTCGACATAGCGGACATCGAGCGTATCGAGAAAGCGCGTCTGCGCCAGCGCATTGGCATCGAGGACAGGCTCCATTTTCCGCAGCACATAGAAAAGTCCCCAGGTGGCGGCCGAGGCAACAGCGATGCGAAGCGCGGCTTCGAGCAGAAAAGCCGGCCACAGACCCGTCGTGGCGAGCCTTGCCGCCAAGGTGCTTTCCTCCGGCAATCCCAGTTGGGAAGCGCCGAACTTGAGGCTCAACGGCAGGATGACCAGGAGAATGACGAAAATTCCACATCCGATGATGACGAGCAGGCGAACCATCGCCCGCGTCATGCCGGAGTCCATCTTGACGTCGTCGACGCCGACGACGCCCGCAGTATCCACAGCGCTCATTCGGTATTTCCTCGGTGAGCCAAGGGATCGGTCTGTAGCAGACCAAAGAGGCGTCAGGAAGTGATCCACGGCTCGGCGACGAGCGGCGGGCGGTGACTTGAAAAGCGATCGAAGCGAAAAGCGCACGATCGCCACAACTCGGCGTTGCGCTCTCTGGGCGCAGCGATGACATCATGCCGCGGCTGCAGGCGCTGATGTCCCAGCAGCCGATGCCATCGGCCACGACGACAAGGAAGCGTGCCTTGCGGGCTTGACGCGCCCACCGCTTGGGCCTTACCGCAACGCCATGCTGCATTCCGCCGTCCTCAACGTCATGATCAAGGCGGCGCACCGCGCCGGCCGCAGCCTCAAGCGCGATCTCGGCGAGGTCGAGCACCTGCAGGTTTCGCTGAAGGGGCCGCGCAATTTCGTCACCGCCGCCGACCGCCGCGCCGAGGAGATCGTCTACCAGGAGCTAGCCAAGGCGCGGCCCACCTATGGCTTCCTCGGCGAGGAAGGCGGCAGCCGCGAGGGCACCGACACGAGCCATCGCTGGATCGTCGATCCGCTCGACGGCACCACCAATTTCCTGCACGGCATTCCGCACTTCGCGGTGTCGATCGCGCTCGAGCGCAGCGGCGCAATCGTCGCCGGCCTCGTCTACAACCCGGCCAATGACGACCTGTTCGTCGCCGAGCGCGGCAAGGGCGCGTTCCTCAACGACCAGCGCATCCGCGTCGCCGGCCGCAAGAAGCTCGCCGAGGCGATCGTGGCCTGCGGGCTGCCGCATTACGGGCGCGGCGACCTCGCGCTCGCGCGCCGCGAGATCGCCGTCGCGCAGCAGCATTTCGCGGGGCTGCGCCGCTATGGCGCAGCGACGCTCGATCTCGCCTGGGTCGCCGCCGGCCGGCTCGACGTCTATTGGGAGCGCGACCTCTCGCCCTGGGATCTTGCCGCCGGCATCCTGCTGGTGCGCGAAGCGGGCGGCTTTGCCAGCGATCTTGATGGCGGCGAGGCGATCTTTGCCAAGGGCCAGATCGTCGCCGGCAACGACACCCTGCATGGCGAGCTGATCCGCCTCCTCAAGGAGGCCGGCAAGGAGACGGCGCCGTCGTGAACCGTGCCATCGGCGCGGGGCCTTCGGCCCGCCTCTCGCCATCAGAGCGCCGCAACGCTGTGCAGGTCTGGGGGTGCGCGGATACGGCGCCGCGGCAACCGGCCGGCGAGCCGGCCCAAGGAGCCGGCGCAGTGGTCGAGCACGGATTTTTCTTGGCCCGGCCCCTATGCCATATTGTCTCAATGCCGCGCCGCTAACCTTGAGCCTGCAACCCTTGCGGCGGTGAAATTGAGCCCATGGCGAGCGACCTTAATCAGACCAAGCTGTCTTCGCCCCGCATCTTCCTCGTCCGGATGCTGGTGTTCCTGGTGCTTTGCGGCCTGATCGCCTTCGTGCTGCAGCGGCAGATCCTCAACGCGTTCATGGCCAATCCCTGGCTCAACGGGCTGATCATCGCCGTCCTCTTCATCGGCATCATCCTGGCGTTCCATCAGGTCATTCGGCTGTTCCCGGAAGTGTCCTGGGTCAACAGCTTCCGCCGCTCCGACCCGGGCTTGGCGGTGACGCGCGAGCCCAAAATGCTGGCCCCCATGGCGGCCATCATCGGCGGCGGGCGAGTCGGCCGGGTCGCCATCTCGGCGCAGACCATGCGCGCCTTCCTCGATTCGCTGGCGACGCGGCTTGACGAGGCGCGCGACATTTCCCGCTACCTGACCGGCCTGCTGGTCTTTCTCGGCCTGCTTGGCACGTTCTGGGGCCTCATCGAGACCGTCGGCTCGGTCGGTGGCATCATCAACGGCCTGAAAATCGGCGGCGATGCCGATTCGGTGTTCGACGCCCTCAAGGAGGGGCTCGCCGCGCCGCTCGGCGGCATGGGCATCTCGTTCTCCTCCTCGCTGTTCGGCCTCGCCGGCTCGCTCGTCCTCGGCTTTCTTGACCTGCAAACGAGCCAGGCGCAGAACCGCTTCTACACCAACCTCGAGGACTGGCTCGCGACCACGGTGCAGGATCAGGGCGTCGCCACGCCGAATGGCGCGGCGCTGCCGGCCGCGACGCTCGACGTGATCGAGCGGCTGCGCCAATCGATCGGCGATGGGGGCGGCAGCAAGGCGACCACCGCCGCCATGGCGAACCTCGCCGAAGCCATCCAGGGCCTGGTGCAGCACATGCGCACCGAACAGCAGATGATCCGCGACTGGGCCGACGAGCAGGGCAAGCTCAACAAGGATCTGCGGCGCTTCATGGACTTGCTGGCGCGCGAACCCGTGAACAAATAGGCAGACAGCTAACAGGCAGACAGCTGACAGGCAGATATGGCGCTTTCCCGCAGTCGTCGCGACGGCATGAATTACTGGCCCGGCTTTGTCGACGCCTTGTCGACGCTGGTCCTGTCCGTCATCTTTCTGCTCACGGTGTTCATGGTCGCGCAGTTCTTCCTGTCGCAGGAGGTCGCCGGCAAGGATACCGCGCTCGCCCGCCTCAACGCCAAGATCTTGCGGCTGAGCCAGCTCCTGTCGCTGGAGCAGACCGGCAAAGCCAGCCTCGAGGATGAGGTCGCCCAGCTGCACGCATCGTTGACGGCGACGCAGGGCGAACGCGACCGGCTGCGCGGCGTCGTCGCGACGGACAGCCAAAACGCGGGGCCGGGTCAGGGCGCGGTCGACAAGCTCAATTCGCAGATCGACCTCGAAAAGGACGCGACCGCGCGCGCAATTGCGCAGATCGACAATCTCACCCAGCAGATCACGGCGCTGCGCAGCCAGATCGCCGCGCTCGATGAAGCGCTCGGCACCTCGCAGCACAAAGAGAAGGAGTCCGAGCTTCACATCGCCGACCTCGGCCAGCGCCTGAACGTGGCGCTCGCCCAGCGCGTGCAGGAATTGTCGCGCTATCGCTCGGATTTCTTCGGCAAGCTGCGCGAGATCCTCGGCAACCGCCCGGACATCCGCGTGGTCGGCGACCGCTTCGTGTTCCAGTCGGAAGTGTTCTTCGACAGCGGCCAGGCCGTGCTGCGGCCGGAGGGCCGCGCCGAGCTCGACCAGCTCGCCGCCGCCCTGCTCGAGCTTGAGAAGAAGATACCTTCGGAGATCAACTGGGTGCTGCGCGTCGACGGCCATACCGACGCGAGGCCGGTTTCCGCGGCCTCCGCGTTCAAGTCGAACTGGGAGCTTTCCTCCGCGCGCGCCATCTCGGTCGTGCAATATCTGATCGGCAAGGGCGTCTCGCCGCAGCGCCTCGTCGCCGCCGGCTTCGGCGAGTTCCAGCCCATCGATCCCGCCTCAACCGACGAGGCCTTCGGCCGCAACCGCCGCATCGAGTTGAAGCTGACGGAGCGGTGAGACGGGTTCGCCACACGCGACAGGGGGCTCGCAAGCACCCTGCGGCCGCCGAGCTTTGAACGAAATGCAGCGCTCTCAACCGACGTTGCGCCCCTATGAGCCGCGCGACGAGGACCCGTCGGTCGCGCTGTGGCTGCGCAGTTGGCAGGCGACCTATCCGCAGCTCGATTTCGTCGAACGCCTCGACTGGTGGCGCGAACGCTGGCGCACCGAGCTTGTGCCGGCCGCCGCGGTCGTGGTCGCGGAAGCGGACGGCGGCGCAATGGTCGGCTTCGTGACCATCGATCCGCGCTCGCTCTATCTCGACCAGCTCGTGGTTGCGCCGGAGTTTTGGGGACTGGGCGTCGGCGCCGCGCTCATCGCCGAGGCCAAGCGCATTTCGCCGGCGGGCCTCGATCTCGACGTCAACACCGACAACGCGCGCGCCATCCGCTTCTACCGCAAGCAGGGCTTTGCGATCAGCGGCGCCGGCGTCAATCCGATCTCCGGCAAGCCGGTCCACCGCATGAGCTGGCGGCCGTGAATGAGGTTGTCGATCCTTACCTGAAGCGCTGGCAGCTCGAGCCGGACGGCGCGGTGCGAGAGACGCCCTCCAGTTGGCTTGCGCCGGTGCGGCGCGGTCGCTCGGCCCATGCTGAAGGTCTTCAAGCACTCCAGCGACGAGCGCAACTCGGCGGCACTGCTGCGCTACTGGAACGGCGACGGTGCGGTGCGCCTGTACGACGCGGATGCAGGCGCACTGCTGCTGGAGCGCGCCGACGGACCGCGCTCGCTGACGGCAATCGCCACATCCGGCGGCGACGAGCGGGCCGCCGAGATATTGGCCGCGACGGTTGCAACGCTCCACGCGCCTCGAGAGGGTAAGGCGCCGCCGGAACTGACCCCGCTGCAGGAATGGTTTTCATCGCTCTATGAGCATGAGAGGGCGCTGCCACTGCTCGGGCGTTGCGCGAGGGTCGCACGCGCGTTGCTGTCGAGCGAACGCGAGGTCGTGCCCCTGCATGGCGACCTGCATCACGGCAACGTCCTCGACGGCTGCGAGCGCGGCTGGCTCGCGGTCGATCCCAAGGCGCTGGCGGGCGAGCGCAGCTATGACGTTGCAAACCTGCTCGGCAACCCGTGGCCGCACGCCGACATCGTGCATCGTCCTGATCGCATGCAGCGATTGGCCGGGCTTTATGCTGCAAAGCTTCAGCTCGACGTGCAACGCGTGCTGGCGTTTGCGCTGGCCCATGCCGGCCTGGCGGCCTGCTGGGACATGACGGACGGCGACGACCCTGCCTACCACTTGCGCTGCGCGGAGGTCCTCGATCCGCTGGTCGAGGCCGCCTGATTGAACTAGGCGCCCTGAAACTGCAGCTTCGCCAGCCGCGCATAAAGTCCGCTGCCGGAGGCGAGCGTCTGGTGCGTGCCCTCCTCGACGATGCGGCCCTCTTCCATCACCAGGATGCGGTCGCAGGAGAGCACGGTGGCAAGGCGATGGGCGATGACGATCGTGGTGCGCCCGCGCATCAGGTCGGCGAGCGCAGCGGCAACCTGCGTCTCGCTCTCGGCGTCGAGCGAGGAGGTCGCCTCGTCGAGCAGGAGGAGAGGCGCATCGCGCAGGATGGCGCGCGCGATGGCGATGCGCTGGCGCTGTCCGCCCGACAGCGTGACGCCGCGCTCGCCGGCCTGCGTGTCAAAGCCCTGTGGCATGGCGGCGATGAACGCGGCGGCATGCGCGTGTTCGGCGGCGCGCGCGACCTCGGCATCGGTTGCGTCCGGGCGGCCGAAGCGGATGTTGTCGCGCACCGAGGTCGCGAATATCACGCTGTCCTGCGGCACCAGCGCGATGCGCGCGCGCAGCTCCGCCGGATCGAGATCGGCAAGCCGCACGCCGTCGAGCCTGACATCGCCCGAGAGCGGATCGTAGAAGCGCAGCAGCAGATGGAAGATCGTGCTCTTGCCGGCGCCGGAAGGCCCGACGATCGCGACTTTCTCGCCCTGCCGCACGGCGAACGACACGCCATTGAGTGCCGACACGTTGGCGCGGGTCGGATATGAGAACCGGACGTCCGTGAACGCGACTTCGCCGCGCGGCGGCGACGGCAGCGCCAGCGGCTTGGCCGGTCGCACGATGGCGGGCTTGATCGCGAGGATCTCGAACAGCCGCTCCGCCGCGCCCGAGGCCTGCGCGACCTCGCCGCCGATCTCCGACAGCGACCCGAGCGCGGCAGCGGCGAACACCGCGTAGAGCACGAACTGGCCGAGCCGGCCCGGCGTGATCCGAAACGCCAGCACGTCCTGCGCGCCGACCCACAGCACGAGGACCACGCTCGCCGTAACCAGGAAGATGGCGATCGCGGTGAGCAAGGCGCGGGCGCGCATCGAATCGCGCGCGGCCTCGAAGGCGCGCTCGACGGCGCCGCGGAAGCGCGCGATGCCGAGGCGCTCGTTGGTGAAGGCCTGCAGGACGCGCACCGCGCCGATCAGCTCGGCCGCATAGGCCGACGCGTCGGCTAGCGTGTCCTGGGCGAAGCGCGAACGGCGGCGCACCGCGCGTCCGAACGCATAGAGCGGCAGGACGATGATCGGGATCGCGCCGAGCACGAAGGCCGAGAGCCGCGGACTCGTCACCACCATCATGATGCTGGCGCCGACGAACAGCACGAGATTGCGCAGCGCGACCGAAACCGAGCTGCCGACCGCGGCCTTGATCTGGGTGGTATCGGCGGTGAGGCGCGAGATCACCTCGCCGGTCTTGGCCTCGTCGAAGAAGGCGGCGGAGAGCGACGTCAAGTGCGCGAACACGTCGCCGCGCAGGTCGGCGACGACGCGCTCGCCGAGTGTGCCGACCAAGTAGTAGCGCAGCGCGCTTGCCAGCGCCAAGACCGCCGCCACCGCGATCATCACCTCGAAATAGCTGTTGATGAGCGCGACGCCGCGCGCCGTGAAGCCGAAATCGATCATGCGCCGCACCGCGATCGGCACCACGAGCGTCGTCAGCGCCGCGAGAACGAGCGCACCGAGCGCGGCGAGCGCCCGCCAGCGGTAGCGCTTGACGTAGGGCACGAGCGAGACGAGCGGCCGCAGGTTGGCCTTGCGTTTCTCCGGCGCAGCGCCCGGCCCGGCCGCGGCCATCGCGGACGACGCCAGCGTCGCCGCGGCAGGCGGCGCCGCATCTTTGGGGGCATTGAAATTCATGCGCTGCAGGACCTTAGACCGCCGCCGTTGCGGCCCGACAATGCCTCCTAGGCGCCCCTCTGGCAACGTGCGGCGGATCGACTTATTTCGAGCGCGCTCGGCCCATCGGCTTGTCAGAGCAGCAGCGACTTGTCTCGCCGGTGTCGACGCAGTATAGAGCCCCCAATTCTACCAAACGGACCGGCGCCGAAGCAGCCCGCCAGATTCCAGGACTCGTCATGAAACCGGACACGCATCCCGATTACCACCTCGTCAAGGTCGTGATGACCGACGGCACCGAGTTCACCACGCGGACCACCTGGGGCAAGCCCGGCGACACGCTGCATCTCGACATCGATCCGAAGTCGCACCCGGCCTGGACCGGCGGCCAGCAGCACCTGCTCGACCGCGGTGGCCGCCTGTCGCGCTTCCAGAAGAAGTTCTCGGGCTTCCTCAAGAAATAACAAGAAATAGGCGGCCGGCCGCCGCGCCGCCGATCACGGATCGAGCCGATGTCGGTATTCAAGGTCGGCAAGGCGACCCTCAGCCGCATCGAGGAAACCTATCTGCCGGTCTACCCGCCGGCGCAGATTTTTCCCGAACTCACCGATGCCCTGCTCGCCGAGCACGGCCATTGGCTGGCGCCCAACCACTACGATCCGCAGAGCCGCAAGCTCATGCTGAGCGTGCACAGCTGGCTGCTGCAGCTCGACGGCCGCAAAATCCTGATCGACGGCTGCTGCGGCAATCAGAAATCACGGCCGCTGCGGCCGTTCTGGAACATGCTCGACACGCCGTGGCTCGACCGGCTCGCGGCGGCGGGCGCGCGGCCGGACGAGATCGACCTCGTCATGTGCACGCACTTGCATCACGATCACGTCGGATGGAACACGCAGTTGCGCGACGGCCGCTGGCAGCCGACCTTTCCCAACGCGCGCTACATCTTCTCGAAGCTCGATGTCGATTACTTCCAAAAGCTCGACAACGATCCGGCGACCGCGCCGACCGAGTTCGGGTCGTTTCGCGAATGCGTGCTGCCGGTCATCGATGCCGGCCGCGCCGACCTGGTCACCGGACCGCACCGCCTCAACGAGTACATCGAAATCCTGCCTGCCGGCGGCCATTCGCCGGGACATTTCGTCTTCAAGCTCGATGTCGGCGGCGCGCGCGCGATGATCACCGGCGATGTTTTCCATCACCTGCTGCAGGTGTTCTATCCAGACTGGAATTTTCCGAAGAATTCCGATGTGGAGGAAGCGAGGCGCAGCCGTCGCCGCGTGTTTGAGGACTGCGCGGCGGCCGGCGCGCTGGTTTTTCCGGGACATGTCGGCGCCCCGTTCGCAGGTCACATCGAGAAGGTCGGCTCGTCGTTCAAGCCGCGGTTCTGACCGGGCTGGCGCTGCCGGATCAAAGGTGTGGCGCGCTCAGCAGCCGTCCTGCTCGAACGCGGCCTTGAGCAGTCCCAGTTGCCGCTCGACCGGGTTGCCGACGGCGACCCTGAGCGGCGGCGCCGCATGCATCGTGGCGTCGAGCCGGCGCACGTCCACCTGCAGCTTGACCGAGCGGCCGATGAGCTCCTGGAGCTTCGCGGGCAGAAGCGCGATCGATTTGGCGTCGCCCGGCTCGCAGGCGGCGAGCCTGACCTTGCTCTTTTCCTTGCTGGCCTGGGCGAGCGTCATCTCGCCCTCCTTGACCGCCCGGTGCAGCAGCAGCCACGAGGCAAGCTGCATCAGCCGGGTGGTGAGCCGCATGCTCTCGGTCGCGTAGACCAGCGCGGCGCTGCGTTCGAGTCGCTTGGATTCCTGCCGTCCCGCACCGTCGAGGTAGCTCGCGGTCTCCTCGACCAGCGCCATTCCGTCGCGAAACAGCGCGGCGAAAACCTGGGAACTCGCCAACCGATCCTTGAAGGAGACCGCGCCGGCTTCCATCGAACGCTTGTCGGACATTGGTACGCCTCACAAGCGGCCACCATCGCGCGCCGCACGCGCGCTGTCCAGCCGGGCGCACGCTAAGCTTCCCGACATAGTTGCCAGCGCAGGTGGCCACGCCCGCGAAATTGAGAAAAGCGTGGACGCAAAATGCAAAAATTAAGAAAGCGAAAAAAAGAGCCGCCGTTGCCGGCGGCTCAAGGTGATAACAGGGAGGCGTCAAACAGAGTGGACAGGAGCCACTCAATGTCCAGAAGATGGACACTCACTGTAATGAAGGAGAAAGCTTAATAAAAGGTTAAGGAATCACATAAGCTTGCCAAATCTTTCTATAGCTTTGAGCGAGCCTGTTAGTTTAGCGGTGCGCGCAGCGGACTTTCCGCGCTGTCGGCCCGGCGCGAATTATCCCGTCATACCAATCACTTCATTTCTTGAAGAACAGATCTGCCGCCGATTTGGAGGCGTTCTTTCTTGCCATTTCCGCTTCGAGCCGGCCGATCTCCTCCCGCAGCAGCGCGACCCGCTCGGTCAGCTCGGCGACCGAGAGGAGCGCCAGTTCCTGCCCCATCTCGTGGGTGATCTTCTTCTTCGGCAGTTCGTCTGGGTCGATCGCCGCCATCCTGGCCTCCCAGAGGCGCAAATTTTAATGGCCGCTTTTAATGGTCGCGACGGCGGTTGTCACACCCGCCCGAGGCTCTCCAAAGACGGCGCGCCCACCATGCCATGCCGATGAAGCCGCGGCCGCGACCACTCTCGCCGCAGCGCGCGCCGCATCGACAGCCACAAGCGCATCGGAAGATCGTCCTGACCCTTTGAAAGTAAAAAGGAAAATCTTGCGCTGCGACCCCGCAACAGCTACTCATAGCGGCAGGCCGGGCTGAATTGGGCGCTCGTGGGGCTAACGACCGCGATTTCGGCGCAAAGCCGGTGAGGTATTCTATCGGGGGCTTGGTGATCGTCGTGCCGCCATCCGCGCCGGCTGCCGACCTCGGAGGGCGCATCTTGGCATTCTTGCGCGCCGGTTTGGCGATCGCATTCTCGGTTTGCGTTTGGGTTTCCAGCGCCGCCGCGCTCGATGCCGTGAACGTCCACACCGAATCCGCCGCGATCGATCTCACCAACGCCGTCGACCTGCAGCACACCGACACCGATCGCATCCAGGTCTCCACCGTGCCGGGCGCCGACGGCATCGTGCGCCGCATCGAGGTGCGCGCGCGCGAGGCCGGCAGGAACTGGGCGGTGTTCGCGCTCGCCAACAACGGCGACGACCAGATCGACCGCCTGATCGTGGCGCCGCATTACCGCATGGTCGGCTCCGGCCTGATCTGGCCCGATCTCGGCCAGTCGCGCATCGTCTACATCACGCCGTCCTCGGGCGACCCGCCGGAGCGGCAGGACAACGCCAACGCCGACATTTTCCGCATCACGCTCGACCCCGGCACGGTGATCACCTTTGTCGCGGAACTGCGCACCAACAGCCTGCCGCAGCTCTATCTGTGGGAGCCGGACGCCTACAAGGACAAGGTCAACTCGCTGACGCTCTATCAGGGCATCGTCATCGGCATTGCCGGCCTGCTGGCGCTGTTCCTGACCATCCTGTTCGTGGTCAAGGGCAGCGTCATGTTCCCGGCCGCCGCGGCGCTGGGCTGGGCGGTGCTGGTCTATATCGGCGTCGACTTCGGCTTCTGGGGCAAGGTGTTCGACATGTCGTCGGGCGCCGAGCGCATCTGGCGCGCGTCCGGCGAAGCGATTCTCGCCGCCACGCTCCTCGTCTTCCTGTTCGCCTATCTCAACCTCAACCGCTGGCACGTGCGCTATGCGCACATCACCGTCGGCTGGCTCGCCTTCCTTGGCGCGCTGGTCGCGGTCGCGCTGTTCTCGCCGGCGATTGCCTCCGGCATCGCCCGCATTTCGCTGTTCTTCGTCGCCCTGCTCGGCTTCGGCCTAGTCATCTATCTGTCGACCCACGGCTATGACCGCGCCGTGATGCTGATCCCGACCTGGCTTCTGCTGCTGGTCTGGGTGGTCGGCGCCGGCCTGACGGTGCTGGGCCTTCTGACCAACGACATTGTCGGCCCGGCGCTCCTCGGCGGCCTCGTGCTCATCGTGATGCTGATCGGCTTCACGGTGATGCAACACGCCTTCGCCGGCGGCATCACGCAGGGCATCGTGTCCGACGTCGAGCGCCGCGCGCTGGCGCTGACCGGCGCCGGCGACATGATCTGGGACTGGGACGTGCCCGCCGACAAGGTCTTCACCAGCGCCGAGACCGAGACCGCACTCGGAATCAAGAGCGGAACGTTGGCCGGGCCGGCCGCCAAGTGGCTCGAAGTCCTGCATCCGCTCGACCGCGACCGCTTCCGCGCCACGCTCGACAGCGTGCTCGAACAGCGGCGCGGCCGCGTCTCGCAGGATTTCCGCCTGCGCACGGCGGACGGGCACTTTCTGTGGTTCGCGCTGCGGGCGCGGCCGGTGGTCGGCTCCGACGGCGAGGTCATCCGCCTGGTCGGCACGCTCACCGATGTCACCGAGTTCAAGACCGCCGAGGAGCGCCTGCTGCACGACGCCGTGCACGACAATCTCACCGGCCTGCCCAACCGCGAACTGTTCCTCGACCGGCTCAACTCGGTGCTGGGCTTCGCCAAGGCCGACGCCGCCATCCGTCCGACCGTGATGGTCATCGACCTCGACCGCTTCAAGCAGGTCAACGACTCGGTCGGCATGGCAGTCGGCGATTCGATCCTGTTGACGCTGGCGCGCCGGCTCGGCCGCATCATCAAGCCGCAGGACACGCTGGCGCGGATGTCCGGCGATCAGTTCGGCCTCATGCTCTTGTCGGAGCGCGACACCACGCGCATCACCGCGTTCGCCGAAACCGTCCGCCGCACGCTGCGTGCGCCGATCACCTTCAACGATCGCGAGATTTTCCTGACCGGCTCGATCGGCATGACGCTGGGCGACGGCGAGCCGAGCCGCGCCGAGGAGGTGCTCAAGGACGCCGAGCTGGCGATGTATCACGCCAAGCGCGGCGGCGGCGACCGCATCGAAATGTTCAAGGCCGGCATGCGCGAACGCAAGACCGACCGGCTGACGCTGGAATCCGACCTGCGGCGGGCGATCGAGCGTGAAGAGATCACGATCCTCTACCAGCCCATCGTGCGGCTCGAAGACCGCACCGTTGCCGGCTTCGAGGCGCTGGCGCGCTGGAACCATCCGAAGCTTGGGCGCATGTCGCCCGCCGAATTCATCAGCATCGCCGAGGAGACCGGGCTCATCGTCGAGCTCGGCCTGTTCGTACTCGAGCGCACGGCAAAGCAACTCAGCACCTGGCAGCGCACACTGCGCCAGCGCGATCCGCTGTTCGCCAGCGTCAACGTCTCCTCGCGCCAATTGCTGCGCCATGACCTGATCCAGGATTTGCGCAGCGTGCTGTCGCGCGCCGGCCTCGCGCGCGGCTCGCTCAAGCTCGAGCTTACCGAATCGGTGGTGATGGAGAACCCGGAGCACGCCGCGCAGATGCTGCATCGCATCCGCGAGCTCGGCGCCGGCCTCGCGCTCGACGATTTCGGCACCGGCTATTCCTCGCTCGCCTATCTGCAGCGCTTCCCGTTCGACACCATCAAGATCGACCAGTCCTTCGTGCGCACCACGTCGAAGGGCACCCGCCCGGTGATCCTGCGCTCGATCATCGCGCTGGCGCATGACCTCGGCATGGACGTGGTGGCGGAGGGCGCGGAAACCGATTCCGACGCTGTCGAGCTGTCTCAGCTCGGCTGCGAATTCGCGCAGGGTTTTGTGTTCGGCCAGCCCATGACGCCGGATCAGGCGCGCAAGCTGCTGCTGCCGAACACGTGGCGCGCCGGAGCGCGCAACCAGGAACCCGTGGCCAGCAATCAGTAATCAGGCGTCAGGCGTCAGGCGTCAGGCGTCAGGCGTCAGGAAATGTTTGCCTGATTGCCGATGCCGGTCAGGCGTGTCCCGCCTCGCTCGACAACATGCCGAGATCGATCCCGATCTTCTTCACCGCCTTGTCGTATTTGCTGCCGATATCGCTGCCGAAGATGAGATCGGGATCGGCCGGGCAGTGCAGCCAGCCGTTGCCCTGGATCTCGTTTTCGAGCTGGCCCGGCGCCCAGCCGGCATAGCCGAGCGCCAGGATGGCGCTGGCCGGCCCGTCGCCGCGCGCGATCGCCTTGAGGATGTCGATCGTGGCGGTGAGACAGATGCCCTCGTCGATCGGCAGCGTCGAGTTCTCGATGTAGAAGTCCGCGGAGTGCAGCACGAAACCGCGCTCGGTCTCGACCGGCCCGCCCCGCATCACCTTGACGACGCCGGCCCGCGACGGCAGCTGGATCGAGTCGGCTGCCGGTATCACGTCGAGCCGCACCAGGAGATCGGAGAAGTTGATGTTCGGCGCCGGATGGTTGACGACGATGCCCATGGCGCCTTCGGAGGAATGCGCACACATATAGATGATCGAGCGCGCGAAGCGCTCGTCCATCATCGCCGGCATGGCGATCAACATCTGGCCGTCGAGATAACCCCGACGATTCTTTGCCGATGAGCGGCGCGACGCTTTCATACCTGAAATGTTAGCCGATCGATCCGCTTTTGCAAACGAATGCTGCCGGCAAAAGTTCACGATATCCCCTCGGCTGCGGCGCCGCAGGCGCGTGGCGACGGCGGGGCCGCTCCATGTCAATTTGTCGGCAGTCACGATCATGTCAGTGGCGTGCGCGCCAGCTTCGCCCTAGACACCGGCATGCTTGGCGTTGCGCCACCGCGATTAACATTTGTGACCGCCGGCCTCATCGGGCTGTGCGCGGCGCCTGCGGCGCAGGCGCAGGACGCCTCGGCGTGGGACGTGGAAACCCACGCGGCGACCCGCCTCATCGCCGGCGCGCTGATCAAATCCGCCGACGCGGCGTGGCTGAGGGCGGGCGTCGAGATCCGGCTCGACCCCGGCTGGAAGACCTATTGGCGCGAGCCCGGCGACTCGGGCGTGCCGCCGACGCTGGATTTTTCCGGTTCCGAGAACGTGAAATCGGTGACCGTGCTGTGGCCGGCACCGGAACGATTTCCCGACGGCGCCGGCGGCCATTCGATCGGCTATCTCACTCACGTCATCCTGCCGCTGCGGGTGCTGCCGAAAGACGCCGCGAGCCCGTCATCGGTCCACCTCAAGCTCGCCTATGCGATCTGCGCGAACCTGTGCGTGCCGGCCGAGGCCGACCTCAAGCTCGCGCTCACCGGCGACGGCGCTGGGGAGAGCGCGCTCGTGCGCGAGGAGCTTCATGTGCCGCGCCGCGTCGCGCTCGGTGCCGGCAAGGACCTTGTCGTTCGCTCGGTGCATCGCGTGCCAGGCGGCGAGCACGAGCGCGTCGAGGTGGAGGTCGCGGCGCCGCCGGGCGCGCCGGTCGATCTGTTCGTCGAAGGGCCGACCCCCGATTGGGCGTTGCCGCTGCCTGAGCCGAGCGGCAGCGACGAAGCCGGCACGCGGCATTTCACCTTCCAGCTCGAAGGCATGCCGCCGGGCGCGCATGCCGAGGGCGCAATGCTGACCTTCACCGCCGTGTCGGGCGACGACGCCATCGAGGCCGCCACCCATCTCGACTAATCCGTCCGGCACGCTATTTTCGGGGCGCCGGACGCGCGAGCGGACGACACCAACCCGACCCCAGAACCCCAAATTCAGAACGCGAGAGGACACCATCATGGCTATCAAGGTTGGCGACCGCCTGCCCGAGGCGAAGTTCCGTGTGATGGGGCCGGACGGCCCGGCCTGGAAGACGACGGATGAGATGTTCAAAGGCAAGAAGGTCGTGCTGTTCGCCGTGCCCGGCGCCTTCACGCCGACCTGCAGCAACAACCACCTGCCCGGCTTCCTCAAGAGCCACGACGCCATCAAGGCCAAGGGCATCGACGCCATCGCGGTGACCGGCGTCAACGACGTGTTCGTCATGGAAGCCTGGAAGAAGACGACCGGCGCGGCGGACAAGATCGAATTCCTGGCCGACGGCAATGGCGACTTCGCCAAGGCGCTCGACATGACGCTGGATGGTTCCGGCAACGGTCTCGGCACCCGGTCCAAGCGCTACGCCATGCTGGTCGAGGACGGCGTGGTGAAGAAGCTCAACATCGAGGAAGTCGCCGGCAAGGCCGACATGTCGAGCGCGGAAAATCTGCTGAAGTCGATGTGATATTTTTCCTCTCCGGCTCGCGGGCAAGCTCGCGAGCCGACTAGCCTCCCCCGCAAGCGGGGGAGGAAAATTTTTGGTATTTTTGGAATACCGCGAGCCGCTTGATGCCAGCCAAACAACTGCTCATTCGCGGCGGCCAGGTCTACGACCACGAGGGCGACGTCCATAAGCCCGCACCTGCCGATATCCTGATCGACGGCGACCGCATCGTTTCGGTCGGCGCCAATCTGGCGCCAGGCGGCGAATACGAAGTCATCGAGGCGCGCGATCGGCTCATCGTGCCCGGGCTGATCAACGCCCATTATCACTCGCACGACACGTTATGCCGCGGCATGTTCGAGGAGCTGCCGCTCGAAATGTGGCTGCTCTACACGCTGCCGATGGGACAGAACCGCAGCAAGGAGGAGGTACGCGCCCGTACGCTGGTCGGCGCGCTCGAGTCGCTGCGCTGTGGCATCACCACGGTGCAGGACATGCTCGGCCTCGTTCCCTTGAACGACGAATATACCGACGTGGTGCTCGCGGCCTATCGCGAGGCGGGCATCCGGGTGATTTTCTCGCCGATGGTCTGGGACATCCCGCCCATCGCGATGATCCGCCACAACGACACGCTGCCCGCCGACGTGCAGGACATGCTGGGGACCTCCGGCCGCCCGATCAAGGAGCAGTTCGACTATCTCGAACATCAGTTCAAGCGGCAGCCGGCCGGCGGCAACCTGCACTGGGCGATCGCGCCATTTGCGCCGCAGCGCTGTTCGCCGAAGATGCTGGAAGGATGCGCGGAGCTCGCGGAGAAATACGATCTCCCGGTATACACCCATGTCTATGAGACGCGGGGCCAGGCGCTGATCGCGCGCGAAGTGTTTGCACGGCATAATGGCTCGCTGATCGAGTATATGGACAGCGTCGGGCTCCTTGGCCCGAGGCTCAACATCGTTCACAGCGTGTGGATCTCACGCCGCGAGATGACGCGCCTGGCCGAAGCCGACGCCGGCATCGTGCTCAATCATCTCAGCAACATGAAGCTCAAGAGCGGCATTGCGCCGGTCTGCGACCTGCGCGAGGCCGGCGTGCGCTTGGGGCTCGGCTGCGACAATTGCAGCGGCAGCGACGTGCAGAGCATGTTCCAGGCCATGAAGATGTTCTGCCTCATTGCCGCGGTCAGCGAGCCGGAGCCGGGCGCCGGGCTTGCCCGCGAGGTGCTGCATCACGCGACGCTCGGTAACGCACGCACCGCCGGTCTCGACGGGCTTCTCGGCGCCATCCGGCCGGGGTTCAAGGCCGATCTGGTCCTGATCGACCTGAAGGATGTCGCGTACCTGCCCTACAACAGCGCCGCACGACAGCTCGTCTACACCGAATCCGGCCGCGCCGTTGCGACCGTCATCGTCGACGGCAGGATCGTCATCAAGGAGCGCAAGGCTCTCACCATCGACGAAGATGCCTTGCGGCGTGAAGTCGCCGATCTCATGGGCTTCTTCAACGCCGATTTCGAAAAGGTCGAGGCGTCACGCCGGCGCGCGCTACCCTACATGCTGGAGGCGCACCGGCGCGCCTGGCAACCCGATATCGGAATGAACCGCTTTATCGCGCGCACGCGCTGAGCGTGCTGCCCGGGCGCGACGTTGCCGCCCGCAGCTCATCGGCGACGGCAATGCGCCCCCGCATAGGGCTGGAACCAGCCCCATCCGCAACCCGGCCGGCACGCGCCCCAGCGGTTGCGGTGCATGCCGCGGCCGCAATTTCCCAAAACCGGAATGACGTGCTCGTTTTGCAGTCCAGATCGGACCATGGCGGTATTATTGGCCGGTATCGCCGACGCCCCAGTTGCGGCGACGATCACCCCAAAACCGGCGGCTGAAAACACCGCAACAATACGCTTGCGCATGATCTTCATCCTTCTTCCGCTTGAGATTGTCTCTGTCCGCCCTTGGCGCCCAGAATGGCAAAGGCGGCAACACGCGACAAGGCGCTGCCGCACCAGCGTGGCGCACCGCGCAACGCCGGCCGTAGCGCGCGGCGACTTTGTGGGATATGTTCGACGCGACCTTCTGCATACATTGCGCAACCAAGTGGAGCCGCCGTCATGGAGCCGTCGATGCAGCCCGAGACCCACCGCGACAGATCAGCCTTGATGCGCTTGTGCACGCTCGGCGCGACCGCGCTGCTCATTGGCGCCACATTCGGCTCCGCCGCCGTCGCGGCAATCAAGCGGATTCCCTATCCGGAGGTGAAGGTCACGGTCGGCACCGCCTACAAGCCCGACCCCGCATTCCAGAAGATGCGCTCAGCTTTCGCCGCCGCGGTAGCCAAGAAAGACCTCACGGCGCTGGCTGCGCTGGTGGCGCCGACCTTCCTTTGGACGATCGGCGGCCAGCCTGCGGACGACATGGATCTGGGCCGCGGCCCGATGCACAATTTCAAGGTCGTGTTCGGCTTCCGCGAGCAGGGCAAGGATGTCGACGGCGGGGTCAAGGAGGGACCGTACTGGGACAGCCTGGAGTCATTCACCTCGGACTCGACCTTTTACGCGGCCACGGATGCGGGCAACCTCGTTTGCGGTCCGATGGCTGGCGAAGTGGCCGACAGCGACGTCCTCGACGAGGCAGGCAAGAAGATCGCGTCCGGCGACGAGCAGGTGGAGTGGTACTTCACGCTGTCCAACACCGACGTGGCCAGGGCGCCGAACGACAGCGGACAGCCCATCGCCAAGGTCAGTTCCGTGGCGCTGCCGGCGCTCAGTTTCTTCCCGACTGCCAAGGAAGGCCAACCGGAACCCAAGGCGACCCACATCGAAGTGCTGTTGCCCTCGGGCAAGAGCGGGTGGATACCGGCTTCCGCGGCACGCCCGCTGTTCAGCGAGCGGCTGTGCTACGCCAGGACCCCGTCCGGCGACTGGAAGATCGCTTCGTACGAGCAGCCGGGCGAGTGACGGCGGCGGGCCGACGTCACGCGGCGTGATCGGCGCGGGCGAGGTGGATGAAGACCTCGTCGAGGCTCTCGCACGCGTGGAGTTCCATCAGCTCCTTGGGCGTTCCCAACGCGACGACGCGGCCGAAGCTCATGATGACGACGAAGTCGCAAAGCTGCTCCACTTCCAGCATGTTGTGCGACGACAACAGGATCGTGGCGCGGTGCTTCTGCCGGTAGATTTCCAGGCGGTGGCGCACCCACTCGGCGCGATCCGGATCAAGTGACGCGGTCGGCTCGTCGAGCAACAGCACTTCAGGCTGGTTGATCAGCGCCTTGGCGATCGAGACCCGCGTTTTCTGTCCGGCGGAGAGCTTGCCGGTCGCACGGTCGAGGATGGGGCCGAGATCGAAATCTTCCGCGAGTTCTTCGATGCGCTGTTTGACGTTGCGCACGCCGTAGAGCCGGCCGAAGACGCTGAGGTTCTCGCGCACCGTGAGCCGCGCCGGCAGCGCCACATAGGGGCTTTCGAAGTTCATGCGGCGCAGCACCTTGTGGCGCTCGCGCGCCATGTCGTGACCGAGCACGCAGGCGTGGCCCGCGGTCGGCACAACGAGGCCCATGATCATCGCGATGGTCGTGGTCTTGCCGGCACCGTTGCCGCCGAGAAGCCCGATGGTCCAGCCTTGCGGCACCACGAAGCTCACGTCGTCCACCGCCCAGTGCGAACCATATTTCTTGCACAGACAATCCACCTCGATGGCCGGCTTGGCCTCGGCCTCGGCCGGCTGCACCGGAAGAGCAAGCGGCGCGGCCGGCGGCACGGTGAATGGGCCTTCGCTCGCAGAGAATCGTTCGATGAGATTCATGGCACCCCTCCGGTCATTCGCCCATGGTCAGCAGCGTGCCGTTGTGGCGCGCGCTGCCGAGCAGGTACAGGAACGTCGCAAACCCGACGCCCAGATAGATCACGTTGATCGCCAGGCACTCGATCATCAGGTCGTAGCGCACCACGCCGTCGATCAGTATGGCGCGCATGCCTTCGAACACGTAGGTCGGCGCCAGCGACCAGGCGAGCGGCTGCAGCCATGCCGGCAGCACCCAGACCGGGTAGTACACGCAGCACACCGGCAGCAGCAGGATCATGATCGAGTAGGCGAAGCTCTCGGCGCCGAGCCCGTAGCGCAGTATCAGGCCGGAGAGCACGAGCCCGACCGCCCAGCCGGTCAGCACCAGATTGATGAAGAACCCCAGCAACGGCATGCCGAGCGCGAAGATGTTGAAGGCGAACAGCAGCCCAGTGAGGATGACGACCGGGATGGTGCCGATCATGAGCCGCACAAAGCTCATCGTCATCAGCGAGGCGGCGAGTTCGGCTGGCTGCAGCGGGCTCATCATCAGGTTGGCGACGTTGCGCGACCACACCTCCTCGAGGAACGTGAAGGTGAAGCCAAGCTGACCGCGGAACAGCACGTCCCACAGCAGCACGGCGCCTAAGAGCATGCCGGCGGTGTTCGCCACCGAGGAGCCGCTCTTGTACAGGAAGGTGTAGAGAAAGCCCCACACCAGCATCTGCATCGTCGGCCAGTAGCCGATCTCGAGCAATCGCGGCCATGACGAGCGCAAGACGTACCAGTAGCGCGCCGTCATGGCGGCGATGCGGTTGAAAGAGTCGTGCATGACACTTCCCCTTTCAGGTGTCCTTACTGGGCCATCTCGCGCCGGATCGGGCGTCGCTTGCCGGTGCGGTGCGGGAAGGAGTCGAGGCCTTGCGCCTTGACCGCGACCGGATGCTCGAGGCAGAGCGAGAGGAGCTCGCCCAGGTGGCCGATCGAGGCCGAGACCTGCGCGTCCGTGGTGCTGCCGCCGAGGATGTAGCGGGCCTCGACCAGGGCGTAGTCCTTCTGCACGATCTCGAACTGCGCCAAGTGGATGTTGCAGTCGAACATCCAGCGATAAGTGGCGTCGAGGATGCTGCCGGCGGCGATCTTGCGGCCTTGGCGATTGATGAAGGCATCGTTGGAGCGGCCGTCGATGCTGGCGATCTGCGACCAGTTGATGTCGCTGCGATGCGGCTTCTTCGGCAGCGTCACGTAGTCGCCCTGCACGTAGCGGATGAACGGCATCGCCTCGTTAAGCAGGTTGGTGATGACCGCGATGCCGGACTGGCCGGGCACCTGCGGCTGCAGCGTCTCCGGATCGAGCACGTCGAGGTGCACGCTGTCCTCGCAGACGTGATAGACGCCGTTCGGCATTTCGAGCGCGATGCGGGTCGCTTCCTCGGAGGAGTATTCGTCGAGCACCGGCACGCCGAGCTTGCGCGACCATTCGCGGCGGCTCGCGCGGGTCGAATGCTCCGAGTGCGTCACGGCCAGGTACAGCGACGACGAGAACTCCTCGGCGTGCGGCACCAGCGCTTCGAGGTTCGACGGATAGAGCGACAGCACCTCCGGGGCGAGCTCGCGCAGATGCTGCGCCACGCGCGCCGGCGGAATGAGGTTCGAGATGAACGCGGTCTGATACTTGCCGCCGACCGAGTCAAACCACCACGGCACGGTGTAGACGTGGGTCAGCAGGTGCTCGGCGCGGTATTTGCCGCCGCTCTGCAGCGCGAATTGCCGCACGCCCTGGATGGTGTCGGTCAGGATGGCCTCGTGATCGACGCGGATCAGGAGGGTCTGGCCGGACGAGCCCGAGGAGCGCGTCGGATAGAGATCGTCGGGCTGATAGCGCTTGCTGACGCACTGGTCCGGGAAGGCTCCGATCAGCTCCGCCTTGGTGATGAGCGGGATCTTCTGGATGTCGTCCCAGTCGCGCAGATCGGACGGGGAAAATCCGGCCGCCTGGTACTTGGCGCGGTACACCGGGATTTCGTTGTAGGCGAGTTCGACCAGTTCGCGCATGCGCGCAAGCTGCTGCGCACGGATCTGCGACACCGGTAGATACGGATGCTTCATCGCGACGTCGAGATATTTTTCGGCGACCGAGACGACGCCGGCGGTCTCGCTCGAGCCGAGCTTAAAGGCCGGCCGGGTGCTCTCGGATTCCCAGAACATCAGCGAGCGGGGCTCTGCGCCGGTGGCGGCATCGGCCGCGCTGACCGGCTGTTCGTCATGAACGAGCGCCGGCAGTGCGGCGACTTCGTAGCCGTCGGAGGCGTCGTTCGTGCGAAGGTTGAGCGTATCCATGTTCGTCTCCCGGTTGCCTGTGTGGCCGTGGCCAAAGTGTGCGTGACCGGATCGCAGGGTCACAGCGGTGTGTCGTGCCGCCGGCTCCAGCCGTTCAAGCCAATCAGACGGTTTGTGCTCAGGGTCACAATGCCGGACGAAACGCCGCACACATGTCCCGTTCCGGTGCAGGTTCCCGGCATTTTTTTGATTGTCGCCGCCATGAAGGCATCGCTATGGTTGAGCTCGACTGGCGTTCCATTTGTTAGCAATTGCGACGGCTGGTCGGCGCACCGCAGCTTGAGAATGATTGTTCGGCCGTTTCGATTTTCAGTTGTGGATTACCCCTTGCCCCGACGTGAATGTTCGTTCAGGCTTCGACCATTCCACGCGGTGCGACGGCGCGCGGGTCTCTCGGATGGATGACAGTTCTTCACCCGGCTGGATGGCGGAAAACCGCGCCTCGTGGGACGAGCTCGCCGCGATCCATCTGCGCGACGCGACCGGCTTCTATGCGGTCGAGCGTTTCCGCTCGGGCCAGGACATCCTGTACGACCTCGTGGTGGCGGAGATCGGCGAGGTTCGCGGCCGCCGGCTCGCGCATCTGCAATGCCACATCGGCATCGACGCGCTGTGCCTCGCCCGCCGCGGCGCGGTCGTCACCGGCCTCGATTATTCCGCGCCGGCGGTCGCCGGCGCGCAGTCGCTTGCCGCCGAGACCGGTCTTGCCGCCACCTTCGTCTGCGCCGACGTCTACGACGCGCCGCGCGCGCTCGCGGGCCCGTTCGACATCGTCTATGTGAGCTGGGGCTCGCTGAACTGGCTGCCCGACATCCGGCGCTGGGGCGAAGTCATCGGCGCGCTCCTGGCTCCGGGCGGCTACCTCTATCTGGTCGAGCAGCATCCCTTCGTCGCCGTGATCAAGGAGATCAACGGCTGGCTGCACCCGTATTACTCCTGGCGCACGCCGCCCACCCGGCCGATCGTGACTGAGGCGCCGACGGCTTACAGCGGCGATCAGACCCGGCGCGAGCATTCGCGCCAGCACGAATGGGATCACCCGCTGTCCGACGTCATCGGCGCGCTGATGGCGGCCGGTCTGCGCATCGACTTTTTCCGCGAGCACGAAGTGCTGCCGTGGCGACGGCTGTCGATGATGGTGCCGGGAAAGGATCGGATGTTCCGCATGCCCGATCATGAGGTGCAGATGCCACTCTCGTTCTCGCTCAAGGCGTCGAAGCCGTAAGCGCCGCCTCAGGCGCAGCCGATATTGTAGTTGCTGCGAAACAAATTATACGTACACCTAACGGCTGGCCACTTTTTGCAGTTGTGCCTTCATAGCTAAGGTTCAAATCAATGCAAATTGGTTGTCTCGCAGTGATAGGGCTCATTCTTGGAGCCATGCTCGGCGCCATGCTTGGTGTCGGCCTCGGTTTCGCTTACACCAAGATCTTCAATGTCACTGACTTTGAAGGCTACGGTGGCATGCTCGTATTTTATACGTTCATGCCGCTGGGGGCGATTGCGGGTGGGCTTGGCGGAGCAATACTTTTGGGCATGCTCGGTGCAAGCAATAAGCCCCGGGTGTAAATGTTCGTTCCCGCTCTCCTCGCGATGGCGGCGCCACCGACCGCTATTCGTCCCAGACCTGGACTGCTGTCTGGCGGGCGATCTTGCCGTCCTTGAGCTCCAGCATGGCCGAACAGAAAACCTTGGTTCCGTCGGGGTACGAGCAAGCCTGGGTGAAGGCGAGTTCCTTGCCGTCGCAGACGCCGGCTTCGATGCGATGCGACATCGCCCGGCCGCAGACGTCTTCGTAGTAAGCCGATATCGCAGCCTTGCCTTCGAGCACGCGCGGTTTGCTCGGCGGATTATCTCGATCGATAATCCACATCAGCGCATTGTCGGCATAAAAGCCGGCGAGCGCCTTGGCGTCTCTGCCCTCGATTGCGCGCTTGAGGTCGGCCAGCGAAACGGTGTGCGTCATCATCGCTGCTCTCCTTGTTAATAACTCCTGCAAAGCTACGCGGCTTCTATTGCCGGCCAAATACGCAGATCGGCGTATGGCGGCGGGCCGAGAAGGGCCTGCGCCGGTCGCCGATCACGCGCCGGCGGCGCCGGCGGCTGCCAGCGCACGAACAGCGGCCGCGGTGCGCGTTTCGACGCCGAGTTTTTGAAAAATGTGTTCCAGATGCTTTTGAACAGTCCGCGCGCTGATGGCGACAAGCTGCGCGATCTCGCCGTTGGTCTTGCCGGCCGCCACCAGGCTGAGGATCTCGCGCTCCCGCGCCGTCAACGGCAGCTCTGAAAGCGCCTCGGCGGTCGCGCCGCCGGGCTCGCTCTTCATCAGCAGATATCCGGTGGAGGCATCTTCGGGATCCGGAATGAAATGCACGGTGAGGCGCGCTCCGGACTGTGACGTAGTGAATTGCTGGCCATGGCTGATTGCCGGCCGTTCAAGCCCCCAGTTGCGGCTGCGCGAGAACCACGCGTACAGCGTCTGCGGCAGTTCCGTATCGCGATCGGTTTCGTGCCGGGGAAAGAATCGCTTGAACAGGCGCGAGGCGGCCGGGGAAGTCTCAAGAATTCGGCCCCCCAACGTCACGCGCATCATGGTCCAGCCGCCGGTTGCCGCAAGCTCCCTGACACATTTCAGTCCGACACCGGCAAGCTCGCAGGCGACCAGGTTGCGGTAGATCGCGGCCAGCGGCTGGCGCACGGCGTCGAGCACGCCGCGCTCGGCGTCCTTGAAATCGGAGCGGCTCCGGTTGAAGACGACGCTGATGACGTTGTCCGGATCGATCCACAGCGGCAGCGCCATTACGTAGTTGATGCCGATGCGGCGGTAGTAGTCGGCGTGGAGCGCCGAATTGCGGAACGCGGTGGCGGCGACGCAGTCGGTCATACGCTGCGTCGGTCCGCCGGGATGCGATCCGTGAAAGCGCACCAGCGGGTGTTCCCGAAAATGCCGGTCGAAGGCCGCGCGGTCGGCCTCCGACAGCGCCTCGCCCCGGCGTCCGATCACCCGGCGCGCGCCGTGCTCCAGATCGCAGATGCTCAATGTCGTCAGATCGGAGGCGACGAGTGCGGTGAGCTTTTCCAGCGCCGCGATCGTGAAAGATCGGCTGTCGGTGCTTTCGTCGGCGAGCGATTGCAGAACGCTCACGGCGCCCCGCAGGTTTCTCTCTGAAAGTGCGCCGAGCGTCGTAGCCATCGGGCGCTCCAATGAGCGTTTTCCGGCCGGTTCGCTCTACGGACATCATCACGTCCGCCGCGACCGGATTGACTGCCATAGGCTATCTGCTGCCATATTATCTACTAGTAGGTAGATTGTCAAACCTGGCGTCGCGCCAATATGATGTCGGCGGCCAGCGGATTCGGCGGGACCAGCCGAAAGGATCGGGTATGCGGGCGATGACCGGAAACGGACGCAGCGCGAGCACCGCGCAGAAAATCCTCGATGTCGGGGAACGGCTGATTCAGGTGCGAGGCTACAACGGCTTCAGCTACGCGGATATTGCGGACGCACTGCAAGTCACCAAGGCCAGCCTGCACTATCATTTTCCAAGCAAGGCCGAGTTGGGCCGCCGCCTGATGGAACGGTACACGGAGAACTTCATCGCCGCGTTGGCCGGGCTAGACGCGGCGCGCCCAACCGCGCGCGAGCAGCTCCGCGGCTACGTTTCGATCTATTCCGACGTGCTGGCGAATAACCGGATGTGTCTGTGCGGGATGCTCGCCGCCGAGTATGCGACGCTGCCCAAATCCATGAAGTCGGAAGTCACGCGATTTTTCGACGCCAATGAGACATGGTTGGCGGGCGTTCTGGAGCGGGGCAGCCGGACGGAGCGCTTTCAGATCGCCGGTTCGCCGGCCGATGCCGCGCGCGGCGTCATTGCGGCGCTCGAAGGTGCAATGATGCTGGCGCGGGTCTACGGCGAACCGGAGCGTTTCGAGCGCGCGGCGCGCTCGCTGCTGGCGGACGTCACGGGCGCCGCGCTGGCTCGCACATGACGCGCGGGCGAGGCGGCGCCGCAATCATTTGATCGCGAGCACCGTCTCGCCCGACACCGCATCGGTCACGCCGAGGCCGGACCCCAGATCCTCGAGCGCATGTCGGAACGTATCGAGCGTGCCGATCATGCGTTCTCGCGCCTTCCCGATCGCACTCGTGTCCGGCCGTTCTCCGATCAGCACGTAACTGCCTTCGCCGGTCTTGACGATCAGCCCGCGGACCAATCCCGGCCACTCGGCCTTGCCGTCGCGATGGGCGTCGAGAAAGACGCGATCCATGCCAGGCTTGACGCGAAACCGGACGACATTGATGGCGGTCATGACGGCCTCCTCGGTTTTCAGGTTTCAGGCGCCGTGCTTGTGGCCCGCCGTCGCGTAATCGAGCATGCCTTGAAAATCCACGACCACGGCGGCTTCGTTGCCGACCACCCAGGCGTCATGACCGCTCGGCAACAACGACACATCGCCGGCCCGGCAGTCGAACTCGGCGCCGTCGTCCATGCGAATCCGCAGCACGCCAGCGACGTGGTACTGGAAATGCGGCGCCTCACAGCTTGAGGTTTTGACGATCGGCTGCACCGAAGTCGCCCAGCGCCACCCCGGCTCGAATACGGCGCGGCCGATCGTGGCGCCGCCGATCTTGATCAGTTCCAGACGGCCTTTCGGAAACTCGCGGACCTCGTCGGGTTTTCCGAAGCTCTTGAGCTCAGCCCGTGCTTGGGTCGCGACAGCGGTTTGGGGCATGAGAATCTCCCTCTGTGAAGCCCGCGTTGCGGGCGCACAATGAGAATAGGCGCAGCGTGGAAGACGGCGAATACGCAAGTTGGCGTAGGCGGCGCGACTTTTGTCGTCCTAGCCGGCCGTGCTGCCGGCTTCGCGGATTTCGGCGATGGCCTCGCGTGCCAGCACATCGGCGCGCTCGTTCATGGCGTGGCCGGCGTGGCCGCGCACCCAGTGCCAGCGCAGCTGGTGCGAGCCGAGCGCGGCGTCGAGCCGCTTCCACAGATCGACGTTCTTCACCGGCTTCTTGTCGGCGGTGCGCCAGCCGTTGCGCTTCCAGTTCGCGATCCAGGTCATGATGCCGTTGCGCAAATACTGGCTGTCGGTATGCAGGTCGACCCGGCACGGCCGCTTGAGCGCTTCGAGCGCGGAGATCGCCGCCATCAGCTCCATGCGGTTGTTGGTGGTGAGTGCTTCGCCGCCTTTGAGCTCCTTCTCGTGATCGCCGAACGAGAGGATCGCGCCCCAGCCGCCCGGCCCCGGATTGCCCGAGCAGGCGCCGTCGGTGTGGATGACGACGTGCGGTAGTTGATCGTTCACCGCTCCGGCACCCCGTAGTCGCGCGCGCTGCCGACCTTCTGGTGGAAGCGCAGCTTGCGCAGATATTCGACCGGGTCCTTGGGCCGCACCAGCGCGCCGGGCGGCACGTCGAGCCAGTCGGCGAGCCGCGTGAGCAGGAAGCGCAAGGCGGCGCCGCGCGCAAGCAGCGGCAGCTTGTCCCACTCCTCGCCCGACAGCGGACGCGTTCGGGCGTAGCTCGCCAGCAGCGCGCGGCCCTTGGTGACGTTGTAGGAATGATCGAGCTCGAAGCACCAGGCGTTGAGGCAGATGGCGACGTCGTAGGCCAGCGTATCGGTGCAGGCGAAGTAGAAGTCGATCAGCCCCGAAAGCGTGTTGCCGAGGAAAAATACGTTGTCGGGGAAAAGGTCGGCATGGATGACGCCCTGCGGCAATCCGCTCGGCCAGCTCCGTTCCAGCAGGTCGAGTTCGGCGGCGACCACCGCCTCGAGATCGCGCTGCACCCGGTGGGCGCGCTCGCGGCAGCCTTCGTACAGCTGCCGCCAGCCGGCGACCGAGAGCGCGTTGGCGCGCCGCATGGCAAAGTCGCCGCCGGCAAGATGCAGCCGCGCCAGCGCCTCGCCGAGCGCCGCGCAATGCGCCGCGCTCGGCCGGCGGATCCACATGCCGTCGAGGAAGGTGACAACCGCCGCCGGCCGTCCGGCGAGCTTGCCCAACACCTTGCCGGCCTTGTTCTTCACCGGCTGCGGGCAGGTGATGCCGCGGCTCGCGAGGTGCTCCATCAGCCCCAGGAAGAACGGCAGATCGCCCGCGGCGACGCGCCGCTCGTAGAGCGTGAGGATGAAATAGCCGCGGCTGGTATGGACCAGGAAATTCGAGTTCTCGACGCCCTCGGCGATGCCCTTGTAGGCCAACAGCTCGCCGAGATCGTAGCCGGCAAGGAACGGGCCGAGGTCCTCCGCCGCGACATCGGTATAGACTGCCATGAAGGTCTCCAGACCTTCGCGGCTAGCCCGGCGTCCGTACCGTCGTCAAGATACCTTGCGTCAAGATGCCTTGCCGGCAAGCCAGCCGGAGAAGCGCGCATAGAGGTCGGCCGTTTCCGGGCCGCGGTCCCGATAGATCACCGAAGCGAGCGAGCGGCCCTCGGCGTGGGCGAGGCGAAACGCCATGTAGCGGTACTGCTCCGGATATTGCGCGGTGTTGGCCGCCTTGAACAGCTCGTCGAACGCCGGCGACGGCTCGACCGGATCGAGCCGGTCGCGCTCGTAGATCGCGGCGCGCTCGGCGATAAGCCAGCCGCTGCCGTGGCGCTCCAGCCGGTCGAGGAAACGCGAGCATGACGCGAGATCGACCTGGATGCCGTTGAAGGGCTGGCGCACGCGGATGACGACGCTCGTCTCGGCCACGGCGCGGTCGCCGGCGAGCTTTATGGTCGGCGGGAATAAATGATGGCGCGACCAGGTGTGGCCGGCGTCAAAGCTCGCGCGGCAGCGCTCGACGAATTGCTCGAACGGGCCGCGGAACCAGGACACCGAAATGTGCCCGTCGGGTGTGAAGGTGCCGCGCAGCTCTTTCCATTTGCCCTGGTCGCGATAAACGCCCCACGCCTGGATCAGCTCCGCGCAGGCGATCTTGTCGGCTAGTTCCATGATGCAGAGCCCCGAGAACGCACACCATAGGATAGCGTCCTCGCGCCGCGCAACGCTCTTTCGCGCCGCCCCGATGAATGTCACCATGCGCCGATGCGATGTACGCGTGCCCTCCTCGTTCTCCTCCTCCTAGTCCTAGCGAGCGCCGCGCCGGCCGGCGCGCGCGCCGCGGATTATACATCCCGCCCCATCAGGATCATCGTCTCGACCTCGGCCGGCGGCATCACCGACGTGGCCGCGCGCGTGCTCGGCCAGCACATGTCGCAACAAACCGGGCAGAGCGTGGTCATCGAGAACCGCCCCGGCGCCAGCGGCAATCTGGCGATGGAGGGCGTCGCCAAGGCCGAGCCCGACGGCTACACGCTCGGCTTCGCAAATACCGGTAATATCGTCGTCAATCCGCTGCTGTACCGACACATGACGTTCAACCCGCTCGCCGACCTCGCGCCGGTCGCGCCGGTCGGCACCGTGCCGCTGTTCCTGGTGACCAACACGCTCATCCCGCCGACCACGCTCGCGGACTTCATCGCCTACGCCAAGGCCAACCCGGACAAGCTGAGCTATGCGGGCGCGGGCGCCGGCACCACGCCCGACCTCACTGCCCACGAATTCGCCCGCCGCGCCGGGCTTTCGCTCGTCTACGTGCCGTTCCACGGCACCGCACCCGCCGTGACCGCGCTCCTCGGCAACGACGTGCAGTTCACGTTCGTCTCCATGGGACCGCACATCCAGTTGATGCGCGAAGGCAAGCTCCGCGTGCTCGCCGCCGCCACGGCGCAGCGCGCGCCCTATCTGCCGGAGGTTGCGACCTTCGGCGAACAGGGTTTTCCCGGCCTCGAGACCACCACCTGGTTCGCGCTGTTCGCGCCGCGCGGCACGCCGCCGTCGATCATCGACCAACTCAACGGCTACGTGCGCGACACGCTGGCGGATGCGCAGGCCAAAGGCCGGCTCGAAGCCGACTACATCCAGCCGCTGGCGCTGACGGCCCGCGAATTCGCCGCTCTCGTCAAGGCCGACGCCGACAAATGGGCGAACATCGTGCGCCAGGTGGGCTTGACGCTCGACTGACATCACTTACAGCAGTCGCAAATCGTACCAACGCGCCACAGCACGAGCGCACGAACGAAAGCGCAGCAACGAAAGCCAAGCAATGAAAGCGATCGTCATCCACGAATACGGCCCGCCCGAAGTCTTGCGCTACGAGGAGGTTCCCGATCCGGCGCCGCGCGCGGGAGAGATCCGCATCAAGGTGCATGCCGCGACGGTCAACCGCGTTCTCGACGTCAGCCTGCGCGCCGGCCGAGAGCAGTATCGCGGGCCGGTTCTGCCGCTCATTCCCGGCGTCGATTGCGCCGGCATCGTCGATGCGCTCGGGCCGCAGGTCACCCGCTGGCACGTCGGCGACCGCGTCGCCGCCGCCGGCGTCATGCCGCTCGATGTTTGCGCGCAGGACTGCCGCGGCTACGACGGGCCGCGCGGCATGATGGGCATCAAGCGGCCCGGCGGCTTCGCCGAGCTCGTCGCAGTGCCCGCCTGCGCCGGGATCGCCATTCCGGCAAGCCTCGACTTCCATCGCGCCGCGGTCGTCATGCGTCACGTGCCGACGGCGTGGAATCTCCTGTTCCACGTCGCCGAGCTCAAGGCCGGCGAGACCGTGCTGATCATGGGCGCCGGCGGCAATCTCGGCACCATCGGCATCCAGATCGCCAAGAACGTGATCGGCGCGCGCGTGATTGCCGCGGCCGGCTCGGACGATCGCGTACGACTAGGCCAAAAGCTCGGCGCCGATCACGCCATCAACTACACGACGCACAACATTCTGGACGAGATCATGCGCGTCACCGGCGGCAAGGGCGTCGACGTGCTCTACGACAACATCGCCAATCCGGCCGTGCTGCCGCTCGCGTTCCGCGCGATCGCCATGAACGGCCGCCTCGTCACCGCGGGCGCGCACGCCGGGCCTAACGTCTCAATCGATTTCGCGCACCTCTACCACAAGCGCATCACCATCAAGGGCATGCCGGGCTTTACGCCGTCGGATTTGCCGGATTGTCTTGAAGCCGCGGCGCAAGGGAAAGTCGTGCCGCAAATCGAGCGCGTGCTGCCGCTCGCGCGCGCCGCCGAGGCGCACCGCATGGTCGAAGCGTATGAGGGTCAGGGCAAGATCGTGCTCGACCCGACGCTGCGGATGTAGAGCTCCGCGCCGGCGGACGATTTGTCTGCCCTACAAATCTGCCAGATAGCGGAACGCCGCAATCGCCGCCGTGGCGCCGTCGCCGGCGACGGCCGCAAGCTGCGCCACCGAGTGCTTGCGGATATCGCCGGCCGCGAACACCCCGGCGAGCGACGTGCGCATCATGATGTCGGTCTCGATGTGACCGGAGGGGTCGAGCACGAGGACGCCGCGCAGGAACGCCGTGGCGGGATCAAGTCCCACCGCGACGAACACGCCGTCGATCTCCTGCTGGCACGGCGACGCGGCATTCTGCGAGCGCAGGCGCACCGCCGTGACGGACGCCGCACCGATGATCTCTTCGACCACGGTTTCGCTTTCGACCGCCACATTGCCGGCGGCCGCAACAAGCTCGCGCAAGCGCCGCTGCGCCCGCAGCGTCTTGCCGCGGTGAAACACAGTTACGCGCGCGGCTTGGCCTGCAAGCACCAGCGCCTCGTCGAGCGCCGTGTCGCCGCCGCCGATGACGCAGACCGCCTTGCCCCTGAACAACGGGCCGTCGCAGGAAGCGCAGTGCGACACGCCCTTGCCCAAAAATTTGTCCTCGCCGGGAATGCCGAGCGCGCGCGGCGAGGAGCCGGCGGCGATGATAACCGCGCGTGCGGCAAAGCTCTGTGTCGCCGTGCGCACCATGCGCTCATCGCCCGCCGCCGCCAGGGCCTCGACGGTATCGAGCATGAATTGCGCGCCCGCCGCCTCGGCCTGCGCGAACAGGAGCGTGCCCAATTCGTGGCCGGGAATGCTCTCCGGAAATCCGGGAAAATTATCGACCCGCTCCGCATTGATGATCTGGCCGCCGGCCCCGCTCGGCGCGATCACCGCGACCTTGAGACCGCGATGGCCGGCGAGCGTCGCCGCGGTCAGACCGGCGACGCCCGCGCCAATGACGATCAGGTCGAAATCCGGCATGGCGGTTCGCAGCGCTGATCAGGCATCATCGACCGGCTCCGTCGCGCGCACCGAGGGCCGCGCCGCAAAAGTCGCATGCCAGCTTGCGGTGCGCGGATGATCCTTGCGCCAGTCGTCGTCGGCGTAACGAAAGTCGAGATAGGACAGCGCGCACCCGATCGCGACGTGGCCGATGCCGAACGGCGCCGCGGCGAGCGAGGGCGCCTCGTGCTCGAGGCTCTTGAGCACCGCCGCCTTGCGCGCGGCGGCGCTGGTCTGATGCACGTCGGACGGCTGCGCGCGCTCGCGCTCATTGCGCAGCAGCACCAGGAGATCCAGAAAACCGTCGCCGAGGGCCTGCCGGCGCAGCGCGACCAGGCGCGCCTGCGGTTCGGCCGGGAAAAGTTTTGGGGCGCCATCGAGCGCATCGAGATACTCGCAGATGACCCGCGAGTCGTAGAGCACCGTACCGTCGTCGAGCACGAGCGTCGGGATTTTCGACAGCGGGTTGTCCTGCATCAGCGCGGCATGCGGCTTGGTCATGGCCGCAACCGTGCGCACGCAGCTGATGCGGCCGGCAAGCCCGCGCTCATGGGCGACGATCATGACCTTGCGCACGAACGGCGAGCGCGGCGACCAGTGCAGCTTCATCCATGATCCCCGCAAAGCAGTATTTTCGGCGGATGCAGATGGCGTTTCGACCGCCAAGGCGCTAGCATTCTGCCGCATCGCTGTCGAGCGATCCACACCGCACGCTCATTCAATCAATCGCAGCTCCCGGACGGACCCCGCATGGACTACGACCCGCGCAGCGAGCCGCATAACCTCGCGCACGACCCGACCACTTCGCTGGTCGTGCCGCGCCCGATCGGCTGGATCAGCACGATCAGCCCGACTGGCGTGGTCAATCTCGCGCCCTACAGCTTCTTCAACCTCATTGCCAGCAATCCGCCTTTCGTCATGTTCTCGTCGAATTCGCGCAAGCACACGCAGAACCACAGCCAGAGCGGCGGCGAATTCGTGTTCAATCTGGCGACCTACGCGTTGCGCACGCAGATGAACGTCAGCGGCGGCGATTATGCCGAGGACGTGAGCGAGCCCGAGGTCGCAAAGCTCGCCTTGACGGCCTCGCGCAAGGTCAAGCCGCCGCGGGTCGCCGCTTCGCCGATCGCGCTCGAATGCATCTACTCGCAGACAGTGCGCCTGACCAGCAGCAACGGCAAGCAGCACAAATACGAGATGGTGATCGGCGAAGTGGTCAACGTGCATATCGATGACGATGTCATCGTCAACGGCATGATCGACCAGTCGCGCATCCTTCCGATCGCGCGCCTCGGCTATCGCGGCGATTACGCCGTGGTCGAGAACATCTTCGAGATGAAGCGCGTGTAGGGCGCGCTTCACGCGAGCCGACGATTTTGCCCGCCTAGCGCAGCTCCGACAGCATCACCACCGCGTCCTCCGGTCCTTTCACGATCCGGCAACCGGCGGCGGCGAGCGCGGCGAGCTTTTCGGCGGCACCTTCGCGGGCGCTGCCGATCAGCGCGCCGGCGTGGCCCATCTGTTTCTGCGCCGGCGCGTGGCGGCCGACCACCATGGCGAAGACGGGTTTGGGAAAGCCGCGCGCCGCCTCGGCGAAGGCATATTCCTTGTCGCCGCCGATCTCGCCGCAGAACAGGACGGCCGCAGTCGCCTCGTCGTCGGCGAGTGCGAGCAGATATTCGTGCGGGTTGCGCCCGACCACGGTATCGCCGCCGACGTGGGCGACGATGCGCTGGCCGACGCCGGCGAGCGTGAGCTGCCGCGCCATCGCGAGCGCCAGCGTGCCGCTGCGCACGATCAGCGCCAGCCGCCCGGCTTTGCAGAAGCTCGGCGCGATCGAGCCGAGGAGCCCGCGGCCGGGCACGAAAATGCCGAGCGTGTTCGGCCCGACGAGCCAGCTCCCGGCATCGCGGGCGAGCGTTGCGGCGGCGAGCGCGTCATGCAGCGGCACGTATTCGGCAACCGCCATGATGGTCGCGATGCGCGCCTCGGCGCAGGCGGCGACGGCGTCGCGCACGCCCTCGGCCGGCGCGTAAATCACGGCGATGTTCGGCTGTCCCGGGACATCGGCGATGCGGTCGTAGAGCGGCAGGCCGTTCATGTCGGTGCCGCCGCGGCCGAGCGCGACGCCGCCGACGAGCGGCGTACCGGCCTCGATCATGCCCGCCACCTGGTTGCGCGCATAACGGCCGGTCGGCGCGATCACCGCGACCCGCCACGGCTCGGCATCGAGAAACGGCAGGCGCGCCGGGCCCGACATGCGATAAGCTCCGAGTTTGACGCGCCGAACGGCGTCGATCAATTGAGTCCCGCATTATGCGTCTTGCCGAGTACGATGGAAAAGCCTTGCTGCGCCGCCACGGCCTTGCCGTGCCGCGCGGCGCGCTCCTTCAGGCCGGCGAAAGTCCGCCCGGCGATGCGGCGCATTGGCCGGGATTCCTCCTCAAGGCGCAGCTTCTCGAAGGCGGCCGCGGCAAGCAGGGTCTGGTGCGCCGCTTCGACAAAATCTCCGACTTCCGCGACGCGCGACGCCTGATCATGGCTGGCCTCAACGATGCGGATACGCCGCTGCTGCTCGAAGAGGCGGTGCCGATCGCGCGCGAGATTTTCATCGCCGTGCGCATCGACGGCACGCGGCAGCGGCTTGAGCTCCTGGTCGCGCCCGAGGGCGGCGAGAATGTCGAATCGACGAGCAAGCTCGCGCGCATCGCCATCGAGCCCGGCGCGCCGGCGACGCCGGAACGGGTCTTTGCGGCCATCGCCAAACTGTTTCCGCGCGAACTCGCCGCGCGGCTCGCGCGTTACGCCGCGCGGCTGCCGGACATCGCCCGGCAGGAGGATCTGGAGCTTCTGGAAATCAACCCGCTGGCGCTGACCAGCGACGGCGACTTCATCGCCTGCGACGCCAAGATCGTGCGCGACGACAGCGCCGATTTCCGCCACAACCCGGAAGAGTTCGCGGTGAGCCGCAAGCTCGCCGAGCGCGCCCTGACCCGGCTCGAGCGCGAGGCTCGCGATCTCGGCTTCCAGCTGGTCGAGACCGACGGCGATGTCGTGCTCGTCACCTCCGGCGCCGGCCTCGGCATGATGATGATGGACCTGTTGGCGGACCACGGGCTGCGCGCCGCAAGCTTCATGGACAACCTGCGCGGCGCGCCCGACGAGACCATGACCGAGCGGCTGCGGATCGCGCGGGCGCTGGCCGCGCGTCCCACCATCAAGGCGATCGTGTTCCAGACCACGCTCGCCTCACGCTCGCTCGCCGAGCGCATCGAGGCGCTCACCGACTGGTTTGCCGCCGAGCCGCTGCCCAAGCCGCTCTATGTCGGCATCGCCGCCGGGCACGCCGCGACCCGCAAGATGTCGGCGGAAGAAGCCGTCGAGAAGCTGCGCGCGCTCGGCATTGCGGCGTTCACCGATCCGGTGGCGATGGTGAAAGCGGCGGCGCAAGCCGCCGGGTGAAGAGGCCCGCAATGACGGGCTGGCTGTTACGCCTTGTCCTTGCCAAATCCTTCCATCCCGGCGCGCCAGGTGTCGCGCGCGATGTTTTCCTCCATGGCGCGCAGCTCGAGCGCGAGCGCGCCGTGGCGGTCGAGCTCGACGCTCTGGTCGATGCAGCTTTTGGCCTGGCGCATCGCCGCCTGCGGCGCCGCGACGATCGTTTTGGCGATGTCGGCGAGGACGCCGTCAAGATCGGCAGGCTCCACGATGCGCGTCACCAGGCCGGCGGCGTGCACCTCCGCGGCGGAAAGCTTGCGGCCGGTGAACATCATGTCCTTGGCGAGCGGCTTGCCGAGAATGCGCGGCAGCCGCTGCGTGGCGCCGATCGTCCCCCATATGGCCTCGGGCGTGGCGAAGCTCGCCTGCGGGGTGGCGACGACGAAATCGCAGCAGGCCGCGATCTCGCAGCCCGAGCCGAAGGCGGCTCCGTGCACCACGGCAATGGCCGGCATCGGCAGGCCTTCGAGCGCCCCATAGACGGCGAAACCGGCGAGCCGCCGCGCGCGGATGCCGTCGGCGCTCATGCCCTTGCGCTCCTTGAGGTCGGCGCCGGCGCAGAACACCGGGCCGGTGGCGCGCACCAGGATGAGGCGCACCTCGGCATCCTCGCGCGCGGCGGCCGCGGCGACGACGATGTCGTCGCACATGGCGCGATGACCGCGTTGCGGCTCTCGGGGCGATCGAGCGTGATGGTGGCAACGCCGCCTTGGATTTCGTAACGCAGCGTGGTGAACGTCATGGGCTTTTCGCCTCACGCGGCTTGTCCTTGCCAAACGCGCGCATGCGCTTGTTGACCTCGCGGCCCTCCGCGAGCGCCTGCTCGAACGGCAGCTCGGCGGCGCGGTAGAACAGCGCCTTGGTCGCCGCCATGGCATCCGGCGCGACCGCCGCCATGGCGTGCGCGAATTTCAAGGCCTCCGCCATCAGTTCCTCCGGCGCGGCGACGCGGTTGACGAGGCCGAGCGCGAGCGCCTGCGCGGCATCGATCGGCTCGCCGGTGGCGAGGAGCTCGAACGCCGCCTTGCGTCCGGCGCTGCGAACGAGATTGGCCATCACCACCGCGGCGACGATGCCGTGCTTGACCTCGGGGTAGCCGAGCTTCGCCGTCGTCGCCATGATGGCAATGTCGCCGGCGTGCGCGAGACCGGCGCCGCCGCCCATCGCGGCGCCGTTGATGGCCGTCACCACCGGTTTGGTCAGCCGCGGAAACAGGCCGTGCAGATCGGCCGTCAGTTCCGCGCGCCGCTCAACCAGGCTCTCATTTGCCGGCGTGAGCGCCGCGAACTCGCCGAGATCGGCGCCGGCGCAGAAGGCCGGCCCGGCGCCGGTGAGCACGAGGGCGCGCACGCTCGCCGCGCCGTTGGCGGCGCGTAGCGTCTCGATCAGCGCCTCGCTCAACGCCATGTTAAGGGCGTTGCGTTTCTCCGGCCGGTTCATCGTGACGATGCGCACCGCGCCCTCGTCCTCGATCATGACATCGGCCATCGGCGGACCCCTCCCTCGCTCGCTAATCCAGCCGCACGCCGGTCTTGAGCACCACCGGCCCCCACTTGGCCTGCTCGGCCAGGATGAACGCGGCAAATTGCTGCGGCGTGGTCGGCGCCGGCACGGCGTTGAAAGTTTCGAACTGCTTCTTGAGCGCGTCGCCGTCAAGCGCGGCGACCGCGGCGCGGTTGAGCCGCTCGATCGCCTCGGGCGGCGTGCCGCCCGGCGCCACCAGGCCATACCAATTGTCGGAGGTCACGCGCGGGTAGCCGGCCTCGGCCGTGGTCGGCAGGTCCGGCAGGACGGGCGTCCGCGTGGCCGAGGTCAGCGCCAGCGCCTTGAGCGCGCCGGCCTTGATCTGCGGCAGCACGAACGGCAGGTCCGCGACCAGCATCTGGATCTGGCCGCCGAGGAGGTCGGTCATCGCCGGCGCGACGCCCCGGTACGGCACGTGCACGATGTCGATCCCAGCTTCCTCCTTGAGCAATTCCGCGCCGAGTTGGGTGATGGTGCCGAGGCCGGCCGAGCCGAAATTGACCTTGCCGGGGTGCGCTCGGGCATAGGCGACAAAAGCCGGCAGCGTGTCGACGCCGAGCGTGGGCGTGACCACGATCACTTCGGGAACGCGCAGCACCCGGGTGATCAGCGCGAGGTCCTTCTGCCAGTCGAACGGCATTTTGGCGTACATGAAGGGCATGGCCGCGAGCGCGGAAGCGCCGGCAAAGCAGATGGTGTAGCCGTCGGGCGGACTCTTGGCGGCGAAATCGACGCCGGTCAGACCGCCGGCGCCGGCATGCACCTCGATGAAGACCTGCTGGCCCAGCTCGGCGCCCATGCCGTTGGCGAGCGCCCGGGCGAACAGGTCGGCGGCACCCCCCGCCGCGAAGGTCAAGACCAGCTTAACCGGCCGGGACGGGAACGGTTGCGCGGCAGCCGCCGCCGTCCACAGCAGCGCGAGACCGATTGCCGCAAGCACAGCGCGCCAGCGCATTGGCCGTCCTCCCAGCGGTTTTGCGGCCGTTGCCGCCCCCTGTCCGCGCCGCCGCCGCACGGTTGTCGGATATCGGGAGCTTGTCGGGCATGCATCCGCACGGCAGTATGATTGCAGGGGTGCGGCCGCGGCAAGAGCCGAGCGGCCGAGCGGCCAGCCGGCTCTGCGGGGGGATGTGGGGCGCACACACATGAAGACCATTCTCGTTCCCACCGAACACAATTCGTCGATGCTGTCGGCGTTGGACACGGCACTGCTGCTGGCGCAGAAATTCGCCTCCTGCATCGAGGGGTTTGCGCTGCGACCGGCGGTCGCCGACCTCGTCGCCATGGACCCCGACAGCGGGCTCACCATGGTGGCGGTGAAGGAGAACGACGCCGAGATGGTGCGGCAGGCCGAAGACCTGTTCCGCTCGTTCATGACGCAGCACCAGGTCCCGCAATACGCCGACGGCGCGGCGACGGCCTTGTCCTGCGCGTGGCTCGATTCGGCGCCGAGCGGCCACGACTTCGTCGGCAGCTACGGACGCGTCTTCGACATTATCGTGCTGGCGCGGCCGGGCACCGAATGGCAGAGCCCGTCGATGGTGACCCTCGAATCCGCCCTGTTCGAAAGCGGGCGCCCGGTCCTGATCGCGCCACCCACCTCGCCGCGCACGCTCGGCACCAACGTGCTGGTGGCCTGGAACAACAGCACCGAGCAGGCGCGCACCATGGCGGACGCCATGCCGCTCCTTCGTCTCGCCGAGCGCATCACCATCCTGACGGTCGAAGGCGCCACCGTCGCCGGACCGAGCGGCGAGCGGATGACGCGCTCGCTCAAGATGAACGGCATCGCCGCCGTGCCCATGACGCTCAAGGCCAAGCGCGGCGCCGCCGGCGAGGCCATTCTGGCCAAGGCCGGCGAGCTCGGCTGCGACCTCATCGTCAAGGGCGCCTATACGCAAAGCCGCCTGCGCCAGATGATTTTCGGCGGCACCACGCGGCACATCCTTGCGAATGCGAGGCTGCCGGTGCTGATGGCGCATTGAGCGCCGGCGCGTCCGATCGGAGCTTGGCGGAGCCGGCATGCATGGCAAGTGAAGGCATCGACTGGTCGAAGCTCACGATCGGCATGCTCGGCGGCGACAAGCGCGAACAGGAGATCGCGCGCCGCGCCGGCGCGACCGGCGCGGACGTGCGCGCCTACGGCTTTGCGTGGCCCGAACCGGGCATCCCCGGCGTCAAGCACATCGCCGATCCCGCGGCCGTGCTGCGCGGCGCGCGCTTCGCGCTGTTTCCCATTCCCGGCATCGCGGCGAACGGCGCGCTGTTCGCGCCGGCGGCCGCCGCGCCCATCATTCCCGACCGCGCCATGCTTTCGGGGATGACGAAGCGCGCCCACATCATCCTTGGTTGGGCGGACAAGAACCTCAAGGCCCATTGCGAGGCGCTGTCGATCGAACTGCACGAATACGAGTGGGACCGCAGCCTGATGCTGCAACGCACGCCGGCCATCATCGAAGGCCTATTGAAGCTCGTGATCGAGCACACCGCGATCACCATCCACGGCGCGCAAGCCTGCGTCGTCGGCCAGGGCACGATCGGCGCCGTGCTGGCGCGCTACCTGGTGGCGCTCGGCGCGCATACCCATGTGGTGGCGCGCAACGCCGAGCAGCGCGCGGCCGCCTACGTGGCCGGCGCGACGCCGCACCTGCTCGACGAATTGCCCCGGCTCGCGCCGCAGCTCGACCTGTTGTTCTCGACCGTGCCGGTCCGCGTCGTCGGCGAGGACATCTTGGCGCGGCTGAAAAAATCGGCTTTCGTGGCCGACCTTGCGGCGCCGCCCGGCGGCGTCGATTTCGATGCCGCCAAGCGCCTCGGCCTCACCGCGATATGGGCCCGCGGCCTCGGCAGCCGCGCCCCGGTCACCGTCGGCGCCAGCCAATGGGGCGGCATCCGCGAGCGGATCGAGAAAATCCTGCAGGAGGAACCGTGATATGCCCGTTGTGACGGTCCAGATGTATACCGGCCGCACGCCGAAACAGAAGCGCGCGCTGGTGCGCGCCATCACCGACGCCATGGTCGAGCATGCCGGCGCCAAGCCCACCAATCTTCACGTCATCATCCAGGAAGTGCCGAAGGAGAACTGGGCGCTCGCCGGCGTGATGGGCGACGACAGGAAGGATTGATCGATCATGTCCGAAGCGACCGCCGGGGCGACCGAATTCGCCCACATGCTGCTCAAGGTCTCCGACATCGAGCGCTCGAAGCGCTTTTACATCGATCTGCTCGGCTTCAAGCTGCGGCAAGCCAAGCCCCTCCCCGACGGCCGGCCGTTCGTGCCGTTCCTGCAGGGGCTCGCGCTGACCAGCGGCGGCCCGCAGGCCTCGCCGCAGATCGATCACATCGCCTTCAAGGCCAAGGACGTGCCCGCCATCGCCACCAGGCTCAAGGCCGCCAACGTCAAATTCGACCGCGACCTGCACGACGGGCTCTATGGCCTGACCATCTACATCTTCGATCCCGACGGCAACATGATCGAGCTCTACGACGAAGCCGCGAAAATGCCGTAGCGCTGCGTCACCCGCGCCATGTCATCCTTCTTGCAGACGCTCGCGCCGTTCGCCGAAACGCTGCTGCGCGTCGCGGTCGGCCTGGCGCTGGTGCCGCACGGGCTGCGCAACACGTTCGGATTTTTTCCCAATACCGGCGTCCGCGCGCACGATCTCACGGCGCTCGCCGCGCAGCTTGATCGCGACGGCTATCGTCCCGGAAGTTTCTGGGCGCCGGCCATCTCGGCGACGCAGCTCATCGGCGGGCCCCTGCTTGCACTCGGCCTGTTCACCCGCCCGGTCGCCGCCGTGGTCCTGATTTTCCTCCTGGTCGCCAATGTCGAGCGCTGGCGCGTCGGCAAGTATTTCTGGAACCAGCTTGGTCTCGAATACACGCTGATGTGGACCATCGCCACGTTCGTCGTCCTGGTCCATGGCGGCGGCCGTTATTCGCTCGACCACCTCATCGGTTGGGAATTTTGACCTTGTTCACCGGATGCAGTAGGAGCGCTGGCCCTTCGGCCCGACATCCGCAGGCGCGCGGCTCGCGCGCATAACGGGAGGCTCGCTTGCCGTTCATCGACGCCAATGGCGTCAGTCTCCATTATGCGCTTGCCGGCGAGCGCGGGCCGGCGGTCGCGCTGCTGCACGAGCTTGGCGGCTCGCTGAACTCCTGGGACGCGGTCGCGCCGCGCCTTGCCGGGCGCTCCCGCGTGCTGCGCTACGACCAGCGCGGCTCGGGGCTTTCCGAAAAAGTGCGGCAGGAATTCAGCAACGATACGCTGGTCGAGGATTTCGAGGCGCTCGCCAAGGCCGTCGGCCTCGAGCCTCCTTTTCATTTCGTCACGGTCGCGGCGGCCGCGACGCAGGCGCTGCGCTTTCTGGAAAAACATCCCGAACAGGTCGGATCGCTCGTGCTCTGCAATCCGGCGCCCGGCGTCGATCCGAGCCGCGCCGCGGCGCTCGACGAGCGCGCCGCCTTTGCCATGCGCGAGGGCATGCGGGCATCGCTGCCGACAACGCTGGCGGTCTCCTATCCGCCGACGCTCGGCGAGCGCGCCGCCTACGAGGCCTATCGCGGCCGCTATCTGGCAAACGATCCGGTCGGGTTCGGCTACGGATTCCGGGCGCTCGCGCGCACCAACATGCTCCACATGCTGCCGCAAATCCGCTGCCCAACGATGGTGGTCGCCGGCCGCCACGACACGGTGCGCCCGCACGCCGGCACGGCCGAGCTTGCAAAGAAGATCCCCGGCGCGCGCTTCGAACTGATCGAAGCCGGCCACTTCATGCCGACGCAGGGGCCGCAGCCGCTGGTCGCGCTGCTTGAGGATTTTCTGCCGAAATACCGCGGCCTGACCGCCAACGGGACATCCACAATGAAGATCAAAGCCAACGGCATCGACATCAACTACCGCATCGACGGCCCCGACGGGGCGCCATGGATCGTGTTCTCGAATTCGCTCGCCACCTCGATCGCGATGTGGGACGAGCAGGCGGCCGCGCTGAAGGATTCGTTTCGCGTGCTGCGCTACGATCAGCGCGGGCACGGCGGCAGCGAGGCGCCGGCGGGCCGTTATGCGTTCGATACGCTGCTTGCCGATGCGCTCGGTCTCCTTGACGCCTTGTCGATCGGCAAGGCGCATTTCGCCGGCCTGTCCATGGGCGGCGCCACCGCGCTTGGCCTCGCCGAGCGCCATCCGGACCGCTTCGATCGCATCATCGTGTGCGATTCACCGTGCCAGTCGACGCCACAGAGCAGCCAGCAATGGGAGGAGCGCATCGCGGTGGCGCAGAAGCAGGGCATCGCGGCGCTGGTCGAGCCGACCGTCGGGCGCTGGTTCCCGGCCGAGACCGTGGCCAAGAATCCGCCCCACCTCGACAAGGTGCGCGCCATGATCCGCTCGACTCCGGTCGCGGGTTTCATCGGCTGCGCCGCAGCGCTTGCCGACCACGACTACGTCACCGCCCTCGCCGCGGTGAAGTCGCCGGTGCTGTTCATGGTCGGCGAGAAGGACGGCGCCACGCCCGCCGCCATGCGCAAGCTCCACGACAAGCTCGGCGGCTCGGGGTTCGTCGAGCTCGCGGGCGCCGGCCATATCTCTAACATGGACCGGCCGGCCGAATTCACCCGCGCCATTCGCGATTTTCTGGCGGCCTAGCACCGGATAAGCTCCAAGCGTCGGCGGGCCATGCTTTTTCCGTGGGGCACGCATCGCGGCGCGCCGTCCGCACGCCTTTGCAAACACCCGGCCGAGCCACTATACGTCGCGCAAAGGCCTGCAATTGCTCGGCTGCCGTCCGCCGATAGCTTCGGGCCGCTAGAGGAGAATACGTCATGGCCACGGTGACAATGAAGGCCCCTGCCCCGAAAGGCCTCTCGAACAAGGCGCGCGAATTGATGGAGGCCATCAATACCGAAGCCGGCAAGCATAACGTCTGGGTCCGCACCCAGGCCAACGCGCCGGCGCAAAAGCCGTGGTTCAGCGAAACGAGCGGCGAAGGCGCCGGCCAGGTCGCGTCCGGCCGCGTCGGCGTCGCGCAGCTCAAGACCCAGCCCTACATGTGGAAGTGGAAGGAATACCACGGCTACCTCAAGCAGATTTCCGAGATCGCCAGCAAGGCCGAGGTGTCGCCGATCGAATTCGCCGACCGGCAGAGCATTCTGCTGCTCAATCCCGGCTTGAACGGCCGCCTGCAGGTGACCAACACCATCCGCTGCGCCATCTCGATCTACAACCCGGGCGACGTCGCGCCGGTGCACCTGCATTCGCCGAACGCGAGCCGCACCATCCTGTCCGACAAGGGCGGCTACACCGTCGTCGAAGGCGAGCGCGTCACCGCGAAGCGCGGCGACCTCATCCTGACGCCGAACGGCACTTGGCACGACCACGGCAACGATGCCGACGAGCCGGTCATCTGGATCGACACGCTCGACTGGCCACTGATGGAATTTTTGGACGCCGCCTGGGTCGATCACAACATGCCGGGCATACAGGGCAACGCCAACGTCCAGCCGGTCACCGTGACCGAGGGCTACTCGCGCAGCCTCTATGGTCACGGCGGCATCAAGCCGACCTTCGTCACCCACCAGCGCGGCGTCGGTCACGCGCCCGCGCCGCTGTTCCACTATCGCGGCGAGGACGTGCTCGAAATGCTGCAAGGTCTGCGCAAGGAAAAGGGCGACCCGCACGAAGGCATCAAGGTCGACTTCGTCAATCCGGTGACCGGCGAGCCGGTGTTCAAGACGCTGAACTATTCGGCGCAGCTGCTGCGTCCCGGCGAAGAGACCGAGTGGAAGCGCGAGACCGCCGGCACCTATTACGTGGCGATCGAGGGCAACGGCGCGACCGAGGTCGGCGGCAAGCGCTTCGAATGGGGGCACAACGACCTGTTCGTGGCGCCGAACTTCCTGTGGCGCCGCCACATCAATACCGGCAAGACCGACGCCGTGATCTATTCGGTGTCGGATGCCGCGCTGATGCGCAATATCGGCCAGTACTACGCGCAGGGCCGCGCCAAGAACGGCCAGGTGACCGAGCTGGTGCACTGACGGCCGGCGCGCAGCCCGCTCGTTTGGGCCGCCTCACCATGCCCGCATAGCAAAAGAGCCGGCACAAATGTGCCGGCTCTTGCGCAACGCGATTAGCTTGCCGATTACGTCGCTTCCTTGCCGCCGTGGCGCTTGCAGTGGGATCTGAATTTGTGGCGCTCCCGGCCGCGCAGGCCCTTGGCATTGGCCTGGTCGCTGCAGGATTTGGAGATCGCCTTTTTCTCGTCCGGGCTCATTTTGGTGGCGGCCGGCTTGTCCGATGGGGCCTGCGCGAACGTGGCGGTCCCCGCGCCGAGCACGATGGCCAAGAGTGCGGCGCCGACTACTGTCTTCATCATCTGCATGTCCTCCTTGGACGATTGTTGGATCTCGTCAGAGCGTGAACTCGCAAAAATCCGAAAAAATCCCACCCCGGGTTGATTGATCCGAGGTGGGTATCGGCATTCGGCGAAGGCCACGCTCAACAAAAGCTATCAGCTGGCTCTCATTTGTGAGAACCGACAAGACGCTAGGCGGTGCCCTTCAGGCGCTTGTTGCATTCGCTATAGTAATGGCTCCATCTCATGTTGCCATTGCCGTTGCTCGCCTTATTGGCTTGCCATTGCTCGCTGCAGGTGTGCAGGCGCGCCCTGCCCGGCTTTTCACTTGAAAATTTGGTGTCGACCGCGCTCGGGAAAACCGCATTGCCGGCCGCAGCCGGGGCGGGCTTGGCCGGCTTCGCCGCAGCCGGCGCCGGCGCCGGTTCGGCGGCGGCCTCGGCGCCGCATTGCGCCTTGCGGAAGTCGTTCCACTTCTCGCCGTTGAGAGTGCCGTCGGCCTTGGCCGCCTTGAACTTGGCGCTGCACTCTTTCATCGTCAGCGCCTGAGCCGGCGTGTTGTGCATAGCGACGGCGGCGATAAGCGCGCCGGTGCATATTGCAAGGTACCGCAGTGACATGACAGTTTCCTCCTGTGTGAGCTCGGCTTCCAAACAAACAAAGTCCGTATCGCGCTTCCCCTTGTCCGCGGGCGCGGCAACGGGGCTAGAGCGACCGCGACACTTCCTGCTCGCTCGGCAGACGACCCTGGGGCGACAGCTGGTCGACCACCTGCGGCAGATATTGGTGCAACGCATCGAGCAGATCGTCGCGCGACAGGCCCGAATGGGCCATGAGATTCTTGATCTGATCGGAGCCAAGGACCTTGCCGAGATCATCGGCCGAGACCGGCTGGTTCGGCCCGCTGCCGACCCAGGACTTGGCGACGTCGCCGAGGCCGGACTGCTGGAATTGCTTGAGCAGGTCGCCCAGGCCGCCGCTCAGGATGCTGCCGGCCGCGCCGCCCGCAAGCGCGCCGCCCAAGCCGTTCTTGAGGAGGTCGCCAAGACCGCCGCCGCCACCGCCGCCGCCAGCGCCGGCGTTGGCGCTGGTGCCGGGCCTCGGGACCGGTGGCGTGGCCGGGCTAGCGCCCGACTGGCCGGTGAAGCTTTTCAAGGCCTTGTAGGCCAAGAGGCCCAGCACCGCCATGGTAATCGGCGACATGTGGCTCCCCGAACTGGGGCTAGCGCCGTGTTGCCCACGCGGGCCATTCTGCATTCCATTGATGACGTCCATCAAACCCATGATCACCTCCCTTAAATCGCGCCGGGCACACTTAGTGGTTGGTCCCGGATGGTGCCCAGGGGAATAAGGTCGAAATTCAACAAATCAAGAGTTCACCCTATTCGACCAAAGGTCAACGACAGGAAAGCCGCATGCCAAGGGATTGATAATTCTCAACCCTTCGCCGCGTCGCATTTTTTCACGCTGCCGGTCGAGAACGCTCGTACGCTCGATCTTTGCTGAACTGTCATTCATGCGCCGTGATGTGACCCGGCAGATCGCCGCCATCGCCGATCAAGGTCACCCCTTCGCCGCGTGGTCATGGGGCTGGCCGATCCTGTCGCCACAGCCCGCGCGGGTCGCCCAGTATTCCCAGGCGCGCCAGGTTTCGGGCGAATTCGGTTTGTAGCCGGCGGCGCGCGCGGCGATCTCGCCCTTGGAGAGCGGCTTCGGCTTGCCGCCCATGCGCATGGCGTTCATCTGCACGCGCGCGTTGCGCGGCAGGTAGACCGAGAGCCGCACCACCTCGATGATCGAGCGCGCCGCCGAGGCAAAGCCGTGGCCGCGCATCAGCGCGACGTTGCCTTTGCCCATGCATTTGGCGAGGTCGCGGCCCTGCGCCATGTTGGTGACCAGGAGATTGGTGTCGCCGAACTTCTTGCGGATGTCCCAGACCGGCACCTTGCCGCCGATGAAGCTGCCGGAATGGATCACCGGCTCGAGCGGCTTTGCCACCAGGCCGAACGGCAGCGTGTCCTCGGCGTGCGCGTGCACCACCGCCGTCACGTCCGGCCGCGCCTGGAAGATCGCAGCATGGATGAAGCGCTCGAGATAGGGCTGGCGCTTGTCGCTGATGGGCTCGCCCTCCTGATCGAACTCGATCAGATCGGCGCGCTCGACCAGTTCGGGCGCACGCGAGCGCGACATGAAGAAGCGCTTCGGGTTGTCGGGATGGCGCACGCTGATGTGGCCGTAGGCGTCGACCACGTCCTCGTTCGACAGGATGCGGTTGGCGACGACGAGGTCGCGAAGCAGATCATCGAGCTGGCTCATGTCGGCTTTTCCAGATTGCAGCGTGGGACGGATGGGAGATCAGCCGTAGGTCGGCACGAACAGGTCGTCGACCTTGACCGGCGCGGCGATCAAGCCGAGGTCCTGCAGGTAGGTGACCAGCGCCTCGAGCGTCTGCCGGTTCGGCTCGACGCCGTAGGGCCACGGATCGCCGTTGAAGACCTCCCAGATGTCGTCGATCTCGCGCATCAGGAACGGGGTCATGTAGCGCACCGCGCGGAGGTTGAACAGTTTTTCAAGCGCGATCTTCTTCGATTTGACGAAGGCGTCGTACAGGCTGGTGGCGACGAACGGGTAGCGCTCGTAGACGCTCTTCTTGATCGCGACGAGGTGCATGATCGGATAGATCTTCTTGCGCCGATAGACGTCCTTGTCGAGCTCGACATAGTTCGGGAACAGCCGCACGATGTCGGGATCGGTGCGGATTTCCTCCGGCAGGCTGGTGCCGAGCGTCGCGTCGATTTCGCCGTCGGCAAGGAGCCGGCCGAGCGTCTTGTTGGTCGTGTTGCTCTCGATCGAGATTTTCTTCAAGAGCGGCAGCACCGTCGGGCTGCCGTGCGAGCCGGCCGTATTCATGGCGCTCTGCACCCAGTGGATCTTCGACAGATCGACGCCGAATTCGTGCTTGAGCATGCCGTTGATGAAGATCGCCGCGGTCATGGTGTAGAGCGGCACGCCGACGCGCTTGCCTTCGAGGTCTTTCGGACCCTTGATGCCCGACTTGCGGTTGATGGCGATGAAGCCGAGCCGGAACGCGATCGAGGGAAACACCGGGATGGCGACGAACGGGCATTGCTTGCTGGCGTAGCGCTGCGTGAATTCCGAGCTCGAATATTCGGCCACGTCGAATTCCTGCCCTCCCGACATGCGATCGAAGATCGGGCGCGGCTGATCGATGGCGATGAAATTGAGATCGATGCCGTCGGGCTGCACCTCGCCGGTGTAGAGCGGCTGCATCCGGTCGTAGAGGCCGCACGCGAACGAAAGCTGCAGCTTGGCCATGAGCGCGTCGTCCTCCCGCATCGTCCACTTTTCTGGATCACGCTTTAGCGTTAGCACGCCGCTTCACGCCCCGGAAGACCGCGGCCAATAGTCCCTCGCGTCGGCGGCGCGAGCGATTAGTGCAATTCCTTGCGCAGAATTTTTCCGATATTGCTCTTCGGCAACCGGTCGCGAAATTCGATGAGGCTGGGACGCTTGTAGTTCACCAGGTTGGCCGCAAGAAACTTGCTCAGCTCCGCCGCGGTGAGCCCCGCATCGCGCTTGACGACGAACAGCTTTACCGCCTGCCCGGTGCGCTCATCCGGCACGCCGATGACCGCGGTCTCCAGCACGCCCGGGTGTCGCATGGCGACGTCTTCCACCTCGTTGGGAAACACCTTGAAGCCGGAAACGATGACCATGTCCTTCTTGCGGTCGAGCAGCTTCAAGAATCCCTCGGCGTCGAACGCGCCGATATCACCGGTGCGCAGCCACCCGTCGGCCGTGAGAACGCCGGCGGTCTCCTCGGGGCGGTTCCAATAGCCCTGCATGACCTGCGGGCCGCGCACCCACACCTCGCCGTGCTCGCCGGTGTCGACAACGCCGCCCTGATCGTCGCGGATCGTCACCTCGGTCGATGGCACCGGCAGGCCGACCGAGCCGATCTTGGGGTTGATGATCGGGTTGATGCACACCACCGGCGACGCTTCGGTCAGGCCATAGCCTTCGACCAGGTTGGTGCCGGTGATCTCGCGCCACTTGCTCGCCACCGCGCTTTGCACCGCGGCGCCGCCGCCGATCGCAAAGCGCAGATTGCTGAAATCGAGCGCGGCGAAATCCGGCATGTTGATCAGCGCGTTGAACAGCGTATTGACGCCGGACATTGCGGTGACCTTGGCATCGCGCATGACGCGAACCAGCCGGTCGAGATCGCGCGGGTCGGGAATGAGCACGTTCAATCCGCCGATCAGCGTGAAGCTCAGGAGGTTCGCCGTCAGCGAGAAGATGTGATAGAGCGGCAGCGGCGTCAGCGCGCGCTCGCCCTCGACATTGACGCCGCGCGCGGTCCAGGCCCGGCATTGCAGCGTATTGGCGATCAGATTGCGATGCGACAGCATCGCGCCCTTCGATACGCCCGTGGTGCCGCCGGTATATTGCAGCAAGGCGATCGCGCCCGCAGGCGGCGCGGCGTCGGCGTAGCGCTCGCTCGGCGGCCGGTCGCAGGCGTCCTGCAGCATGGTGAAGGTTTCGAAGTGCCAGGCCGGCACCGCGTGCTGAATGTAGGAATTGGCGAAGTTGAACGCCCAGCGCTTGATGACCGGCACGAAATCGCCAAGCCGCGCCACCACGACGTGGCGCACCTGCGTCTGGGCGATGATCGCCTCGAGCTTGTGGGCGAAATTCTCCATGATCACGATGACGGTGGCGCCGCAATCGGCCAGCTGGTGGGAGAGTTCGGGCGGCGTATAGAGCGGATTGACGTTGACCACGGTGAGCCCGGCACGCAGCGTGCCGAGGAACGCGACCGGATAGGCCAGCATGTTCGGCAGCATGATGGCGACGCGGTCGCCCGGCCGGCAGCCCGCCTCCTCGATCAGGAAGGCGGCGAAGTCGCGGCTGTGGTGCTCCCACTCTGCGAAGGTCATGTGCGCGCGCAGGCATTCGAAGGCGGGCCGCTCGGCATATTTGCGGCAGGCCTCGAGCAGCATGGCGTGGAGCGACGGATAAGCGTCGGCATCGACGGTCCGGGGCACGCCGGCCGGATACGAGGCGAACCATGCGGGCTCGCCCGCATCGGCCCCGGCCGCGCCGAGCGCCGCATCGCTCCGCGTCACGAGCGTCATGATGGCTACTTCTCGCTGCTTTCTTGTGCTTTCCTGGCGTTTCCCAGTTTTTCTGGCTTTTCCCGGCTTCGGCTGCTCGATCCAATCATACTCGGTGATTCTCGCGACGAACACATGTGGCAAAACTGGTCGCATTTCCATTCGATGCAAGGCCTGGGATAATAGCCGCTCGCCCGGCGTCCCGCGCGCGGATGGCTGGGCCAGCGCGGCAAAAAAACCCGCAGGGAGGTCAGCATGTTGCAGCTTCGAAGCCTTGTGGTCGTCCTCGCCTTGTGCGCTGCCGCGCCGCTGCCGGCGACGGCGGAGGACATCCTCGTCACCCAGTACAAGGCCGATCCCTCGGGCGCGCCGTACGGCGTTGGCATCGACAAGGGCTTCTTCAAGAAGGCCGGCGTCGACATCACCGGCGTCATTTCCGGCGAAGGCGGCGGCACCTCGGTGCGCGCCGCGATCGCCAGCGAGCTCGGCTACGGCGAGACTTCGCCCGCCGGCATCATCGCCGCCATCAACCAGGGCCTCGACATCAAGATCGTCGACATCGGGTCGCGCTCGCTCGCCGACAACGTCATCATCGTGATGCCGAACTCGCCGATCAAGACCATGGCGGACCTCAAGGGCAAGAAATTCGCCATCAGCAATCCGAAATCGCTCGGCGAGATGACGGCGGTGCTGGCGGCCGAGAAAGTCGGCCTTAATCCCAACGACATCCAGCGCGTCGCGCTCGGCAACCTGTCCGGCGCGCTCACCGCGCTCGAGAACAACGTGGTCGACGCCACCAGCATTCCCGGCATCCTGTTCCTGATGCGCGGCGGCGAAAGCAAATACCGCGTCATCATGGGCCCGAAGGACCTGCCGCTGCTGCCGCCCGCGGTCGGGCTTGCGACCGGCGACCTCATGAAGAAGAACCCGGGCAAGCTCCGCGCCATCCTCGCCGGCCGGCGCGAAGCGGTCCAGTTCATCTCCCAGCACACCGCGGACGCCAGCAAGATACTGGAGAGTATCTACGCGCCGCTGCCGCCCAAGGATGTCGATACCATGATGCATGAGCTGGTCGAGGCGAATTTCTACAGCGAGGGCCGCATCGAGATGCCGCTTCTGGAGAACGCGGTCCGCGCCATGAAATATGTCGGCATGCTCGACAAGGACGTCGACCTGAGCAAGATGGTGGATTCCTCCTTCCTGCCGGGCGATTTGCAGAAATGACTGGGCCGGCCGCGCCGCGGGAGGTTCACGCGCAACTTAACGGCGTGACGCGGGTCTATCCCGCCGCCGCCGGCCAGCAGCCGGTGCACGCGCTGGGCCCGATCGATCTCGAACTGCGCAAGGGCGAATTCTTTGCCGTGGTCGGGCCGTCCGGCTGCGGCAAGTCGACCTTGCTCGAAGTGCTGGCCGGCCTGCAACGCCCGAGCGCCGGCACGGTGACGTTCGAAGGCAAGCCCGTGAGCGGCGAGGTCGCCGAGGGCATCGGCGTCGTGTTCCAGGAGGACGCGAGCTTTCCCTGGCTCACGGTCGCAGACAATGCCGCGTTCGGCCTGCGCCGCAGCGGCGTCGCCGAGGCCGAGGTGCGCCGCCGCGTCGACGATGCGCTCGCCTTCATGGGGCTCAAGGATTTCTCCCGCGCCTATCCGGCGCAATTGTCGGGCGGCATGCGCCAGCGCGTCTGCATCGCGCGCACGCTGGTGCTGCAGCCGCGTCTCATCCTGCTCGACGAGCCGTTTGGCGCGCTCGACGCGCAGACTCGCCTGCTCATGGGCGACGAGGTGCTGCGGCTGTGGCGGCGCACCGGCGCCACCGTCCTCCTCATCACCCACGCGCTCGACGAGGCCGCGATGCTCGCCGACCGCATCGGCGCCATGTCGGCGCGGCCCGGCCGCTTCATCGACATCATCGCGACCGGCTGGCCGCGCGAGCGCGACAGCACCATCGTCGCCGACGCGGCGTTCGGCGCGATCACCGCGCAACTGTGGGAGCGCCTGCGCGGCGAATCGCTCAAGGCGCTCGGCCATTCGACCATGGCCGCGATGGCGGCCGAATGAGGCGGCGATGACGCGCGTCGGCGCGATCAGGCTCGCCGTCGTCGTGGCGCTGATCGGCACGCTTGAATTTTTCTGCCGGTTCGGCTTCATCAGTCCCCAGACCGTCATTGCGCCCTCCGAGATGGCGAGCGCGCTCGGCTCGCTCCTCGCCACGGGCGCGATCAATGCCGACATCGAGCGCACGCTGGGCGTCATCGTCATCGTCATCGTGCTCTCGGTCGTGCTCGGCTTTGCCGCCGGCGTCATCATCCACGCGCTGCCGCGCCTGCGCCAGGCGCTCGATCCGTTCTTTGCCACCTATTACGCGGTGCCGATCTTCATCTTCTATCCGGTGCTGATCGCGATCTTCGGCCTCTCCCCGATGCCGATCGTGCTGATCGGCGTCGCCACCGCGGTCGTCGCCGTGATCATCGCCACGCTCAACGGCCTCGATCGTGTGCCGCGCGTGCTCACCAAGGTGGCGCGCGTGCATCGCATGGGCACGCTCGCGACCGCCGTGCGATTGCAGCTGCCGGCCGCGGCGCCTTATCTGTTCACCGGCATCAAGCTCGCGGTCAGCTACGGCTTCATCGCCGTCATCGCCGCCGAGTTCATCCTGTCGCCCGCCGGTCTCGGCCGCGACATCGCCGACGCCTACGCGAATTTCGACAACCGGCGCATGTACGCGCTGATCCTGTTCCTGCTCATCATCGCCACCATCGTCAACGCGGCGCTGCACGCCCTCGACATGCGCTGGGCCGAGCGCCGCAGCGGAGGCCGGTCGTGACCGCGACGCGCCGGGCGGCCGACACGCTCGTCATCGTGATCGTGCTGCTGGCGTTCTGGCAGGCGCTGCAACAGGTCGCCGGCTCGACCGCGCTGCCGGCGCCGCTGCCGACGCTCGCCTACCTCGCGCAATTCGTGGCGAGCCCGCGATTTGCCGCGAGCGCGGCGACCACCGCGCTGGAACTCGCCTTGGCGCTGGCGCTGGCCTACGGCATCGGGCTCGGCTTCGGCGTGTGGATGGGCGCGCATCGGCTGTCCGGCGCCGTCGGCGAACCGATCCTGGTCGCGCTCTATTCGCTGCCCAAGATCACGCTCTACCCAGTGGTGCTGCTCATCTTCGGCCTCGGCATTTCCGGCAAGGTGGCGTTCGGCGCGCTGCACGGCATCCTCCCCGTCGCGCTGTTGACGATGGGCGCGATCCGCGCCATTCCGCCGGTCTATCTGCGCTCGGCGCGCGCGCTGCATCTGTCGCCCTGGCAGACCATCGGGACGGTGCTGCTGCCGGCCGCGCTCCCCGAAGTGTTCACCGGCCTGCGCATCGGCTTCACCGTCACGCTGCTCGGCGTGCTGCTCGGCGAAATGTTCGCCTCGAAGCAGGGTCTCGGCTATCTGATCATGAATGCCATGTCGCTGGCGCAGAGCGAGGAGATGCTCGCCGTCGCCATCGTCCTGTTCGTGTTCGCGGCGATCGCCAACGCGCTGCTGCTCTTTATCGAGCACCGCCTGCACCGCAGGGCGTGACTCTTCACTTCGCCGCGACGTATTTCTCCAGCGTCATCGGATTGCCCTGGCGCGCCGGTTCGCGCGGCGCGACGCCGGCGAAGCGGCTCGCTTCGCTGAACCAGCGCGCGCGCGCCGGCAGCTGCCAGCGCCGCTTGCCGGCAAAAGACGCGTCCCAGCGCACCGGCTCGTCCTCGATGTCCATGGTCTGATAATGCGTGTTGAACAGTTCGATGCGGTGGCCGTCGGGATCGCGCATGTAGACGAACAGCGCATGGCCCGGCCCGTGGCGTCCCGGGCCGTATTCGATGTTCTCGGCAAAGCCCATGTCGGAGGCGAGGTCGCAGACGTAGAAGAAGTGATAGGACTCCGGAATGCCGAACGCGGCGTGATGCAGCCGCGGCCCGGCGCCGGGCGCGAACACGATGTCGTGCGGATTGCCCTTGCGCTGCAGGAACACGAACAGCGGCTCGTCGCTGCCGTCGGGCGCGATGTATTCCGACAGCCGAAAGCCGATGCCCATGTAGAATTCGAGCGCGCGCTGCACGTCCGGCACCAGAAGCTGGAAGTGATCGATGCGCTGCGGCACGGCGCCGCGGTGATGTTCGAACGAGACGATGAGACGCGGTTTTGTGGTCATGGTGGCGCAGAATTCGAGCGGCGCGCCGAGCGGGTCGCTGACGTGCAGGGTGCGGCCCTGGTGCGGCCGCTCGACCCATTGCGCCGGCAGCCCGGCCTTCTCGAAATAGGATTTGGCCTTCTCCAAATCCTCCTCGGTGAAGCAGCGCATGCCGACGCGCTCGGCCTCGGCCCCCGCCGCCCGCTTGAGCACCAGCGAGTGATGGCAGGCCTCGGCGACGCCGCGCAGATAGATGGTGTCGCTGTCCTCGTCGCTGACGATGAAGCCGATCAGGTCGACGTAGAACGCGCGGCTTTTCGCCAGATCCTTGACGTTGAGCACGGCATGGCTGGCGCGGGTGACGTTGAAGGGCGGATTGTAGTTCGGGCGCGGTATGGGCACGGCTTGCTTCTCCTGGTGGGCGAGTGCGCATCATACTCGATACTCGCCATGGGCGGCCTTTCATCCTCCACCGCGTTGACGCGCGTGCCCCCTCCCCCCGCTATCGCGGGGGCGGACATTTCTTTCCATCCTCCCCCGTGAAACGGGGGAGGTGCCATGCGCAGCATGGCGGTAGGGGCCAGCGGCGGCGAGGTAAATCTCAAACCTGCATTCACGCTCTCGCGGTGGCCGATATACGCGCGCGCTCTCGCGGCGCCGATGCGCCCGAGCTTTGTTTGTTTGCTTCGCTACGCTTTCCCCAAAAAGAGTGAGGGGGGCGGAGCGCCGGGAGACGCAACCTGCCGATGTCCGCGCCACGCCGACAGATGTTGCCACCTGCATGCGCTTCGGGCGCGGTGCGGGCATTATCGGAGCCCGCTCGCCTTCCGGCGCTCCGCCGCGGCGCTCGTCGCGGCGAGCAAACGCCGCAACTCAGCCCAGGCCGCGCTTCACGCGAGCGGAGGACGCGGGCATTACCCGCGCCACCAAACAATCGCGCTTAAGCGAAGCACCTCGCGCGCCGGTCGTAATGCCGGCGGGGTCGATGCCCGGACCGCCCGGGAACGGAGTGACAAGCTCCGCCCGCAGGAACCGCACCCGCCCCATCAATCGGCTGTCACCGGTGGACGCCCCTCGATGAGCGGGATTTTCGTTGGTATCCGAAATGGGGACGAATGCGTCATTATCGGCTTGACACCACAAGCCCTATATGCTGTATTAAGGGCATAGAGGGGATCGGTGTTATGGACGTTTTCTCGGCTCCGCACTTTCAAAACGACAACGACGCTAGGAAGGTCTTAGAAGGCCTCCTGTGGCCGGACGGCCCGATCTGCCCGCACTGCGGCGTCATCAACCACGCCTACGCTACGAAGCGCCCAGGCGTTTACCGGTGCGCCGAAAAGGAATGCCGCAAGGATTTCACCGTCACGATGAAAACCGTGATGGAGCGCAGCAAGATCGCCCTGCACAAGTGGCTCCAAGCCTTCCATCTTATGTGTTCCAGCAAGAAGGGCGTTTCCTCGCACCAGCTCCACCGCACGCTTGACATCACTTACGAGGCCGCGTGGTTCATGACGCACCGCATTCGTGAGGCCATGCGCGCTGGGGGCTTAGCTCCGCTCGGCGGCGGCGGCAAAATCGTGGAAGCCGACGAAACTTACTACGGCAACATTGACCGTCCGCGTTACGGCGTGAACAAGGCTGGCCGTATTCGCAAGATGAAGAACAAGCGTCCTATCGTTGCGCTGGTCGAGCGCGGCGGCAACGTTCGCACGTTCCATGTCCCGGTCGCGAGCAAAGAACACGTCGCCAAGATCGTGAACGAAAACATCGCTCGCGAGAGCCGTTTACACACCGACGAAAGCAACCTGTATCCGGCCATCGGCGAGACGTTTGATGCGCATAAGACCGTCAAACACAGCATCGAAGAATATGTTCGTTACGATGACGGCGAGGCCGTTCACACCAATTCAGCGGAAGGCTATTTCTCAATCTTCAAGCGCGGTATGCGGGGCGTTTATCAGCATTGCAAGGAAAAACACTTGCATCGCTATTTGGCGGAATATGACTTCCGCTACAATCACCGCATTGCACTTGGCTACAGCGATCGTGAGCGTGCGGCGCTTGCCGTGAAGAACGCGGCTGGCAAGCGTCTCACGTATCGGGGGACTAACGAAACCCAATTTTAAGCCGCAAGCCAAGCGGTTCGTGCGCTGGCGCAAAAAACGGAAGCCACCGAAACGCAAGATTAAACGGATTTGGGTGCGCTAACAGGGAGGGCGCCATGAAGATTTCGCGAGCAATGGTCACCTCAGATGACGGAAAAATTTATAAAGTTGATGTACTCGAACATGAAGGAAAGCTTTGGCTTGTGCCGCACTGGCTCGACGCGCCAGCCCAAGGAGTGACCAAGCCAGCGCGACTAATTCGGATGGATACACTGCCGCATCAAAAAGGGGTACTAAAGCCATCTTATGGGGCGCAATATGTTCTAAACGTCCCAATACCCACAGCGCTTTTGGAGCCCACAACCCCGAAGCAACCAATAGGCGGCTTCGAGGTTCAAGAGTTTCCGGAGCTAGAGATGTCGCTTTCAGACCGCATAGCTCAGTCATCCGGAACCTCAAAATCAAAGCCCGGACTGCACTAAGCTGTTTTTGCCTTGTGCCTTACGGGGCGCTAAGCCTTTTTCGCTTTGAGCTTTCTGACCTTCGATTCCTCGTAGGTCTCGTGAGGGGCGCGAAATTGGGAGGCAACACACTGACCGAGCGAGAATTTGGAAATTTCAGTGAATGGCCGCTCAAGGAGCTTCTGGCCAAAGAGCGCACTTTTACTGTTGGGGATATGCGAGGCGCCGAGCTTCAAGCAGAAATCACACGACGGCGTTCCAAACGAGATCGCCAATACGTCCTTGCGGGCGTCATTGCCGCCGCCATCTCCGCGTTCGGATCGATGATCGCCGCTATTGCGAGTTTGCTGGCGCTTCATGCCAGATGAGGCGCCTACCTTATTCAAACGCTTTTAGCCTTCGCTTTCTTGCTTTTCTTCCGTTGCGATTTGCGACGTTTCGGAGTCACAATTTCCTTATGTTGAGGACCGGCAATTCGAGCGCCGCGCAATGCGGCGATAAACCTGCGCTCCGATTCCTCTTTTGAGAATTTATCAGCCATGCCGAGGCGTATCCCAGTGGCAACTTTTCATCAGCTCGGAAAAGTGTATCACGCCAAGATGCTAACGCCCGCAACAACTAAAGCGCTGCTACGCCCGTATATCACAGAACTCGGCTATCTTGCAGCCGCCTGGAACCAACTCCAACATAATTTGTCGTCGCTATTCACACTTTTGGTTGCGGGCGGAAAGGATCCAATCGGCCAAGCCGTATGGCACGCGGCCGAAAGCGACTTTGTTCAAAGAAAAATGCTCCGTGCATTTGTCGAAGTCGATCAAAGCCTGCTGTTCACACAACGCGCTTTGCTTGCGCAACAAGCAAAAGAGATTTTATGGATTCTCGATCAAATTGACGGGAATCTTCGTCATAAGCGAAACAACGCAATTCACGCCCCGTTGATGACCATAACTGGCGTTTGGGATGGCGCAGTAAGGCATCGGGTCGAGGCACATTTTAATCCCCATAACCCTCGCGCCAAGCCACTTCGCGGCAAGAATTTAAGAGATGAATTTAAGGATTACGCAGCACACGCCAACATGCTTTCTGCATATGCCGTGAGAATTTGGCAGGCATTGCACGATCCCGAACACGCTCCATGGCCAAATAGGCCGTCCGTGCCGCAAGCTCACAAAAAGAAACGGACGCTTCATCAAGGCAAGCGGCGACGGCCTCCGAGCCCGCCCGAAGCATCTCAGGCGTGATTTCAGTCTCGGGCGCGCCAGCGTCTTCGGCATCTGTCGTCATGTCACTGATTCTACGACAAGAATAAGCCAATCGCAACAGTGACTTACGCTCGCTACATAGCCTTAAACGCTTGAAAATACTAGCATTTGTGTCTGTGGTGTCAACCCGATAATTGCGGACGAATGTCAAGCACTGGTCTCCATATCAGAGACGCAACGGATAAGGGCCGCAGCGCCCGGGCCGTCGCCCTTCGAGGCTCGGCGCATCGCAGCCAAGTGTACGCAGGCTGCGCCTGCTAAAGCGCCGAGCGCCTCAGGGTGATGGGTCACTCGCGCCGCCGATATCCCATCATTGGCTGGAGTGTCCCTCGGAGCTCAGTCTGAGATCTGGCAGCCGCAACATGAGCGGCCAAGCCACAACATGGCTTAATCCACCGCCGATCCGCTGCTAATAGTCTGTAATGAAAAAGCGCCGTCCCGATAAAGGATGTGCTCTATTGAGTCGAGACGCAGCTATCGTCGCCAAGTGTGACACACTATGACCTACCGCGCCGCGCCTCCGGCAAAGGGTTTGTTTGGATACGCACACCGAGAAGCGGCGTTGAGGAGCTTTGCCAGTCTGCTCTTCGTCCTTCTTATTGGGTTGGCGGCCGCGACGGTTTGGGCCTGGCGCAGCTACCAGAAGCCATTAGAAGTTGTCGGCGCTCCCGGACTCTACGGCTTTACGGAAAGTCCTATCAATCCGGATTCCGGCGCTGAGTTTATCAACCTCGCTCCGGATGAGCGAGCTTTTATTCGAATTCGCTTTGGCGCTCCCATCGCGCTCGAGAGAATTGTCCACTCATACGCGGATGAGATAGCCCCATCGTCTCGGATAAAAAAGGCTGCAATCCAAACAAGCGATAATGGAACCGACTGGACGAACGCAGCGCAAGCTGAAGAACACAATGGGATGCTGATATTTGATGTTAACGAAGCTGGGACACATGAGTTTTGGAAGATGATTGTTTTTGACTCGGGCGACGGGCGCAAGGTTGCGTTTGGGAAACTGCAATATGTGGCGCGTTATGAACTGTTGCGCCGAGTGCCGGTCGACCTGGTGTGGCTCTCCCTGATCCCCACGTTTCTTCTTTTATTTTCATTATTCCCTTCGGGGCTTTCGCTGAATCTTATTTTTGCGTCGTTCGCGATTCCTGTCGCGCTTTTCGTTTTCATGTACTCTTTTGGATATGTGCCTTATCATACGCTGCACTTCAATGACTCGCCTAGCTACCTACAGAAGGTTTTGACGGGGACCTATCATTCAAATCGCAATTCGGGTTATTCAAGCATCCTTGCGGCCATCAACGGAACAATCGGTATTGATCGCATAGCGTGGTTTCAGTTCGGGGCAATCATAGCCTGCTTTCTCACCGGCGCCTGGCTGCTTGGCTCGTCTCTTCATAGAAAATGGCTGGCGCCGTTGATCGTCGGAATGTTTCTTGCGCAAGGGGTAACATCAGCTTTCTCTGACCAAATTCTGACTGAGGCCCTGTTTACCGCCGGACTTGGACTTTTCGCGGCATCGTTGGGAGCACTTGTCTGGCAGCTTAGGACCGGCGCGGTAATAGCTGGCATGGTTGGGATTGTCCTTGCCACACTTGCTAAGACGATCGGCATCGTGCTCATCATCCCGGCGCTGTTAATCGCAAGATTCTTGCCGAAGCAAGTGCGCTTTCGTGGCGCTGTTCCAATCGCAGCGGCTGGCCTCGCCACGTATGTTGCGATGGCCGGTTATAACTATTTGCGCACCGGTGCCTTCGCTCCCGAGAGCTTCGCCGGCGATACGCTCGTTGGCCATGTGGCATGGATGCTGGACGACACATACATGCCGAGCTCCGAACTCACGCGTCAGATGCTTGCAGCTGCAGCAGAAGTGGTTCGCAAGCGTCCTGAGAGCCTGACAAAAATTGACTCACGTGAAGCGCTCGATCGTTATGTTGATTACACCGCTGTTGAATATGCCGAACTCACTTGGGGATCCTTGTATCCAATCGGCGCACCCCACTTTAAAAATAGTGCGGAAGAGACACCACGGTGTACACTCACACCGTTGACGAGCCAGGGCAAACGCTCCAGATGATCATGGAGTCTCTTCCTGACGTCATGCACTTTATGCGGCGGTCTGATTTTTGGAAATATGTCTGCCCAGCCGCTGTGAGGAAATGCACCGCGCTGATGCGCCTGAACGAATCCGAGCTGTTGGATTTATTGTGCCAAAGTCACATCACATTTTCCGTGGGTGATTATCTATTTTTGGATCAAGAAGAAATAATTTCGTTTCGGCCTTTGTATTGGCTTGGCGACGGCTATTGCGTTGCTTCACCTAGGTTATTAGACATTTATGGAAGAATATTCGGCTATCCGAAGCCGTCCGCTTTGGTCTTAGACGGCGTGGATAGGGCTCTGTTCCATCCACCGAGCTGCGCCCCATCGTGGCGATGTTTTTTCGACGATGTCATACGGAAAGCCCATCCCAACGCCCCGAATTGGAGGCGCTTTATGATTGATAAGTTTTTTCTTTCTGTAGAGGAGCCTTAGGGTCGCTCTTTAAACGGATTGCGGATAGTGTTCATGAGCTACAGCGCCACCATTGTTGTACCTCTGCGTCATCAAGTTGATGAGTGGCTCGACGAGTCGCTTCGCTCGGCCCTTCTGCAAAGTGTTTCAACCGAGGTCATCGTTGTTCGGGCAGAGATGACGCCCGCATCTAACCTAAGGATCTTGAACGCTCTGCAAAGACACTTCGCCAATCTCCTGGTCCTCTATAGAGATAAGCCTGAAAGCTTTCCGGGCGCAATAAACAAGGGAATCAGGCATGCCAGTTCCGAGCGAGTAGGGATCCTGCTATCTGACGATTGGCTAGACGAGTGTGCAGTTGCTGAGTGTTTGCGGAACACTGCTGATATCGTCTGCACCGGAAGTATCAATTATCTTCCTGATGGGACTATCAACGAGCGCGCGTGCCGGCGCCCATCGCTTGAAGAGTTTAATTCAATCGCAACACTGGAGGAGCGGGCGAGTTACTTGGGACATTTTTTTATGCTTCGTAGGCAAATCGTTCTTGATGCCGGTGGCCTGGACGAAAGCATAGGGAACTACCCCGGCATAGATGATTTTGATCTAATCTGGACATTACTGGAACGTAACGCGACCGTTTCTATCGTAGGGAAATGTCTTTATCATTATCGAGATCATGACGGCGAGCGGCTCACGTTGCAGAATCCGGTGATCGCGGTCGCAAATTTGAAAAAGATACTTCGCAAGCACGGTATTACCGACGAGCAAGCGGTCGATATAGTCAAGCGGTACGCAAGGTGGTACGGCAAACCTATGTATCAAGTTATGAATGAGAACTGAGTTATGCTTGGAGCGCGGCCCAAATCAGCTTCATTTTGATTTGAGGTTGCAGGCTGGAACGGAAGTGTGCATCCAAAGACCGAGATGTTGCGGGCCGCGATGGCGACGACACAAATCCTGCGCGACGCCAACCACCAATCAAGCGGTTAAGAGCCGCTAGGCAGGTCGAAGGCAATCTCCGTCATTAACGCGACGACTTTGGTTCGATCCACAAATTGGAGCGATCGGCTGGGACTAAGTCGATAGGTGGACGCGCCTCCTTCTCGCGAGCAACGCGATTACGGCGGAGGCTTCTCCAAACGCCCCAGGCCCACACTCCCTGCTTGAAATCTCATTTTTCTTATTGTAAACGCCAATATCCAAGGCTGAGCCGTAATAAATGATGTTTATAACATGATAACTGCTGCACAACTGCGCGCGGCCAGGGCCATGCTCCGCATGGACCAGCGCAAGCTCGCCGAATTGTCCGGCCTGTCATTGCCGACCATCCAGCGCATGGAGGCGAGCGAGGGCGTGATCAGGGGCAACGTTGATTCATTGATGAAGCTCGTCGGCGCCCTTGATGCCGGCGGCATCGAGCTCATTTCCGACAACGCTGTCAGCTCCGGCGGTGGCCGCGGCGTACGACTCAAGAGACCGCCGGCATGACGTTGTCGATCGCACTGTCATGTACAGCGATATTGCTGGCGGTCGCGGTATTGGCCGTGGTCATCGGTCGCGAGGCCATGGCGACGTCCGTCGTATATGGCTTGTGCGCCGTCGCGGCGCTGATTTCTCTGCTTGTTGCGATGAAGCACCTGCTTGGGGCGGCGCCGCCTGAAAGCGTGGCGCTGCCAATCGGCATTCCGTGGCTCGGTGCGCATTTTCGCCTCGATGCGCTGTCCGCCTTCTTCCTCGCCGTCGTCGATCTCGGCGCCGTCGCCGCGAGTATTTTTGCGCTCGGCTACGGCCGCCACGAAGAAGCGCCGCTACGCGTGTTGCCGTTCTATCCGGCCTTTCTCGCCGGTATGTCGCTCGTCGTCCTGGCGGATGATGCCTTCACGTTCCTCGTGTCCTGGGAGTTCATGTCGCTCACGTCGTGGGCGCTGGTCATGTCGCACCACCGCGTGCCGGAAAACGTCCGCGCGGGCTACATCTATCTGGTCATGGCGAGCTTCGGCACGCTCGCGCTCCTGCTTGCGTTCGGCCTGCTTGCCGGGCCCGACGGCCACTACACCTTCGCGCAAATCCGCGCGGCGCACCCAACGGCAGGGCTCGCCGCCCTGGTGCTGATCCTTGTGCTGATCGGCGCTGGCTCCAAGGCGGGCCTCGTACCGTTGCACGTCTGGCTGCCGCTCGCCCATCCGGCGGCGCCGAGCCATGTCTCGGCTCTCATGAGCGGCGTGATGACTAAGGTCGCCGTTTACGGGTTCGTGCGCATCGTGTTCGACCTCGCCGGCGAGCCGGCCTGGTGGTGGAGCATGGTTGTGCTGGCGCTCGGTGGCGTCACCGCCGTGATGGGTGTGCTCTACGCGCTGATGCAGCACGATCTCAAGCGGCTGCTTGCCTATCACACGGTGGAAAACATCGGCATCATTTTCATCGGGCTTGGCCTCGCACTGGCGTTCAAGACCTATGGGATGCCGACGGCATCTGCGCTCGCGCTTACCGCAGGCCTACTGCACGTCTTCAATCATTCGGTCTTCAAGAGTCTCCTGTTCTTCGGTTCCGGTGCTGTGCTCACCGCGACCGGCGAGCGCGATATGGAGCACCTTGGCGGCCTGATCCACCGCATGCCGCAGACCGCCTTCGTGTTTCTGGTCGGCTGTGCGGCGATTTCCGCTTTACCACCGCTCAACGGTTTCGTCTCCGAGTGGCTCACGTTTCAAGCCGTGCTCCTAAGCCCGCAATTGCCGGCGTGGGGCCTCAAGTTGTTGATCCCCACGGTCGGAGCGTTGCTGGCGCTCTCGGCCGCGCTTGCTGCTGCCTGCTTCGTCAAGGCGTTCGGTGTGACGTTTCTCGGTCGTGCCCGCACGCCGGTAGTGCAACGCGCAACGGAGACCGACCAATTCTCGCTCGCCGCAATGTACTTCCTGGCTGCGCTTTGCCTCGTTGCCGGCATCCTTCCCGGGTTGTTCATCGATGCGCTTGCCCCGCTTTCTGATGCGCTGGTCGGGGCACACATGCCGTCGCAAATCGGCACGCAATGGCTTTCGATTGTGCCGATTGCGGCAAGCCGCAGTTCTTACGACGGCCTGCTGGTGTTCCTGTTCATGGTCTTATCGGGCTCCCTGGCTGCCTTCGCGATTCATCGCCTCGCCTCGGACCGGCTGCGTCGCGGCCCGGCTTGGGATTGCGGCTATCCGGACACCAGCCCGGCAACGCAGTACACGGCGGCAAGCTTCGCCCAGCCGATCCGCCGCGTCTTCGGCACCGTCGTGTTCCGCGCCCGCGAGCACGTCGACATGCCGGCGCCCGGCAGCACGCAGCCGGCGCGGTTTGTCGTGGATTTGCGCGACCTCATCTGGGACGCGCTCTACGCGCCGGTAGCCATTGCCGTTGGTTTTGCCGCCGACCGCCTAAACCGCCTTCAGTTTCTCACCATCCGCCAGTTCCTCAGCATTGTGTTCGCGGCACTCGTCATCCTGCTGCTGGTCCTTGCCATATGGCCCTGATCGCCGATTTCGCAGTTCAGGGCGTCGAGATGTTGTTGGTGCTGCTGTTGGCACCGTTGCTGACCGGCTTCGTGCGCAAGGTGAAGGCGCGCTTGTTGCGCCGGCAAGGAGCGCCGCTGATGCAGCCTTACCGCGACCTTATCCGTCTAATGCGCAAGGAGGTCGTGCTGGCGGAGGGCGCCTCCTGGCTGTTCCGCATCGTCCCGTACCTGATCTTCGCCGCCACCTGGGTCGCGGCCTCGCTGGTTCCGACCTTCCGTACCGGGCTGCTGTTTTCGTGGTCGGCTGACCTTATCGCCATCATCGCGCTGCTCGGCAGCGGTCGCTTCTTTCAGGCGCTCGCAGGAATGGATGTCGGTACCAGCTTCGGCGGCATCGGCTCAAGCCGTGAGGTGATGATCGCCTCGCTCGCCGAGCCGGCTATGATCATGATCGTGTTCACGCTGGCGCTGATCGCCGGCTCGACGCAGCTCTCCACCATGGCCGAGTTCATGGCATCGCCCGCAGTGGGCCTGCGCGTGTCGCTCGCGCTGGCGCTGCTGGCGCTGATCATGGTGGCGATTGCCGAGAACGGACGCATCCCGGTCGACAATCCAGCGACCCATCTCGAACTCACCATGGTGCACGAGGCAATGGTGCTCGAATATTCCGGCCGCCACCTCGCCTTGATCGAACTGTCGGCGGCGCTGAAACTTGTCCTTTATGTCTCGCTGATTGCGTGCCTGTTCGTGCCTTGGGAGCTCCAGCCGGCCGGCGCCGGAATGGCTGAACTTGCGCTCGGCATCGGCGCCTATATCGCCAAGCTCGCCGTGGGCGGCTTTTTACTCGCGGTGTTCGAGACCTCAATCGCGAAGATGCGTGTGTTCCGCGTGCCGCAATTCCTCGGCGCGGCCCTGATGCTCGGGCTTCTCGCGACCCTGCTGCGCTTCGTGTCGGGGAGCTTCTGATGACCGGCATTGACTTCGATATCGCCCATCTGCTCGCCGGCACGCTGGTGCTGCTCAGCTTCCTGCAGCTATACCAGGATCGGCTCTATGCGCTCCTCAATGTCTTCGCATTGCATGCGCTGGTGCTGGCGCTGTCGGTAGCATGGCAAGCCTTCATCCAGGATGCGCCGCACCTCTACGTCACCGCGGCGCTCGCGCTTACGTTCAAAGCCATCGTCATCCCGGTCGCCCTGCATCGGATCATCGTACGGCTTGGCATCCATCGCGAGATCGAGAATGTGGTCGGCGTCGGTCCGGCGATGCTCGCCGGTATGGGCCTCGTCGCGCTATCGATGGTGGTCATGCTGCGCGTCACCCAGGGCGCCGATCCGTTGGCGCGGGAGGACTTGGCGTTCGCGTTGTCGGTGATCCTGCTCGGTTTGTTGATGATGGTGACCCGGCGCAACGCGGTAAGCCAGGTGGTCGGCTTCATGTCGCTCGAAAACGGCCTGGTGCTGGCGGCGACCGGCGCCAAGGGCATGCCGCTGGTGGTCGAAATCAGTGTCGCCTTCTCGATCCTGGTCGCCTTCATCGTCATCGGCATTTTCCTGTTTCGCATCCGCGAGCGCTTCGACACGGTCGATCTGGAGGCGCTCGACCGTTTTCGGGGAGAGCGGCGATGAGATCGGATGCGCTCGCCGCGGTGCTGTTGATTCCCGCTTTCGCGGCTGTCGTGCTCGCGGCCATGCCCGGCTATCGGATCACAGCGCGGCTAAACATCGTGGCGACGCTCGCGACGTTTATTTCTGCGGCCTCGCTGTTTTTCTTTCGGCCTCAGCCGGGCGCTTATCTGCTGGTCGACGACCTCAACAGCACGTTTATCGTGCTCACCACCTTCGTCGGTTTCACCACCAGCGTGTTCAGTGCGAGCTACATTGGCCACGAACTCGAGATCGGCCGGCTGACGCCGACATTCCTGCGGTTCTACCACGCGATGTATCAGGTGCTGATGTTCGCCATGAACCTCGCCCTGGTCGCCAACAATATCGGCGTGATGTGGGTTGCGATCGAGCTCGCGACGCTCACCACCGTGCTCATGGTCGGCATCTACCGCACCCACGAAGCGCTCGAAGCGGCCTGGAAGTATTTCATTCTCGGCAGCGTCGGTATCGCGCTCGCTTTGTTCGGCACCATCCTGGTGTACATGGCGGCGCGGCCGGTGGTCGGCGAGGGACTTGAAGCCATGGTTTGGACCACGCTGGTCACGCGCGCCTCGGCCTTCGACCCGGCGCTGCTCAATGTCGCCTTCGTGTTCCTGCTGCTCGGCTACGGCACCAAAGTCGGGTTGGCACCGCTCCACGCCTGGCTGCCGGATGCCCATGCGGAAGGTCCGACGCCGATTTCCGCCGTGCTGTCCGGACTTCTTCTCAATGTCGCGCTCTATGCGCTGCTGCGCTTCAAAATGTTGCTCGCGGTCAATCCGGCCGCGCTCGCGCCCGGGCCGCTGATGGTGACGCTGGGGCTGATTTCGCTCGTGTTCGCCGCGTTCATGCTGTACCGGCGCCGCGACATCAAGCGCATGTTTGCTTATTCGTCGATCGAGCACATGGGCATCATCACGTTTGCGTTCGGCATGGGCGGTCCGCTCGCCAATTTCGCCGCGCTGCTGCACATGACCATGCATTCGCTGACCAAGTCCGCGATCTTCTTCGCCGTCGGCCACGTCGCACAGGTCAAGGGCACGCAACGCATCGCCGACATGGGCGGGCTTACCGAGACCAATCCGGTGCTCGGCTGGGGCCTGGTCCTCGGAGTCGTTGCCATTGCCGGCATGCCGCCGCTCGGCATCTTCATGAGCGAATTTCTGGTGGTGAGTTCCACCTTCGCGCGCTCGCCGGGATTAGCGATCATCCTGGTATTCGGCATCCTGGTCGGCTTCGCGGCGCTTTTCCTGCGGCTGAATACGATCGCTTTCGGCGAGCCGCGCGGTCCGACCGCGAAAGCCAAGGCTTCTTACGTACCGATGTTCGTCCATTTCGCGCTGGTCTTCGTGGCCGGCATCTACATCCCGCCCGCGCTCGTTGCCTGGTTCGAAAACGTCGCCAAGCTCTTGGGATAGAACGATGCCCGGACTGACCGATATCACTGCCCAAGGACGCCGCGTTGATTGGCACCGGCCATGGCCGCGCGTAATCGTGACCGCTGACGCGTGGTGCGCGGTTGCGGGCGAGCTTGCGGCCGGCCGCGCCACGCTGCTCGGCCTTTGGGGTGACACCGCGGCCGTACACATGGCTGTCGCCGACGAGCCGGTTAGCTCCATTACTGTCGTCAGTATCGATTGCCCGGCTGCAACGTTCCCCTCGGTCGGGGCATTGCACCCGCCCGCCATCCGATTAGAACGCGCGATCCGCAGCCTCTATGGGCTTGAGCCGATTGGCGCACCGGACACGCGGCCCTGGCTCGATCTCGGATGTTGGGGAGTACGCCACCCTCTCGGCAATCATGTGCCGTCGCCAGCCGGCGGGTCCGCCTACGAGTTCCTGCCGACTGAAGGCGAAAGCCTGCACCAAATCCCGGTCGGACCGGTGCATGCCGGAATCATCGAGCCGGGACACTTCCGCTTCACTGCCAGCGGCGAGACCGTCGTGCGGCTTGAGCAGCGCCTCGGCTATGCGCACAAGGGCATCGAGTCGCTCATGGCGGGCGCCACGATTGAAAAAGGCTCCCGGCTCGCAGGCCGCACATCCGGCGACAGCACCGTGGCTTACGCACTCGCTTTTGCCCAGTCGATTGAAGCGGCGCTGGATATCACGGTGCCGGCACGCGCACTTTATTTGCGTGCGCTCATGGCCGAGTTCGAACGGCTGGCCAATCACTTCGGCGACATCGGCGCGATCTGCAATGATGCCTCTTTCTCCCTCATGCATGCGCACTGCGCTATTTTGCGCGAGCGCGTGCTGCGCATGGCAGATGCCTGTTTCGGTCACCGGCTGATGATGGATCGGGTCATTCCCGGCGGCGTTGCGGTCGATCTCAAGCCCGACGCTGCGATGCACATTCAAAACACGCTGCTGGAGTTGCGGCGGCGATTTCCACGCTTGATCGAACTCTACGACAACACGGCGTCGCTGCAAGACCGTACCGCGGGGACCGGCGTCGTCGGCGTCGATCTGGCGCGGCAGTTCGGCGCCGGTGGCTATGTGGGACGCGCCAGCGGCCGCGGCTTCGATGCCCGCAAGGCGTTGGCTTATCCGCCCTATGATCGACTCGATTTCGTGGTGCCGGTGCTGACCAAGGGTGACGTTGATACGCGCGTCTGGGTGCGAATCCGTGAGGTCGAGCAAAGCCTCGCCCTGGTCGACCAGATTTTGGAGCGCCTGCCGCAAGGTCCAATCGCGACCCCCCTCAACCCCGCCGCCGGCAGAGCGGAAGGACTTGGCCTAACCGAAAGTTTCCGTGGCGACGTCCTGGTGTGGGTCGCGCTCGACGGTGAGCGCATCGACCGCTGCCACCTGCGCGATCCGTCATGGTTCCAATGGCCTTTGCTCGAAGCCGCCATCGAAGGGAACATCGTCGCCGATTTCCCGCTCTGCAACAAATCATTCAACTGCTCGTATTCTGGACACGACCTTTAGGAACAATGTGATGCGCCGAACACTGTTCGAAGGCCTCACCCGCCGCCCGCTGACCGAAGCGCCGCCGATCGCCGACGATGCCGCGCTCGCCGAACTCGCCGCGCAAGTCGACCGCGCCGCGCGACAGCGTCTCGGCCGCAGCCTCGCGATCCGCGAGATCGATGCCGGCTCATGCAACGGCTGCGAACTGGAAATCCACGCGCTCAACAATGCCTTTTATGATCTTGAACGCTTCGGCCTGCGCTTCGTCGCTTCCCCGAGGCATGCCGACGTGCTGATGGTAACTGGCCCCGTCACCAAGAACATGCGCGAGGCTCTGGAGCGTACTTACAATGCAACGCCGAACCCAAAATGGGTGGTCGCGATCGGCGATTGCGCTCTGGACGGCGGCATCTTTTCCGGGAGCTACGCGGTCGTCGGGAGTGTCAGCAGCGTTGTGCCGGTTGACCTCCATATCCGCGGCTGTCCGCCTCGGCCTATACAATTGCTCACGGGCCTGCTCGCCTTACTCCAATAGGCGGGCGCATGGCCTACGAATCGTGGTCGGCGCCCCGTTTCACGATCTATGCGCGCGAGCCGTGTCCGAAACCGCGTCAGCCGCGTGAGCGACCCTCATCCGCTTCCGTCATGGCCGGGCTCGTCCCGGCCATCCACGCCTTTCTTTCAGACGCATTGTGTTTGCCCTCATCCGTTCAATTGCGCACTTGCCACAGCACTTCTCAGACAGGACCGGGCTTGGCCGCCAGCCTGTCCAAAGTTAGACGCGCGATCGCAGCCGGTGCTTGATCGGGAATTGCAAAGACCGAGCTGACATTGATCTCGCACAAGACGTAGCTGTCGTGGCCGGACGCGTCGCGCGGTCCATAGAGAAAATCGGCGTCCCAGATGACGGGAAGCGACGCCACGTCGAGTCCGAGGGTCGCCATCATCTGTGGCGTCCACTCGGTCTCCATCTTTGCTCGCAGACCCTGGAACGGCTCCGCGTCGGCGCCGTGCATGATGCGCGGGCCAGGTTGTGCAGCGGGCGAGTCAGGGCCTTCGGGTGGCGGAGGGATAAGGGCCTTGATAAGCTGGTGCCCGAAGCCGACGACCTTATCGACCCCCATATAGCAGCGAATCATCCCCTCCGGCAGCCGCGGTTGAAACGGCTGCTCGATGACGCATCCGGAAGAAGCAAAATAACGCTCACAAGATGCCACAAATTCATCGAGCGGCAGTTTTTCCGGCATGCTTCGCCGACGCGCATGCAACACGGAAACCATGCTCGCGCCGCTCGGTAATCCTTCGACCAACTCGACTTTCCAAACGCCTTGACCGCCGTTTCCGCGATTCTGTTTGAGGACAAGCGGCCCGTTTGATCGAAGGCGCGACGGGAATTCTGCGACAAAATCCCCCATCGTCCGATACAGATGGGTTTTGGTCCCCCAGCCGAGATGACGTGTGCGGTGCAAGACCTCTTTGACGCCCATCTTGAGGATCACGTCGGGGTGCGCACTGACCCAAGGCCCCCTTGCCGCCACGTCGCGCAGCATTGCGTCGAGGACCACTCTGGTCTGGCCCTCGTGGATCGGATCGACCCAGACAAGCACGCCATCGACCTTCAGAAGCTGCTCGCGCACCTCGCCGACGATATTGTCAGCGTAGACCGCGGGCTGTGCGTCGATGCCGAGCGCAATCAATTCCTCAAACACGCGGCAATAGCGATTGTTGTGAGGGGTCACGGCGCGCCGCGTTTCGTGATCGCCACGCCAGAGAACAGCGACCTGGTACTGTCTCATGGTCATGTCGCCGTCCAGCCGACGACCGTCATCCGATCGGCGTCGGAATCGTCTGTGCGGCGAACACCCGCAGCCGGCGCGGATGCTGATCGCGCGTGAGGTCTTTTCGGCAAAAGCGGAGGAGTTTTTCCGTCCATGCGCAATCTCCTCGACAAGTCGAGTGTTGCGCAGACCTTGGACGGCAAGCGTCTGAAGGGGAGCCTGCTTTTTCCCCTTGGTGTCCCTACTGTAAGTCGAATCCTTGCCGTTTCGCAAGGGGACGACCGGCGTTTGTCGACTAGATCATCGCGCCTTGATCGTTCAGTGAATGCCAAGCAACGGCCAATAGAACGGGACCAGCAGCATCAATATGATGAATTCCACGACAGTCAGCCAGGCGCCGATCTTGACCAGATCGCGCGCTTCGAAATAGCCGTAGGAATATCCGACAATCAAAACGCCGGATTGATAGGCGAACAGCTTGCCGCCGGCGGCGAATGTCCAGATCAGTCCAAGCTGAAGCGGATTAAGGCCGTGCGTCTTGGCGTATTCCATCACCAACGGAATCGACGTAGCCAGCATGGAGATCTCGCTGGCCAACAGAAAATGATAGATGAAAGCAACCCAATACAGCACGGCCGTAATGCTGAAGATGTTCGTCAACAATGGCTCGATCCAGTGGAACACGCCATTGGTGAGGACATCGAGCCCTTTGGTGGCTTCGAGCACGTTACCCATGCTCACGGCCTCGGCAACGAAGAATACCGGCATATAGTTCAATAGCCGCATGTCGTCGGCCTTGAGCACGCCGACATAAGGCAACAGCGCGAACAGGCCGACCCCAAGGGCCACCATGGTGGGTGGAATGTGATGCAGGAAATCCGTAACCCAGAGCAGTATGGCGCACGTGATGAGTATCGCGGCCTTGGTCTCGGCCATCGACCACGGACCCATCTTGTCGAGCGCATCCTGAAAATACGCTCGGTCAGGAGCGAACGCGGTTTGCTCCGGCGGATAGAGCCACAAGGTCAGCCGCCAGGCGACCAGCACGGTAATGATGCTGCAAGGCAGGAAGGCGAACAGCCAGACCGCCCATGACACCTCGACGTCGCCCACCTTTTGCATGAAGCCGGCCGCGGTGATCGATCCGGCGCCCGCCAAAATCATCTTGTCGAAGATGTTTCCCGTATAGGTCAGGATCAAAAACATGCCGCGGGCGATGTTGCTGCCGCGTTGGGCCCGGTACGCCTCGACCAATGCGAGCGCGATCGAAGCGAGGATCACCACGCGCGCGAGACCGGACGGCACGATGAAAGTCAGTAGAAAATCGGTGATGATGAGGCCGAGCAGGATGCGCGGATAGGTGATCCCGACGCGCAGCATCACCGAATAGGCGAGGCGGCGGGCCAGCCCCGATTTACTGGCGACCAGTCCGATCAGCATCGCGGCAAACAGGAACCACGCGGTGTCATTGGCAAAGCCGCTGAACGCGACATCGAACCGCACGACACCGAGCGCCCAGAACAGAAAGCAGCCGATGAAACCGGCGAGCGCGAATTCGGTCGCCTGCGTGATCCAGGCGATGACCATAAACGCCAGAATGGCAAAGCCGTGCTTGATCTGCGGCTCAAGATCGATCGGCGAGAACCAGATGACCAGCGGAACGATGACGCACAGAATTTGTCCGGCGTAAACAAAGCGCGAATTTTCCTCCTGCCGCATTTGCTCGGCTGCGCTCGCCGATGGCTCGACTGTCGTCATGAGGCGTTGCTCCGCTTCCCGCCCTTTTGGGTCGATGCGCCGGCTGCTTAGCCGAGGTTGTGGACGGTTGTGGCTATTGTGCAGAAGGCCATGGCCTAACGCCAGCGACGGTGCTCTCCATAAGGACTTTCGAGCTGCTCTTGTGCTGAACCGCCGTTATGGGTCGCGCGCTCGGAGCGCCCTCGATGGGAATGCGACCAGGACGAGGTTGCCAAAGCCGCCGAACCGGTCATAGTTGGGTCGGGGAAGCGGGATATGGTGAATAAGGAACCGCGGGGCGAGTTGGCCTATTGGGTAAGGGCGCGAAGATACCGCGTGCGCGCTTTGGATTCGTTGCAGCTCGCGAAGACGGCAATGGTTGCCGAAGCTCGAGACCGCTACCTCACCATCGCGCAGCATTACGAGAATTTGGCCGAAACGGAGGAGCGGGCCGCCAAACAGACCCGCTTCCGCTGAGCTGCAGTACAGAGGCCTTCCGAACGATATGAGGGCCTGTCGGGAACAATTAGGCGGTCACGTCGCTTTGCGATAGCGCCGATAGCGAAATCAGAAATGAGCAGAGCATTCGTCAAAGAACAGGATGTCGAATCCTTTGAAGTACTGCCTGATCGGCAGATTTCCGAGCTTCCGAATGACGTTACGATTGAAGGAATGGCGCAGATAAATGAGGCTCTTGCCGCCTCGCGGGCCGCCTATGCCTTGGCGCAAGCAGGCGATGACCGTGCCGCGATGGCGGCAGCTTCGCGCGATCTGCGATATTGGAACGCACGGCACGCCACGGCCCGCGTCGTCCCTCATTCGGACGACACCACGCAGGTGCGTTTTGGCAGCGCGGTGATCATTGTTCGCGACGATGGTCGAGAGCAGACCTTCCGCATCGTTGGCGAAGACGAAGCAAATCCTTCGCGGGGAACGATTTCGCACGGTTCTCCGTTGGCCAGAGCATTGTTGGGAAAACGTGTCGGCGACACTGTGAGGGCCGGCCACGGCGACGCAGAAATACGAAATATCCAATAATCGGCCTTCCCCGCTTCCGTCATGGCCGGGCTCGTCCCGGCCATCCACGCCTTTCTTTCAAACGCAAGCCAACTAGACGTGGATGCCCGGGACAAGCCCGGGCATGACGATGAGGAAAGCGGCGTGTGCTACGCGCCTGCCCACCCTGCGTGCGCCAAGCTTGACACGCTCCGGACCGCAATTCATACCCGGTCCCATTCAGATTCAGCGACATCAATTCAGCCACACGGAGACCAGCATGGCAGGCGTTGCTGCGAGCGCATCACGGCAGGGCATGCAATATCGCGGGCTGCGCGGCTGGCTCGACGTGGTCGACAAGCTCGGCGAGCTCGAACGCGTCAGCGGCGCCAGCTGGGACGTCGAGATGGGCGCCATCACCCACATGCTCACCGAAAAGAGCGGCGGCACCGCGCCGGCGATCCTGTTCGACGACGTGCCCGGCTATCCCAAGGGCTTTCGCACGCTGTACGGCCAGCTGTCCTCGATCAGGCGCATTGCGCTCACGCTGGGCCTGCCGCTCGAGCACCAGCGCAAGGTCGACATCGTGCGGCGCTACCACGCGCGCATGCAGGATCTGAAACCGCTGCCGCCGCGCTTCGTCAACGACGGGCCGATCTTCGAGAACGTGATCGAGGGCGACGCCATCGACGTGCTGAAATTCCCGGTGCCGCGCCACCACGAGCAGGACAAGGCGCGCTTCATCGGCACCGCCGACTGCGTGATGACCAAGGACCCCGACACCGGCTGGTTCAACCTCGGCGCCTATCGCAGCCAGGTCTACGACGCCAAGACCATCGGCTGCCAGATCACCGAGGGCAAGCACGGCCGCATCCACCGCGACAAATATTTCGAGCGCGGCGAGCCGATGAAGGTCGTGATCCTGTGCGGCCAGGATCCGCTGCTGTTCATGCTGTCGTCCAGTCCGCTGCCCGAGGTTAGCGAGATCGACATCGCCGGCGGCCTGCGCGGCGAGCCGATCGACGTGGTGCGCGGGCCCTATACCGGCTTCCCGATCCCGGCCGACTGCGAGATCGCCATCGAGGGCGAGACGGTGCCCGGCCACACCAAGCCGGAAGGCCCGTTCGGCGAATGGATGGGTTACTACTCCGACGACACGCAGGCCCGGCCCTACGTCGACGTCAAGACCATCCTGTACCGCAACGATCCGATCCTCGGCTGCGCGCCGCAGCACAAGCCGGTCGACGAGACCGGGCTCCTCAAAGGCATCGCCGGCGCGGCGCAGATCTGGCGCGCGCTCGACGCCTGCGGCATCCCCGACGTGCTCGGCGTGTGGAACCACGAAGCCGGCCCGGCGACGCGGTTCACCGCCGTCCAGCTGCGCCAGCGCTATCCCGGCCACGCCCGGCAGGCGCTGCACGTCGCCTGCTCGTGCCAGGGCGGCGCCTATGCGGGCAAATGGACCGTGGTGGTCGACGACGACATCGACGCCGGCGATCTCGACCAGGTGCTGTGGGCGATGTGCACGCGCTTCGATCCCAAGGTCGATATCGACCTGGTGCAGAAGGCCTGGGCGTCGAAGCGCGATCCGCTTTTCCTGCCCGGCAATTTCAACAACCGCGTCCTGATCGACGCCTGCGTCCCCTACGACATGAAGCTCAAGGGCACCTTCCCGCCGGTGGTCGATGTCAGCGCCGATCTGCGCGCCAAGCTGCGGGCCAAATTCCCGAAGCTGTTTCATTGAACGCAAGCTGCTTCATTGAACGATTGCGACGGCATGACTCTTACGCGTCATGCCCGCGCGGCCGGGCCATCACGGCGCCAAAGACGATAAAAACAATCATGGCCGGGACTAGCCCGGCCATGATGCAGTCTAGCAGTCAGTCCGACTACTTATGGTTGGCCGAAGCGTAGAGGTGCTGGCCGACGGTGTTGAACCGCGCTCTCTGGTCGTCGTTGAGCGAGGCGTAGAAGTCCTGCAGCGCCGGCTGCACCATCTGCACGGCTTGCAGCATGGCGGAGAGCCGCTTGCCGACTGCGGCGAGCCGCGCCGGCGGCGTGGTCGGCGTGTCGGTCGGGCACGCCGCCTGGATCAGGTTCGCCGCGGTCTGGGTGACCGATTGGAGCGCGTTGAGCTTGCTGCGCTGCATGTCGGTCGGCTGCACGACCTGATTAATCTGGTCGGTCGGCCACGGCAGCACCGGAGCGGTGCACGCCGCCTGCTGGCTCGGCGCATCGGACGGCTTGGCATCGGAATCCTGGTCCGCCTGGGCGGACTGATCCGACTTGTCGGACGAATCCGACTTGTCGGACGCATCCGACTTGTCGGACGCATCCGAGCTCTGATCGTTCGAGTTCTCATCGTTCGAGGAATCCGCAGCCTGCTGATCGCCGCCGGCCGTAGGCTTCAGGCTGTTGAACCTCGCCTTCTGCTCGTCGTTGAGCGAGCCATAGAACTTCGCCAAGGCCGGCTGCACGAGGTTGACGGCCTGGGTCATTCCGGTCAGGCGCTGCGCCATCTCGGCGAGACGGCCGGCCGGCGTGAAGGTGACGCTGGTCGGACAGTTCTGCTTGATGATGTCGCTCGCCTTGACGATGGCGTTGCCGAGATCGTCGAGCATAGCGTTCTGCTCTTCGTCCGGATCGACGGCTTCCTTGATCTGGTCGATCGGCCAGCCGGTGACCTCGGAGGCCTCGTCGTCGCAGCTCTGCGCCATCTGCTGCGTCAGCGCCGTCATCTGCGCCGGCTGCTGCACATACGAACTGTAGTCGTATGGCGAGAAGATGCCCTCGTAGAGATCGTTGTAGCCATAGACCCAGACTGGATCCTCGTAGCCGTAATAGTCGGGCCACAGCGAGTAGTAGAAGTAGTCGCCGTAGGCATAGGGCCAGAAGTACGGGCCGATCCAGCCCAGATGCTTCCAGGGATGCCAGCCGAACTTGCCGAACTTGAAGAAGGCATGATGGGCGCCAAAGTGCCGGTGCCCGGCGAAATTGTGCGGATTGGCGTGGAACGCGTGATGGGCCGCGTTATGGCCTGCATTGTGATGACCGGCATTGCCGTGGCCGGCGTTGCCGTGGTTGCCGTGCCCGCCGTTGCCGTGACCATGGCCCAGTCCGGCGTTATGGCCCGAGCCATGACCCGAACCATGGTTGCCATGATTGCCGTGGCTCGCCGTGTGGCTGTGGCCGTGGCTTCCGCTGCCACCGCCTCGGTTGCCGCCCCGGCTGGCATGGTGATTGCCGCCACCGCCGGAATGGCGGCCGCCGCCGCCGCTGAAATGGCTGCCGCGGCCGCCGCCGCCGCCACCGCTGAAATGTCGACCGCCGCCACCGCTGCTGCGGAAGTGACTGCCGCCGCCACCACCACCACCGAAGTGACCACCGCCGCCGAAGTGACCACCGCCGCCGCCACCACCACCGAAGTGAC